>Ga0187807_1000348_pt1 | contig 14349 bp, 15 predicted proteins | sample NC_wetland_sal_i_4_FD_132432 | JGI IMG/M metagenome (GOLD analysis project Ga0187807, IMG submission 132432) | Wetland sediment microbial communities from Neuse River Estuary, North Carolina, USA - ASW_2 | ecosystem: Environmental > Aquatic > Freshwater > Wetlands > Sediment | place: USA: North...
CCCGCCTGCAGGTCGAGCATCCGGTCACCGAGTTCGTGACCGGGCTTGACCTGGTCGAGTTGCAGCTCCGGGTCGCCGCGGGCGAGCCGCTGCCGGTCCGTCAGGACCAGGTGCGGCTCACCGGGCACGCGGTCGAGGCCCGGGTGTCCGCCGAGGACCCGGCCCGCGGCTTCCTGCCGGCCGGCGGCACCGTGCTCGCGCTGCGCGAGCCGGACCTGCCGGGCGTGCGCGTCGACTCAGGTCTCGCCGCTGGCGTGCCGGTCGCCACCGCCTACGACCCGATGCTCGCGAAGGTCATCGCCTACGGCCCGGACCGGGCGACCGCGCTGCGTCGGCTCGACGCCGCGCTCGCCGAGATGACGGTGCTCGGCGTCACGACGAACATCAGCTTCCTGCGCACGCTGCTCAGCGACCCCGACGTCGCCGCCGGGCACCTGGACACCGCCCTGGCCGAGCGCATCGCGGCCGAGATGCCGGTCGTCGCGGTGCCCGACGAGGTGCTCGCAGCCGCCGCGCTGGCTGAGTTGCTCGCGCGGGAGCCTGCCGGGCGCAAGGTACGCAGCCCTTGGGACATCCCGGACGGCTGGCGCGTCGGGGAGCACGCCTGGACGACGCTGCGCCTGGCGATTGGAGCGGACAAGCCGGTGCCGGTACGGGTGCGCGGGCTGGGCGGCGCGGCGGAGGTCGCGGTGAGTAGCGGCGACCCGGTGGCGGGCCGGGCGGAGCGGGACGGCGACACGCTCGTGGTCACCTGGGACGGGCGCACCGAGCGTTACGCGTACGCCCGGGTGGACGCCCGCGCTGGACGCGCGATGATCTGGCTCGGGCGGGACGGGCAGTCCTGGGCGGTGGCCGAGGAGGAGCCGCTGGCTTCGGCGCGGGACGACGGGGCTGCCGGCGACGGCGTGGTGCGCAGCCCGATGCCGGGCACCGTGCGGGCGGTACAGGCCGTCGTCGGCGAGAAGGTGAGCGCCGGGCAGCCGCTGCTGATCGTGGAGGCGATGAAGATGGAACACACGCTGAACGCGCCGGTCGACGGCGTGGTCACGGAACTGACTGTGCTGCCCGGCCAGCAGGTCGGACTCGACGAGCGGCTCGCCGTCGTCAGCGCCGAACAGGACATTAGCTGATGCGCGCGCCGCAGACGGTGCCGCGCGACGGGCTGCCCAGGCAGGTGACCGTCTACGAGGTAGGCCCGCGCGACGGCCTGCAGAACGAGCCCGCCATCGTCCCGGCGGACGTCAAGGCCGCCTTCATCGCGCGGCTGGCCGCCGCGGGGCTGCGCACCATCGAGGCGACCAGCTTCGTCCGGCCCGAATGGGTGCCGCAGCTCGCCGACGCCGAGCAGGTCCTCGGCGGCCTGGACCTGAAGGGCGACGTGCGCTACCCGGTGCTTGTGCCCAACATGCGCGGCCTGGACCGGTGCCTGGACCTCGGCGTCCGCGACATCGCGATCTTCGGCAGTGCCACAGAGACGTTCGCGCAGCGCAACCTCAACCGGAGCGTGTCGGCGGCGATCGCCATGTTCGAGCCGGTGGTGGCGAAGGCGCGCGCCGAGGGCATCCGCGTCCGCGGGTATCTGTCCATGTGCTTCGGCGACCCGTGGGAAGGCGACGTGCCGATCGGGCAGGTGGTGACCGTCAGCAGGCAGCTGCTCGACCTCGGCTGTGACCAGCTCTCGGTGGGCGACACCATCGGGGTGGCCACGCCCGGGCACGTCGCCGCGCTGCTCGCGGCGTTCGGGCAGGCGGGGATCGGGCCGGACCGGCTGGCCGTGCACTTCCACGACACGTACGGGCAGGCGCTGGCCAACACGCTGGCGGCGCTTGAGTGCGGCGTGACGACCGTCGACGCCTCGGCGGGCGGCATCGGCGGCTGCCCGTTCGCGGGCAGCGCCACCGGCAACCTGGCCACCGAAGACCTCGTGTGGATGCTGCATGGCCTCGGCATCCAGACCGGGATCGACCTCGCCGCGCTGGTGGAGACCAGCGTCTGGATGGCCCGCCAGCTCGGCCGCCCGGTGCCGTCCCGCGTCGTCCAGGCCGTCGCCCCCAGACCGGAGGAGTGATCAGCAATGCCGGATTACCGTCTCGACGCCGAGCACGAGGCGCTGCGCAAGACTGTCGAGGAGTTCGCCCGCGACGCCGTGGCCCCGGTGATCGGCGGCTATTACGAGCGCTGCGAGTTCCCCTACGACATCGTGGCCCAGATGGGCCGGATGGGGCTGTTCGGGCTGCCGTTTCCCGAGGAGTACGGCGGCATGGGCGGCGACTACTTCGCGCACTGCCTGGCCCTAGAGGAACTGGCCCGGGTGGACTCCTCGGTCGCGATCACCGTCGAGGCGGCGGTCTCGCTCGGCGCGATGCCCATCTTCCGGTTCGGCAGCCAGGAGCAGAAGCAGCAGTGGCTGCCGCCGCTGTGCACCGGTGAGCGGCTCGGCGCGTTCGGCCTCACCGAGCCGGGCGGCGGTTCTGACGTGGCCGGCGCCATGGCGACACGGGCTCGCCTCGAGGACGGCCAGTGGGTGATCAACGGGACGAAGGCGTTCATCACTAACGCGGGCACCGACATCACCAGCGTGGTGGCGGTCGCCGCGGTCACCGGGGAGCCCAGGCCCCGGGACGAGTCGGGGCACCGGGAGATCTCCACCATCCTGGTGCCGGCCGGCACGGCCGGCTTCACTGTGTCGAAGAAGTACTCCAAGGTCGGCTGGTCGGCCTCCGACACGCGGGAGCTGTCGTTCAGCGACTGCGCGGTCCCCGAGGCGAACCTGCTCGGCGCGCGCGGCCGCGGCTACGCCCAGTTCCTCGCCACACTCGACGAGGGACGGATCGCGATCGCGGCGCTGTCGGCCGGGCTGGCGCAGGGCTGCGTCGACGAATCGGTGCGGTACGCGCGGGAGCGCAGGGCGTTCGGCGCGCCGATCGGGGAACACCAGGCGATCGCGTTCAAGCTCGCCGACATGGAGGCCCGCGCGCACACCGCCCGGCTCGCCTGGTACGACGCCGCGTACCGGATGCTCGGCGGGGAGCGGTTCAAGAAGCAGGCGGCCATCGCCAAGCTCACCGCGTCCAACGCCGCGATGGACAACGCCCGCGACGCCACCCAGATCTTCGGCGGCTACGGCTTCATGAACGAGTTCCCGGTCGCCCGCTTCTACCGCGACGCGAAGATCCTCGAGATCGGCGAGGGCACCTCGGAGGTTCAGCGCATGCTGATCGCCAGGGAGCTAGGCCTGCGCGCCTGACCGCGCCGACGCCTGCCCGGCCGGGCGGGCGGGAGCGCGGGCTGGGATCTGTCACCGCCGACGCCGGGTGACGGCGGCGGCTGCCCGCCGGAGCGCCGCGCCTGACGTGCCTCGGTGGGCAGGATCGTGCGTACTATCGCGGCCACGACGGGGATGGCCGTGAGCGCGACGAGCAGGCAGAAGATGATGGCCGCGGCCGCCACCGGCGAACCCGAGAGGGCTGCCGCGAGGATCGCCGCGAACACGGGTGCGGCGATGATGGCCGCGCCCGCCGCTACGGAAGGATTCCGCTGCGGCCGGGCACGCTCCGCCGGCGGCGGGGTTGCCGGCACCTGGTCCGGGATGTCGGCGGTGAGCGCGGCCAGGTCGCCGCGGGCCCGCGCCGCCAGTGCAAGCCCCACCCGCTGGTCGAACTCGTCTCTGGCCAGCATGCCGTGCACAAACGCAGTCTTTAGCCTGTCTATCGCCTGCTCGCGGTCCGAGTCGGAGGCCCGGAAACCGCCGTGCTCCGCTGCCCCGTCGCCCAGTTGCGGCATCACCAGCACCTCCCGCTCAGAGCAGTGTGACGTCTATCAGCCTAGGCGGCCGACGCAGGGGCACCCCCAGGTTCAGCGCATGCTGATCGCCAGGGAGCTAGGCCTGCGCGCCTGACCACGCCGGCGCCTGCCCGGCTCGGCGGACGGGGCCGTGCGCTGGGATCCGTCACAGCCGGCTGACGGCGGCTGTCCGCCGGAGCGCCGCGCCTGACGTGCCTCGGCCAGCAGGATCGCGCGCACGACCGTGACCACGATCGCGGTGGGGATGCCCACGACGAGCAGAGAGAAGACGATGAAGACGGCAGCCGCCAGCGGACCGTCGTAGGCTCCCGCGACGATGCCGCTCGCCAGGATGGGTACCGCGACGATGGCGGCGCCCGCCTTGACCGAAGGATTGCGCCGCCGCCGGTCCCGCGTCACGAGCAACGAGGTTCCCGCCGCCTCGGCCGGGATGTCGGCGGTGAGCGCGGCCAGGTCCGCGCGGGTCCGCGACGCCAGCGCAAGTCCCACCCGCTGGTCAAACTCGTCCCTGGCCAGCATGCCGTGCACAAACGCGGTCTTGAGCCGTTCTACCGCCTGGTCGCGGTCCGTGTCGGACGCGCGCAGGCCGCCCTGGCCGGCCGCCCCGTCGCCCGGTTCCGCCATCGCTAGCACCTCCCGCGCGAGACCCTCGTCTCGGCCAAGTCTACGAACGCGGTGACTGCCTAGGCTAGCCACGCCCACGCGGGGTCGGACAATTCGGCCGCGATGGCGCGCAGGGCGGCGAGTTGCATGGCCTGGCTCGGGCCGCTGTCTCGGTTCGCTGGACGCCAGTTCGCCGGAGGAGGTCCCGCTAGCCGGGATCTCCGGGCGTTCGAAGATGATTGTGCTGTCCGTCGTCCAGCCAGTCCGCGAGGCGGGGTAGACGTTGAAGTCCACCCAGAACGGCAGCCCCGACAGCACGAACGTCGCGTTGACCTGGATAGCCCCAGCGGGCGCGGCGCTGGCTCGCTGGCGAAGCGGGGGATCTCCTGGTCCGCCATCAGGATCAGCAGATCGATGTCACTCCACGCGTCGGCGGTTCCCCTGCCGAACGAGCCCACCAGGGAAACCCCGTCAATCGACGGATCGGCGTGCAGCAGGTCAAGCAGCCGGCCGAGAAGGCCGTCGCGCAGTGCCGCCAGTTCACTGACCTCGATAGCTACCAGCCCAGGCGGCCGGTGCCCGAGATGAGGGACTTGGCGATGACCAGGCGCTGGATGTCGTTGGTGCCCTCGCCGATGGCCATCAGGGGGGCGTCGCGGTAGAGGCGCTCGACGACGAACTCCGCGGAGTAGCCGTAGGCGCCGTGCACGCGCATGGACTCCAGGGCGCACTTGATGGCTACCTCGGAGGCGTACATCTTGGCCATGCCGGCCTCCATGTCGACCCGACCGCCGCTGGCGTCTGACTTCGCGGCCGCCCAGTAGGTGAGCAGCCTCGCGGCCTGGATCTCGGTGGCCATGTCGGCGAGCTTGAGCTGGATGGCCTGGAAGTCAGCGATCGGACGGCCGAACGCCTGGCGTTCGCGCGCGTAGCCGAGCGCCGCGTCGTAGGCGGCCTGCGCCACGCCGACCGCCCGGGCGGCGATGTTGATGCGGCCGATCTCCAGGCCGTTCAGGATCTGCTGCAGGCCGCGGCCTTCCTGGCCGCCGAGCAGGCGGTCCGCCGGGACCCGTACCTGGTCGAGGAGGAGCTCGCAGGTCTCCGGTCCCTTGTAGCCGAGCTTGGGCAGGTCCCTGCCGACCGTGAAACCTTGTGAGTCCGTGTCGACGAGCAGCACCGACATGCCCTGGTGCGCCTTGTCCGCCTCGCCGGTCTTGACGAGGACCGGCAGCATGCCGGCCACCCGGGCGTTCGTGATCCACGTCTTTGTGCCGGACACCACGTACTCGCCGCCGTCCCTGACGGCGGTGGTGATGATGCCCTGCAGGTCGGTGCCGGCACCCGGCTCGGTGAGCGCGATACCCGAGCGGATCTCGCCGGATGCCATCTTCGGCAGGTACCGCTCCTGCTGCTGATGGGTGCCGTGGCGCGCGATCAGCCAGCAGGCGACCGAGTGCGGGCCGAACAGGCCGGCGGCGCCCAGCCAGGCGCGGGCGATCTCCTCGAAGGCCAGCGCGTAGGAGACCCGGTCGGCGCCGAGGCCACCGTACTCTTCTGGCACGTTGAGGCCGAACAGGCCGAGTTCCCGCAGGCGGTCCACGATCTCGGCCGGGTACCGGCCGGTGCGCTCCCATTCGGGCGCGACCGGGACGATCTCCTTGTCGGCGAACTCCCGCAGCGTCTGCCGGAACAGCCGCTGCTCGCCGGTCAGCTCGAAGTCCACCGCGTCGCTACTTCCCGGTCCAGACCGGCGGCCGGCGTTCGGCGAAGGCGCGGGCGCCTTCCAGCGCGTCGGCGCTGCGGAAGACCGCGGCGATCTCCTCGGGCGTGCCCCAGCGGCGCTCGCGCATCAGCTTCTTCGTGATGGCGACGCTGAGCGGGGCGTTTTCCGCGATCCTCATCGCGAGGGCGATCGCCTCGCCGTTGACCTGCTCGGCCGGGACGACCCTGTTCACTAGGCCGAGTTGCTGCGCGCGGGTCACGGTGATGGGGTCGCCGGTCAGCCCCAGTTCGAGGGCCGCCGCGAGCGGGATGCGGGCCGACAGCGTGGTGCCGCCGGCGGCGGCGAACAGGCCGCGCTTGACCTCGGGGATGCCGACCTTGGCGTCTTCGGTGGCGACGATCAGGTCGCAGGCGAGCGCGAGCTCGAAGCCGCCGGCCAGCGCGCTGCCGTTGAGCGCGGCGATGACGGGCTTGCTGATGCCCTCGGTGTAGAACCAGGTGAACCCGCTCATGTCGGCGCCCTTGGCGAACGCCTTGAGATCCATGCCAGCGCAGAAGATGGGTCCGGCGCCGGTCAGCACGACCGCCCGCACGTCCGGGTCGGCGTCGGCGGCGCGCATCGCGCCGGACAGCGCGTCCTTGAGCTCCGGGTTGAGGGCGTTGCGCACCTCTGGCCGGTTGAGGGTCAGCACGAGGACGCCACCGACCCGTTCGGTCAGCAGCACCTCGTTCGCCACGCTTACGTCGTCGCCGTCCACGGCGCTCCTCCAATCGACAGATCAACTTATGGAAACTATCTTCTCTCAAAAAGAGAATCAAGTGCTCGAGTGACGGGGTGTCGTCGTTTTCAAGCGCTCACAACAGATGCCACCACTCGTTCTGACAAGTCTGTCTGTTGACTGGCGCGAACAGGTTGTGAAAACCTGCTGCTCATATCGGAGAATCTGATTCTCAATGGAGAGGGGAGCGCCTGACCGTGCTCACGCTCAAGGCCGCCGGCCTAGTCGACATCGACGCGGGTGAGATCGTCAGGCCGGGAATCCTGCGGATCGAGGATGACCGGATCGCCGGGGTCGGCGGCGACGCCGGCCCGGCAGCGGGCGAGGTCATCGATCTCGGCGAGCTGACGCTGCTGCCCGGGCTGATGGACATGGAGGTCAACCTGCTGACGGGCGGCCGCGGCCAGACCGCGGCGTACTCCCCCATCCAGGACGACCCGCCGCTGCGCGTGCTGCGCGCGGTCGGCAACGCGCGCCGCACGCTGCGGGCCGGGCTTCACGACCGTCCGCAATCTGGGACTGTTCGTGAAGACCGGTGGGTACCTGCTCGACGTCGCGCTGGCCAAGGCGATCGACGCGGGGTGGATCGACGGGCCGCGGGTGGTGCCTGCCGGGCACGCGATCACGCCGACCGGCGGGCACCTGGACCCCACGATGTTCGGGGCGTTCGCGCCGGGCGTGCTGCCGCTGAGCGTCGAGGAGGGGATCGCCGACGGCGTGGACGAGGTGCGCAAGGCGGTTCAGGTACCAGATCAAGCACGGCGCCAGGCTCATCAAGGTGTGCGCGTCCGGCGGGGTCATGTCGCACACCGGGCTGCCAGGCGCCCAGCACTACTCCGACGAGGAACTGCGCGCGATCGTGGACGAGGCGCACCGCCGCGGCCTGCGGGTGGCCGACCCGGATGGTGTCACCGCCACGGGCATGCAGCCGCTGTGCTTCATCGACCACGCCACCCATGAGATGCGGATCGGTTACTACACCGACACGTACGCGCGGACCGCTGCCGGGTGGCGGCTACGGACCCGGGCCATGACGTTCATCAGGCGCAACGGGGCGCACGACTCCGGGCGGCCGCACGCCTACCAGCGTCCGGTCTCATGAACGCACTGGCCTTGGGTGACGTCGCCGGGTTCCGGGCGGGCCTGCGTGCCTGGCTGGATTCCCGCGACCTGTCACCGGGGCCGGACACGTCGCTCGACGGGCAGGTCGCGCAGCTGGCCCGGGTGCGTCGGGAGCTGTACGACGCGGGGTGGATGCGCTACGGCTGGCCCGCATCGGTGGGCGGGCTCGGCGGGGCGGCGGTGCTGCGGGCGGTGCTCGGCGAGGAGGTCGCGGGCCGCGACCTGGCCGAGCCGGGCATCTGCTCGATGGTCGAGGTGCTCGCCCCGACCGTGATCTCGTACGCCGCGCCGGCCCTGGCTTCTTCGATGGTGCCGCTGCTGCTCAGCGGGCGGGAGCAGTGGTGCCAGGGGTTTTCCGAGCCCGGTGCTGGCAGCGACCTGGCGTCGCTGACCACCCGGGCGGTGCCGCGCGGCGATTCCTGGGTGGTCACCGGGCAGAAGGTGTGGACGTCGCTCGCGCAGTACGCGGCGCGCTGCGTGCTGCTGACCAGGGCCGCGCCGGGGCACGGCGGGATCACCGCGTTCTTCGCCGACATGTCCTCCCCCGGCAGCACCGTCCGGCCGCTCGCGTCCTTTCAGGCCGTGCGGCACCGGCTCGCCGAGACGCTGGTCGCTTTGGAGGGCGCCGAGGCGGCGCTGGCCGCGGCCTCGGATGACCTGGGGTCGCTGCTCGCGAAGGCGGCGGCCGGGCAGGCGGCGCTAACGGCGGCCCGGCACTGCCAGCAGGTCCTCGGCGGCATCGGGTTCAGCGCCGAGCATGGCCTGCACCGTCACGTCCGGCGCGCACTCGTCCTCGACGGCCTCCTCGGCAGCGCACGGGAGCTGACACGGGAGGCCGGAGCCCTGCTGATCGCGGAGAGATCCGCTCCTCGGGTGGTGAACTTGTTATGGCTGAGCCAATTGACGAGCCGTCGTGGAAGACGCGGGCGGTCGAGCGGTCGACGCGGGCCGAGTAGTACGGCCGCGGATCGTGAGCCGGGCGCCGATCCGGTACCCAGATCCTTTCAAGCTGTAGATTTGTGCGGTCGGCGGTTTGGGGATGGAGATGACCGAGACCCGTGTGATCGTGGCGTGCGCCGAACGGCAGGTGCACTGGTATCTGGGTGCTGAGCCAGCCAAGTGCACGGACCCCGGTCACCAGCACCGGCAGGTCGAATTGCACCGGCACCGCAGTGTGGTCAGCTTGCCTGACGGCACCAGGGTCACTGCCGTGTCGTTCGATGCGATCGACCCCTACGCCCGTGACCAGCAGCCCGACTACGGGCTTTATCTCGACCGCCGGTGGCAGCCGCCGTGGATCCACGATCACCTCGACTGGCCGGACTTCGGCCTCCCCGACGACCCGGCCCTGGTCCTTATCGTGCTGAGATCCGTGCTGGACCGTGCCCGCACCGGGGAACAGGTGGAAGTTGGCTGTCTGGGTGGCCACGGGCGCACCGGGACAGCGCTGGCCTGTCTGGCGGTCCTGGCCGGCCATCCCGCCAGCGACGCGGTCGCCTGGGTCCGCGCCAGCTACTGCCCGAAGGCTGTCGAAACCGCCGCCCAGGAAGCGTTCATCACCGGACTCCGCTGCTAATACCGGCGACGAGGGCCTTGAGCTTGCCGCGGCGCCCTGACGATCCGCCTGTAGCGTTCGCCGGGGAAGGTAACGGTGCGGGCATCAGTGATAGCGTGGCGTGGTGGCCGTACAGCCGGTGTATGACCGTATCGGCGGGCGGTACCGCGAGGCGCGTCAGGAAGAACCGAGGATAGCGGCCGCGATCCTGGCCGCCCTCGGTGACGCCTCGCCGGTGGCGAACGTTGGCGGGGGCGCGGGCTCTTATGAGCCGCGGGACCGGCTGGTCGTGGCGGTGGAGCCATCTGCGGTGATGCTGGCGCAGCGCCCGCCCGGAGCGGCCCCGGCGGTACGGGCATCAGCCGAGGCGCTGCCGTTCAGCGACGGGTCGTTCGGTGCCGCGATGGGCGTGCTGACGGTGCATCACTGGCGTGATCGGGCGCGGGGCCTGTCCGAGATGCGCCGGGTGGCCCGCGGGCCGGTCGTGCTGTTCGTCCGCGACCCGCGCGCCGTCCCATCCTGGTGGCTGCACCATTACTTCCCGGCAAGCAAACGGCTGGAAGCAAACCGAGAAACCCCTCTGGATCAGCTCGCGAGCCTGCTGGGGCTGCCTTTGGATGTGATCCCAGTGCCGATTCCCGCCGGCTGCACCGACGGGTTCAACGCCGCGTACTGGTGCCGTCCCCGTGCCTACCTGGATCAGCATGTATGGCGGCCGATGTCCGCGCTGGCGCTGATCCCTGACGCCGACCGCGAGCGCGGCATGCGCCGGCTGCGAGCTGATCTGAGCAGCGGTGAATGGCACCGCCGGTGGGGGCACCTGCTCGCGCTGGATGAACTCGATCTCGGCTACCGGGTCGTGGTCGCCCGCCCGTAACGACGCGGCGCTGGCAATCAGGCCGGAGCCGCCATCATGTCCGCCGGAACGGGTGCCCTGCCAACCGGAGACGTTCCTGCTCAGAACTCAGTGGAGCACCACGGGCCGATTCCGGCCCCGAATATCTGCTGCGCGCGTCGCAACGACACGCAGTCCGCCTCGATGCGCCGCGCCCTGGCCAGGTGCGCGACGGACGTGCCGCCCAGGAACAGCATGGCGAGGGCAGCGGCGTCCAGCCTCAGGCTGGCATCGGCTGAATGCCCGGCGGGCCGGCATCCGGCACCATCCGGGCCGCCTTCCAGCAGCCAGCGGCCCTCGTTCCACGGGCAGAAAGGATCAGCCACGTCGAGAATCAGGGAGCCTTCAGCCGCGTAACGCCTGCGGCTCAGCGCGGCCGGAAGATCGACCAGCCGTACCCACAGGTGATCGTGGACGCCGGTGACTATGAGCTGTCGGCTGTCGGCTGTCGGCCAGCGCCCACCGCAGCGGCTCGTGCTCGGGTCGGCCGCTCGCGACCACCCAGTCGGTCAGGTCAAGGTCGGCCAGGTATGCCCATAGGCTGCGGTAGGCGGCGTCGGTGCAGGCTATGAGGTGGTCCACGATCACGGCGGCATGCGGGGAGTAGCGATCCTCCCGCTCTAGCCGGTAGATCGCGTACCCGCCTGGACGCCCGTCATCATCCCGGCACAGCAGGAAGTGCCTGCCGCGATGCCGGTCATCGCCGATAAGGTCATGCCATCTGCCGGGATAGGTGCGCACGTCACCCACCTGGAACCGCCTGGCTTGCTCATGCACAGCGGGGAACAACTCCAGCGCCGCGGGCGCGTCCACCAGCTCCAGGCAGCAGGCGCTATCCCGGTCCGCCAGTCCGCGGGCAGCGCCGCGGGCCAGCCGCCACGTGGTGTCCCAGGTAGCGGGCCCGTACCCGAACCGGCCGTAGATGCCGGCCTCGCTGGCCCCCAGGCCCGCCACCGGAACCCCTCGTGCATGCAGTTCATCAAACTGGTAGCGCATTAGCTCCCGCATGATTCCCCGGCGGCGGCGCAACGGGTGCACGGCGACGTAGGAAACCCCGGCCATCGGCATCTGAACCTGGCCCGGCACAGTCAGCTCCAACGCAAACGACATGACCGTGCCGGCCATGCCATCATCCGCAAAGGCGCCGAGCAGGCTTTCCCCGGCTACGACCGCCCCAGTACGCCTGCGCTGCTCGCCATCAGGAGTAAAACCCCAGGCCGTCTCGAACACATCTAGGAAGGCCTCGATCTCGCCGCCTCCGACAGGCCTCACCTCGATGTTCTCGGGCCACGTGTCCCCGGCTGCGGTCATGCCATCACGATAGGCCCGCTGCGCCCGCGGCATCACTGAGGCTGACCCTGGCCGCGCGCGGTGCCCGGCCCGGCGCTGGGCGCCGGGCCGGGCAGGATAGAGATGATCCGTACAGCAGCTCCTTGCCAGTACACGTAGGTGTAGCCGTTGATGTCGACCCCGGCCGTCGGCGCCGAGCCCAGGGTCTGCATGCCCCGGTCGTGATACAGATTCCCTGCTCAGGAACCGGTTTCCGGGTGATCGCGGGTAGGCTCGCGCCATGATCGTGCGGCCGGTTTACGACAGCATCGGGGGGCAGTACCGCGAGGGGCGCCTCGAGGATCCGCGGATAGCTGCCGCGATCTGGGCCGCGCTTGGCGACGCCTCGCCAGTGGTGAACGTAGGGGCGGGTGCCGGCTCGTACGAGCCGCGAGATCGGCCCGTGCTGGCCGTGGAGCCATCCTCGGTGATGCTTGCGCAGCGGCCGGCGGGCGCTGCGCCAGCGGTACGGGCGACCGCGGAGGCGCTGCCGCTGAGCGACGGGTCGTGCGGCGCCGCGATGGGCGTGCTCACCGTGCATCACTGGAGTGACCGGGCGCGCGGCCTCGCCGAGATGAGCCGGGTCGCCCGCGGGCCGGTCGTCTTGTTCCTGCGCGACCCGCAGTTCCTGGCCGCCTGGTGGCTGCACGACTACTTCCCGGCAAGCAAGCGGCTGGAAGCGGGCTGGGAGTTCCCGCTGGGCGAGCTCGCGGGGATGCTGCGCCGGCCGTTGGACGCCATCCCTGTGCCGATCCCCGCCGACTGCACCGATGGGTTCAACGCCGCGTACTGGCGCCGGCCCCACGCCTTCCTGGATCCGCGGATCTGGCGGTCGATGTCCGCGCTGGCGCTGATCCCGGACGCAGATCGCGAGCGCGGCATGCGCCAGCTGCGAGCCGACCTCGAAACCGGCGAATGGGAGCGCAGGTGGGGGCACCTGCTCGCGCTCGATGAGCTAGACCTCGGCTACCGGGTGGTCATCGCCCGCCAGTGAGCAACGCCGCTCTCGGTTCCTCAGGTGCTCGAGTGCTGCACGCGCGCCTTCGCCATCATCTCTGAGTTGACCGCCATGACCGCCTCGGACAGGGCGGCAAGCAATGTGCCGAGCGCCACGAGGTCGTCATGGTCAGGGGCGGCATCCCCATCGTCGAGCAGGCGCCGGGCCTCCCTCGCCGAGTTAAGCGCTTCGTGCAAGGCGCGATGTACGCCGATCGTCGTCGTGTCGGTGCTGCTCACTGCGCTCCTTTGCGGTCTCCTTGCGGTCACTGAGGGTAAGGATACGCAGCAGGCTTGCCGCTACGGAGCGGGGACCTCGATGACGGTGGCCGAGCCCATGCCGCCGCCGGCGCACATGGCGGCCACGCCGATGCCGCCGCCGCGGCGGCGTAGTTCGTGTACCAGGGTCACGAGCATCCGGGCGCCGGTCGCGGCCACCGGGTGGCCGAGAGAGCAGCCGCTGCCGTTCACGTTGACCTTCTCCGGGTCGATGTCGAGCAGCCGGATGGTGGCGACGCACATCGCGGCGAACGCCTCGTTGATCTCGAAGACGTCGATCTCGTCGAGTGAGAGGGCGGCCCGGGCCAGCGCCTTGGGGATCGCCTTGACCGGCGCCAGCCCAGTTGCCGCCGGGTCGACGCCGACCGACGCCCAGGAACGGACGCAGGCCAGGGCCGGCAGGCCGAGCCGGTCGCTGGCCACCACGAGCGCGGCGGCGGCGTTGGCGCCGCAGGCGTTGCCCGCCGTGATGCTGAAACCCTCGATCTCCGGGTGCAGCGGCGTGAGCGCGGCCAGCTTCTCCATGCTCGTGTCGCGGCGCGGGTGCTCGTCGACCGCGAACAGGCCGTGCGGGGTCTCGACCGGGACGATCTCCTCCTTGAACCGGCCCTCGTCGATGGCTCGCACCGCGTTGCGGTGCGAGCGAAGCGCCCACGCGTCCATCTCCTCACGGGTCACCCCGGCCCGGACCGCGGCGTTCCAGCCAACGGTGATCGACATGTCCCGGTTCGGCGCGTCCGGCCGGTCGGGGTGGGTGGGCGACATCCAGTCCGCCCATTCCTCGCCGGCCCGGATCCCGCACCGGGGCGAGGTTGACGCCGAGTTCACCCCGCCGGCGATGATCAGCTCGTCCATGCCCGCCCGGATGCTCGCGGCCGCGCCCTGCACGGCGGCGAGGCCCGCGGCGCAGTGCCTGTTGTGCGCCAGACCGGGGACGGAGGAGAGCCCGGCGGTGATCGCCGCGTGCCTGGCTATCACCCCTCCCCCGTACAGGCCCTCGCCGGGGATGACGTCGTCGATCCGGTCCGGGTCGAGTCCTTCCGCGGACGCCCTGACCACGAGGTCCGCTAGGTCGAAGGCGGTGGTGCCGCGCAGCGTGCCCTTGTACGCCGTCCCGATCGGGGTGCGCAGGGCAGACACCAGAACAGCCTCGGGCATGTGCAGTCTCCATCTTCCGGGCGAGAATGCTATTCTCTATTATATAGAGCGTCACTTGCAATGCCTCGCAAGATTCGGAGAACCTGGATGCAGATCAGCGGTTGCTC
>Ga0187807_1000349_pt1 | contig 14349 bp, 11 predicted proteins | sample NC_wetland_sal_i_4_FD_132432 | JGI IMG/M metagenome (GOLD analysis project Ga0187807, IMG submission 132432) | Wetland sediment microbial communities from Neuse River Estuary, North Carolina, USA - ASW_2 | ecosystem: Environmental > Aquatic > Freshwater > Wetlands > Sediment | place: USA: North...
ATCTATTGTGCCTGAGCCCAGGTAGCAGACGAAGTCAACACTCCGCTAATACGAACAAGACGGCACTGCTCGGTACACGGCGGCACGACTGCTGCCATGATCGTTCAAATCCAGTGACCAGCAAAGATGCGGGTGAGCTGGGCTGAGTTATCTTGTTGCGATGATATCCCGGGCGTGGACGACCGCCTTGTAAACGGCAGGTCAGCAGTCCAGGTAATTTACGCCAGTCGGCCTGCTCCAGGTTCCTGACGACCTTGGTCGCTACTCCCTGGCAGCAGTAGTTGCAGCGTCCCGATGACTGTCGTCCGCCTCTCCGCCTGGTCCACGCCGAAGCGGAACGGGACGAGCGGGCTCGGCGCAGCCGACCGAACGCGCGCCCTGTCCTGTTAAGAACGCGCAACGACACCTTCTTCGCACCATCGACGCGGAACAACTCGGTCCGGTCGGTCGCAAGCGGACCCCCGTAGCGGTGGGTCGATAACTGACTGTCCGTTGCGTTCGCGCACCAACAGGGGAACGAAGACCTTGGACGTTGTGCATGCCGGGCTGGAGAGCAACTACCTCTAGCATTGACTCGTGGCTGTTCCTGGGAAAAATGTCTCGTATGACGAGCTGGTTAGAGAGGCGGCGAGGGACAGTGGAAGCCGGTGGTGCGCTCGCCTTGGTGGCCGTTATCATCACCGCGACTGTCGACCCTTGCAGCAACGAAGAAGCCCCTCCGCAGCTGATCCGGTTTCTGGGCGATACTCACCGGCTCGGCATCTTGCGCCAGGTTGGGCGCTGTCTACAAATTCCACCATGCCCAGTCGCAAGACCGGCCAGCAGCAACATGTAAGAAACGGAGTTCAAGGCCGGCGTACCCCAACGTAAACAAGCCGTCATCCTGAAGGAGCCCCTGTGACCGGACCTGAACACTACCGCCGCAGCAGAAGAGATATTGTCTCGCTCCGGGCAGGATGACCCCGGGTCGCCGCTGACGCTCGCCAGCCTGGCCAGGGCACAGGTGCATGCTACCCTCGCGTGCGCGGCTGCAACGCCCATAGGTGACCGTGACTTGCGAACATGGCTTGAGAAGGCGGGCGCGCCTCTAGCTGGAGCTTTACAGGGATCAGGTCCTGTCGGCCCTCACCGGTGCCGGTGGCCGCATCATTCACGATATCGGCTCTTCCGTCGGTAGCCCGCAGGAAGAGGCCTACAGCTTGCCAGTGTTCCTGTCCCGGCTGGTTGCGACACTCCTTGAAATGTCCAGCACATCCTGCGCTTCCCGCAGTCCCGTCTTGCTTAAGGCGACATGTCCACGCTAAAAAAAGGCGGATCCCGACCGCGTGTCCAGATGGCTGGCTTTCCTTCGCCTGACATCGCGGGCATCGGCTTGCGACTTCATGAGCGCCGACACATCTTGGTGTTCGGATACAGGTGATCCGCTCCTGAAGATGGGGTATCTGGACACTGTCGTGACACTGAGCTCGCTTTTGTGGCGTTGTGCCGGGCCTGCCACTTTCTAAAGCGGATGGCGCCCCAGTACGGGCCGTGCGACGGAGCGGAGGGGGGAGGGGTGTTCTGTCTCGGCTTCCAGCCCTTCTGGCAGGAATGTTCCCATGCACCCGAGCACCGCACCGTTAGCCTCCAGCGTCGCTACTCGCCCTCCGATCCCGGGAGTAGTTACGTGACCCGCGACGGCATCGCCCTGCTCTTCTCAGCCGGCCTGGTAACGCCCGGCATGTGGAAGGTGGATGCTGCGGCCCTCTGGAGGGCGGTCGCATGACAGCCATTTCTGTGCTCCCTGAACATCCCGGGCTTGCCGCCTACGGTGATCTAGCCGGATCATTGCAGCTGCTCAACTGCCCTCATATTGCGGATTTCATCCTCGCAGGGCGGCCTCCTCCGTTCAGGGTCCTTGATGGCGTCTTCGTGAAATCGGGAAGTTTTTCCTGGCGACGTGCCGACTCGTCATACCTGGAGCAGGTACGCCTTGACTGGCATCAGGATCCCGATCCGCGCCGGCGCGCTGCTGCCGATCATGTGATCGACCTGGTGCAGCATGCGACGGCGATTGACCCCCAGGCGCTAAGGCGGCTCGCCCTGTTCCAGATACGGAAACTGCTGGGCGTCCCGGATAAACCCGATGCGTCCCCAGGCCAGTTCCGTGCCCAGATCATCTCCCTGGGTGTCGCCGACGAGGAGGCAGACCTGCTTGCTGCCGCCTTGACAGCTGCGCGCGATGCCCCCACCCCGGACAGCGTGGCGGAACTCATCGCGGCACGGCGGTCGAACCAGTTGCGCCGCGCGGCACGACTTGCCGCTTCACTCGAACCGGCCGCTCATGATCACGTGCTGCTCGCGTTCCTCGACGATATCCGTGCTGACAACCGCCACGTTGACGACCTGCTGGCTGCCGGAACACGCCTGAAGGACAACGGCGACCTGGAGGAAGCAGCTGCATGCTATTTGCAGGCGGCCGCCGTCGCGGCTGATGAGCCGCTCATCGACGCTGCTTTGCAACAATGCGCGCCACCGCCGCCGCAGGAACTCATAGCTAATGTGACAGGCTACTGGGTGACCCTGCGCTGGCGGGCAGCCGCGGCGTCAGCTGGCACTATCACCTACCGGGTAACGCGCGAGGCCGAACCGCCATCCGAGGTGGGTGACGGCCCGGAGACCAGGGCGGTCGACCAGGACCCGCCAATGGGCCCGGCGATCGCGTACCGAGTGGTCACCGTCCGCGAGGGCCGGGTGGAGTCGATACCTGCGGTCACCGGCAGGTTCCGGGTTCTGCCCGACGTCGAGGACTTCATACTCACCGAGCAGCGGGGATGTGTAGTCGGCGATTGGCGAGTGCCGCCTCACGTCGCGGACGTGCGCGCGACACGCCACTCCGGCACGCCGCAGGGCAGCAATCACGTCGCCCTTCAGACTGGCCGGACGAGTTTCCGGGACAAGGACATAACCGCTGGCATGAGCTACGTGTACCGGGTCGTCTGCGGATACTGGGATCTCCATGGCGGCATGGCCTGGTCGCCTGGACAGGCAATGAGGATGCACGCCAGCCGGTGGCCCGACCCGGTGACCGGGCTGCAGGTGACGTCAGGCCCGGCAGGGGACACGGTCCGCTTGCAGTGGATGTCGCCCGGGGCGGGCAAGGTCGTGATCATTCTCGGGCTTTCCGCGATGCCCGCTGAGGGAAGCGAACTTGCGGCCACCGATGTCGAGCCGCTGGGTGCCGCCGCGTGGCAGGGCGCCGCAGCGCCGCCGGGGTCGCCGATGCGCTGCGAGATCCCAGTCCGAGGAAGCGGCATTCGCCATCTGGCGGTCGTCACCGTGCTGGATCGCCGAGCCGTGATCGGGGCGACGCGCCTCATCGACGTTCTCGAAGGCTTCCAGCGGCTGCGTGCCCGGCGCGCAGGGAATGATATCCAGCTGACCTGGGCATGGCCTGCATCTTCATCGGCCACCTTGGCTGCGGTCCGCTGGGACTGCGCAGGTGAAGAGGTCGGGACCAGCGCGGACCTGCGGGTATCCCGCGACAGCTACCACCGCCGCGGGGTTCTCGTTCCAGCGCGCGGATGCGGGTACCGGTTCACCGTCACGCCGCTCAGCACGATCACCGGAAGCGTATCGGTAGGGCCCCCGGCTAGCGACGAACTGGAGCCGTTGCATGATCTGGCCTACGAGATACTGCGGACCCGCCGGTGGCTACATGCTGGGCGGGTCGCAAGGCTTCGGGTTGAGGAGCGACCTGAGGCGCCCTTGGAGTTTCTCCTAGTCGCCCGGCCGGGGACGCTCCGGCCGACGCAGATAGGGCAAGGCACCGTGGTCCTCCGGGTCAGCGCGGCAGCCATCGATGCGGGAAGCCCCGCGGAACACCCGATCGACCTGAGCACGGTGCGCCCGCCGTACTACCTGCTCGGATTCCTCACCGGCCCCGCCGCGCCGCAGTTCCGGCTCATTCACCCTGCCCGTACCCAGCTGCTGGTGGAGCGCTGATATGTCGGCCATCGTCTGCCCGTATTGCTTCGCCCGGATGAACTCCAAGGCGCTGCAGTTCCGCTGCCTGCAGTCACCCAGCGGCACCCGGTCAGGCCAGCCATGCCCCGCCAAGCCCGACGAGGAACTCACCGCCTTCCTGGGACGGACCGCGCCAATGCTGATGGGTCCGGTATTCACCGCCGACGGATCGCACAGCCAGGCCCCTTGCCCAGCCTGCGACGTGGTGACGACCAAGCGGGTGTGCCCGGAATGTCACAATGACCTTCCCGGCGGCTACGACAGCATCGGCGGGCGGATCATCGCCCTGGTAGGCCCGAAGACCTCCGGGAAGAGCACTTATGTCACCGTGCTGATCCGGGAGCTGCGCGAACGTGTCGGAGAGCACTTCGGTGCCGCGGTGAACCCGATGGATGACAGGACCGCAGAACGGTATGGAAAGGCACATGCCGAGCTGTTTAAAGAGGGGCACCTGCCCCCGATGACCCCGCCGTCGGCGCTTGATCTGACCTACCCGCAGCTGTACAAGGTCACCATTCCGCGCCGCGGCATGCTCGGCGCCCGGTCGCTGTCCAGCGCGCTGGTCTTCTTCGATACCGCCGGGGAAGACCTGGAAAGCGCCGACAGCACCGCCCGGAATGTGTCCTACCTGGCCCAGGCAGACGGGATCATCTTGATGGTCGACCCGCTGCAGTTCACTGCCGTCCGGGACGCGCTCAGCGGCTCTGTGGACAACATGCCCAAACCGGGAACTCCGCCCGACCGGATCGTGGCCATCATCGGCCAGCTCATCCGGGACCACCGCGACCTGCCGGGGAACCAGCCGATCTCGACCCCGCTCGCCATCACCTTGAGCAAGACCGACATGCTCCGGCCGCTACTGGATCCTGGGTCGCGGCTGACGGCCCCATCTGGTCACCGCGGCTACCTGGACGAGCAGGACCGGGCCGAAACCGATGACGAGGTACGCGCGCTGCTGCAGGACTGGGATAGCGGCGCCTTGCGCCGACAGGCAGAGGCGGATTTCACCCAGCACGCATACTTCGGGATGTCAGCCCTCGGAGACGCGCCGGCCGGGCCGGCAGACACCCCCGCCGAAGGGATCCACCCGCTGCGGGCCGAGGACCCCGTGCTGTGGCTGCTGAGCCGCTTCAGGCTGATCCCGGTCCGGAAAGGACGCCGATGACGCTGCTGGAACTGCATTACACCTCCGCCGAGCAAGGCCTCGGCGGATCACCCGGCTTCCAGTTCGTCCAGTTGTCTGCCGGACTGGATACCGGCATCTGCCGGCAGGTTGAATCACTACTGGCTTACGAACCGCCACGCACTGCCCCGTCTCAGCCCACGCCAGCTGAAATCGCTCACTTCCCCGTCGCGCTCAGCCACACCCTGCTGGCCGACGGGGCAGCCGTCCTATGCAATACCACCTATACCGGAACCGACTATTCGGGACGTTTCGGCAACTTCTACGCGCATGCCGTTTACCTGCCAGGCGGCCCCGGCGACCTCGATGCCATCTTGCCCATCGACACCTGGGCATCGGGGTTCTGGCGCTCCGGGCCTCCCGTGGCCAGGCTCCCCGCCCTGCAGCGCATGGAACCGGGAGACGCGATCACCCGCGACACCCTGCTCGCGTTCACCCGCTTGCACCACGATCAGCTCGCAGCGGTCCTTACTGACATCATCAACTCGTTCGGCGGCCACGGACCACAGGTCATCCTCGCCGAAGACGACGCCGGTACGGTCGCGCTGTGGATAGCGGTGGCTTGCCGTTCCCTTCCCCTCGCCCTCGCGCAGCGGCTGACCTTCACCACCTACACGCGGCGGCCGCACCTGTCCTCCCACCAGGTCATCGGCATCATGCCCGGCGCCGACTTCTCCTTCACTCACACGGAGCTCACCAGCCAGTACAGAGTCCACGGCCACCCCGGACAGTCAAGCCCCCCGACTGAGCCGCTGACCTGGGCAGCCACCGCAGCGGCGATCTGGCTGGGCGGCAAGCCAGAACTGTTCGATGCGGCCTACGCTGACGTCGCCGGCCCAGACGACAGCCATGTCGGGGAATGGGCAGACACGCTGGCCGGCCACCTCGCCGCCACCGCCCTGGCCGCGGGAGCCGACCTCCCGCAAGCTGCGACCGCCGTCGCCGCCGGCTGGGCCACAACCAATGCCGGAGCTCAGCGAACTCAGCAGTTCTGGCAGAACCTCGCCGCCGGCATAGCCCGGTCAGCGGGCCAGATCCCACTGGCAGACCTGGGCCGTCTGTGCCAGCAGATCGACCGCCGGCACCCGGCCGAGGTCACCGGCCCCCTGCTGACCGCCTATCTGTCCCGGCTGCCCGGCGAGATCACCAAGGACGCCGCGCCCGACCACAGCACTATCCAGTGGGTCACCACCAGGCTGCGCGGCGACCAGCAGTTGGCCGAGGCTGTCGGCGTGCGTGATGGCCTGAAGAGGGCATTCTCCGCGGAACTGCCCGTCGGCCAGGCGCTGCTGCTGCTGCGAATCGCCGATGCCGCCGGCATCCAGGACTCCGGCCGGGTCGGCGAGACGGTACTCGGGCCGGCTCTCCTGGCCGGCGGCAGCGCGGCAGCCGAGGTCGCCGAGTTCCTCAGCGCCGCAGCCAACGCGGGCCTGCAGAAACGGGTCCTTGACTTCCTCGAAGACGCGGCCAGGCACAGCGGGGGCCGGGCCGCTGCCCGGCTGGTCAGCGGTGCCAGCAGACAGTGGCTGCTACTCGCAGCCGACCGGGACGACTTCCCGCTGCTCAGCACCGCCGCCAGACTGGCCACGGAGCATGGGATAAGCCGCCTGGCCGCCTTCCGGCTCGCCGCCGCGCTGCTGTCGGCCTCAGGCTCGCACGACCTGCAGTACGCCTACGGCCTGGCCTGGCCTGGCCAGCCGCCGACCCTGCAGGAGGCCTGCGAGCTGTTGGGCGAGGAATCCGCCCTACCGATTCTGGAGATCCCGGGGACTGCCGAAGCGTTCATCAACCTCATACGCCACGCCCCGGTAATCGGCACCGAGACCATCAGGCTGGCAGACCTGCTGCGGGCACGGATCCCGTGGCCAGATCCCCGCGACCGTGCGCTCCTTGACCTGGTGGCTACGACGGGATTGCTGCGCGAGGCCGCCGCGCAGCCCGAGGGCGCCGGGCTGACGCAGGAAACCCCGCGGGCCGCGCTGGCCCTGCTGGCCACGTGGCCCTATCCGGGTCCGGCCCGGGACGCGGCCGCCGATGCACTCCTGGCTGTGCTCGCCGCGCCGCGCAGGCTCGAAAATGGCGGTATCACCGCACAGGCCGAACTGCATGCCCTGGTCATCAGTGGTGACAACGACCTTATCGCCGCCTTCGCCGAGCGTGCCCTGCAATCCCTAGCCGACGAGCTCGCCAGGTCACCGCGGCTACACGCCAGCTGCTTCACACTGTGGCGGCTCGAGTACGGAAGGCAAGGAGACCAGGCCTGGCCCGCCGCCCGGGACAGTCTAATGACCGGCCTGCTGGCCCCCGCCGCCCGCAAGATGGACGACAGGACCAGGGAACTGACCGCCCGCCTCATCGAGGAGCGGTCGCCCGGACTGGGTAACGAATGGCTGCAGCTGACCCAGGCCCGCGGTCCCACGGCACGGCGGCCCTGGTCCTGGTCACGGCTCCTGTATCGGCGGACACCATGAGTCGGCCGCGATGACCAGGCACGAGACCAGGCGATTCCGGTGATCTTCTCCCTGATCGGCATGGTGATCCTCTACTCGCTGCTGAGCGTATTCGTCTTCGTACCCGCAGCCGGTGGCGCGATCCTGGCGCTCATCCTGCTGGGGACGTATCTGCGGGCCGCCCAGCGGATCCTGGCGCCCCGGCCCCCGCCTGCCGACGATACGCTGATCAAGGTCCCCCGGGCCGATGACGGCGAGCCGGCATACCGCTCGTACTACGCCGGGCAGGTCGTGACCGACATGCGGTCGGCGGTCAGGATAGCCCGGACCGACGCAGCCCGGATCATCCGGTCTCCCGCCGTCCGCGGCACCTGCACCTGGCTGCTCACCGCCAGGCAGCAGCCCGGGCTGCCGTTCCGGGATATCCACGGCTGGCGGGTCATCGCCGCGGTACTGATCGGGCTGGCGGCTACGCTGGCCGCCGTCGCCGGCGTGGTCCTGGCCGCCGCGGCGGCCACGGCGATCCAGATCCTCCACACGGTGCTGCTGGCAGTCATCGCAGGGATGCTGGTCATTGCCGCGATACTCCTCTACGGCGCCGAAGCCGGAGGACTTGCCGTCCGGAAGATCCGCATGAAATGCCCGCACCCCGACTGCTACCGGCATATCGCGCTGCCCTGCTATAAGTGCCCCAAGGGCCACGAACACCGCCGCCTGCGGCCAGGGGTGTACGGGATCTTCTGGAGAGTGTGCAGGTGCGAAACGCGGCTGCCGACCGTGCTCATGCTGAAACGGCACCAGCTCGAGGCATCGTGCCCTCGGTGCAACCGTCTCGTCCCGCGTGGGCTAGGCTCAGCGCGCCTGGTTCACTTCCCCCTGATCGGCGGCGCGTCCGCGGGTAAATCCTCGCTGCTCACGGCGATGGTCGCCGGACTGGAATCCCTGCCGCAGGCGGCCGGGCCGACCGTGGAGTTCGCCTCGGATGCTTCACGCCAGGAATACGAATCGGCGAGAAAGCTCCTCAGCTCCGGTCAATGGCCAAATAAGACATCGGTGTATGTGCCGGAGGCCTTCATGTTCTACACGGGCCACCGACGCAAGCGCCGCCTGGTATACCTATACGACCCTCGCGGGGAAGTGTTCCGGGAGGCCGATTCTGTACGCCGGCAACATTACCTCGACGATGCGAGCGGCATCATCTTCGTCGTCGATCCGTTCTCCGCGGCGGCAGCCCAGCACCTGCCATCAGCCGACAAGCAGATCGTCCGTAGCGCCCGGCCATCAGCTGAAGACCCGCAGGCCACCTATGCCCGCGCTGCCGGGGAGCTCGGGGTGCGCCTCGGCCGACGCCAGGCCCGGACACCCGTAGCCGTCATCGCCACCAAGTTCGACGCTGTCCTGCAGACCCAAGGCATGCCGCGCCCGTCGCAACCCGACGACACCGACAGCGTCGCCGCCTGGCTTAAGGACATCGGGCTACGCAACCTCACGGCCAGCCTGACCCACGACTTCGGTTCCGTACGGTACTGGGCCGCGAGCGCCTACACAAGCGCTGGGCCCCACGCTGCCGCGCCGGATAAACGCGCCGTCACCGCCCCGATCTTGTGGCTGCTGTCCCTCACATGACCCATCCACCCCGACAGGAGAGCCATGCCCCCCATCCCGGGCCACATCCGGCGGCAGCGGCTCGTAACGCTCGCCGCCCTGGCCTTGGCCGCCCTGGCCGTCCTCGCCGTCATGGCCTGGACGATCAGCTGGTTGTCGCCATGAGCCGTCTTATCCCGTCCACCGCAGCACACCGTAGAGGCAGGTCACCCATGTCCGAGATCCCCGGAGGCAAGATGGCCCACCGGCCGGTCCATTTCTTCTGGCTCCTTGACTGCTCAGGCTCCATGTCCATCAACGGGAAGATCAGCACGCTCAACTTCGCGGTCCACGAGGCCATCCCGGAGATGCAGCGGGTCGCCCACGAGAACGCCACCGCGCAGCTGATGGTCCGCGTGATCACCTTCTCCAGCGGAGCGCAATGGCACGTGGGCACCCCCACGCCCATTGATGAGTTCCAATGGTCCGACGTGACGACCGGCAGCATCACCGACCTCGGCGCCGCATTGCAACTGGTCGCCGGCGAGCTTGAGACCCCGCCGATGCCCGAACGAGCTCTCAAGCCCGTCCTGGCCCTGGTTTCCGATGGGCAGCCCACCGACGATTGGCGCGCGGGGCTCCGGGCCGTCGACGCCACGCCCTGGGGTAAGCGGGCCGTCCGCGTCGCCATTGCGATCGGACATGACGCCGACACCGCGATGCTCAAGGAATTCCTCGCCAACCCCGAACTGGAACCCCTGCAGGCCCACAACCCCACACAGCTCGCCGGAGCGATCCGGTGGGCCTCCACGGTCGCCGTCAGGGTCGCCTCCACGCCCCGCGGCGGAGCCAGCGCTCCCGCCCTGTCATCCGCCCCCGCCAACTCGGGCGACAATTCCGCTGATATCTGGTGAGCACCGGCACCGCCGCATGGCAGGTCCTCGCCGGGACCGCCAAGGCCGCGCGCAAGAACGTCAACCAGGATCGCCACGGCTGGACCGTATTCCCCGGCGGGATCGCCCTGGCCGTCGCTGACGGACACGGATCCGCTGCCCACCCGCGCAGCGATACCGGCGCGCAACTGGCCGTGGAGACATTCCTCTACGCTGTCGACGAGTTCCGCGCAGGCCTGCAGCCGGAGCTGCCGCTGAAGCAAGTCAAGATACACGCAGAGGATTACTTGCCCCGCAACCTGGTCCGCGAATGGCGGCAACGGATAGAAGATGATCTCGCCAAGAACCCTGTAACCAGGGACCAGCACAACCTGCCGGCCACACCCGTCCTGTACGGTACAACCCTCATCGGCGCGATGATCACTGACAGGCTGGTCCTCGGATGGCAGATCGGGGACGGCGACCTGTGCCTTGTCACCCCTGCCGGGCAGACGGATACGCCCCTACGGAATCTTTCCGATACTTTGGGCGACGAGACCGACTCACTGTGCAGCGACGATGCGCAGCGCCTCGTCCGGACCTACTGGGGGCCGGCTCCCGCCATCGATACGCCAGCCCTGATTGCCCTGTCCACTGACGGGCTATCGAAGAGCTTTGTCTCCTTCGACGGCTACCTGGATTTCATCACCGGCGTCTACCAGCGCATCATCCACGACAGCGAGGATAAGGTCAGCGAGCATCTGCAGGACTGGCTCGAGCAGGCCAGCTCCTTCTCAGGCGACGACGCGACCCTGATCGCCGCGTGGCAAGGTCCGCCAGCTAGGCCCGTACCGGAAGGACAACCGCGATGACAGGAATGCTCGCGCCGAACACGCTGCTGAGTACCAGTTCCGGCGAGGAGGTTACTGTCGTCAAGTTCATCGGCGCCGGCGGCCAAGGCGAGGTCTACCAGGTCAGATACCGTGGCGCCATACGGGCGCTGAAATGGTACTACCCTGCGTCGGCCACGGACACGCAGCGGGAAATCGTAGAGGACCTGGTAGCCCGTAAGTTCGGCGATGACCGTTTCTTGTGGCCACTGGCGCTGGTTACCGGTGACGGCTTCGGCTACCTGATGAAGCTGCGCCCGCCGAACTTCGAAGGACTGCCGGCCCTGTTCCGCCGTGAAGTCCGGATCAAGCCCCGGGAACTGGTCACGGCCTGCATCCACCTGGTCGAGGCTTATAGGGCTCTTCACTCCCAAGGGATCGCCTACCGGGACATCTCCCAGGGCAATGTGTTCTTCGATCCGGGCTCCGGAGACATCCTGGTCTGCGACAACGACAACGCCGTCGTTGACGGCAGGCAGGCGGGAATTGAGGGCACCATGGACTTCATGGCTCCCGAGCTGGTCCGGGCAGACGCCGGCGCCATCCCCTGTACGCAGACAGATCTGCATTCGCTAGCCGTCCTGCTGTTCATGATGCTGATGAACCACCACCCGCTGCTCGGCGCCCGCGAGTACCACATCCGCTTGTTCGACGAGAGCGCGCAGGCGCTGCTTTACGGCCGGGAGCCGGTGTTCGTCTTCGACCCGACCGATGACAGCAACCGCCCGGTCCCCGGGTATCACGACACGGTCCTGGCCACCTGGGACGCCGCACCCGGCTCTTTGCGCGGGCTGTTCACCAGGGCCTTCACCGACGGCCTGCGCAAGCCTGGTCTGCGAATCCGCGAGACCCAGTGGCGGGACGCGCTCAGCGCCGTCCGCGACATGATCATTTCGTGCCAGCGCTGCGGTCGTCAGAACATGACCGATCCTGGTGAAGTCGGGGTCCGCAGCTGCTGGTCGTGCGGGACTCTGCTAACCCTGCCGCCAGTGATCCAGATCACCACGACGCATCCCCCGCTCACCCGCACCATCGCGCTGGCGCCTGGCGCTCGGGTTTTCCCGCACCACCTCATCTCCGATCCGTCCCGCCACGATTTCACCGCCGCGGCGGCCGTCGCAGTGGTCGCCGAGCATCCGCGCGTGCCCGGGCGCCTAGGGCTGAAAAACCTTACCGGTAATGCGTGGACCGCCCGACGCTCGGACGGTTCCTCAGACGAGATCCCCCCCGGCCGCAGTATCGACATCACGGCAGACACCCGCCTCCAGTTCGGCGCAGCCGAGGCCGTCATCCGCCGCCTGGGCACGACCTAGGATGTCAGCTCACCGAGGGAGCTTGTCGATGAAGCTGAGGACGTTCAGTGCCGCCTGTACCACAACCCCCACCTTGCCTGCCCCGGTAACTACGGCATCCATCAGCTTCCGCAGCCGCGCGGTATGCGGCTCAGGCTCGTCGGCCTCTGCACGCGCCTGTTCAGCGCTGTCCCGGACCGCTGGTCCCACCGTGCTCTCGGCGATCAGCCGCAGCAGCTCATCGAGCAACGCTTGCAGCTCAGCCCTGACTGCCAAGGGAACAGCATAGTTGTTGAAGGTCCCTGATTCACCGGCGATCACGTTTTTCTCGCCGCCGGCGTGCACGTTCACAGCCTGCAGATTCCCGATATTAATATCGCCACTCATGTCCTGTTCCTCCAGAGTGCCCTGCGGTGCCCTAAGGGCTGCGGCCTCCGGGCTGCGCACCAGCCTGTCCGGGGCCGAAGTTGTTTACTGCGCCGTGGCCCGAGATTATGTTTCCGTGCCCCCCGACCATTGCAGTGACTGCCTGGATCGTCCCGATATTGCTCACCGATCTGTCGATGAGCTGGATCTGGTTACGGAAATCTGAAGTATCAATTCCGTGATCATCCAGGAAAGTCTCGATACAGCTCATCAGCCGGCTCCCCAGCCTCTTGATGCTGTCGATAACATCGGCCTCGCCGAAATGCTCTTTCGTATTATAGGCGGCGACAGCTTCCCGGAGGCTTGTCCTGGCGCCGTAGTCGTAAGGAATCCCCGCCTTGATCTGGCGCCGGGCCTGGGCTTCCAACCTCTTCCGATTTCGTGCGTAGTGGACAGGCCACCATCCCGAAACCTGCTTACCTGCTAGGACAGGCACGAGCCTGCGGGCTGCGGTTAGCCCTGCATCTAGGGTCACGCCAGCCGCCCCGCGGGCCACGAACTCGCTGGTCGGCCGGTAACACCGCTGCAGCGGCGGCAGGAAGTAGATAATCCGCTCGAGCGATAGCAGATCCTGCTCCAGCCAGGCACGCACGTACATGGAGACGACGAGATCCCCGCCTGACATGATTCGCTCCAGACAGAGGTACGTACGCGCTAGGTCTGTCGGATTCTCCACTGCCGACTTCACCCAGTCGCTATGAATAACCGACTCCGGCGCGGCCATCTTGTCCGGTAGGAGGCCGGGGACGTGAAGAGCGTAATCGCCGCGCGCATACAGCCGGTTACGGACTCGCAGGCCGCCGAATCCCAGCGCCGGGATCTGCGTGGCAAGATATTGGTGAAGCTCAATCGCGTCGAAAGGCATAATCGTCCGTTTCGCTCCGCCAGTTCGGTCGTCAGCACGAGTGACGTCCACCGGCTGGATCTGAAAGGACTGGAGCTGCCTGCCGCTGCCAATGAAGGGATCACCCTCGCTGTATGCATAGACAACAGCGTTTGCTCTGTCCAGTTTCCGCAGCCGCTCCTCCACATCAGGCTGCAGCGGATCAGCCTGATCCTCAGATTCTCCCAGATCGGTGACGACCCTCAGCGCCCTCAGGCCATCCGCACGCACATTCCAGAAAAGGACCCACCATGCTGCTACAAGGACGGCCGCCAGTATCACCACCGCCACAATCACTGACTGGAAAACGACGCCCGCTGCTATAGCGGCAAGCAGCAGAAGCCGGAGGACGATGAAGGACCTCCTTCGGGAGTCCCTGCGCCGCTGCGCCTGCACGGCATGCCGGGCAACACTGACCAGATTCACGCCGTACGAGGGGCAGAGCGCCTGAAGATGCGAATTAACCACCGAATGGATAACATAGTCGCGCAGGTTTTCATCCGTATGTACGGCATGACACAAGTATCGCGTCATCCTGTCATGCGGGAAGCTCGGCAACCTGGGCAGATTAACAGGCGCCTTACCCGCCGCCCTCACCATCGCAGCCGCGGGGTACGTGCAACGCGTACCCGGCTCGGCCTAACAGGCATGTCGCGGCTGGAACCCACCATCCTTCACTCACGCCCCCACTGCATCAGGTCCATTCGTGGCCACATCAAGAACCACGGCTCTTGCGCGCAAGGCATACAAGCCAGGACACCAGG
>Ga0187807_1000350_pt1 | contig 14347 bp, 14 predicted proteins | sample NC_wetland_sal_i_4_FD_132432 | JGI IMG/M metagenome (GOLD analysis project Ga0187807, IMG submission 132432) | Wetland sediment microbial communities from Neuse River Estuary, North Carolina, USA - ASW_2 | ecosystem: Environmental > Aquatic > Freshwater > Wetlands > Sediment | place: USA: North...
AGGACCGAATCAAACCGGGAAGCCTACCAGGCCGCCGACCTGAAGAATTTCGATGCGCTGACATTCAACGCCTGGTTCACGGCCTATGTCGCCGGCAAGAAGGCCGCCATGCGGGTGGCCACAGAGCGTTTCCGGCCGCAGTTCCTGGTTGCGTTCAACGCCTGGCTTGCGACGCATCCGTTCACGAACCCGAATGCGCCGAAGGGCCCGACCTACATGCCCCAGTATGCCCAGCCGGAACTGGCCCAGGCCAACCTGCTCGATGCTCGCGCCGATCAGTACTACGCGCTCGGTGAGACAGCGGGCAGCAATGCCGACGGCTATGTCCGGACCACGGTCTACCTGGCGAGCGTGCTGTTCCTGGTGGGAATCAGCGGCCACTTCCGCGTCCGCGCAGCCCGGACGGGGCTTGTCGCCATCGGCGGGGTCATCCTGGCGGTATCCGTTTTCCTGCTGATCCTGTCCCCGAGGCCACCGGTGTGACCCGAACCGACATCTCCTGGCCACGCCCCGGCCCGCAGTTCGGCTCTCGACCACCTGGAAGCCTGGTGATATACCGGTTCGATGCAGAGCCTGACCGAGATCGCGCCGGGGGTGCTCGTCGCGACCAGCTCGTATGCGGTGACTACCAGCACAGTGGTGGTCGGATCCTCCGGAGGCTGCCTGGTCATTGACCCGGCCGTGACCGTGGCCGACCTGGCCGCGCTGGCGGGCTCGCTCGGCGACCTGGGGCTGCAGCCCGCGGTCGGGTGGTCCACGCACCCGCACTGGGATCACGTCCTGTGGAGCCGCTCGCTGGGGCACGCGCCGAGGTACGCCGCGCCCGCTGCCGTGAGCATCGCCGAAACCGAGCGGGACGGCATCATCGACGGCGTCGAGAAGTCGGCTCCGGGTCATGATCTCTCGCTGGTCGGGCGGCTACAGGCGCTGGATGCCCCCGTCATCCCCTGGGATGGGCCGACGGCACAGGTGATTGTCCACGACGGGCACGCTCCGGGACACGGCGCCGTGTTCCTGCTCGACACTGGCGTCCTGATCGCCGGCGACATGTGTTCCGACATTGAGATACCGCTGCTGGACACGATCGCGGCGGACCCGCTCGGCGACTACCGCACTGGGATGGAGCGGCTGGCGGCCGTGCCTGGCGTGCGCCAGGTGGTGCCCGGCCACGGCCACATCGGGGACGCCGCCGAGCTCCGCAGGCGGCTCGCCCTGGATACCGCCTACCTGGACGCCATCACGAACGGGAAGCCGGCCGACGACCCGCGGCTGGCAGGCTGCCCGGACTGGATGCGAGGCCTGCACGAGGACCAGGTGCGCTACTTCAGCCAGTGACGGGCAGCAGCAGTACCGAGGGGCGGGCGGCGTCCAGCCCGATCTCGTACTGCGTCGGCACGAGGTCCTCGGCGGCCGCGTCGACCTGCCCGTTGCCGGGGTTGCGCGCGAAGCGCGGATGTGCTCCGCCGGCGACCTGGAGCCTGATCCGGTGCCCGCGGCCGAACCGGTGCGCCGCGCCGATCAGGCTCACCCGCACGGTGCCGGCCAGCGGGTCTTCCCCGGTGAGCCGCACGATGCCGTCGCAGACGTTCCACGACCGGCCGCGCGGGTCCACGTCGCACAGCCGGACGAACAGGTCAGCGTACGGGTTGTCGCGCGCGACGGAAAGCTCGGCGGCGACCTCCCCGACGACCTCGACCGGCTCCTCCAGCGGATCGCTGCTGAACACCAGCACGTCGAGACGCCGCTCGACGGCCCGGTTGTCACGGCTGCCGCCGGTCACGGCCAGGATCGCGCCGCCCGGCGACGGAGTGGGGTCGGCCGGGTCGTAGCGGAAGCTGACGGCCGGGACTTCCGGGGACGGCTCCCGGGTGCTGAGCGAGCCGTGCGCGCCGAGGTGCCAGCGCTGCCGCGTGGTGCCTGGCGGCGGCCAGCTGGGGATCTCGCGCCACTCCCCCGCGCCCTCGCCGCCGACCCAGATGCGCACCGAGTGGTCCGGATGAGCGGCCGGTGCCGGGCCGGCGCCGCGCGCCTCCGAGCCGTTGCCCCGAGCCTTTCCAGGGCCGGCGTAGCGGTCGAGCCAGGCCATGCTCTCCACGATCGCGGCGGCGCCCTTGGTCGTGATATCCAGGTGGGCCCACGGCCCGACCAGCAGCCGGGTGGGCACGCCGCGGGCGGCGAGCGCGCGGTACTGCTCGAGGGTCTGCTCGATGAACAGGTCCTGCCAGCCGCCTACCACCAGGACCGGGACCGTGATCCGCTGCAGCGCGGCGCTGCACTGCAGCGGAGCCCAGAACGGGTCGCCGAGTTGCGGGTGCTCCAGCCACCTCTCGGACCAGGACGGCTCGCGGCCGATCAGGTCAGGCACGCCGGCCGAGACCGGCAGCCGGTCGAGCACCGGGCGCAGCCGCCGTTCGGCCGTAGCCGTGCGCACGAGACCACGCAGCATCCCGGTGTTCTCCTGGTGAGCGATCAGGTCGCTCCAGCCGATGTAGTTGTACAGGTCGAAGACGCCGTTGCGGTACGCGGACCGGCTGAAGTCGTGCGGGCCCACGTGCACGATGACCGCGACCAGTTCCGGCGGCGGGTCCATGGCCAGCGCCCACTGCACGAACCCGAGGTAGCTAGCCCCGTAGGTGACCAGCCGTCCGTCGAACCAGCTCTGCTCGCGCAGCCAGGCCACGGTGTCCTGCCCGTCGGTGATCTCGCGGCGCATCGGCTCGAATTCCCCGCCGGACCCGAAGGTGCCGCGGCAGCTCTGCATCAGCACGTGGTAGCCGCGTTCGGCCAGGATCTGCGCGTTCTGCAGGCCGAACGGACCGCTGCGGCCGTACGGGCAGCGGACCAGCACGGTGGCCGCCGACGCCACGCTGACCGGCAGGTAGTGGTCGGCCAGCAGCACCGTGCCGTCGGACATCGGCACGTGGAGGTCGCGCTCGACCGCGACCCGGTTCCGCTGCGGCGGCAGCGACCACGCCCGGGACAGCACCTTGCCGAGCGCGGCCGCCGCCGGGCTCAGCGGGCGAGGCAGCGCGGCGACGTTGGCGTCCGGGCTCTTCACGTTCTGCTGCCGCATCAGGCTGTCCTTCCCGCCACGACCACGCCGGCCGGACCGGCTCGGCGTAGAGCAATGCCGGGACGACACCCGCGCGCCAGTCAAATATTCGACAAGTACATCAAATCCGGACACCTCTTTGTAGCGCTTGCGCCCGGCGGCGCGCAAGCCTCGGCTTGATGCCCTTAGCGAAGCCCGGCCGGGGCCTGTGGCTGGCCGCCCTAGGCTGGGCAGCATGATGGACGTGCCGACGGTCCGGGCGGGCGGGATCCGGCTGGCCTACCGTGAATCAGGCCCGGCCTCGGCGCCGCCGCTCCTCCTGCTGCACGCGCTGGGCGAGAACAGCGCCGACTGGGACCAGGTAGCGGCGGCTCTGGCGGCCTCCTGGCACGTCTACGCGCTCGACCTGCGCGGTCACGGCCGCAGTGACTGGCCAGGTACCTACACGCTGGCGCTGCTGCGCGACGACGTGCTCGCGTTCCTCGACGCGCTCAAGCTGCCCCAGATCACCGTGATCGGCCACTCGATGGGCGGGGCGGCCGCGTATCTGGTGGCCATGCGGCAGCCGGAGCGGGTCAGGCGGCTGGTGCTCGAGGAGCCGGCGCCTCCGTGGCCGCGCGTACCGCGGTCCCCGGTCCGGCCGCCCGGGCCGCTCTCCTTCGACTGGGCCGTGACCGCGCTGAGCGCCGAGGCCAGCGATCCCCCGGCCTCCTCGCGCGACGGCCTGGCTGCGATCACTGCCCCGACGCTGGTCATCGCGGGCGGCCCGGACAGCCACGTCAGCCAGGACCGGCTCGCGGACATGGCCGCGCTCATCCCCGGCGGCCAGCTGATCACGATTCCCGCCGGGCACCTGGTGCACGCGGCGCAGCCTGTCAGGTTCATCGCGGCCGTGACCGCGTTTCTCGCCGGTGCCGCAAGCCCGGTGGATCCGCCGGCCTAGCTCCGGCGGATCCACCCGGGGCTAGCGTCAGGCGGCGGAACTGTCGCCGTCGCCGGCGGCGGCCGCGGTACGACTGGGCGTCGTCGCGAAGTCCGGCGTCACGGCGTCGTTGTCTGTCTCCTCATTGTCCAGATTGTCCAGCCCCTCGTCGTCGAGGTCGTCCAGGTCGTCGTGCGGCGCGGCAGGCCAGGCGTAGGCGTCGTGTGCGGCCGACGGCCCAGGGCCGGGCGCCGGGTGCGGCGTGAAGATCATCCATGCGCACGAGACGGCCAGCGCGACGAGGAAGCCGCAGTAGATCCAGAACGCCGGCGTGAGACCAGAACTGATCGTGAGCCCGAGACCCGAGGCCTGAGCGGGCGAGATACCGAACTGCGTCGGCGACGCGCCCCCGCCGACCTGCACGATGGCCGAGATGGCCTGGGCCGCCATCGGGATGACGGCCCCCGCGAGCAGCATCGCCCCGTGCCGGACCGGGCGCCAGAACGCGGCCACGATGACCACCGCGGCGAGCGCGAGCATCACGGCTACGTCCCCGGCGATCACGAGTCCCGGGTTGGAGAAGGCGTTGCCCGCCGTCAGCGACTGCGATTGCCCGGCCGCCGTCCGCAGCGTGAAGCTGTCCCACGCCGGGGCGAACGCGGCGGCTACCCCGAGCCCGGCCAGCACCAGCATCACGGCGGGCCCAAGCTCAGCCCCGCGCGGCCGCCTCAGCGAGGCCTGGTGCCCCGCATGCCCGCCCGCCGCCGGCCCGCCGACCGAGACGGCCGAACCGGCCGGCCGGTGCAGGAAGGCCACCACCGATCCCGCCGCACAGGCCAGCCAGCCGATCAGGGCGAGCACGAGGCCCGCGCCGGCGCTGTTTCCTCCCCCGGCGATGGCCGTGCCCGCGTCCGCCAAGAACAGGCCGAACGTAACCACGCTCAGCCCCAGGCTGAGCAACGCTCCCAGCCGCAGGCGGGCGCCGCCGAGGAGGATGAGCACCGCGCTCGCCGTCCAGACCGCGAGGTAGATGACATGCGGGATGAGCTGGTCGGCCTGCTGGACGAGGCTTGACCCGCCGAAGTACGCCGGGAAAAGCCCGGCCACCCCCAGGATGACGCCCACGGTGAGCAGTGCCGCCGCGGCGACGGCGCCCGTCCTCCCGCTGATCGCCGGAGCAACGCGCCGGCCGAAACCGTTCGGGGCAGTGTTCTGGCCGAGCGGACCGGCGAACTGGCCGTACCCGGCGCTGCTGCCGCCCGCGGCCACGATGGTCTCGCCGGCCGGCTCGGCCGTCTCACCAACCGGGGCGGTGTTCTGTCCGAACGGACCGGGGTTCTCGCTGACCTGCGCGGCACTCGGGCCAACCGGAGGAGTACGCCGGCCCACCGGGACGATCGCGCCTGGCGCCTCGATGCTCGCGAACCGGGTCCACGCGGCAGACCAGCCCTCGGGGGTCTCAGGCCACGACTCGAGGGGCTGCGACCGCGGCGCTCCCGTCGTCCAGACGCCGTAGAAGTCCCGTCCTCGCCCGATCTCGTACTTCGCTCCCCGGTACGTGATGGTCACCTTGTTAAACACGATCCAGCCCTTTCCTGCTTCTGCCGTCGCCCGCCCCGTCGTGTCCTGCCCGGAACCTAACCGCAACCTAAGAAGCCGGCCTGTAGACCGGCTGAACAGTCTCTCAAGCATTCCTGACTCTTCAATCCGCAGGTTGGGGCAGCCTGGGCGATTCTTTTCCGTCCGGCAGTCAATCTTCATGACCGGGAACACCCAATCGGTACGGCCTAGGCGGTGCGCGTCACCTTCGTCAGCATGTGTTGACGACGGCTCTGGCGTCAGCATATGCTGACGAGCATGGAACCCGTACTAGAAATCGCCGAAGGCGCCACCAGCAACGACCCCGACGTCGGGCTCCGCGCGGTGGCGGCCCTGCGGGCCCTCGCCGAGCGGCTGGAGGTCCTGCAGGTGCAGACCGCGCGCGAGCTTGGCTGGTCGTGGCAGGACATCGCGGAGCGCCTCGGCGTCACCAAGCAGACCGTGCACCGCAAGTACGGCCGACGGATCGGGAGGCGATGATGTTCGAGCGGTTTAGCCAGGACGCTCGTACCCTCGTCGTGCACGCCACCGAGCACGCCCGCCGGCTCGGGCACCGCTACGTGGGCGGCGAGCACATTCTGCTCGCGGCCGTTTCCGCCAGCCAGCCGGCCAGCGCGGTCATGCGCGCACAGGGCGTCACGCCGGAACTGGTCGAGGAGGAGATCGTCCGCCGGGTCGGGCTGGGCGCGGGGGCCGGCCTGTTCGGCGGCCTGGACCGGGACGCGCTGGCCACCATCGGGATCGATCTGGACGCGGTGCGGGCCAGGATCGAGGCGTCCTTCGGCCCGCAGGCACTCACCAACGCCGCCCAGGTGGCCTACCGGGACCGGCGCAAGCACCCAGGCCCCAGGCCGCCCCGGCTGGTGCACAACTGGCGCCGCAGGCGCCGGGCCCGGCGGATCATGGCGGCGCACGCGCCCGGTCCCAAGCCGGGAGAGGCTAGCGGCCGCTACCGTGCTCCCGGTCCCCCGCCCAGCGGGCACATCCCGTTTACGCCTGCGGCCAAGAAGATCCTCGAGCTCACCCTCCGCGAGGCGCTCGCCCTGAACGACTCGCAGATCGGCGTCGAGCACATCGCGCTCGCCCTCACCGCCATCAAGAACGGGCTCGTGCCCGCCATCCTGTCCGTCGCGGGCACGTCGGCACCGGCGCTGCGCACCGCGATCCTCGACCGGTACCGGCAGGCGAGCTGACCTGGTTGGACCCTCGACTACTCCCGGCGCAGCAGCCGCATCGGGAGGTCATGGCCGGGGCGCAGCGTGATGTTCGCGAGGGGCGCGGGGACTGACGTGCACGTCCAGTGGGTCGCGGAGCAGCGTGGCCATGATCAGGGCGGTCTCGCGACCGGTCGGTCCAGGCGTCGTCAGCCTTGTCCTCATGCCACCATCTTGACGGTGAGGCGCGAGAAGCGCATCGAACCGTCGTTGATCTTGCCGTACCGCAGCGTGACCACATCGTGGGCGTAGCTCATGCCCAGCCGCCACGGGGCCCGCGAGCCGGCCCGCGGGAACTGATCTATGGACCGGAGCACATAGCCGGCCGAGAAATCGAGCAAGGGCTGTTCGGTGACGTTCGGGTCGTCGTTGACGGGGACGCACGTGTCATAGCCGCGCGAGTCCATGTACCCGAGCAGCCGGCAGACGAACTCGCTCACCAGGTCCGCCTTCAAAGTCCATGACGCGTTGGTGTAACCGATGGTGAACGCGAAGTTCGGGACGCCGCTCAGCATCATGCCCTTGTAGGCCATCGTCTCGGCCAGCCGGACCGGCCGGTCATCCACGATCAGCTCGGTGCCGCCGAAAGCGAGCAGTTGCAGGCCAGTCGCGGTCACCACGATGTCGGCCGCCAGTTCGGCACCGGACTCTAGCAACACGCCTCGCTCAGTGAAGGTGGCTATGCGGTCGGTGACCACCGAGGCGCGCCCGTCACGGATGGCCTTGAACAGGTCGCCGTCCGGCACGAGGCACAGGCGCTGGTCCCACGGGTTGTACGCCGGATTGAAGTGCGTGTCGACGTCGTATCCTGCTGGCAGCTGCTTGATCGTCAGCTTCCGGATCCAGCCGCGGATCATGTCGGGCCGATGGCGGCTGAGCTGGTATATCAACGTGGTGATCAGCACGTTCTTCCATCGCGTGACGGCGTACCCGCGACGCGTGCCAAGCAGTGTCCGCAGCCGGCCGGCGATGCGGTCCTCGGTGGGTAGCGTCAGGACGTAGCTGGGCGAGCGCTGCAGCATCGTCACGTGGCCCGCGGTTTGCGCCAGCGCCGGAACGAGCGTCACCGCGGTCGCGCCGCTGCCGATCACCACGATGCGCTGGCCGGCGTAGTCCAGGTCCGCCGGCCAGTGCTGCGGATGCACCACGAGGCCGCGGAACCCGCTAAGGCCAGGAAACTGCGGCAGATAGCCTTCGTCATACCGGTAGTAGCCGCTGCACATCAGCAGGAAACTGCAGGTCAGCGTCCTTGTCTCGATGCCGTGCACGGCTTGGACGGTCCACCGGGCCGTCGCGCTTGACCATGTGGCTCGGATGACTCGGTGGTTGAAGCGGATGTGCTTGTCGATCCCAGCCTCGGCCGCGGTGCCGCGGACGTAGCCGAGTATCGACGGGCCATCCGCGATCGCCTCGGCCTGTGTCCACGGCCGGAACCGGTAGCCGAGCGTGTGCATGTCCGAGTCCGACCGCACGCCCGGGTAGCGGAAAAGGTCCCAGGTGCCGCCGATGACATCGCGGGCCTCGAGGATGGCGTAGGTCATGTCCGGGAACGCGGCCTGGATGTGATATGCGGCACCGACCCCGGACAGCCCCGCCCCGACGATCAGGACGTCGACGTGCTCGTTCATCCGCGCGCCGCCTGCCGTGACCGGAGTCGCTTCTCGAACCGCGCGATGACGTCGTAGTAGTGCGTCGGCGTTACCCGGGCTAGGGCGTCGAAGACGTAGGCGTCGGGACCTACCAGGATGCGGGCCTTGCCCCGCTCGACCCCGCGGCAGATAGTCTCGGCCGCCTTATCCGGCGTGGTCATGGTGATCGCCTCGAAATCGGCTGCCATCTGTTCGTGGCTGCGCCCGCGGCCTTCCGGATCCTTGCGGACGCGTGCGTTGCGGGCGATGTTGGTCGTGATGCCGCCTGGGTGGACGGTCACCGCGGAGACGCCTGTGCCACGCAACTCCTGGCGGAGCGCGTCGGTGAAGCCGCGTACCGCGAACTTCGACGCACAGTAGGCACTCTGGTAAGGCATGCCCAGCAGGCCGAAGACGCTCGAGGTGTTGACGATGACACCGTCGTCTTGTTCGACGAGGATGGGCAGGAAGGCGCGCGTGCCGTTGACCACCCCGTCAAAGTTGATCTGCCGCAGCCACTCATCATCATCGGGGTCGGCGTCGAGGACCGACGAGGCGACCGCGACGCCCGCGTTGTTGAACACCGCGGCCAGCGGGGCTTTCAGCCACTCACGTACCTCCGCCGCGAACCGGTGCTGGCCCGCAGCGTCCCGCGCGTCAAGCACCCGCATCAGCACGGGCCCCGGCAGTGACTTCGCGGTGTCTTTCAGGCCGGCCTCATCGATGTCAGCGATGGCCACCGCCGAGCCCGATCGCGACAATCGCTGGGCGAGGCTCCGGCCGATGCCCGAGGCGGCGCCGGTGATCATTACCGGCCTGCCCGTGATGAGCCTACGATTCCTGGCCATCTGCACCCTCCGGTCAACGGTACGCAGGCGTACCAGATTACGGTACGCCGGGGTACCATGACGTGCAAGCCTGGATCCCGGGGAAGGATTAGCCTGACGACTGTGACTACCGCACCCGACGAGGTCGCGAGCCCCGAGAATGTGCCAGCGCCCGCCGAGTTTCGCCGGCGGCTGCTGGAGGGCATGGCCGCGGCCATTCGCGAGTGCGGTTTCCGCGACTCCACCGTCGCCGACGTGGTGCGTCATGCCCGCACCTCGCGCCGCACGTTCTACGAGCACTTCGCGAGTAAGCAGGCCTGTTTCATCGCCCTGCTGCAGGAGGCCAACGCGGCGATGGTGCGCCAGATCGCGGCTGCGGTCGACCGGCGCGCGCCATGGGACGCCCAGGTGCGGCAGGCGATCGAGGCCTGGATAGCGGTGGCGCAATCCGATCTGGCTATCACGCTGAGCTGGATACGGGACCTCCCTTCGCTCGGCTCCGACGCCCGCCACCTGCAGCGCGAGTGGCTTGAGGCCTTCGTCGTGCTCATCCTGGACCTCACCGACACCCGGGAGCTGCGGGCCGCCGGCGTCGCCCCGCCACCACGCCAGCTCATGATCATGCTCCTCGGCGGCCTGCGCGAACTGATCGCCACGACCGTCGAGGACGGCGGTGACATCGGCGACATCACCGAAGTCGCCGTCCAAGCCACACAGGCGATGCTCGGCCCGCGCACTCTTCCCGCTCCGGCCAGGTGACCGGACGCGGCCCCTCCGGATGGCCGCGGTTCGCCTGCACCGTGAGGATCACGGCCGTGGCGATGATGGCCGCGCCCGCGATACCGGTCGCGCTCAGCCGCTCCCCGAGCAGGACAGCCGCGAGGACGGTACCGGTCAGCGGCTCGAGCAGGGCCAGCAGGGCGGCCGTGCTAGCGGCGGCGGACCGCAGGCCGCGGAAGTACAGCGTGTAGGCCACGGCGGTCGGGCCGGTGCCCAGCGCGACCAGCAGGCCGATGGCCGCGAGGCTGGGCCTGAAGCCAATGCCGCCCGCGATCTGGGCCAGCGGCATCAGGGCCAGGCCGCCGATGGTGAAGCCGAACCCGGTCACGGTGAGGTCGTCGAGTCCGGGCACCGGCCGGGAGCCGACCAGGGTGACCGCGGCGAAGCCCGCCGCGGCGAGCACGGCCATGCCCGCGCTGGCCAGCACCGCCGTTTCTCGGAAACCTGACGGCAGGCCCACGAGCAGGCCAAGACCAGTCACGGCCAGGCTCGTGGTGGCGGCCGCGAACCGGCCGGTCCGCCGTCCGGTCACCCGGTCCGCGCCGAGCACGATGACCGGGGCGGCGCCGATGGTGACCAGGGTGGCCAGTGGCACGGACGTCAGCGCCACGGCCGTGAAGTAGCAGCCCTGAAAAAGCGCGGCCAGCAGGCCGATCGCGGTGATCCGGGTCCAGGCCGCCCGGCCCGCCGGCCAGCGCCTGCCGGTCAGGGTGAGGAAGACGACGATCAGCACGCCCCCGGCGGTGAGGCGGCAGGCGGCGACGGAAATCGCGGACAGGCCAGCGGTCCGGCCGAGCAGGCTGCCAGTCAGGCCGCCAGTGCCCCACAACAGCCCGGATATCACGAGGTAGAGCAGGCCCGTACTGGACCGGCGGCGGGCGGCCGCGGGCCCCGTAGTGAACGCACGCATAGGGAAATCGCTCCTGCGACGAGAAGGGAATGGTCGCGGAAGCGGGGCGCACCGAACTAGCCCGTACGGCAAGCACACGACGGTACTCGCCGGGCACGGGAAGCGCGCGCCAGCTCACAGCGTTGGGCGCGCGCGGGCTATCGCCCCGCTAGGAGCGGGGCGGCGGGGTGATCGGGAAACACCGGTGCACGGTGAACACCCTATCCGATCCCGGGAACCGGCCGCGCGATCATTCCGCGCCGGGGGTGGATTCCGGCGGTGCGGGCGGAAGAGCCGATCCGCGGGAGAGTGGCTCACGGCGGCCCAGGCCCTGGACCAGCAGGTCAAGCGGCCCGCCGCCACGCAGGCCGAGCAGTTCCCAGGATCGCGCGATACCGACCGCGAACAAGATGTAGACGAACGTCACGCTCGCACTGGCCTGGCTGCTCGCCGTTCGCAGGACGATCCCTGTGATCACCTGGACACCGTAGACGAGGATAATGAAACCGAGCAGATAGGGCCATCGGCGGCTCAGATCCTCACCCGCGCGCGACCGCCAGAGCCGGACGGCGAGCCCACAACTGCTGGTCAGCCCGAGCGTTCCGAGGATCACCGCGCCGAAGTCCAGGCCGCCGCCGGGTTCAAGGCCGATCAGCGACACGAACAGGGCGTCCACCAGCGCGGTGAAGGCCGTCGACGCGATGGCCTGATGCTCGATCGACGCGTGGACGCCGCGGAGCCGCTCCGGCGCCACGGACAAGGCCACGAAGAGCAGGCCGACAAGCGCGCCCGCGACGGTCGCGGTACCGCTGAAGAATTGCGTATATGACGTCACGGCAGCCAAGCCTGCCCGCCCGGCCGCCCGGACGCCAGCCCCGGCCGGGCCAGGGGCAGGCCGGCTGCCCGCGTAGGATCGCGGTGACCGAGTGGCCGGGCGCGATCCCTGTCCTTCAGGGCGGGGTAGGCCCGGCCTGCGATGCTGCCCGGTGTACCGGTGTGGCGGGCGCCGCGGCAGGGCGCGGCGAGGCAAGACCGGGTCCAGGAGCGCCCGGTGCCTCACGGCGCGCCTCCCGGGAAATGGCGCCGGGTCCTTCAGGACCGGGAGGATGTCAAATGCTGCTGACGTTCGGGCACGGGACCGCCACGGCCGAGCGGATGACCGACCTGCTCCGGGGCGCCGGGGTGGCCGCGCTCGTCGACGTCAGGACCGCGCCGGGCAGCCGCCGTCACCCGCATGTAGCGCGGGCCGAACTGGAACGGTGGCTGCCCGAGGCCGGCATCTCCTACCGCTGGGACAAGCGGCTTGGCGGCTTCAGGAGGCCCGCCCCGGACTCGCCGGACACCGCCTGGCGCGAGGACATGTTCCGTGGCTACGCCGCGCACATGCGGACCGACGGCTTCCTGGCCGCGGTGGACGAACTGCTCGCCCAGGCCCGCACCGATCCCACCACGGTGATGTGCGCGGAGAGCCTGTGGTGGCGCTGCCATCGCCGCCTGCTCGCCGACTTCGTGACCGTGGCGCGCGGCATGCCCGTCCGGCACCTCCTGCACGACGGGCGGATGGAGGAGCACCGCCTCTCCCCCGGCCTGCGCCGCCGGGACGACGGCCTGCTCGTCTACGACGCGGGCCAGCCGACCCTGCTGTGACCGGGTCAGCCCAGGTAAGCGCCGAAACCGCTGGTCTGCCAGGTCGCGCCGGCCGCGGTTATGGCGAACGCCTCATACCCGTCCAGGCTCTCCACCCAGTCGCGGGCCGCGGCCCCCATCGCGAAGGCCGCCGTGGCGAAGGCGTCCGTCTCGGCCAGCGTCGCCCCGACCACGGTGATGCTGGCCAGGCCGGCCGGGGGCTGCCCGGTGTACGGGTCGATGATGTGCGCGCCGCGCTCGGCGACGCCGGACGTGGCCACGGCGAAGTCCCGGCCGGCCACCACGAGCGCCAGCCGGCCCGGACGCAGCGGGTCGGCGATGCCCACCCGCCATAGCCGGCTGCCCACGAACTGGACGTCGCCGCCGCCGTTGACGCTGTGCTCGGCCGAGCCCGCCGCGGTGAATATCGCGGCGGCCCGCTCGATGGCCCATCCCTTCACGTACCCGGAGGGGTCGAACGTGCCGCCGGGCGTGGTGGTGAAGTACCCGCCGCTGCGTGCGCTGATGGCCGCGCACGCCTCAAGCACCTCGGCGAGTTCGGGCGCGCAGTCCGCCAGCGGCAGTGCCCCGCGGCCGAACCGGCTGACGTCGCTGTCGTCCCGGTACGGCGAGAAGGTGGCGTCCACCCAGTGCAGCCAGCGCACCGCCTGGCCCAGCGGCCCCCCGATCTGGCCGGCGGGGCCGCGGGGTTCCCCGGCGCGGGCGGGCACGTCGAAGGAGACGACCGTGCCCATCACGTGCTCAGCGTGCCGGCACCGGTCCGAACCCAGCAGTGCCCCGCCGCCCGTCATGGCGGCTCAGGCGCGCTTGTCCAGCGCGCTCTGCAGCGACTGGATGTAGCCCGCGCTGGTATAGCTAGCGCCGGACACGGCGTCGATCTTGGCGTCCTGCGCCGTGAGCGTCTCGCTGATCAGCTTGGGGAAGGCGAACGCGCCGATCTGGATGTCATGGAGGGTGTTGGCCGGCTGCACCAGGACCGCGACCTTGACGATCTTGCTGTTCTGCTCGATCAGCTGGATCTGGACCGGCCCGTAGGCGGTGTTGGCCGCTTTGCCGTCGACCGCGGTCTCGCCGGGGGACAGCTTGCCGGCCAGCGACCCCTGCGGGAACTCCCCGGGGACGGTCGTCGTCTGCCCACCCGACGACGAAGAGGACGACGACGAGGAGGACGAGGAGGAGGAGGACGAGGACGAGCTACTGCCCGATCCGCCCGTCGTCGCCGCCACGGGTATGGACGGAACGTGCGACTTGAACGACAGCAGGGCCACGAGACCGGCGATGGTGCCGGTAACAGCCAGGATCACCCGGCGCATGTTCGCGGATCCTCTCCCTCAGAACTCGAACGACTCGAAGTGGATGCGCTGCCTGGGCACCCCGGCGGCGCGCAGCGCGCGGACCGCGGCCGCGGTCATGCCGGCCGGCCCGCAGACGTAGGCGTCCTGCTCGTCAAGGCCGGGCACCAGGGACCGCAGCACCCGCAGCGACAGCGGGTCGCCGCCGATCTCGTTCCGCGACCCGACCAGGTAGTGCACGGTCGCGCCACGCGCGGCCGCGATCGCGTCGAGCTCGTCGCGGAACACGATGTCCCGCTCGCTGCTGGCGCGGTAGATCAGGGTGACGTGTCCCGGCAGCGTCGCGAAGATGGCCCGCAGCGGCGTGATGCCGACCCCGCCGGCCAGCAGCAGCACGCCGCGGTCCGAATCGGCGGGGGTCAAGGCACCATAGGGCCCTTCGGCGAAGACGCGGGTTCCCTGCTGCAGCCGCGCGAGCGCCTGGCTGTGGTCACCCA
>Ga0187807_1000351_pt1 | contig 14335 bp, 12 predicted proteins | sample NC_wetland_sal_i_4_FD_132432 | JGI IMG/M metagenome (GOLD analysis project Ga0187807, IMG submission 132432) | Wetland sediment microbial communities from Neuse River Estuary, North Carolina, USA - ASW_2 | ecosystem: Environmental > Aquatic > Freshwater > Wetlands > Sediment | place: USA: North...
GCGCGGATAGTCTCTGAGCACGACACGTCGCGTACCGGAGTGACCACACTCGAAGACGTGCTCGCGGTGGACGCCTGGGCGAGGGCACGGGCACGGGAGCTCAACCGGTAGGGAGGAACGGCACAGTGGACCTGCTTGGCTGGCTCATCTTCCTGTTCGCCCTGCTTTTCTCGGTGATGCTGCATGAGACCGGCCACTTCGTGACCGCCAAGAAGTTTGGCATGAAGTGCACGCGCTACTTCATCGGCTTCGGGCCGACCATATGGTCCACTCAGCGCGGCGAGACCGAGTACGGCGTCAAGGCGATCCCGCTCGGCGGCTTCGTCAAGATCGTCGGGATGACATCGATGGACGAGGTTGACCCCGAGGACGAGCCGAGGTCGTTCCGCCGGGCGCCCGGCTGGCAACGGCTGATCGTGCTCGCCGCCGGGTGTTTCATGCACTTCGTGCTCGCGGCCGTGCTGATCTTCGGGCTGGCGCTCGGCATCGGCATAGAAAACGACAACACCGCGCAGCTTGGCGTCGTAGCGACCTGCGTGCCGGCCACCGAGCAGGCGCTGACCAGCGGGGCCGCCTGCACCGCGCATGACGCGAAGTCGCCGGCCGTGCTGGCCGGGCTCAAGGTCGGCGACACGCTGACCTCGTTCGACGGCGTCCAGGTAAGCAACTGGAACCAGCTCGCCAGCGTGATCAAGGACGCCAAGCCGGGGGCCGCCGTGACGATCGGGGTCGTCCGCGACGGTAAGCCGCTCACCCTGCACACGAGGCTGGCCGCCGTCAGCGGCCGCACCGGCGGTTACCTGGGCGTCGCGCCCGCCGCCGTCTTCCAGCCGACCGGCCCGATCGGCGCGATCAGTTACGTCGGCTCGGGTTTCGCCCAGGAGATCACCGGCTCGGCGCACGCGCTGGCCCAGCTGCCGAGCGCCGTATCGACCCTTTTTGCCAAGTGCCCGACAGGCGCGGCAAGCCTACGGGCCCATGCCCCTTGTCGCGCGCAGACGGCCGCGGGCAACGTGACCAGCGTGTATGGCCTCGCCCAGGATACCGGGCAGGCGGTGGCGGCCAACGTGGGCTGGCAGTACAAGGTCAGCTTCATACTGCTGCTTGTCGCGTCGCTGAACATATGGGTGGGTCTGCTCAACCTCCTGCCGCTGCTGCCGCTGGACGGCGGGCACATCTGGGCGGTGCTCTGGGAGATGATCAGGGGACGGTGGGCCCGCGTGCGCGGCCGCCCCAACCCGGGTCTTGTGGACTACCGCAAGCTGTTGCCCGTGAGCTTCAGCATCTTCCTGGTGCTGTGCTTGTTCTCGGCGCTGCTGATCCTCGCCGACATCGTCAACCCGGTGAACATCGGGTAGCCACCTGACGTAAGGGTCAGGGTGTGCAGCCGGCAGGTCCGCGCGCTGAGCGACAATGGGGAGCGCAGTGTTTGCCAGTAACGGGCGCACCGACGGGATGGGATAAATGAGCATTGACCTTGGCATGCCAGCCACACCTCCGGCGCCGCTGACGGAGCGCCGGAAGTCGCGCCAGCTCATGGTGGGCAGCGTGCCCGTGGGCGGCGGGGCGCCGGTGTCGGTCCAGTCGATGACCACGACTCTGACCGCGAACGTGAACGCGACCCTGCAGCAGATCGCCGAGCTCACCGCGTCGGGCTGCCAGATCGTCCGGGTGGCGGTGCCGTCCCAGGACGACGCGGACGCGCTCGCCGCGATCGCGAAGAAGTCGCAGATCCCGGTGATCGCCGACATCCACTTCCAGCCCAAGTACGTGTTCGCGGCCATCGACGCGGGCTGCGCCGCGGTGCGGGTGAACCCGGGCAACATCAAGCAGTTCGACGACAAGATCGCCGAGATCGCGCGGGCCGCCTCCGACGCGGGCACCCCGATCCGGATCGGCGTGAACGCCGGCTCGCTCGACAAGCGGCTGCTCGCCAAGTACGGCAAGGCCACCCCCGAGGCGCTGGTCGAGTCGGCGCTGTGGGAGTGCTCGCTGTTCGAGGAGCACGGCTTCCGCGACATCAAGATCTCGGTGAAGCACCACGACCCGGTGGTGATGATCCAGGCCTACCGGCTGCTCGCGGCCAACTGCGACTACCCGCTGCACCTCGGCGTCACCGAGGCGGGCCCGGCGTTCCAGGGCACGATCAAGTCGGCCACCGCGTTCGGCGCGCTGCTCTCCCAGGGCATCGGCGACACGATCCGGGTGTCGCTGTCCGCGCCTCCGGTGGAGGAGGTCAAGGTCGGCATCGGCATCCTGGAGTCACTCGGCCTGCGCCAGCGTGGCCTCGAGATCGTCTCCTGCCCGTCCTGCGGCCGCGCTCAGGTCGACGTGTACAAGCTGGCGGAGGAGGTCACCGCCGGGCTGACGGGCCTTGAGGTGCCGCTGCGGGTCGCGGTGATGGGCTGCGTGGTGAACGGCCCCGGTGAGGCGCGGGAAGCCGACCTGGGGGTTGCCTCGGGGAACGGCAAGGGACAGATCTTCGTCAAAGGCAAGGTGATAGCCACCGTGCCCGAGTCCAAGATCGTGGAGACCCTGATCGACGAGGCGATGCGGCTGGCAGAGCAGGCCGGTGAGCAGGACGCCGAGCCCGGCCAGCCGATCGTCACCACGTACTGAGCGCCGTAGCGGGAGGCTGGCGCTAGACGACGACCTCGCTGATCCGGCCGGTGAGCGCGGCATGCGCCTCGGACGGCAGCAGGCTGTCGGTGACGAGCACGTCCACCTCATCCAGGCTCGCGAAGGAGGCCAGGCTGACCACGCCCCACTTGGTGTGGTCGGCCAGCACGACGACCCGGCGCGCCACCTTGATGAGCGCGCGATTCGTCTCGGCTTCGGCGAGGTTTGGCGTGGTGAGCCCGGCATCGGGGTCGATCCCGTTGCAGCCGATGAACAGCGTGTCGAAGTGCAGCGAGCGGATCGTCAGGTCGGCCACCGGGCCGACGAGCGCGTCCGAGGCGGTGCGCATGCCGCCGGTCAGCACGGCGGAGACGCCGTCCGGCCCGCGGCCGCCGCTGAACAGGTTGGCGACCCGCAGCGAGTTCGTGACGATGGTGAGCCCGGGCACGTCGAGCAGGCACTGCGCCAGCGCGAACGTGGTGGTGCCGGCCGATATCGCGACCGCGGTGCCCGGCCTGACTAGCGCCGCGGCGGCACGCGCGATGGACGTCTTTTCCGGACGCTCGAGCACGAGCTTGTCTTCGAAGCCTGGCTCGTGGGCGTTGTGCGAACCTGGCAGGACCGCGCCGCCGTGGACCTTCTCCACGAGCCCGTCCCTAGCGAGGACCTCCAGGTCGCGCCTGATCGTCATGTCGGAGACGCCGAGTTGCTGTGTCAGGTCGCTTACCCTGGCGCTGCCGTCGCTTCTGACGGCTTGCAGAATCAGGGATTGACGGTGTCTGGCAAGCATTCACTACCCCCTCAATAGTGTGCGAACACTTTAAAGTATGACGCTTGAGTGGCTTGTTGGGTTACGACTTGGAGTGTCGGATATTTACGTTGTACGCGGGGCCGAATTTGGCGCTGGATGCCGTAACCGAACCTCGTAACGGCGGGCGGGTGACCTGGTAGCGCGGCGTGTCGAATTAGCGGCGGCGCGTGTCGAATTGACGACCACCGTGTAGAATTCGCGGCGCTCTAGCGACCGGACTGCGTCACTGATTGCGCCCGGTAGAGTGGTGGCCAGTGACCAGCCCGTGGTCGCGTGTTGGGCAGAAGCTGTCCAGACCATGGGGCAGGATGGAGAACATGTCGTTTACCCGCCGGGTCGCCGGGGCCGCGGCCGCACTCACCGCGCTGGCCGTAACCGCCTGCTCGTTCGGTAACCCGGCGCCGGCGCCGGCGTTGTCCTCCCCGGGAGCCGCCGCGGGGACTGGCGGCGCCACCGGGGGCAGCAGCGCCACGGGGGGAAGCGACACCGCGGGCGGAAGCGGGATCGTCCCTGAGGCGAGCACGCTGCACTGGCGCGCCTGCGGCAGCCAGCTGGCCGGCCTGCAGTGCGCATCGTTGCGCGTGCCGCTTGACTACGCCAACCCTGGCGGCCGCTCGATCACCCTCGCGCTTTCCATGGTCCCGGCGACCGCGCCGCCGAGCCAGCAGCAGGGCGTGCTGCTCGTCAACCCGGGCGGGCCGGGCGGCTCGGGCCTGTCGCTGGCCGGGGCGGTGGCTGGGGGCCTTGACCCGCAAGTGGCCGCAGAGTACGACATCGTCGGCTTCGACCCGCGCGGTGTGGGGTCCTCGGTCCCGGCGCTGAGCTGTGATCCGGGCTTCTTCAGCGGGGTCAGGCCGGATTACATCCCGGCGAACGCCACCGCCGAGCAGGTGCTCATCGCACGCGCGAAGATGTACGCGGCGGACTGCGAGAAGCGCTTCGGCTGGATGCTGCCCTACCTGACCACCGTGAACGTGGCCAGGGACCTGGACAGCATCCGCCGCGCCTTCGGCGTGCAGAAGATCAGCTACTACGCGTTCTCCTACGGCACGTACCTAGGCCAGGTGTACGCCACGCTGTTCCCTGACCGGATCAGGCGGATGGTGCTGGACAGCACCGTGGACCCGACGGGCGTGTGGTACCAGGACAACATCGAGCAGGACTACGCCTTCCAGCAGCGGCAGCAGGCGTTCTTCGCGTGGGTGGCCGAGTACGACGGCACCTACAACCTCGGCACCACCGCGGCCGCCGTGCAGGCCAGCTGGTACAGGGCGCGGAACGAGCTGAAGGCGCATCCGGTCAGCGGCCCGGCCGGCCCGATGATCGGCCCGGACGAATTCGACGACACGTTCCTGCTCGGCGGCTACCAGGACACCCTGTGGCCAGGCCTGGCGGAGGCGCTTTCGCAGTACCTGAACAACGGCTCGGCGAGCGCGCTGATCTCCCAGTATCAGGAGAACGGCGTGCAGAACGAGAACGAGTTCGCGATCTACAACGCGGTGCAGTGCGCCGACGTGAACTGGCCGCGGAACTGGTCGAAGTGGCAGTCGGACACCGAGCGGGTCTACCAGACGGCGCCGTTCGAGGCCTGGGACAACGCCTGGTACAACGCGGCGTGCGCGTTCTGGCCGGTGCGGGGGCCCGCGCAGCCGTTGCAGATCAAGGGCGCGGGGCTGCCGCCGATCCTGATGCTGCAGGGCACGCTGGACGCGGCCACCCCGTACGCCGGCGCGCAGGACGCGCACAAGCTGCTGCCAAGCGCGCGGATGGTGGTCGTCGAGGGCGGCGGGAACCACGGCCAGTCGCTGCAGTCACCCGCCGATGGCTGCGTGCAGAACTACCTGAATGGCTATCTGGCGACCGGCGCGTTGCCTGAGCACCCAGGTCTGGTGAACGGAACGTGCCCTGCGGTCCCCGATCCGACACCGGGCGGCTAAGGCGGCTACTCTGACATCATGTTGCGCGTTAGGCAGCGCTCCGCCCCAGCCCGGCTGCTTGACGACCGGGACCGGGCAGCGGCGCTGGCCGTCTGCGACGCGGACCCGGTGGCGAACGTGTTCGTCGCGTCCCGGATCCAGACGCTCGGGCTCGAGCCGGGCAGGGTCGGCGCCCAGATATGGGGCTTCGAGGACAACGGCCAGCTGGCATCCCTGTGTTACGCCGGTGCCAACCTGGTCCCGGTCCAGGCGGCAGGCCCCGCGGTGCCGGCGTTCGCCGAGCGCGCGCTGCGCCAGGGCAGGCGATGCTCCTCGCTCGTCGGCCCGTCCGCCGCGGTGACCGAACTGTGGGGGCAGCTGCGCTCGCACTGGGGACCGCCGCGCGACGTGCGCGCCGCGCAGCCGCTGATGGCCATCGAAGGCCCGCCGCTGGTGCCGCCCGACCCGGCGGTCCGCCGGGTCCGCATGGACGAGATCGACATCCTGATGCCGGCCTGCGTGGCCATGTTCACCGAAGAGGTCGGGGTGTCCCCGCTCAGCGGCGACGGCGGCGCGGCCTACCGGGCTCGGGTCACCGAGCTGGTCAGGTCGGGCCGCGCGTTCGCCCGGATCGAGGACGGCCGGGTGATCTTCAAGGCCGAGGTCGGCGCCGCGACCCCGCGGGCCTGCCAGGTCCAGGGCGTCTGGGTCCGCCCCGAGTTCCGCGGCCGCGGCCTCGCCGCGCCCGGGATGGCCGCGGTGGTCACCGAGGCGCGCCGGGCGATCTCCCCGGTCGTGTCCCTGTACGTCAACGACTTCAACGCCCCCGCCCGCGCCACCTATCACCGCGCCGGCTTCACCGAGGTCGGCGAGTTCATGTCCGTCCTCTTCTAACCCACCCGCAACCCACGCCACCCCACGCGCCGCACCGGGCCCGCCCTGCCAACCAGATGAATGGGACATTCATCTGGTTATGGGCAGCTGAATGCGACATTCAGCTGGGCACGTCGGGCGTTCAGTCGCGGTCGCGGATCTTGCGCAGGCGGTTCATGACCGGCCGGTAGGCCGCGGTGAGCACGGCCAGGTCCGCGGCCGGGATGTGGTCGATGAAGTGCTGCCGGACGCTGTCCACGTGGGACGGCGCGACCCGCTCGATCGTGGCCATGCCGCGCGGCGTGATCACCGCGAACGTGCCGCGCTTGTCCCCGTCGCACGCGGCGCGGCTGACCAGGCCCTTGGCCTCCATGCGGGTGATCTGGTGGGAGAGCCTGCTGCGGGACTGCGCGGTGAGGTCGGCGAGTTCGGTCATCCGCAGCCGGTTTCCCGGCGCCTCCGACAGCTCCACCAGGATCTCGTAGTCGTTGGTGGACAGCCCGAACGGGTGCAGGTCCCTGTCCAGCTGGCGCATCAGCATCTTCGCCAGCCGGATGTAGGTCCCCCATGCGTCCTGCTCGTCGTCGGTAAGCCAGCGTGTCTGGGTCTGCGTCTCACCGTCAGCCTGAGGCTCTGTCGGCATACCTGTAAAGCTACCCTTCACCGACTTCGTTTCGCATCAATGGCATCGCGCCTCGCCAGGACGCCATGTCCGGTAAGGTCGGGCCCAATGCCCAGCGCTAGTCCCGGGACGCAGACGTCCGAGGTGGCGGCCCCCGCGGCGCGAGCAAGCGCCGCGGCGCCGGCCGCCCGGCTGGCATGGCTGGACGCGCTGCGCGGGTTCGCCGCGCTGTGCGTGGTGTTCGATCACGGGTCCACGCTGCTGCTGCGGCCGGTGCGCGATTTCCTGTACCACACGCTCGACCTCGGCCAGTACGGCGTGTTCGTGTTCTTCCTCGTCAGCGGCTACATCGTGCCGGCGTCGCTGGAACGCAAGGGGAGCGTGAAGGCCTTCTGGGTCAGCCGCGCGTTCCGCCTCTACCCGATGTACGTGCTGGCCCTGGGCCTGTCCGCGGTCGCCTACGCGACCCACCATGGCACCGTCCGGGGCGCCGGGCATTCTCCCGCCACCGCGTTCCCGTCCTGGCTGCTGATGCTGCCGAACCTGCTGTCCGGCCCGAACGTGCCGAACGTGACGTGGACCCTGTCCTACGAGATGGTCTTCTACCTGCTGCTGGCCGCCCTGTTCAGCTGGCGGGTGCACCGGCACAGCGGGGTCTACGCGCTCACCTTCGCGATGGGCGCGGTCGCGCTCGGCGGCATCCTGCCGATGGCGCTGCTGCAGCACTGGGGCAGCCACGGCGGGCCGAGCCCGCTGACCGTGGACGTCGCCGCGGACGCGGCGATCATCGTCGGCATCGCGCTGGCCCTGAGCAGGACAAACCTGCTGAGCAAGATCGGCGCGTCGGTCGCCGCGCTGACCGGGCTGATCCTGCTGACCGTCAACCAGGGCTACCCGTACCCGTGGAGCGGGCTGACGATCCTCGCGCTGATGTTCACTGGGACGCTGGTCTACCGCGCCGAGCAGGGCCAGACCGGCAAGCTCGCCGCGGCCTGGATCGCGAGCGCCGTGCTCGGGCTGACGGTCCTTGCGGGCCTGTGGCATGCCTCGCGGTTCCACCTGGGCGAACAGTGGCGTGCCCAGTGGATCACATCAATCTTGCTCGCGGGCGCCACGTTCGCGGTGGGAATGGCCGTGCGCAACCGCAGGATCCCGCGCTTCGCGGCCTGGCTCGGGCTGATCAGCTACTCCGTCTACCTGCTGCACCCGCTGGTGTTCACCGGCTACCGGACCTTCCCCGCGCTGCGCCACAACCTCGGCACGGTCGGCCAGATCGAGCTGGCCGCCGCCCTCGTCGCGGTGATCATCGCCGCGAGCGCGGTCACCTATTACCTGGTAGAGAAGCCGATGCAGCGCCTCGGCCGCCGGGTGGCACGGTGGCCGCGCACAGACGCCACGGTTCGTTCGGGATAAATAAGGACAGGACCGGTTGCGGCGCGGGCGCTTCCGCGACGCATGCCCTGAGCACGTCGAGCAGCAACGCGGTGGCCGGCGGGTCGGGCGGCTCGCCGTACCGGACCGCCACCACGCTGCGCCTGGTGCCGCGCAGCCGGACCGTGCGCACGCCGGGGTTGCGGGCCGCGCGCAGCGCGAGCGCGGGCAGCAGCGCCACGCCGAGGCCGGCCGCGACCAGCGCCTGCACGGCCACGAAGTCGTCGGTGGTGAACGCGATCCTGGGCGTGAACCCCGCTGCGGCGCACTGCCTGAGCAGGTGCTCGCGGCACCGGTCGCAGCCGGCGATCCAGCGCTGACCGGAGAACTTGGCCAGGTCCGCCGGCCACACCTCGGTCACCGCGGGCGCGAGCAGCGGCTCGCCGCGCGGCGGCGGCACCGCGGCGACGATGAGCTCCACCGGCTCGGTGAGCAGCACCTGCTCGCGGACGTCCGCGTTCTCGCCGGCCGCGGCCGGGTTGGCGTCGGCTTCGGGCTCATGCCTGAAGATCAGCGCGACGTCCACGTACCCGGCGCGCAGCATGCGCAGCGCCTCGGGCGGCTCGGCCTCGGTCAGCCGCAGGTCCACGCTGGGATGCTGGCTGTGCAGCAGCGCCGCCGCGGCCGGCACGAGCGTGCCGAGGGCGGACGGGAACGCGGCCAGCCGCAGCCGCCCGGCGCGCAGGCCGCTGTAAACCGCGAGCTCGTTCTCGGCCGCGTCGAGTCGGCCGATGACCTCGGCGGCCCGCTCGGCCAGCAGCCGTCCGGCGTCGGTCAGCCTGATGCCGCGCCCGGCCCGCTGGACGAGCTTGGTGCCGGTCTCCGCCTCGAGCCGGGCGAGGTGGTGGCTGACCGAGGGCTGCGCGTAGTTCAGCGCGTGCGCCGCGGCCGTGACCGAGCCGTGCCGGGCGACCGCGACCAGCACGCGGAGCCTCGTTACGTCCAGCATGACCTGACTATAGACCGTATTTATCTATCCGCCCAGGTGTCGATACTGGGCTAATTCGTGCAGGTCCGAGCGGTTCTTAGGCGCCCTTCACGCAACGGTGACTTCGGGAACAGGCTCATCCCGTCGCGGGGCCTTGATCACCTTCAGCCACGACGGCAGCCACCAGTTGGCCGGTCCGAGCAGTTCCATCACCGCGGGGACGAGCACCAGCCGCACCACCGTCGCGTCGATCAGCACCGCGACCGCGAGCCCGAGCCCGACCTGCTTGACCGACACGTCCGGGGTGAGGTCGAAGGACAGGAACACCACCACCATGATCGCGGCGGCCGCCGAGATCACCCGCGCGGTGCCCGACAGGCCGCGTGCCACCGCCGCCGAGTTGCCGTAGCCCTCCAGGTACGCCTCGCGGATCCGGGACAGCAGGAACACCTCGTAGTCCATGGAAAGCCCGAACAGGATCACGAACAGGAAAACCGGCACCCAGGTGGTCACCGGCATCCGCTCGGGGAAGCCGAACACCCGGCCCGCCCACCCCCACTGCGTGACCGCGGTCAGCACCCCGTAAGCCGCGGTGATCGACAGCAGGTTCATCACCGCGGCCTTGACGGCAATGACCACGGACTTGAACACGTAGAGCAGCAGCAGCATGGACAGCGCCACCACAGTGGCGATCAGCCACGGCAGCCGGCGCCCGATCAGGTTCGAGAACGCGACGTTCCCCGCGTTGGGTCCGGTGAGGTAGGCGCTGATCCCGGTCCCTTTCGTCGCCGTGGGCAACACGTCGTCCGCGATCGTGTTCGCCAGCCCGTTGGTCGCCGCGTCCTGTTCGCCGGTGGCCGGGTAGGCGACAAGCAGCGCGGCCTGGCCGTCCCGGCTGATCACCGGGGGAGTGACGGCAGCCACCCCGGGTGTGCGCGCCACCGCGGTCGCGATGCCTTCGACGTTCGCGCCGCGGCCGGGCAGCCGCGCAGCGACGATCAGCGGCGCGTCGAACCCGGGCCCGAACCCCTGCGCCATCGTCGCGTAGCTCGCGTACCCGATCGTGCCGCGCGCCTGCGCGGACTCGTCGGGGAACGACAGTTGCATCGTGAGCACCGGGGCGGCGAGCAGCAGGATGAATCCCGTGGCTCCGACCACGGCTGCCACCTTGTGCCGCTGGATGAACGAAGCCCATTGTTCGGAACGAGGGGTGGCTGCTGCGGTCAGGTCACGCTGCTCGCGGCCCTTGCGCCGTTCCAGCAGGGTGGGCTTTCCCAGCCGGGCACCGGTGAAGCCAAGCAGCGCGGGCAGCAGGGTGAGCGCGGCAAGCACGGTCATGGCCACCGTGGCGCCGGCCGCGACCGCGACGCCGTTGAGCAGCGGCTGGCGCAGCACGAGCAGCCCGAGCATGCCGATCACCACGGTGGTGCCCGCGGTCAGCACCGAGACGCCAGCGGTCCGCATCGCGGTAACGGCCGCCTGCTCTGTTTCCCCCGGGGGGTCGACCCCCCCGGTGACCCCCCCGCACGAGGGGACTGCCCGTCCCCCCGTACCCCCCTGGCCCCCTGGCCGCCCCGCACGAAGCTCGGTCCTGAACCGGGTAAGGATGAACAACGCGTAGTCGACGCCGACGCCGAATCCGATCAGCGCCGCGATGATCGGGGAGAACGACGGGGCGGGGAAGACGTGGCCGAGCAGCGCGATCAGCGCCAGCCCCGAGCCGATGCCGAATAGCGCGGTCGCCACCGGCAGCCCCATCGCGAGCAGCGAGCCGAACGCGATGAGCAGCACCACCATCGCCGCCCCGACCCCGACTCCGTTGGACGGCCCGCCGTACGGTGTCTCCGCGAGGTCCACCACGTCCCCGCCGAGGCTGAACGTGACGCCGTTCCCGCTGGCCCGTGTGGCGTCGCTCATCAGCGCAGTCGCCTCGCCGCCGGGAATGCTGTTCCCGGACACGCCGAACTGCACCGTCGCGTACGCGATGTGCCCGTCTACGGACACGTGCCCGGGTGTCGTGTACGGGCTGGCGACGCCGGTGACGAGCGGCGCGCTCGCGAAGGTCGCCAGCGCGGCGGTGACGCGCTGCCTGGTGGCCGGCGAGGTGACCGGCTGCGCGGACCTGATCGCGAGCGTGAGGGTGTCACCGGACTGCCGCGCGAAGTGCTGGTCGAGCAGGGTCTGCCCCGGATCGGAGTTGGTGAAGGTGTTGTCTGCCGCCGCCCCGAACCGCATCCACAGCGTGACGATGACCGCCAGGCCGGCGACCCACGCGAGCAGGGTCGTCTTCCGGTGCCGGTAGCAGGCTCGGCCCAGGCCGCCGAGCAGGCCGTCATTCCGCGTCCTCATGCGTCAAGCCTCCCGGACCACGGGCGCTCGCTGCGTCGTACGCCAGGAGACATTCGCCGCCCGCCCGTACTCGCCGCGCATACTCCCCCCGTAGTACGCGCCGCTCCAGTACCGGCCGCCGAGACCCTCTCGGTCGCCGTCACCGCCTCTCCTCGACTCCCGCTCCAGCACCATCCCGCCCCGTTCCGGCCCGCGGCACAGCCTCTCTCCGGCCCCGCCGCACCGCCGCTCCTGCTGTTCCAGCCATGATCACGAAAACATTTGTTATCATGTAAAGAAATCGTCGCTATAGCAGCAAAATATTTTCGCAATCATGGAACTGAGCTGCGGGAGACAGCTGCCTGCAGGCCTGGAGTTGGTACCCGCCTCAGCAGACCCGGCAGTCACCCGCCGCACCTCTGGCATCCGCGCCGCGGGGCAGGGCGGGAGACCGCCGCTGCGGCCGGACGGCGGTCGTTATCATCGCGAGACGCGCGAAATGGGCGGGAAGGGTAAACCGGTAGCGAAGGTGGGGCGTCTTACCCATGAGGCTCGGTGAAAGCGGGACACCGAGCCTCAACCCTTGCCGGGGGTTCGGGTGTCCCGGCGGCGCGGGCCGTGCTGATGCCATGATGGTGAGTCAATGAGCCTGGATGACATCGACGCGCGGATCATCACCGCGCTGATCAGGGACGCCCGTGCCAGCTACGCGGTGATCGGGAACGAGGTCGGGCTGTCCGCGCCGGCCGTCAAGCGGCGGGTGGACCGGCTGCGGGCCTCCGGCGCGATCACCGGGTTCTCCGCGCGCGTCGACCCGGCCGCGCTGGGCTGGACCACCGAGGCGTACGTGGAGCTGTTCTGCGGCGGGCGCACCTCGCCGGAGGAGATCGGCGCGGCGGTGCGGCGGTATCCGGAGGTGGCGGACGCGTGCACCGTGACCGGCGAGGCGGACGCCCTGGTGCATATCCGGGCCGCCGACGTGAGACATTTCGAACAGGTAATGGAGCGGATAGGCGCCGAGCCGTTCGTGCAGCGCACGCGGAGCGTGATCGTGCTGTCGAGGCTTGTTGAACGAGCCGACTCGTTCGCCCCGTCTGAGCACACATAACGGACTAAAGTCTCGTGTCATGTCAGAAGTCGACGATGACCTGAGCGCGAGCACCGCACGTTTCCGAGCGTTCGCGGAACGTCCTGAAGAAGACCTGCCCGCGCCCTGGAAGATGCGAGCTCCCGGGGCCAAGATCGGGCTCCTGGCGGCCATCGTGGTCGTGGTCGCCGTGTTCGTCGCGCTGCTGGCCAGTCTGCTGGCAGGCTGACCGGCCCGCTAGTGCCGCGTTAGGCACTGTGCGCCCCGCTGGCGATCTCGCGTAGCCGGGCGCTGCTGGCGTGTTCCTCCGCCAGATCATGCATTTGGCAGATCACGCTGCCCCCTTCGAATACTCGTTGAGCGACCCCCCTAAGGCACGGCCGCATGTCGCGGCGCTAGACTGGCATCGTTCGTTATCTTGAACGATTCGTGTTTATAAGGGTAGGTTTGACCCCGTGACCGCATCCCTCACTCCGGGCACCGCCGCAGAACTGCGCGGTGCCGGCCTGCGGGTGACGGCCGCCCGCGTCGCCCTGCTCGAGGCCGTTCGGGAGGGCGACCACCTCGGCGTCGAGGCGATCGCCTCCCAGGTGCGTGATCGCATAGGCCATGTCTCCCTGCAAGCCGTGTACGAGGCCCTGCACGCGCTCACCGCGGCGGGACTCATACGCCGTATCGAACCGGACGGCAGCCCGGCCCGCTTCGAGGGACGCATCGGGGACAACCACCACCACGTCGTGTGCCGGTCCTGCGGCGCCGTCGCGGACGTCGACTGCGCGGTCGGCGATGCGCCCTGCCTGACCGCGTCCGACGACCGCGGCTTCTCGATCGACGAGGCCCAGGTCATCTACTGGGGCCTGTGCCCCGCCTGTTCCACCGCTCGCAGTTCTGAGCACCAGTGATCCGACTAGTCCGGAAGGATTCCCATGACTGAGAACCAGAACCACGATCCAGTAGTCGCCGAGGGAGCGACCCCGGAGAGCGGGGGATGTCCGGTCGTGCACGGCCTCACGCACCCCACCCAGGGCGACGCCAATCAGGACTGGTGGCCGAACCGGCTCAACCTGAAGATTCTGGCCAAGAACCCCGCCGTGGCCAACCCCATGGGCGAGGAGTTCAACTACGCCGAGGAGTTCAAGACCCTCGACCTCGCCGCCGTGAAGCGGGACATCGCGCAGGTGCTGACAGACTCCAAGGACTGGTGGCCGGCCGACTTCGGCAACTACGGCCCGCTCATGATCCGGATGGCGTGGCACCTCGCGGGCACCTACCGGATCAACGACGGCCGCGGCGGCGCCGGGGCCGGTCAGCAGCGTTTCGCGCCGATCAACAGCTGGCCGGACAACGTCAGCCTCGACAAGGCTCGCCGGCTGCTGTGGCCGGTCAAGAAGAAGTACGGCAAGAAGATCTCGTGGGGCGACCTGATGGTCCTCACCGGCAACGTCGCTTTGGAGACCATGGGCTTCAAGACCTTCGGCTTCGGCGGCGGCCGCGAGGACGTCTGGGAGCCGGACGACGACGTCTACTGGGGGCCAGAGACCACCTGGCTCGACGATGAGCGCTACAGCGGCGACCGCGAGCTGCAGGAGCCGCTGGCCGCGGTCCAGATGGGCCTCATCTACGTCAACCCGCAGGGCCCGAACGGCAACCCGGACCCGCTCGCCGCGGCCCGCGACATCCGCGAGACGTTCCGCCGGATGGCGATGAACGACGAGGAGAC
>Ga0187807_1000353_pt1 | contig 14331 bp, 16 predicted proteins | sample NC_wetland_sal_i_4_FD_132432 | JGI IMG/M metagenome (GOLD analysis project Ga0187807, IMG submission 132432) | Wetland sediment microbial communities from Neuse River Estuary, North Carolina, USA - ASW_2 | ecosystem: Environmental > Aquatic > Freshwater > Wetlands > Sediment | place: USA: North...
CGTGGGCGGCGAGATGAACGCGTTTACCGGCAAGGAGTACACGTGCTACTACGCGCGGGTGCTCGACGCGGACCTGCCACTGGCGATCGACGTGCTCTCCGACATGGTGACCGCGTCGCGGATCGAGCCGCGGGATGTGGACGCCGAGCGGAACGTGGTGCTCGAAGAGATCGCGATGAACGAGGACGACCCCGCGGACTCGGTGCACGAGGCGTTCACCGCGCGGCTGTTCGGTGACACGCCGCTTGGCCGGCCCATCCTCGGCACCGTCGACTCCATCAACGCCATCACCAGGGAGCAGATCTTCGAGCACTACGTTGCCCGCTACACGCCGCCGCACCTCGTGGTGGCCGCCGCGGGCAACCTGGAGCACGACGCGGTAGTCGCGGGTATCCGCGCGGCGTTCGCCGACCCGACCGAGGAACACCGCCGCGCGCACGGCACCGCGGCCCCGGCCGCGCCGCGGCTGCGCGGCGGTCCGGGTGCCCTGTGGGATGGCTACGGTCCGGCGGCCGGGTCCGGCGTCAAGCTGGTGTCCCGGCCGATCGAGCAGGCCAACTTGGTGCTTGGCTGCGAAGGGCTGGCCAGGACCGACGACCGCAGGTTCGCGCTCGGCGTGCTGAACGCCGCGCTTGGCGGCGGCATGTCGTCCCGGCTGTTCCAGGAGGTCCGGGAGAAGCGAGGCCTGGCGTACTCGGTCTACAGCTTCTCGGCGCAGCACGCCGACACCGGCATGTGGGGCGTGTACGCGGGCTGCCTGCCGTCCAAGGCGGATGAGGTGCTGTCGATCTGCGCCGCCGAGATCGCCAAGGTCGTCGACGAGGGGCTGACCGACGCCGAACTCGACCGCGGTAAGGGCCAGGTGCGCGGCGGCATCGTCCTCGGCCTCGAGGACCCGTCCTCGCGGATGACCCGGCTCGGCAAGTCCGAACTGGTCTACCCGAGCCTAGAGCCGGTCGACGAGTTGCTCGCCTCGATCGACGCGGTCACCCACGATGACGTCCGGGCGGTCGCGGCCGAGGTCCTCACCCGGCCGAAGGCCCTAGCCGTCGTCGGTCCTTTCGACGACGCGGACGCGTTTACCGGTTCACTCTCCTAACCCGGGGCTGCGCGCTGGGCTTGCGGGGTTCCTTCGCGCCAGTCCGCGCACCACGAAACAGTGCGCAGAACGGCGCGGCGGAACTCCGCGGCGCCCCCCGCTTCTCCAGGCTTCCGCGAGATACCCCGTAGGGGTACTTTGTGGGTGGCCTTCATGATCACGAAAGATCCGCGTCTTATACGGCGACAGAGTCTTCGCCAAAGACGAAGTCTTCTCGATCATGGCAGCCAAGACCGCCCGATTTGTGAAGTCAAATCATGAAATTTACTGATTGCATACCGTGGCCAGGGAGCGCGCTCTCGCTGGAGAGCGCCTGGCTGGGGCGTAGAATCCCGCGCGGAGAGGTAGACAGCGGGAGGCGCGATGATCTCGGTGGGAGTGCTGGGAGCCCGGGGACGGATGGGGCAGCAGGTGGGGGCCACCGTGGACGGCGAGGCGGACATGGAGGTTGTCGCCCGCGTTGACCAGGGTGACTCGCTTGAGGCGCTGACGGGCGCCGACGTGGTCGTGGATTTCACGCATCCGGGTGCGGTTATGGGGAACCTGCGGTGGTGTGTGGAGCATGGGCTGAACGTGGCGGTGGGGACTTCCGGGTTCGGGGATGACCGGCTAGCCGAGGTGAGGTCCTGGACGGACAAGGCCCGGGGCGTGCGGGTGCTGATCGTGCCGAACTTCTCGGTCGGTGCGGTGCTCATGATGCGGTTCGCCGCGCAGGCGGCGCGGTTCTTCGAGTCCGCCGAGGTCATCGAGTTGCATCACGCGAACAAGGTGGACGCGCCGTCGGGGACGGCGCTGCGGACGGCGGGGCTGATCGGCGAGGCCAGGGCCAAGGCCGGGCTCGGCGCGCCGCCGGACGCCACCAAGCAGGAACTGGCGGGCGCGCGCGGCGCGATCGTGGATGACGTGCGGGTGCACGCGGTGCGGCTGGCGGGGCTCCTGGCGCACCAGGAGGTGCTATTCGGCGGGCATGGTGAGACGCTGACGATAAGGCACGACTCGCTGGACCGGGCGTCCTTCATGCCCGGGGTGCTGCTCGCGATCCGTGGCCTCGCCGCGCTGCCGCCCGGGCTCACCGTGGGCATCGAGCCGCTGCTCGGCCTCGACTGAGGGCTCCGCGTATCCTGCGGGGTATGTGCCGCAGCATCAAGACCTTGCGTCCGCCCTACGCCGAGCAAGTGACCGACGCGGACGTCCGTGCCGCCGCCCTGCAGTACGTCAGGAAGATCAGCGGGTTTCGCGCCCCGGCCGCGCGCAACGCCGCCGCGTTCGAGGCGGCCGTCGAGGAGGTCGCGGCCTCGACCGCCCGCCTGCTCGCCGCCCTCGAGGTGCGGCCAGGAGGGGCGAAGGCCGCTCTACCTGGGTAGTTAAGCATCATGACCATCATTAGGCTCATCCTTAACCTGATCTGGCTGATCCTGTGCGGATGGTGGATGGCGATCATTTACGTACTCGCCGGGCTCATCGCCTTCGTACTGATCATCACGATCCCGTTCGGCATCGCGGCGTTCCGGATCGCCGGGTACGTGATCTGGCCATTCGGCCGCTCCATCGTGATGCGCAGAGAGGCGGGCGTGGGCTCGCTGATCGGCAACATCCTCTGGATCATCCTGTTCGGCTGGTGGCTGGCGATCGGCCACCTGACGAGCGGCATCACGCTCTGCCTGACGATCATCGGCATCCCGCTCGGGCTCGCAAACTTCAAGATGATCCCGATCTCCCTGCTGCCGCTGGGCGTCCAGATCGTCCCGTCCGACGAGCTCTACCCCGGCTACTCTAGGGGGGCCCAGGCTGGTCCTCCGACGGGTAGTCCGGCTCATCGTTACTGAAGTACCGCGCCCACCGGCGTCCGTCGAGGAAGTTCAGCATCTTGAGGTGCCGGATCTCCAGCACGAACAGCGCGAGGGCGGTCGCCACCCCGGCGACGAGCAGCCGCCCCTGACCGGCCGCGGCTCCGATCGCGGCCGCGGCGAAGATAGCGGAAGCGGTGGTGAGACCCTTCACCACCTGCTGCCTGCCGAGCGGCTCGCGGAACACGAGTCCGCCGCCGATGAAGCCGATCCCGGTGATCGCGCCGGCCAGCACGTTGGGCGCGCCGTGCTCGGCGATGATCCCGACGACGGCTGATCCCGCGCCCACCAGGGCGAATACCCGGTCGCCCGCCGACGCGCCGCGCAGGTCACGCTCGAAGCCGAGCAGGTACGTGAGCCCGGCCGCTATCACGAGGTGAACCGCGTCGGCGCCGCTGGCGGTGCTCACGTCGGAGCCTCCGTCCCGGACCCCGCCGGCACGTACACCGCGCCGCCACCCGAACCGCGGGCGCGCAGCGCCGCCCTCACCCGCACGGTCATGTGCGGAGGCAGGTGCTCGCCCAGCGCGGGCGGCGGGACGAACCGGAAAGCGTCGAGTTCTTCTTCCTGAAGCACGATCGGCGACGATTCGGCCAGCACGCCGCCGTCGAACAGGAACGCGACCAGCGGCCTCGGGCGAAGCCCCTCGGGGGCCACCCAGTCGACGGCGAGCAGCCTGCCAACCGGCACGCTGAGGCCGAGCTCTTCCCTTACCTCCCGGGCGCAGCCGTCGTGCGGCGCTTCGCCTTCTTCGAGGATGCCGCCGGGCAGTGACCAGAGCTCGCGGTAGTTCGGCTTGACCAGCAGGACGTCTCCTGACGGAGAGGTGATGAGCGCGGCGGCGGTTCCGTGCATGGTCGCCAGGGTCGCGTACCACGCGGTGGCGTCGGGGAACGTCGGCATGCTATGACCCTAACGTGCGCACGCCGGCGCCGGCGGTTGTAGCCTTTCGGGCATGGATGAGACCGAGAGCAGAGTCGAGGTCATCGTCACGAGCGACACGTCCGCCGCGCCGCACAAGGCCGGCGAGAGCAAGCTGTACGTGATGTTTGACGCGGCGAAGCCAGAGGCCGGGAAGCTTTACTTCACCGAGGCAGAATGGGACGCGTTCGTGCTTGGCGTCAAGGACGGCGAGTTCGACCTCGACGAGGACGGAAACCTGCCACCGCTGCCGGGAACGCAGAACTAGAAGCTGCCGGGCAGGTCACCACAGGGCGCCCTGCCCGGCGGCGGAACTTGCCGGAGAGCGCCACGCGCCGGCCGCTCCCTCGTGCCGGAGCAGCCACTCCTTGCGGTCCACGCCCCAGCCGTAGCCGGTCAGCGAGCCGTCCGCGCCGATCACCCGGTGACAGGGCACGATGATCGAGATCGGATTCCGTCCGTTGGCCAATCCAACCGCCCTGGAGGCGAGGAGTGACTTGCCAAGGGCGGCGGCCACGTCGCCGTAGCTGACCGTCGTCCCGTAGGGGATGCGGGTCAGCTCCGCCCACACGGCAAGCTGGAACGGCGTGCCGTGCGGCGCGAGCGGCAGGTCGAATTCCGTGCGCGATCCCGCGAAGTACTCGCCGAGCTGAGCGGCCGCCGGGCCGAACCCGCCGGGAAGGTGGGTCCAGCCGGGCCGGACGGCCGCGGAGTGCGGCCCAGCGTCAAGCAGGTAAAGCCCGGTCAGCGCGCGCTCGTCTCCGGTCAGCAGCAGCCTGCCCACAGGCGAGTCCACGATGTCGTACAGCGTCGGCTCGCCCGGTGCGGCCGGCAGGAACGGCGTAAGCATGATCTCAGCACTCCTTTTACAACTGTTAACTATATCGTTAACTATTAACGGACGGCTCGGGCGGTTCGAGGGTCGCCCATAGGTGGTGGACCGCGTACGAGCGCCAGGGGCGCCAGTGTTCCGCGGCTTGCGGGCTGGCGCCGCGGGCCGCGAGCGCCCGCAACAGCCCGCCGTCGGTCGACGGGAAGGCGTCCGGATCGGACAGCGCGCGCATCCTGATGTAGGCCACGGTCCACGGCCCGATGCCGGGCAGCGCCAGCAGACGCGCGGCCGCCTCGTCGCGGTCCGCGCCCGGGTGCAGGGCCACCTCGCCGGAGGCGAGCGCCGCCGCCATCGTCACCAGCGCGCGGGCCCGCGCGGCGGGCATCGGCAGCGCCGCCGGGTCCGCCGCGGCGATCGTCGCCGCGTCCGGGAAACAGTGCGTCAGCGTGCCGCTTGGCCGCGCGAGCGGCTTGCCGTAGTCGGCGGTCAGCCTGGCGGCGAGCCGCCGGGCGGCGGCGACCGACACCTGCTGGCCGAGCACGGCGCGCATCGCGAGCTCCGCGCCGTCGACGCAGCCGGGTGAGCGCCGCCCCGGGCAGGCCCGCGCCAGCGGGCCGACGATCTCATCCGGCGCCAGGAACCCCGAGACCGCGTCCGGGTCGGCGTCCAGGTCGAGCAGCCGCCGGCAGCGCTGCACGGCCGCCGTGACATCGCGCAGGTCGTCCAGCTCGAACTCGCAGTCCACCCAATTCGCCGAATCATTGTTGCGCAGGCAGAGGAGGCCGCGTCCGTTCGGAAGATTGATGGACCTGCGGTAGGCGGAGGCGGTCACCTCTTCCACCCCGGGCACCGCCCGCGCGGCCAGGAAACGGAACAACCGCGGCAGGTCGATCGGCGGCCGGTACGGCAGCCGCAGGCACAGGATGCCGGGCGGTGCGGCCGGGGCGCTGCGGGCGGCGCGCTCCCGCAGCCGGGTGGGCGGGATGTCGAAGACCTCCAGGATCGTCGCATTGAACTGGCGGATGCTGGCGAAGCCGGCCGCGAACGCGATGTCGCCCATGGGCAGGCTCGTCGTCTCGACGAGGACCCGCGCGGTCTGCGCGCGCTGCGCCCGGGCGAGGGCGAGCGGGCTCGCGCCGAGTTCGGCGGTGAGCACGCGGCGAACCTGGCGCTGCTCGTAGCCGAGGCTCCGCGCCAGGCCCGCCACGCCCTCGCGGTCCACGATGCCGTCGGCGATCAGCCGCATCGCGCGGGCCGCGACGTCCGCCCGGATGTTCCACTCGGGCGACCCGGGGGAGGCGTCCGGGCGGCACCGCTTGCAGGCACGGAAGCCGGCCTGCTGCGCGGCGGCCGCGGTCTGGTAGAAGCGCATGTGCTCGCGCTTCGGCGTCATCGCCGGGCACGACGGGCGGCAGTAGATCCCGGTCGAGGTCACGGCGGTGAAGAACACGCCGTCGAACCTGGCGTCCTTGCTCGCCGCGGCCTGATAGCGCTGGTCGTCGTCCATCACGCCATCCACTCAACCACCCGCGCAGGCCCGGTACTAGCGGAAATCGGACATTACCGCCTGGGGTGATCGGCGGTTGCGGGCAAAGCCGGCGTATTACGCTGGCCGCCGTGACAGCCCCCCGTCACAGCCCCCGTCACGGCGTGAGGCGTTTCGCCGTCGCGGCCGTCGTTGTCGCCGCGGTAGCCGTGAGCGGCTGCGGCGTGGCCAGCGCGCAACCCGGCGCGCCCGCGGACGGCACGCGCGCCACCGCCACGCCGGCCGCCCGGCTGCCGCTCAGCGGCACGACCGTGGGCATCGATCCCGGGCACAACGGCCTCAACTACACCGACCCGTCCTTCCTCGGCCGCCAGGTGTGGAACGGCAGGGAGTGGGAGGACTGCGACACGACAGGCAGCGCGACCGACGGCGGCTATACGGAGGCGCTGTTCAACTTCCAGGTGGCCGGGTACCTGCGCGCCGACCTGATCCGCGCCGGTGCCCGCGTGGTCATGACACGGACAAGCAACACCGGCATCGGGCCCTGCGTGAACAGCAGGACCGCCATCATCAACGACAGCCACGCCGACGTCGCGGTCGACATCCACGCGGACGGCGCCCCGTCCTGGGGACGCGGCTTCGCGATCCTCGAGCCGGTCGCCGATGGTCCCAACGACACGGTGATCGCGTCGTCGGCGCGTTTCGGCGCGGACGTCAGGGCCGCGATGCTCGCGGACACGGCGATGCCGGTCAGCAACTACGACGGCACCGACGGCATCAAGCTCCGCGACGACCTGGCGGGGCTGAACCTCACGACGGTCCCGAAGATCCTCATCGAGGTCGGGAACATGAAGAACCCCGCGGACGCGCGGATGCTGACGTCAGCGGCGTTCCAGCAGCAGGTCGCCGGGGCCTTGCTGCGGGCGATCATCGCGTTCCTGCGGTAAGGTCCGGAGACCGCCGAGCTGACCGTGCTCGCCGTGCGCGGCTTCGCGGAGCGGCTCGACGTGTACACCGACGCGGGCGAGCTGCGGGCGGAACACGCGTTCGCGGTGTTCGGCATCCCGTTCCTCGTGCTGCACTACCGCATCCACCGCAAGCCGGGCCGGTGAGCGCGCGGTCAGGTCTGCAGCGGCATCAGCTCCGCGGCGAACCCCGCGACGAACTCCCCGAACTCCGGCGGCTGCCGGCCGGCCGCGCGCACCACGAACTTGCTGAGCCCCGCCTCGACGTACGCCGCGATCATCCGCCGCGCGCCCGCCCATCCGTCGGCGACCAGCGACTCTGGCGCGACACCGGGCCGCCGCCGGGCGATCGAGGCCGCCAGCGCCTGTGATGGCCCGCCGAACGCCACCGGCACGCTGAGGCCGAAGTGATCCGGCTCCACCTCCCGCCCGGCCGCGCCGGCCGCCTCCTGGATGGTCCGCACCGCCGCGCCCGCCTCGCCGGGGGTGAGCAGCGACCCCAGCCAGCCGTCCGCGAGCCGCCCGACCCGGCGCAGCCCGGCGGGAGCCGATCCGCCCAGCCAGATGTCCAGCGGCTTGCCCGGCAGCGGACCGATCGAGGCGTCCGTCACGGTGAAGAACGAACCGGCGAACGTCACCGACGGCGAGGTCAGCAGCAGCCGGAGCAGCGTCAGCGCCTCGTCGAACACCGCGGCGCGCTGCCCGGCGGGCACCGGGAACAACGGGCGTTCGGCGGCGAGCGCGGGCTGCAGCCCGAACACCGGCAGCAGCCGTCCCGGCGCCAGCCCCGCCAGTGACGCGAGTTGCTTGGCCACCAGCACGGGATGCCGCCCGGGCAGCACCGAGATCCCGCTGCCCGCCTTCAGCCGCCGCGTCCGCGACAGCGCGAACGCGATCCCGGTGAACGGCTCCACCGCCGGGCTGTAGACGTTCTCCGGCAGCCACAGCGAGTCCACCCCGGACACCTCTAGCAGGTCCACGGCGGCCGCGAACTCAGCCGGGTCCCCGGCGCCAAGCGATATTCCGATCCGTACTTTCACGAAAATCAATTATCCCGAACGGGCCCGTGCCTTCGCCTCACCCGCCGGCGTACTCGGCAGCCGGGCGTCCCGGGGCCGCCGCAATTGCCCCTTCTTTGTATACCCCCGGCACTTTGTATACGTCGTGACCACATGTGACCGGTCACGCAACCCATGAAGTGGTCACCAGGTATACAAAGTCACGTGACGGCGGATCTTAGACACGCCAGAAGTCGTAGGGGTCGTGGCCGGCCCGGAAGCCGGCCGCCTCTACCACGTCCACCGCCAGCTTGAAGCGGTCACCGACCCGCTGCGGCAGGTGCGCGTCGCTGCCGAACGACACCGTGGTGCCGCCCGCCTCCCGCCACCACCGGACCATGTCGACCGACGCCAGCGGCGACTTCGTGTTGATCTCCAGCACGCGCCCGGAGCCGGCGAGCGCGCGCAGCACGGTCCGGTACTCCTCCTCGAAGTCAGCTTCCCGGTACAGGTGCGCCCCCTTGGGCCAGTAACGGCGGGGGAAGTCCAGGTGCGCTAGCACCTGGAACAGGTCGCTGCCCTCGATCAGCTGGAGGAGTTCCGCGAAGTAGTAGCTCATCACGTCGTCGTCGGGCATGCTGCCGAACAGGGCGTCGGCCGCGACCAGCTTGCCCCGGTAGGGGACGGCGTGCAGCGAGCCGAGCACACGGTCGAAGTGGTGGCCGCGGACGACCGCGCCCGCGCTCGCGGCGAACAGGTGCGACTCCCCGGTCTCCACGCCGGACAGGATGCGCAGCCCAGGGAAGCGCTGCCTGCATTCCTCGATGCCGGCCAGGTACCCGGTCACGTCCAGCGGCTTGATCCGGCTCCACCAGCGGGCGTCCGTCGCGACCCCGCCGATCGCATCCCCCTCGGCGCCGGAGGTGAACTCGAGGTGTTCGGTAAACGCGACCGCGGGCAGTCCGATGGCGAGGGCCTGCTCGCAACAGCGCACCATCGACGCCTCGGCCGATGTGTCGTACGACCATTCCGTATGTACGTGGTTGTCCGGGGGCAGCACGGTCCCGATTCTTTCATCCCCTCGTTACCAGCGGTCGTCACGGGGCTTGGCTGAGGTGATGACGTAGACTTCGCCGGACCGCGGCGGACCTGGCGGGACCTGGCCCGGCGGAACCGGGCCGGCCGGACCTGCGGGGCCGTCCGCGGCGACACCGGGGTCGCCGCTGGCGGTGACCGTGCCGGCGGCCGGCAGCGCGGCGTGGCCCTTCTTCCCGGACTTGATCAGCTTTCCCCAGCGCTCTTCCCACTCCGAGACGTCACCGCCGCACGACTTCACGTAGGCGATGAGCACCGGCAGCGTGGGCAGCCTGAGCCCGCCCGCCGCCGAAGCGAGCGTCCGCATCGTGTAGTGCGACTTCTCCGCCATGTCGGGGTAATCCAGCCCGGCCTTGGACCGCAGCACCCGCAGGTCACGGGCGAACGCGCCGATGTTGTCGTTCTCGATCGCCGCGATGGGCCCCTTCGCGTTCGGCGGCGGATCGGGTAGCGCGCTGTCGCGCTGCCTGATCACGGTGCCGCCGGCCCGCTCCCACGGTCCGGTCTCACGGGCACCCGGATGGACGCCGCCATGCGGCGGCTCGCCGAGGCGGCCGGAGCCGGGACGGCCTGGTGCGGCGGCTGGCTGCTGAGGCCCGCGCGGCGGCTGGCCGCCACGCGCCCAGCGCGGTCCCTGTCCGGGACCCGGCGCCCACGGGCCCGGGCCATTCTGGCCCGGCCCGGGCTGCCCTGGGCCGTACTGTCCCGCGCCTGGGTACCCAGGCCCGTACCGGCCAGGACCTGGCTGTCGAGGCCCGTACTGGTCTTGACCGTCGGCCTGTCCGGGGCCGTATTGCCCCGCGCCGGGGTGCCCGGGCGCGTACTGCCCGGGCCCGTACTGACCGGGACCGGGCTGCCCAGGACCGGGTTGTTGTCCACGATCGTAGGGTCCCGGGCCGCCGCCGGGCTGTCCAGGGCCGTAGCGTCCTGCCCTCATCGGTCCCGGCCCTGGTCCCATGGGTTCCGCTCCCGGCCCCATTGGCCCTGCTCCCGGTCCCGTCGGGCCCGGTCCGGGCGTCATCGGCCCCGGTCCCGCCCAGCCTGACGGAGCCTGGCGGTAGGCGGCACCCGGCTGGCCAGGTCCATATGGTCCCGGTCCCATCGGTCCGTCACCAGGCCCATACTCAGCCGTTCCAGCGCCGTAGTCACCAGCACCCGGGCCGTATTCGCCTGCTCCAGGGCCGTACTCGTCCGGCCCGGGGCCGTACGGGTAACGGCCGGGAGCATAGGGACCCTCGCCCGCGTCGGGATAGGGCTGCCCGGTCGAGCCAGAGTGTCCCGCCGCGGGACCGTACTGCCGGGGGCCCGCCTGTCCCGGCGCGAATCCGCGGTCGGCTGCTCCTGCCGCGAACCGTCCGGCCTGCGCGGGATCGTACTGCTCCGGTCCGGCCTGCGCTGGACCGTACTGCTCTGGGCCGTACTGGTCCGGGCCGTACTGGTCCGGGCCGTACTGCGCATGCCCGTTCCGGCCAGGGCCATAGAACTCGGGGCCATACTGCTCGCGCCGGTACTGCTCAGGCCCGTACTGCTCAGGCCCGTACTGCTCGGGGCCATACTGCCCGCGCCCGTCCTGCCCTGAGCCGTACTGCTCAGGGCCCTCCTGCCCAGAGCCGGCCTGGCCAGGGTCGTACTGGCCAGGGTCGTACTGGCCAGCCCAGTACTGGCCGGGCCCGTACTGCTCGGGCCCGTACTGCTCGGGCCCGTACTGGCCGGGGCGGTTCTCGGAGCCGTACTGGTCGGGCCCGTACTGGTCAGGGCCGTGCTGGTCGGGCCCGTATTGCTCGGGGATGTATTGCTCGGAGTCGTACTGGTCGTCAGGCCGGTGACCGTAGCCGGGGCCTGGCGGTCGCGGACGCCCGGCGGCTGATCCCGGGGTCTGGCCGCGGCGACGCGGGCCGCCTGGTGGCGGACCGGGGAACCCGTCGGCGCGCGGGCCGCGGGGGGGAGCAGTGCGGTTACCGGGCGGAGCCCACGATTCGTTCGGAATGAAGATCTCTTCTTTCGCCGACGCGGGGGGACGGGGGCGACCCGCCGCCTGCGGGCGCGGCCGGGCGCCTCCCGTGCGCGGCCGCGCACGGGAGGCAGCGGGCGGGGCGTCCTCTTGGCGTGGCCACGGGCGGCCGAAGCCGTTTTGGTCGCGAGCCGACTGCCGGGGCGCCCGCGGCGGCACGCCGGGGCGCGGCGGCATGGCGCGTTCCGGGCGGGGACGCGGCGACCCCGCAGGCATGTCCGCCGGCCGGGGGCGACCGCCCCTCGAGTAGGCGCGGTACCCGGGGTCGACGGGGTAAGCGCCCGCGTCGAGATGCGCGTCGTCCGGGTAGCCGCCGTCCAGGTACGCGGCATCGGCGGCTCCGCCCCGCGCGCCCCGGCCCGGTCCGCTGTCCCGACGATTCACCCGGTACCTCCTGGACACTGCCGTGTTCGGTGCGCGCCGCGGCTGGCCGCCTCGCATGAGGAAACCCGCGCGCGCGGCTTCCGGGGCCGGCGTGCGGCACTCACCCCACCGAGTGTAGGTCGGCCCGGGCGCTCGGGCAGGGCCAGACGAGTAATTGCCCTGGTTCGACGAAGCTTTATTTCTCCGGGCAGCGGGGACCAGTCGCGGCTAGTGCGAGGCTTGCGTGGCGGACTACTCTGAAAGTAGGCACGAGCATTTCGCCCGCGCTAACGGCTTTGCGGCGCGAATGCGCCGCGGCGGAAGTTTGGTTGCGGAGCGGCCATGGTGGCATGGATCGTCTGGCTGATCGTGGCGGCCGTGCTCGGCGTGGCCGAACTCATGACCACCACGTTCGCGCTCGGCATCATCGCGGTCGGCGCGCTCGTCGCCGCTGGTATAGGCGCGCTGCACCTGGGCCTGCCGTTCCAGCTGCTCGCGTTCGTGGTGGCGTCGGGAGCCGGCCTCGGCTTCGTCCTTCCCATCGCCCGGCGGCACGTGAAGCAGCCGCCGCTGCTCAGGACTGGTTCCGCCGCCCTGGTCGGGCGGTCCGCCCGCGTGGTCGAAGAGGTCACCGGGCACAGCGGGCGGGTCCGCATCGGCGGCGAGGAGTGGTCGGCGCGCTCCTACGACGAGTCGCTGGTCATCCCGGTCGGCCGGATCGTCGACGTCATGCAGATCGAGGGCGCGACCGCCCTCGTCTATCCACGGGAGTAGCCATGGTCCTGGCGGAACTCATCATCGCCGCGGTGATCGTCCTCGCCGTCGTCTTGACGGTAGTGCGCGCGATCCGCATCGTGCCGCAGGCCCGGGCGCGGAACGTCGAGCGCTTCGGCCGGTACCGCAAAACACTCGAGCCGGGCCTGAACTTCATCCTGCCGTTTATCGACCGGGTGAAGACGCAGATCGACCTGCGCGAGCAGGTGGTCTCGTTCAACGGTCAGCCGGTGATCACCGAGGACAACCTCGTCGTGCAGATCGACACCGTGCTGTTCTTCCAGGTGACCGACCCGAAAGCGGCGGACTACGAGATCGTCAACTACATCCAGGCGATCGAGCAGCTCACCGCGACCATGTTGCGGTCGGTCATCGGCTCGATGGACCTAGAGCAGACGCTGACCTCCCGCGACAAGATCAACACGCTGCTGCGCGGCGTGCTCGATGACGCTTCCGGCAAATGGGGCATCCGGGTCACCCGCGTGGAAATCAAGGCGATTGACCCGCCGAAGTCGGTCAAGGACGCGATGGAGAAGCAGATGCGCGCCGAGCGCGAGAAGCGTGCCGCGATCCTCACCGCGGAGGGGAGCAGGCAGTCGCAGATCCTCACCGCCGAAGGCGAGAAGCAGAGCGCGATCCTGCGCGCGGAGGGTGACAAGCAGGCCGCCATCCTGCGCGCGGAGGGCCAGGCGAAGGCGATCGATCAGGTGTTCACGTCCATCCACAGGAACGACCCGGACCCCAAGCTGCTCGCCTACCAGTACCTGCAGACCCTTCCCCAGCTCGCCGCCGGCGCCGGGAACACGTTCTGGGTCATCCCGAGCGAGGTCACGGCGGCGCTGAAGGCGGTGACGAGCGCGTTCGGTGGCGGCGGCGCTGAGCCTGGGTCATCCGGCGCCAGTTCCGTCGCTTCCGCCGCGAACAGCGTGCCGGCCACCGGTAATGGCCAGCCTGCCGGCGCCGACGGCCTGCCTGCCGGCGCCGAGCGCACTGCCCTCGAGGCCGGCGCGGCCGCGCTGGCGGCCGCCGCCATGAGCGCCGGCGTTCCCGTCCCCGCTCAGCCAAGTCCCGCCAGCAACGGCAGCCCCGCCACCTCCAGCGATGAGGAAGCCGGGTAAGAAGCGTCGGCCCGTCCCCCACTTCGCATCACTTTTCGCCCCTAGAACCGGACAAACCGGGCGTAGAAAGGGCCAAAACTGATGGAAAGACGAAAAGTGATGCGAAGTCGGGGCAGGGACGGGCACCAAGAGCACCGCACGCCTCAGGAGAACCGCGGGGATTAGGAGAGGGCGGGCCTCAAGAGAAGAGCGCCAGCAGAATCACGATCAGGCAGACCAGGATGACGATCGCCGCGATCACTGGCTTGGATGGCAGGGACCGTCGCGTGTCAGCGGCGCGGCTCAGCGGCGACACGGGCGATACCGGCGACACCCGTGCCGCCCCGGACGGCGCTTGCGACCCGCCGGTACCTGCCGTCCGGGCAGCATCAGCCCAGGGCGCCGAGCGTGCCAACGGCACCGTCTTGGTTTCGGGGCCTGCGCTGACACCAACCGCAGGGGTAGGTTCAGGAGCGGCACTGAACAGCGATCCGCGCTCCGGGGCAACGGCATCTGGCGAGGAAGCGGAAGCGAGAGCGGACGCGGACGCGGACACGGGCAGCAAGGCCGAAGACGACGGGGAACTAGGCGAGGGCTCGGCGGTGATGCCGTTGGCGACCCTGCTCAGGGCGGCCATGATCAGCGCGGGGTCGTGGCTGTCAGCCGCCAGGCTGACCGAGCCGACGCGCGCTCCCGCGGTCGCCGCGTCAGAACATCCCGCGGTCCGCACCGATAGCAGCGGCACCGCCGGGGAGCGGGTCAGCCTCCGCCACCGCTCCTCCCACTCGGCGACCGCGCCGCCGCAGCTGCGGACGTACGCGGAGAGCACCGGCAGGTCCGGCA
>Ga0187807_1000354_pt1 | contig 14317 bp, 13 predicted proteins | sample NC_wetland_sal_i_4_FD_132432 | JGI IMG/M metagenome (GOLD analysis project Ga0187807, IMG submission 132432) | Wetland sediment microbial communities from Neuse River Estuary, North Carolina, USA - ASW_2 | ecosystem: Environmental > Aquatic > Freshwater > Wetlands > Sediment | place: USA: North...
GCACCGGTTCCTGAATCCCGCCAGCGACGGCGCAGTACTGCCAATCCTGCACCTGAACGGGTACAAGATCGCCAACCCGGCCGTGCTGGCCCGGCTGCCCGAAGCCGAGCTGCACGCGTTGCTGTGCGGCTATGGCTACGACCCGACGTACGTGACCGGCACGCACGACTTCGTTCCCCACGCAGAGATGGCGGCCGCGCTCGACGCCGCGATCGCGCGGATCCGTGGCATCCAGGACGACGCCCGGACCGGCCGCGGGCAGCCGGGAGTGCGCTGGCCGATGATCGTCATGCGAACGCCGAAGGGCTGGACCGGACCGGTCGAGGTAGACGGGCTGCCGATGGAAGGGACCTGGCGGGCCCACCAGGTGCCGCTCACCGAGGTACGGACAAACATCCAGCATCTGCGGCAGCTTGAGGACTGGCTGCGGTCCTACCGCCCGCAGGAGCTGTTCGAGCCGGACGGTAGCCCGCACGCGGACCTACTGGCCCTCGTGCCGCCGGGTGACCTGCGGCTCGGCTCGACACCGCACGCCAACGGCGGCCTCTTGCTGCGCGACCTGACCCTGCCGGACTTCCGCACCTACGCGGTGCCGGTGCCAGCGCCCGGCGGGCACGTGTCCGAGCCAACCCGGGTGCTGGGATCAATGCTCCGCGACGTCATGCGCCTGAACTCCACGCCGCGGGACTTCCGCCTGTTTGGCCCGGACGAGACGGAGTCCAACCGGCTCAACGCCGTGCTGGAGGTGACCGGCAAGACGTGGGAAGAGGCCACTCTCCCGGTCGATGTCAACCTCGCGCCCGACGGCCGGGTGATGGAGATCCTGTCCGAGCACACCTGCCAGGGCTGGCTCGAGGGCTACCTGCTGACCGGGCGGCATGGCCTGTTCTCGTGCTATGAGGCCTTCATTCACATCGTGGACTCGATGTTCAACCAGCACGCCAAGTGGTTGAAGGTAAGCAGGCACCTAGCCTGGCGACGCCCGGTCGCGTCGCTCAACATCCTGCTCACCTCGCACGTGTGGCGACAGGACCACAATGGGTTCAGCCACCAGGACCCGGGCTTCATCGACCACGTGGTGAACAAGAAGGCCGAAGTCATCCGCGTCTACCTGCCGCCGGACGCGAACACGCTGCTGTCGGTGATGGATCACTGCCTGCGCAGCCGGGACTATGTCAACGTCATCGTGGCTGGCAAACAGCCGAACCCGGACTGGCTGGATATGGACGCGGCCATCCTGCACTGCACTCGTGGCGCGGGCATCTGGGACTGGGCAAGCAGCGACGGCGGGGCCGAGCCGGACGTCGTCCTTGGCTGCGCTGGCGACGTGCCGACGCTCGAGGTACTCGCCGCCACCGACATACTCCGCCGTGAGCTGCCGGACCTGCGGGTCCGGGTTGTCAACGTGGTCGACCTGATGCGGCTGCAGCCCGACACCGAGCATCCGCACGGGATGAGCGACGCCGAGTTCAACGCGCTGTTCCCGCCCGGACGGCCGATCGTCTTCGCCTACCACGGCTACCCCTGGCTGATACACCGGCTGACCTACCGGCGGGACGCCCACCACGACATCCACGTGCGCGGCTACAAGGAGGAAGGCACCACCACCACGCCCTTCGACATGGTCGTGATGAACGACATGGACAGGTTCCACCTGGTCATGGACGTGATCGACCGCGTACCCGGACTGGTCAGCCGGGCCGGGGAGCTACGGCAGAAGATGGTGGACACCAGGGCCAGACACCGGGCCTGGACCAGGGAACACGGCGAGGATCTCCCCGAGGTCAGCAACTGGCACTGGCCGCAGCCAGACTCAGCGGCCCAGGCGCCGCCGCAGCCTAGGCCGCAGCCAAGCCCGTGACGAGTGCCGGCCGCCCCGCCGGCCCCGTCGTCGTCATGAACGCCGGGTCCAGCACCCTGAAGGTTCGGGTGCTCGGCGCTGACTACACCGTCGAGCGCTCGCTCGACCTGGATCCCTGGGATGGCAGCGCTGACCATCGCGAGCTGTCCGACTTCCTCACCGCGTCGGGCGACGCGGCCGTGGTCGGTCACCGCGTTGTGCACGGCGGTACCAGGTTCAGCCACGCCGTGCTCATCGATGACACCGTCGTCGCGGCGATCGCGAGCCTGACGAGCCTGGCGCCGCTGCATCAACCGCGGGCGCTGGCGGGCATCGAGGCGGCTCGCCGCGCCCTGCCCGCCGTGCCTGGTGTCGCCTGCTTCGACACGGCATTCCACGCTGGCATGCCGGCCGACGCGGTTCGGTACGCCCTGCCGGATTCCTGGACCCGGCGCTACGATCTGCGCCGGTACGGCTTTCACGGGCTGTCCCACGGCTACGCGGCCCGCCAAGCCGCGGACCTGCTCCGGCGTGACGCTACTGAGCTGCGCATCGTCACGTGCCACCTGGGCGCGGGCGCGTCACTGGCCGCCGTCCTTCGCGGGCGCTGTGTCGACACCACGATGGGATTCACGCCGCTCGAGGGTCTGGTGATGGCCACCAGGAGCGGCAGCGTCGATCCCGGCCTGATCATGTGGCTGCTCCAGTCCGCCGGACTTGGCCTGGACGAGGTGGCCGACGGGCTGGAGCACTCGGCCGGCTTGGCCGGGATCAGCGGGATTCAGTCCGGTGACATGCGCGAAGTGCTGCGTGCCGCGGATGCCGGCAGCCGGTCCGCTGGCCTCGCCGTGGGCGTCTACCTGCACCGGCTGCGCCGCGAGATAGCGGCGATGGCGGCGGCCATGAACGGTCTCGATGTGCTGGTGTTCACCGGCGGAGTAGGCGAGCACAGCCCGCGAATACGCGCCGCGGCCGCGGCCGGCCTGGAGTTCCTCGGCGTGAGCCTCGATCCGAAGCGCAACGGCCAGACTTCAGACGCCGACGTCAGCGGGGCCGGCCCGGTGCGCGTCCTGGTCATTACCGCACGAGAAGACGTGGAGATCGCCCGGCAGGCGCGGGCCATCGTCATGGCCAGTAGCTGGCGGCACGGCGCGGGCTAGATCCGCGCTGGGTCCACATACTCGGCCGCAAAGCGACCTTGGTCCCTACCCGCCGCTGCCAGCCCTGACTTGACTGAAAGAGATAGGTAGGAGGTTTGAGATGACAACCACGGCGACACGGGCCAGCGGTACGACCGACTGGGCAGGCTCTCCGCTGTCGACCCTGCACCCGCTGGCCACGCAGCTGCCGTCGGTTCCAGTCGAGCACTACGCCGACGGAGAAAGCTACGTCGTCCGGCTAGCGATCCCGGGCGCGGACCAGGCACACGGCCTGACGATTGCGCTCGAGGCGGGCATGCTGACCGTGCGGATCGCCATGAAGCCAGAGCATGAGCACGGCGGCAAGATCGAAGTCAAGATCGAGCCGTAGCATTCGTCGTAGCCGACGCCGGACGTGACGCGGCTTGGCCATGATCCGGCATTCGGTGCGGCGGAACGGGCCTATGACGGCAGGAGGTCGTCATGAATACCCAGAAGAGGCCCAGGATCCTCGTCGGAGTTAGCGGTTCGCGTGCCTCGTTGGCGGCGCTGCGCTGGGCGGCCTACGAGGCCGAGCGCCAGCAGGGGTTGCTCCGGGCCGTCCTGATCTGGGCGCCTGAGCAACGCGCCAGCTACGCGCGCGCCGTTGGCGGCGCCGATGCGCCGCAGGCACACGAGCGAGCCAGGAGAACTCTCGCCGATACCCTGCGGACCGTGCTCGGGCCAGGCCCGCTGGCAAACACGACGGCCGAGGTGATGGAGGGCGCGGCCGAGCGAGTGCTCGTGGCCGAGTCCGCGGAAGCCGACCTGCTCGTCCTCGGGTCGACGGCTCCACTCACGAGCTTGCGCTCGATCGGCCCGGTCGTCCGGACCTGCCTGAGCCTCGCGCGGTGCCCCGTCGTGGTGGTGAGTGCGGCGAACTTCCCGCTCGACCTCCGCCCGCAACCCGATCCTGCCAGCGAGCCGACGCAGCGCGATGACGACCGCTTTGCGCTGGCGGCCGACGTGGTGCAGGCGAGAGGTTCGGGCGGCTAGCGGCGAGCATGAAGCGTGACGATGACGTGACGATGAAAGGCGCGGAAGGAGACGACGATGAGCCGCCGGGAAATGCACTTGGACGCGATGCTGCGCCACCTCGGCGCGGCGTACTATGACTCGCTCAGCGGGCGGACTGCCCGAGGCGAGGTCCGGCGGGCGGTCGCCCAGGTCGCCAGCGAGCTGGGCGACGAGTCCGCGGCGCACGGTCCCGAGTCCCGGCATGAGCCGCATCACCACCATGGTCGGCTGCACTGCCGGGTTCGAGACGTGATGGCCACCAAGGTAGTGACGGTCGACCGGAACACGCCATTTAAGGACATCGCCTCGATTCTGGTGGAGCACCGGATCAGCGGCGTTCCGGTGGTGCTGCCCAGCAGACACGTCGCCGGCATGGTGACCGAGGGCGACCTGCTGCGGGCCAGGGACAAGCACGTCTACACGCGCCGAGCCTGGACCGGCGCGCGCCGCTACGGCACTGACCGCGATCGGTTCCTTCGGCTGAGCGCCGAGCAGCTGATGACGTCGCCCGCGGTGACCATCTATCCGGACGCGACCATCGCCGCGGCCGCTGATGTGATGAATCTGCACCACGTGCGGCGGCTGCCGGTGGTCGACTCCGACGGCAAGCTCATGGGCGTGGTAAACCGCCGCGATCTGCTCAACGTCTATCTCGTCCAGGACGAGGAGATCGCCCGGCAGGTGCGCGAGCTGATTGAGGAGGTCGTCGCCGACGAAGACGTCAAGATGACGGCGACAGTCAAAGGGGGCGTAGTGACCCTCACCGGGCAGCCAGGCTCCGCCGCACCGCCGCGCGGGCGGATAGCCGAGGTGATGGATCTGGCCTGGGATATTGACGGCATCGTGGACATCATCGACCATTCAGCCGGCGTTCCGGCTGACTGAGCAGCCGCCGCCACGCATCGCCAGGCCACCGCCAGGTAGCTAGCCGAGCAAGTGGGTGTGCGGCCGACGCGGGGTCGCCGCAGCGGTGTTCGCCCGGCCGAATTGCAGCAGCATCTGCGGGTAACCGTCGTGGCCGAGCAGAGCCCGGACCTGCCGCCGGTATCTGGGCGACTCCAGCGGCTGTGTCTGCAGCCGGGCGAAGACCCATCTCGCCGCTGCGCGCAGCAGCACGCGATCCAGCGCCTGTCCGGCCCGCAGCCAGTCGGCCGCGGTGTCTTCCGGCGTCAGCAGCACCATGGTTGCCGACGGCGGCGCACCACCCTCGTCCTCCGTCCCCGGCACGCCGAAGTCGCGTGGCGCCAGTTCCCCAGCGTCGGCGGTGGTAACCCCGTGCTGCTCCGGCCCGGCCGTCGCGGCGAGCCTGGCCCAGGCTGGCACGCCGTCTCTGGCCTCGCTGCCGACCGGGCGAACCCAGCGATCTAGCTCGGCGGTGATCTCCGCGTTGCCTCGTTGCTCCGCCGCAGCCCGGCGTACTAGGCCGTCTAGGCGGGCGACCACCGCCTGATCGCTGATGAGCAGTAGCGTGCATCCCTCAGCGAGAGCATCGGTCGCCAGGGTGGCCAGCAACCGGGTCGGCACCTCGCCGGGCGTGAACGGGCCGCGGTGCGTGTGCCGGTGCGGCACCGCCGCGATCATGTCGGCTTCCGCGCGCGTCGGCGCCGCGTGGCCCTGGGCCCCGACGCGTGCGAGCAGCCACGGCTCCTCCGGCTGCGGCTGCAGATCGATGACCGGCAGCCGCCCCAGCTTGCGCAGGCCAAGCCGCAGCCCAAACAGGGCTGCGCCGCAGCTGATGACCAGCTCCCGTCCGGCCGGATCGAGCGCGCGCAGCATTCGGTCCGGGTCCGCCAGCAGGTCGATACCGGCCCGGCTAGGGCGGAATTTCCACGGCTGCGAATTATGCAGCGACGGCGCGCGAGCTGCGACCGAGATGACGCTCGCGACCTCGTCAGGTGTCAGCGCAGCCTGGCCCTTTCCGGCCGGCCCGGTTCGTGCAGCAGGGCCGGCTGCGAGCAGGCCGCCATGGTCAAGCACCGGCTCTACCTGCTGCCGGTCTCGGTCGCACGGTGCCTCGGACCGCTGGCTAGTCTCCGCGCTCATCGTCATCACCCGCCTCCTGCCTGCAGCATCACCAACGCGCCCGCCTGCAGCATTACCAACAGACCCGCCTGCAGCATTACCAAAAGTCTCGGGTACCGACAGGGACGAACGACCCGACCTGGACCGGCCTGAGGTAGGTTGCCGTCGGCCGCCGCGAGGCATGGCCCGGCTAGCCAGCGACGCGGATCGCCCGGCCGGTGACCTGGGACACGACGAGCCGCACGTAGCTGTCGCGGTCCCCGCCTGCCCACGGCTCGATGCCCAGTGACCTGGCCCGGTCGAGCTCGGCGGCGTCGCTGATGACGCTGGCGGTACCGGTCAGCAGTACGCTCCAACCCTCGCCGAGAGCCTCGTCTAGGTGGTCGACGTCAAAAGATACGCTGGCCTGCTCCGTGTCCCCCGCTGGCGCTGCCAGGGTGGTGCCCGGAATGCTCAGCAGAGCCTCGACAACGCGACCGCCGCCCGCGGTGCGGAACACGACGTCGCTGCCGTCCATCCGGTAGTTGACCGGGATGGCGACTGGCCCGCGCCCCGGCTCCACGAACAGGATTCGGCCCACGCCACCTGGCTCGATCAGCGTCCGGCACTCTGCCTCGGTCAGGCTCTCCAGCACCGGATGCTGCCCCGCGCCCCGCTGCCCTGGTGGCAGGGTCAGCCCCGCGCCGCACAGCGCGCCGACCGAGGTATCCAGCGCCGCGGCGAGCCGGATCAGCGTCGCCTGCGTCGGGTAGGGACCCTGGCTAGACTCCAGATACGCAAGGTAGTCCGGCGCGAGGCCGGCCCGCTCGGCGACCTCGGCACGGCTGAGGCCGAGCCGCCCCCGCTGCTCGCTGATGCGCCTGCCGATGTCGGTCCCGCCGAACGTGGCGTCCGCAGCCATGCTTCCTCCCTCGCCGTGCTCAGCCAGCCCGCTGACCGACGGTGAGGCGGTCGCGCACGGCGACGACGCCCTCGACGTGCCGGATCCGGGCGAGCAGTTCGAGTGCAGTCTCCTCCTGCTCGACGAGCCCGGCGAGGGTAACCACGCCGGCCGACACGGTGACCGCGAAGTCGGCGGGGTCCAGGCCGAACGCACCGACGACGATCAGCGCCATGATCTCGGCCTGAATGTCGGAATCCGGCCGGTCATAGACGCTCAGCAGGTCAACACGGGTGACGATGCCGATCAGCGAGCCGTCCTCGTCAACGACGGGGAGCCGCTTCAATCGCCGGTCCCGCATCACCCTGGCCGCCACCGCAATCGGCGTGTCCGGGTGGATCGTCACGGCTGGCGAGGTCATCAGCTGCGCGGCTGTCACCGCCGTGATCTTGGACTCCTCGCCCAGCTTCCAGCGCAGCCGGATAAGGCCGGCCGGCAGCTCGCAGTCCGCGGTCTTGTAGAGCAGATCAGCCTCGGACACGACGCCGACCACCCGGCCCGCGTCGTCGATGACCGGGCAGGCACTCACCCGGTACTGCCGTAGCACCCACGCGATCTGCTTGAAGTCGGCGTTCCGCTTCACCGCGATGACCCTGCTGGTCATCACGTCCCGTACTGTCGTGCCCATCGTTCTCACTCCTCCCCCGTGCTCGGCTCCGCCAAGCCAGCCGGCCGTCAGGAAGGACGCGGCGCACGGACGATGACGACTGGGCACGGCGCGTGGTGCACGCAGTGCTGGCTTACCGAGCCGAGCAGCGCCTCGGCAAAGCCGCCGTGCCCGCGGCTGCCGACCACCAGCAGGTCCGCGTCCTTGGCGATCTCCAGCAGCACCTGCGCTGCATTGCCTTCCCGCACGGTCGAGCTGACCTTGACGGGGCCGTCCGGATCCACGGTCTCCTTGATCGCATTGCTGAGCGTGGTCGCGGCGTATTCGCCGAAGTCAGCGGGTGCCAGGCCGATCGGGGCGACCGGGGCGGCGCCGAACATGACCGGATAGTGCCAGGCGATCACTGCCTCGACGGTGCCGCCCGTCAGCTCGGCCTGCCGCACCGCCCATGCCAGGGCAGCCGTAGCCGATGGCGAGCCATCCACGCCGACAACGATGCGCTTCCCCGGCATAGCCTTCTGGTCGGTCATCCTCGTCTCCCTCCTGCGTCCTACCTGCAGCTTTGCGCATAGGTGCAGGCCCAGTGCAGAGGCCTCATCCTCTGGGAACGGGGACGTTGGTCCTGGTCACGGCGTCTACGCGTGGTCATCGCAGCTGCCGCAGGAACGGGTCACGTGGCGCCGCCGGCGCCACCCGCACCCGCACGTCCACCGCAACCACCCCGTCCGGCCGCGCGATCACCGGATTGAGGTCCAGCTCAGCCACCTCAGGCAGGTCATCAGCCAGCCGCGATACCCGCAGCAGCAGCCCGGCCAGCGCCGTTGTATCCACCGCTGGCTGCCCGGCGCGGCCCAGCAGCAGCGGTGCCGCCCGCACCGCCACGATCATCGCCGCCGCGTCCACGTCGGTCAGCGGCGCCAGCCGCGCGGACCGGTCGGCGAGCACATCCGTAGCCACCCCGCCCAGCCCGAACACCACCAGCGGGCCGAACACCGGCTCTTGCACTACGCCGACGATCGTCTCCACCCCGTCGGCCACCATGGGCTGGACCAGCACCCGCCGCAGCTTGTCCCCGAAGGCGGCGGCCAGCTCGGCGTAGGCACCGGCCACCTCATCGGCCGTCCGCAGGTCCAGGCGGACCGCTCCGGCCTGCGACTTGTGCACCACGCCTGCTGCCTCGGCCTTGAGTACCACGCTGCCACCGAGCCGGGCCGCTGCGGCCTCAGCGGCGGCGCCATCGGCAACAACCTCCGTGCTGACCATGGGGACGCCGTAACAGGCGAGCAGCGCCATCGCGCCCTGAGTTGGCAGCCATCCGCCGCCTGGGCAGCCGGCGAGGAACGCCGTGATGAGCGCGCGAGCCCTGCCGGAATCGACATCTGCGAGCTCGGGCAGCTCACCGTGCTGCGACTCGCGCCACTCCCGGTAGCCAGCCGCATGCGCCAGCGCCCTGGCCGCGTTCTCCGGGTAGCTGTACGCGGGAATGTGCTGCTGGCCGCCGACCTGCCCGAGGACGCTGACCGACTCCGGCCGGCCGAGCCGCACCGCCGCGATTGGCTTGGCAACCTGCGCTGTCGCGATCGCCGTCGTCAGGTCTGCGATGGCCGTCGGCACCTCGATGGCCAGCACCGCGTCGACGCCCTGGTCGGCGGCTACCGCTTCCAGACAGGACCGGAACGCGTCGATGCGGACGGCGGCACCGGTGTCGACCGGTCCCTTCATCGCAGCTCCGGGCGGCAGCAGCCGGGCGATGCGGCGCTGGGTGGCGCGATCAAGCGTCGCGACCAAGAGCCCGCAGTCTCCGCAGGCGTCGGCGGCCAGCACGCCAGCGCCGCCTGCGTTGGACACGATCGCGACCCGCCGGCCGGCTGGCAGCGGCTGGCTGGCGAGCAGCACAGCCGCGTCCACGAGCTCGCCGAGGCTGTGAGTGGCGACGACGCCCGCCTGGCCGAACAGCGCCTCCTGGGTCACGACCGGGGTAGCAGCCGCCGCGGTGTGCGACGCGGCCGCGAGCTGGCCGGCGGCAGACCGGCCGCCGATTACCGTCAGCACCGGCATGCGGCGTCCGACCCGACGGGCAGTGCGGGCGAACTGGCGGGGCCCGCCGAACGACTCCACGTACAAGATGGCGAGCTTGGTCTGCTCGTCCTGCTCCCACCAGGTGAGCATGTCATTGCTGGACACGTCGTACTTGTCGCCAACGGAGGCAAATGAGGAGACGCCAATGCCCAGCCGGCCTAGCTGCTCGAGTATGGCGATGCCGACGCCGCCGGACTGCACGACCAACCCGGCCGTTCCGCCCAGCGGCATGTCGCACGCGAAGGTAGCGTTCAGCCGCGGCGCGCTCGCCGCCAGGCCGAAGCAGTTCGGACCCACGAGCCGCATCCCGTACCGGCGGCAGATCGCGAGCAGGTCAGCCCCATTGGTGCCGAGGCCGGACGTGATCACCACGAGCGCCCGCACGCCACGCCGTCCGCACTGCGCGGCGACCGCCGGCACCTCGCGGGGCGGCACCGCGATCACCGCTAGCTCAGTGGCGGCGGGCAGTTCATCTGCTGACGCCAGACACGCCAAGCCCTCCATCGACCGGCCGAGCGGGTTGACCGCATACACCGGGCCGGGGAATCCGGCGGCGACAATGTTGTGCAGGATCTCGCGGCCAACTGAGCCGCGGCGGCGGCCTGCACCGATGACGGCGACCGACGAGGGCCGCAGCAGGTGGCTGAGACTGGCCACGTCTGCCCGGCTGGCCCGGCCCGCGATGGCCTCCAGGTAGTGGTCAAGCTCAGCGCCGTCATGGCTGGGCAGCGGCATGGTGATCTCAATCGTGCCGTTGGCAAAGTGTCGCTCGACCGGCAGTCCTATGTCGGCGAATACCTGCTGCATGCCCAGATTTTCCGGCAGCGTCTCGCCCGCAAATGCGGTTAGCTGGCGCTGCCTGGCGAGCGAGACCAGGTGCTCGAGCAGCAAGGTCGCAACCCCCCGGCCGTGCATGTCGTCAGCCACCGCAAACGCGATCTCCGCGACGCCAGGGCGATCGGTCGGCTCATAGCTCGCGACCCCCACCAGCCGGCCGTCCCGCCGGGCTAGCAAGGCAGCGTGCTCGGGTCCTTCCGGCCGGCACAGCCGCTGTGCCTCCCGCTCCGGCGCTAGCGGGCTGAGGCTGAAGAACCTCAGGTAAGCGTTGTCCGGCGACATCTGCTCGTGCAGTTCACGGACGTCGTCGCAGTCCTCGGGCTGGGCGGGCCGGATCTCAACGGTGCTGCCGTCGGCCAGTAGCGCGTAGCTCGCAACTGACGTAGTACTCATAGCTTCACCCTGGCTCGCTGTGGCAGCAGGTCCTAGCGGCGAACGGGCCGCGGTAGCGGGACCAATGTCCTACCCGCCGCGGCGGAGCGCCGGACGGCCCGGTCAGGACGGCACGACGAGCACCGGGCAGCGCGCGTGCCTGCTGCAGTACCTGCTCACCGAGCCGTGGATCAGCCGGCTGGCCGGATGACCGTGCCCCCTGCCCACCACAATGACGTCGCCAGGCTCGGCGGCGATACTGACGAGCGCGACGGCCGGATCGCAGTCCGGAGTCTCGATCGTGACTGGCAGGTCGGCAGGCAGCCCGCCGACTGCCGCGCCGAAGGCTCGATGCGTCAGCACCGAAGCCGCGGCGCGCTGCTCCACTCCGGAGAAACTGATCACCACGTGCGGATGCGACAGATGACGCATCCGCCGGCCGCCATGCCGCGGCAGGCCGAGAGCCCAAGCCCGGACGGCTACTAACGATGCGCCCGATGATCGTGCCAGCTTTGTGGCCGCTGCCAGAGCGGCGAGTCCGGCCTTCGAATCATCGACGCCCACGACTACGCGGCTGATGGTGCCGAGGTCGGTCGCGGGTCCCGCGACGGACTGGCCTGCAGTCATCGTCATGACCGCTCACCTCCCGTGACTGGCGCGGGCGTGCGTCGGTCGCGGCGATTCCCGCACGGTCCAGTCAGCGCCAGCATGCGCGCCGCCGGCCGGCGTGACCTGAGGCGGACGGCCCGCGCACTCATGACGTTCGGCCTAGGGAGTGAGCACAACCTTCAGTGCGCCGGTGTCGCTCCCGCTGCCAAACACGTCATAGGCGCGCTCGAAATCGGCGAACGCGTATCGGTGGGTGACCAGCTTCCGCACGTCGAGCTGACCGCTATGCAGCAACCGCAGCAGCGCGGGCACAGAGTAGGTGTCCACGAGGCCGGTGGTGACGGTGATGTCGCGGAGCCACTGGTCTTCCAGGTGCAGCGCGGCCGGCTTGCCGTGCACGCCGATATTGGCGATCCGCGCTCCGGGCCGGCTGAGCGCCACGGCCAGTTCGAAGGTCTCGGGCTGACCGGCTGCCTCAATGACCACGTCGGCGCCGAGGCCGTCGGTCACCGAGCGGACGGTGGCGGGCGGATCGCCGGTCGCGTTGTTGACGGCCAGGTCCGCGCCGAATTGCTTCGCCGCCTCTAGTCGTGCGTCTGCGTGGTCGACGGCGATGATGTGGCTCGGGCTGAAAAGCTTTGCGCCGACGATGGCGGCCAGCCCGACGGGCCCGGTCCCGACCACGACTACGACGTCGCCCGGCCAGACGCCGGCCTTCAGCACCCCTACCTCGTAGCCAGTCGGCAGGATGTCCGCCAGCATCAGCGCATCCTCGTCCCCGACTCCTTCGGGCAGCCGGTACGTCGACGTATCGGCGAACGGCACCCGGACGTAGTCAGCTTGCGTGCCATCGAAAGTACGACCCAGGATCCACCCACCGCCGCCACGGCATAGGCCGTAGTGACCTTCTCGGCAGCACCGGCACCTGCCGCACGCGGAAATGCACGAGACTAGGACCCGATCACCCGGGCCCATGGTGCGCACGGCGCTCCCGACATCGCACACTGTCCCCACTGCCTCGTGGCCGAGGATCCGCCCGCTCGGCACCGACGGCACGTCACCGGCGAGAATGCGCAGATCGGTGCCGCAGATGGTGGTTGCCTCGACGCGCACGATCACATCGGCGTCGTCGGTGATCTCCGGATCTGACACGTTCTCAAATGCTGCTTGCCCCGGCCCGTGATACACCATCGCTCGCATGTGACCCGCTCCTGCCCTGATCGGTCAGCCGTCGCCCGGTTATGCGGCCGGTCGGCGGCGGATGCGCCGCCCGGTTACCCGGGCCGGGGTGATGCTGATGAAGTGCTCCCTGTCGCCGCCCGGCCACGGGTCGACACCCGCGCTCTCTGCCCGCGCCCGCTCGGCTTCGGAGTCGAGGTGATGGGCCGGTCCCTGCACCAGGACGCTCCAGCCTTCGCGCGCCGTCAGGTCGAAATCGTCCACCTCGAAGGCGACGCGGTACTCCGCATGCGCGATCCCGGTGCGCAGATCCTCGTCCGTCGTGCCGTGCTGCGCCGTCCGGAACAAGATCACGCCCTCGTACAGCTTGTAGTTCACTGGCAGCACAGTCAGGTCGAACCGTCCCGCGAACACAAGTCTGCCGATGCCGCCTGGCTCGATCAGGCGCAGGCACTCAGCTTCGTCCAGCTCCTCGAGCACGACGTCGGACACACGACTCTCCCATCTCGCCTCTGGCTAGCCGGCCTGGCCGTGCGAGCGGCTCGGGTAGCTGAGCCGGTCCCGGACCGCGACGACCCCCGCTACCCGCCGCACCGCGTCCAGCAGGTTCAGAGCGACGGCCTCGCTGGTCACCGGCCCGGCCAGCGTCACGATGCCGGAATCAACCGTCACCGTGAACGCCAGGCGATCCAGCACGAACTCGGACTCGATGACCTGCTTGAGAATCTCACCCTGGATCTCCGCGTCCGGCCGGTCATAGACACCGAGCAGATCGACCCGGCTCACCACGCCGACCAGCCGACCGTCAGCCGTTACTACAGGCAGTCGCTTGACGTGCCTAGTATGCATAGTCCGTGCCGCCTCCGCGACGTCGGCCTCCGGCCGGATCGTGATGGCCGGCGTTGTCATCAGGTTCGCCGCTGTGAGCCCGCCAGCCTTGACCCGGTCGGCGCGCCGGAGGAGGAACGTCGGCCCTGCCCCGGGCCCGCGAAAGCCCTCCCGGACCAGCAGGTCGTCCTCGGACACCACGCCGACGACCTTGTCATCGGCGTCGAGCACGGGAAACGCGCTAAACCGGCGCGACCGCATCACCTGGACGATGTCTTTGAAGCCCGCGTCCTTGCGCACTGCCACGACATTGCGGGTCATCACGTCACTCACCGTGCTAGTCACGTGATCGCCTCCTCGCCTCTGCGTGTAGACAAAGCCTGGCAGCACGCTGTTCGGGCTACTAGAGGCGTACGGCCCTACCCGGGCCGACTCAGGACGCTAAAGCGGGAGGGCCCCGCCCGCTTCTCGCGGATCCAGATCTCGCGGTGTGCCGACGTCCGCGCGCCGGTATCTCCGCGACCTTGGTCTCGGGATCCCTCCCGCCACTGCCATAACACCGCTCTCAGCGGCACGTCCGTAGGGACGAAGGTCCGCGGCTGACAGGACCTTCTGCCCGGTGCAGTAGCGGGTGCTGGTCCAGTTCGGCCGATGACGGAGGTCCTCCAGACCGGGGCCGGTTGCCTCTGCGCCGTGGTGGCGGGGAGGCGGGATGCTCTGGCCAGTTAAGTCCGCTGGCCGGGCCGGGAAAAGGGGCCCGGGGAGAAGGCAAGGAGATCTGACAATGCGCAGGAGGACTTTCGACGCGC
>Ga0187807_1000356_pt1 | contig 14315 bp, 11 predicted proteins | sample NC_wetland_sal_i_4_FD_132432 | JGI IMG/M metagenome (GOLD analysis project Ga0187807, IMG submission 132432) | Wetland sediment microbial communities from Neuse River Estuary, North Carolina, USA - ASW_2 | ecosystem: Environmental > Aquatic > Freshwater > Wetlands > Sediment | place: USA: North...
GATCTGCGCCCGCTTGGACAGCGAGGTGCGCCGCCAGTCGGGCAGCGCCTGCGCGGCAGCCGCCACGGCGTCGTTGACCTCGGCGGCGGCGGCGAAGTCGACATGCCCGGTTACCTGGCCGGTCGCCGGGTCGTAGACATCGCCCCGCCGCTGTGCCTCGCCGGCCCAGGGCTTGCCGCCGATCCAGTGCGTAACGTACTTGGTCATTACTCAGCCCTCCGCTGCCGCGTCGACGGCGCGCAGCGCGTCGATGAGCAGGCTCAGCCCCTCCCGCGCTTCGGCCTCGCTGATCGTCAGCGGCGGCGCCATCCGCAGGGTGCTGCCGTACAGGCCGCCCTTGCCGATCAGCAGCCCGCGCTCGCGCGTCGCCTCGAGTACCTGGCCGGCCAGCGGCGGGCTCGGCTTCTTGCTGGCCGGGTCGACAAGGTCGACGGCGAACATCAGGCCCCGGCCGCGCACCTCGCCCACGCATCCCAGCGTTCGCGCCGCTTCCCGCAGACCGTCGATGATGATCGCGCCGGTCACGGCGGCGTTCTTCTGCAGGTCGTGGGAGAGCACGTAGTCGAGGGTGGCGTTGGCCGCCGTGGTGGCGATCGGGTTGCCGCCGAACGTGGAGATGCCGTTGCCGCGGATGCTGTCGAGCAGGTCGCCGCGGCCGACGACGCCGCCGATCGCGAACCCGTTGCCGAGTCCCTTGGCGAACGTCATCATGTCCGGCACGACGCCGTGCGCCTGCATACCCCAGAAGTTCGCGCCGGTGCGGCCCCAGCCGGTCTGCACCTCGTCGGAGATGAGCAGGATGCCGTGCTCGTCGAGGACTTCCTTGTAGGCCGCGAAGAGCCCGTCCGGAGCCATCGTGAACCCGCCGACGCCCTGGATCGGCTCGGCGATCAGCGCACCGACGTCGGCCGGGTGGATACCGGCGGACAGCAGCGCCCGCAGGTCGGCCACGCAGGCGTCGATGAACTCCGCGTCGGACATGCCCTGGTAGTGGGGCAGCTGCCGGTCCGTTCCGTGCAGGTAATGGGTTCCGAACGGATCGTTGCTGCTCGCCTTCCATGCGGCGTTGCCGGTCACCGCCACGGTGCCGAACGAGCGGCCGTGGTAGCTGCCGCGCATGGCGAGCACCTGGTTGGCCTTGCGGGCGACCAGCGCGGCGGCCAGCGCGGTCTCGTTGGCCTCCGAGCCGGAGTTGGTGAAGAACACCTTGGCGTTCTCGATGCCGGACAGCTTCGCGATCTTCTCCGCGAGCTCGACCTGGCTGCGGATCAGGTACAGCGTGGAGGTGTGCACGATCCCGGTGGAGAGCTGGCGCTCGACGGCCTCGCGCACCTCGGCCACGTCGTAGCCGAGCATGTTGGTCAGGATTCCGGCGAAGAAGTCGAGGTAGCCGCGGCCGGTTGAGTCGGTGACGCGGCAGCCCTTGCCGCTGACGATCTCGATCGGCTGGTCGTAGTAGACGCCGACCCAGTTGGGGATTACCGCGCGGTGGCGGGCGAGAAGATCAGTCATGGTCACCAGTCTGCCCGCGGCGCGCTGGTCTTCATAGCTACGGCCTGTCAGGGATCCAAGTGGAATCTTTACATGGTGTATCGTGACCGCTGATACCCCATGTCGCTGACGTTGCGTGAGGTTCTTGACCTCGATGTCGTCCGGCGCGGCCAGCCGCAGGTGATGGCCGCCGCCGGCCGGCTGGACGTGCCGGTCCGCTGGGTGCACGCCGCCGAGCTGACCGACGTCGGGCGGCTGCTGCGCGGCGGCGAATTGCTGCTGTCCACGGGGATCGCGCTGCCCGAGTCGGCGGCGGGGCTCGCCGAGTACGTCGACGGACTGGCCGGCGCGGGGGTGACCGGGCTGGCCATCGAGCTTGGCGTCCGGTACACGGGAACGCTGCCGGCGGCGCTGGTCGCCGCCGCGGAAGCACGCGGGCTGCCGCTGGTCGTCTTCACCCGCGAGGTGGCGTTCGTGGAGATCACCGAGGCGGTGCACGCCCGGATCGTGGACGCGCAGCTCACCCAGCTGCGCGCGGCGCAGCGGCTGCACGAGACGTTCACCGAGCTGTCGGTCGCCGGCGCCCCCGCCGAGCAGATCGTCCGGGCGGCCGGGCAGCTCGCGGACCGGCCGCTGATCCTCGCCGACCTGTCGTACCAGGTGCTCGCCTTCGCCCCGGGTCCGCCCGGGGCGCTGGGGGTTGGCCCGGGCGGGCGTCCCGATCCAGGCCGGCTGCTCGACGGTTTCGCCGCGCGCGCCCGCGCCGTCTGCGAAGGCCAGCCGCGCACGTTCTACGCCGCCTTGCCCGGGGCGCTCGGGGCGCTGGGCTGGCTGGTCACCACCGTCGGCGCCCGCGGCGAGGACTGGGGCCGGCTGTTCCTGGTCTGCGACTCACCGCCGGCGCCCGAGGACACCGTGCTCGTCGAGCGGGCCGCGACCACGCTGGCGCTCGGCCGCCTGCTCACCCGGCAGGCAGAATCCCTGGAACGGCAGGCGCACCGGACGCTGATCAGCGCGATCATCGAGCAGGCGGACGCGGACCCGGCCGAGGCGGAGGCCCGCGCGCGGGCGATGGGGGTACCGGTGACCGGCCGGCAGCTGGTCGCGACGGTGATCCGGATCCCGGACGCGGGTCCGGGGCTGTCCGCGCACGCGGCGGTGCTCGGCGTCGCCGAGGCCGTGGCGGACGCCTGCCGGGACGCACGCGTTCCCGCGCTCGTCGGGTCACTCGACGACGTGCGGGCCGGGGCGCTGCTTTCGCTGCCCGAACAGGCGGATACCGACGAGGCGCTGCGGGCGCTGTCGGCCCGGCTGACCGCGCGGCTGACCGCCCGGCCGCTCGCCGAGCGGCTAGGCGGCCGGGTCGCCCCGGACACCGCGGGCGCCGCGGGCGCTCCGCCCGCCGTCGTGATCGGGACCGGCCCGGCGGCGACGGCGCTGCGGGACGTGCGGCGCTCGTTCCTGGACGCCCGCGAGGTCGCCGACGTCGCCATCCGCCATCCCGACGGGCGCCCCTACTACCGGCTGCCCGATCTGCGGCTGCGCGGCCTGCTGCACCTGCTGCGCGACGACCCGCGGGTGCAGGCGTTCGCCGAGCGCGAGCTTGGCGCGCTGCTCGGCTACGACGCCGCGCACGGCACCCACCTGGTAGCCGATCTGGCGCTCTACCTGCGGGCGGGCGGCAACAAGGCGGCGGCCGCGGCGCGCGCCCACCTCGCCCGGCCGACCTTCTACCAGCGGCTGCGGCTGATCGAGCGCGTCCTCGGCGTCAGCCTCGCCGAGCCGGAGTCGTGCGCCTCGCTGCACGTCGCACTGCTCACGCGCAAGCCTGACGGGTGAGCAGCCGGCACCGCTCGTTCAGGATGAATGTGACATCCATGCGGCTGTAGGCGTATGAATGTGACATTCATCCGGTGGTTCATGGCCGCACCGTGAGGCCTGGGGGGAGTTGCGATGGCCGGGGAATCATCCGCGGGCCCCAGCTGGGCGCGTGCCGCGCTCACGCCAGGGGCGTCGATGGCCGGGTACCGGCTGGAAAGCCGCGTTGGCTCGGGCGGAACGGCCGTGGTGTTCCGCGCCCGCGACGAGCGGCTCGATCGGACGGTCGCGCTGAAAATCCTGACGCCCGAACTGGGCGGGGACGCTGAGTTCCGGGAGCGATTCATCAGGGAGTCGCGCGCCGCCGCGGCGGTGGATCACCCGAACATCATCCCCGTCTACGCGGCCGGCGAGGCCGATGGCATGCTCTACATCGCGATGCGCTTCGTCCCGGGCGGCGACCTGCATTCGGTGCTTGACCGGGAAGGGCCGCTGTCAGCGAACAGGACCGCCGCGTTCATCTCTCCGGTGGCGTCGGCGCTCGACGCGGCGCACGCCGTCGGGCTGGTGCACCGGGACGTCAAGCCCGCCAACATCCTGGTCGACACGGGTCCGGGCCGGGCCGACCACGCGTATCTGTCCGACTTCGGCATCACCAAGGACGCCTTGGCCTCCGTCACCCTGACCGGCACGGGGCAGTTCGTTGGCACCCCGGACTACTGCGCACCCGAGCAGATCGGCGGCCGGCCCGTCAACGTGCAAACCGATCAATACGCCCTCGCCTGCGTCGCGTACACGCTGCTGACCGGCAAGAAGCCGTTCGCCCGCGACGAGCCGATGGCCGTGCTCTGGGCGCACATGTCCGACCCCCCGCCGTCGGTGACGACGGTGCGGCCGGACCTGCCCGCCGCCGTCGACCAGGTGCTGGCCCGGGCGCTGGCCAAGTCGCCTGAGGACCGGTTCGGCAGCTGCGGCGAGTTCGCCGACGCGCTGCGCGGCGCCCTGGGCTTGCAGTCATATGTCGCACCGACCGCCTCGGCTCCCGCTGCCGCCTTGGCGCCGCCGACCGAGGAGGTCAAGGCGAACCCGAGCCCTACGGCGCGCTATACGCCGCAGCAGCCGGACACCACGGTCTTCGCGCCCGCACCTTCCGTACCCTCCGCGCCTGGCCCGACCCGGGTCGAGCGCCCCGAGCGCCCCGAGCGCCCTAGGCGGCCGCGCGGCCGGCTGGTCGTCGTGGCCGCGGCCATCGCGGCCCTCGCGGCGATCGGCGCGGTGGCCGCGATCTTCCTGGTGAAGCCGTCCGGGGCGGGGAAGCCCTCCGCGGCGGTCAGTTCGTCCGCGGCGGTCAAGTCGTCCGCGGCGGTCAGTCCGTCGGCGGCGGTCAGTCCTTCGGCGGCGGTCAGTCCGTCGGCGGCGGTCAAGCCGCCCGCGGCAGCCGCCCGCTGGCGGGCGGGGACGCCGATCGATGCCGGAGCTCATCTCACGGGCGTCTCGTGCCCGACCGACAGCTTCTGCCTGGCCACCGATTCCGCCGGGAAGGTCGCCAGCTACACGCGCGGCAGGTGGTCCGTGCTCACAAGCCTCGGCGGGAGTGACCTGGCGGGGGTGTCATGCGCGTCGGCCGACTTCTGCGCGGCCGTCGTCAGCGCCGGCACCACGGCATACATCTACTCCGGCGGCAACTGGACGGGCAGCCAGCTCGTCGGCGCGGACGGCGGGCCAGCCCACCTCACCGCGGTCTCCTGCCCAGCTGTCGGCTTCTGCGTCGCCACGGGCGGCCTGAACGTCTACCAGTACACGGGCGGGGCCTGGTCCCGCGGCGCCCAGGTCAAGCAAAGCGGCTTGTTCACCGCCGTCTCCTGTCCCAGCACCGCGTTCTGCCTGGCGGTAGACAACTCCGGCAACGCCTACAGCTTCTCCAAGGGCAGCTGGTCCGCTCCGGTGAGCCTGGCGAGCGGGACCGACCTGAACGGTGTGTCCTGCGCGTCCGCTGGCTTCTGCGCGGTCATCAGCACCGGCACCACGGCGTATACCTATTCTGGCGGCAAGTGGACGAGCAGCCGACTGGTGGGCGCTGGCGGCCGCCCGGCGACCCTGACAGGGGTTTCCTGCCCGGCCGTCGGCCACTGTGTCGCCACCGGCAACCATGACGCCTATCAGTACGCGCGCGGCGCCTGGTCCCGCGGCACCCACCTCGACGCCACCCACAACTTCACGTCCATCTCCTGCCCGGCCGACAGCTTCTGCGCGGCGGTGGACAATGGCGGTGACGCGTACATGTACCGGTGAGCAGACGCCACGCTCCGTTCGGGATAAAAAATGCCTTTCAACCGAGGCGGGCGGGGAAGCCACCGGTCGCGACGGGACCCCAGCGCTGTGGCGTCACCCGCAGCAGCGACTTGCCCTGATCGAGCATGGCTGCGCGGTATTCGGCCCAGTCGGGGTGCTCGCCGGAGATCGAGCGGTAGTAGTCCACCAGCGGTTCGACCGCCTCGGGGACGTCGAGCACCTCGGCGGCGCCGTCCACCTGCACACACGGGCCGCCGAAGTCGTCGGAGAGGAAGAGCACGCTGACGTTGGGGTTACGTCGTGTGTTGCGGGTCTTGGCGCGCTCGGGATAGGTGGCGACGACGATCCGCCCCTGGTCGTCCACGCCGCAGGTGACCGGCGACGCCTGCGGCCGACCGTCCCCGCGGGTGGTGATCACGATCGCGTGATGGCGCGTGCTGATGAACTCGATGAGCTCGTCCCGGCTGACCGGGGTGCTGGTCGCGATCTTCCTGGCCACGTCCGCTACCGTAGCCGGCGCCCGGTTACATGCCGGGCATGGAGAGCATCTCGAACACCTCGATGCTGTTGCCGGGCACCATGAGGTGCGGGTGCCCGTCCAGGACGGCGGCGATCGCTTCCGGCGAGTCGGCCTGGAGGATGGAGTAGCCGCAGATCTCTTCGGCGCCCGGGTGGGATCCGGGTCCCGCGTGCGTGGCGTGCGCCGTCGGGGCGCCGAGGTCGACTACCGCGTCACCGGCCTTGCCCGCCCACGCCATCCAGGCGTCCATTCCTTCTTTCATCTGCTCGGGAGTGGCGTTCGCCATCATGTCCTGCGCCGATGTCGGTGAACAGTAAAGGACCATGTACTTGGCCATTGTGTTTCCCCCTGCTAATGGTTGGGACGTGCCCGCTGCCTTGCGGGCATCGCACACTCTACATTCGACGCTGTTGTAAAACCACGCGGGGGTGCGTTGTTTGCGGGGCGCGTTTACGCAGGCAGGCTGCGGTTCCCTGGCGTCACAGGTGTCCCGGGAATGCGGCATGGCGAGCGAGTTGACGCCGCATTCCGGGCATTCGGGACGTCGAAGCGGTCATTTCCCGCTGTGCCGGGCACGGCGAGAGGCTCCGCCCCTAGCGCAATGTGCCGGATTCCATGATCGTGAATGTTTTAGGTCGCTATAGCGTGATTTATTTACGTGCAGAGAAATGCTTTCGCGATCATGGGGCTAGGCGCGCCTGGCAATCGTGGCGGGGGTGATCGAGGCGATGTCGGGGACTCCGGCCAGGATCATCAGCGTGCGCAGTTCCTCGGTGAGCAGCTCGATCGTGCGGCGGACGCCGGTCTCGCCGGCGGCGGCCAGGCCGTAGGCGGCGAGGCGGCCGATCACCACGGCGTCGGCGCCGAGCGCGAGCGCGAGGAACACGTCCGCGCCGGTCCTGACGCCGCTGTCCAGGAGGACAGGGACCCGGCCGCCGACGGCTTCGGCCACCTCAGGCAGCGCGTCCAGGCTGGCCGGGGCGGGGTCGACCTGCCGGCCGCCGTGATTGGAGACGTAGATCGCGGACGCGCCGGCGTTCAAGGCGGCCAGCGCTGCTTCCGCGGTGAGGATGCCCTTGGCGATCCACGGCAGGTCCTGGCGAGCGGCGGCCTCGGCGAGCTGCTCCCAGGTCCACGGCGGCGCCTGCTCGCTGATCCCGTCGCGGAACATCTGGTTGACGCTCGGCGTGCCGTCATGGGTGGCGTTGCCCGCCCAGATGCGGAAGTCGGGACGGAAGCGGATCATCTTGTTGCGGGCACGGAAGCCAGTCATCGGACAGTCCACCGTCACGCACAGCGCGCTGTACCCGGCCGCCCGGATCCGCTTCGCCGCGTAATCGAAGGACCGGTACGGGTGCAGCTGGGCGATCCTCGGGGCGGCCGGGGCCGCCGCGGCGACCTTCTCGTAGGAGAAGGTGCCCACCTCGGGCACGATCGACGCCGTCCCGCAGCTGGCGTTGGCGCGCGCGACGGCCAGGTGACCGTCGGCGGCGAACAGCCCGTCACCGCCGAACGGGGCGGTGAGCACGGGAGCTGTGAGCGGGATGCCGAGGAGTTCGGTGTCTGTGCGGGGCGCGCTTACCCCGCTCATCGGCTTCGGCTTGATGGTCCACCGGCCGAACGCCTCGCGGTTGGCCCGCAGCGTCTGCTCGGTCCCCGCGCCGCTTTCCAGGTACACCGCCACCTCCGCCGGGAGGGCGCGCAGCGCTGCCGCGTGGATCTCCTCGAGCGCGGCGAATCCGTCGCCCGCGGCGTGGTGGAAGAGCGTCACTTGTTCATCACCGTACGCTCCATTACCGTCCCCTCCGGGATCTGGTCCACGGCCGGGATTCCGGCGAGGATCATCAGCGTGCGCAGTTCCTCGGCGAGCAGCTCGATCGTCCGGCGGACGCCAGCCTCGCCGGCCGCGGCCAGGCCGTAGGCGGCGAGGCGGCCGATCACCACGGCGTCGGCGCCGAGCGCGAGCGCGAGGAACACGTCGGCACCGGTCCTGACGCCGCTGTCGAGCATGACGGGGACTCGGCCGCGGACCGCTTCGGCCACCTCAGGCAGTGCGTCCAGGCTGGCCGGCGCCGGGTCGACCTGGCGGCCGCCGTGGCTGGACACGTAGATCGCGGACGCGCCGGCGTCCACGGCGGCCAGCGCGGCCTCTTTGGTGAGGACGCCCTTGGCGATCCACGGCAGGCCGTGCCTCGCGGTCGCCTCGGCCAGCCGCTCCCAGTCCCAGGCCGGGTATTCCTCGCTGAACAGCGGGCCGCCCAGATCGGCCACCGATGGGCTGCCGTCGCCGGTGACGTTCCCGGAGAACAGCCTGATGTCCGGGGTGAACCTGTTCACCCGGTGGCGCACCCGGAACCCGGGCAGCGTACAGTCCACCGTCACGCACAGCGCGTCGTAGCCGGCCGCCCGGATCCGCCGCACCACATGGTCGAACGACTCGAACGGGTGGACCTGCGCGATCCGCGCCGCGGCCGGAGCGGCCGCGCGTACCCGCTCGAAGGAGAACGTGCCGACCTCGGGGACGATCGAGACGGTACCGCAGGAGGCGTTGGCGCGGGCGACCGCCAGGTGCCCCTCGGCGCCGAAGAGCCCGTCGCCGCCGAACGGCCCGGTCAGCACTGGCACGGACAGCGGTATCCCCAGCAGCGTCGTCGACATCCGCGGCGCGCTTACCCCGCTCATCGGCCGTGGCCTGATCACCCAGCGGCCGAAGGCCTCCCGGTTCGCGCGCAGCGTCTGTTCTGTCCCGGCGCCAGTCTCGAGGAAGTCCGCCACCTCCGGTGACAGGTTCCTCATCGCCGCGGCGTGCATCTCCTCGAGCGCTTCGAACCCGGTGTCCTGCGGGTACATCGCCATGTTTGCCACAGAGCGCACCCTACGTGGTCCGGCCACCGGCTTGGTATCGTCGAACACAGCATGCGGTTGCGTCTAGGGTTCCGCTGGCCGTCCGTCGTCACGGGCGTTTCACAACAAGGCCGGCCAGGGCTGGACCGAGCGACGCCAGGAGCCGGTTGCTCATGGCCGGTGAACACCTGACGGGATAAAAGCCCTGAGGGCTCCCAGTTCGGCATTGCCGTCAACCGGCCGGCACCTGAGGAGCCTCGCGATGCACGCAGCCGCTCTCCCCCTGTCCGTCACACTCGCCGTACTCGCGGCCGCCATCACTCATGCCACCTGGAACGCGATCGCGCACGGGATCAAGGACCAGGTACTGGCGTTCGGACTGATTGGGGCGGGCAGCATCGCCGTGGCGATACCGCTGGTGCTGGCGGCCCCCTTCCCGCTCGGAGCCTGCTGGCCGTACCTGCTCGCGTCGGTGTTCATCCACGTGTTCTACAACCTGCTGCTCATGCGCTCGTACCGGTACGGGCAGTTCGGGCAGGTCTACCCGCTGGCGCGGGGCACGTCGCCGCTTGTCGTGACCGTGCTCGCGGCGGTGTTCGCCGCCGAGCGGCCCTCGGCGCCGCAGGTGTGCGGGGTGCTCGTGGTGTCCTGCGGGCTGGCGGTTCTGGTTTTCGCCGGACGGCGTGGGGGGTCTGCTGTTACTGGTTCAGGTTCTGTTCCTGGTTCAGGCTCTGGCTCCGGTTCCGGGCCGAGCCGGGCGGCGCTGATCGCGGCGGGCGCGACCGGGCTGACCATCGCCGCCTACACGACGGTCGACGGGCTCGGGGTACGGCTTTCCGGCTCGTCCGTGGCGTACATCGGGTGGCTGATGCTGCTCGAGAGCCTGTGCGTGCCTTTGTGGGCACTGGTTCGGCGGCGGCGGGAGGTAGTCAGCGATGTGTCCCGGCGGGTACTGCTGTCCGGCCTGTCCGCCGGGGCGCTCGCCGTGCTCGCCTACGGGCTGGTGCTGTGGGCGCAGACCCGGGGCGAGCTCGCGCCGATCGCGGCGCTGCGCGAGACCAGTGTGATCTTCGGCGCGATCATCGGGACGGTGGTGTTCCGCGAGCCGTTCGGGCGGTCGCGGATCGCGGCGACGGTGCTTGTCGTGATCGGCGTGCTGCTGCTGAATGTCGTGTAACGACCGGGGGACCTAGAGGCCGGCCGCGACCGGCGGAAAACCAATATGAGCTGGTGGCGGCTGGCTGGTACGGTCGCTTGTGATGCCGCCGGAGAGCCGATGAGCCGTCCCCTGCTGCGCCCGGATCTATCTCCGCTGCGCGGCTCACGTAATTACCGTGCGGTCTTCGCCAGCCGGACCGTGGCCATGCTCGGTTCGCAGGCCGCCGAGGTGGCGCTGCTCGTCCAGGCCAAGCAGCTCACCGGGTCGCCGCTGATCGTCGGGCTGCTCGGGGTGGCCGAACTGGTGCCGCTCGTGGTGTTCGGCCTGTACGGGGGTGCGCTGGCGGACCGGTTCGACCGCCGGGCCCTGATGCGCTGGTGCGAGCCCGGCCTGGCCTGCTGCGCCGGGTTGCTGTTGCTCAACGCGCTGCTCCCGCACCCGCTGGTGTGGCCGCTGTTCGTGGTGTCCGCGTTGATGATGGCGTTCGCCGCACTGCAGCGTCCGGCGTTCGAGGCGGTGACCCCCCGGCTCGTGCCGCTGGACCAGATCACGGCGGCCTCCGCCTTGCTGTCGGGGTCGCAGAACATCAGCGTCCTGCTTGGTTCCTCACTCGGCGGCGTCCTGGCGGTCGCGCCTGGCCCGTGGCTGGTGTACGCCCTGGACGCGGCGGGGTTCGTCGTGTCCTTCCGGCTGCTCGGCAGGCTTCCCAAGCTGCCGCCGGAGCCCGCGGTTCCGGCGGACGGGTACGACGGCGCTGAGTCCGGTGCCGGGGAGCCCGGCACAGGGCAGCCCGGTATAGGGCAGCCCGGCCAGGCGCTGCGCGAGATCCTCGTCGGGCTGCGGTACGCGGTCAGCCGCAAGGACCTGCTCGGGTCTTACCTGGCCGACCTGTCGGCGATGATCTTCGCCTACCCGAACGCGCTGTTCCCGTTCATGGCCGTGACGCTGCACGCGCCGTGGGCCACCGGGCTGATGTTCGCGGCACCGTCGGTCGGCGCCTTCGCGGTATCGGCCACCAGCGGATGGATGAGCCAGGTACGGCGACACGGTCTGGCGATCGCGATCTCCGCCGCCCTGTGGGGCGCGGCGATGGTGGGCTTCGGGTTGTCCCCGGATATCTATGTCGCGCTGGGCTTCCTGGCCCTGGCCGGCGGGGCCGACGAGACCAGCGGGATCTTCCGGGACACGCTGTGGAAGCAGACGATCCCCGATCACCTGCGCGGCAGGATGGCGGGTATCGAACTGCTCAGCTACGCCGCCGGACCGCCGGCCGGCCAGTTGCGGTCGGGCGTGGTCGCCAGCATCGCCGGGCTGCGGTTCTCGCTTGTGTCAGGCGGAATCGCCTGCGTCGCCGCCGTCGGCGCGGTGTGCGCGGCGCTGCCCGCGTTCAGCAGGTATGTCGCCTCGGTACCGTCAAGCGACGTTGTTCCGGCGGCCGACTCACCACCGTCAGGCGACACGGTCACCGTGGGCGACGCAGCGCTGGCGGGCAACGCGGTGCCGGTGACCGACGCGGTGCTGGTGACCGACGCGTAACCCGAGTGCGGCGGGGCCGAGGACCCGGACACCATTCGTGTCCGGGTTCCCTCATGGAGCATTCAGGCGTTGTACAACGGGACGCCGGTGCCCGGCTGGATGGTGCCAGGGTTCAGCACTCCGCCGCCGCGCAGGCCTGGGCAGGCCTGCGCACCTAGCCGGCCGTCCTGGGCCTGTTGCTGGCCGGGCAGGTATATGAAGACCGTGCCGCCCACTGGGTGCCGGCATATCGCGCCTGCGTCGTGAATTATCAAGGTGAAGTACGCGGTCGCACCGGGCTTCACGATGATGAGCGGGCCCTTGCCGGATGCCGGAAGTTTGCTGCCGATCAGGTGACCGTTGCTTTGAACCGCGGCACCGGGGACGCCGCGCAGCGAGCAGGCGTGGCGGCCCTCGTTGGTGATCTCCAGTACGTAGCCGGCGCCGCCGGCGAAACCGTCACCAAGGGAAGACCCCCAGACGAAGGCACCGTCTCGCAGCGCCGGGTGCGCGTTGCCGCACGCCGGCGGGGTCACCGCCGCGTGCTGCGGCGCGGCGGTGTGGGATGTTGACGCCAGCGCCATCGGCGCGAGCACGATCGCAGCCGCGGCGATGGCGAGCGCCGCGGTCAGTGGCTTGCTGATAAGTTTCATGTCGATCTCCTTCACGGCGTGATCGCGATGGCGCCGGGACCGATCCCTACCGGGATTGGCCTGCCGGGGGTGCCGGTGGCGATCTGGAGCGGGATCACCGTTCCGGGCGTGTTTCCCGGTTCGAAGACATCGTTGACGATGTAGGCGGTCCTGCCGTTCGGCGTGATCGCGATGTGCGAGAGCGCGCCTTTCAGCGGGATCACCTTGCCGGCGGTGTTGGTGGCGGTCTGGATGGGGGTCACGCCCGAGTAGGTGAGGACGTAGAGGGTCCTGCCGTTCGGGGTGATCGCCATGGTGCCGGGGTAGCCCCCTGCCTTGATCGGCTTGAGGGCCGTGTTGGTGGCAGTGGCGATCGGGGTGATCTGTGCCGCCGTGCTGGGGTCACTGATGTACGCGGTCTTGCCGTTGGGCGTGATCACGATGGTAGGGGTGGACCCGACCACGGCCGGCTTGCCGATCTTGATCGCCTTGAGCGCGGTGTTGGTGGCGGTATTGATCGGGGTCACCGTGCTGGAGAACACGTTCACGACGTAGGCGGTCTTCCCGTTGGGCGTGATCGCGATGGCGCTGGGGCCGTCGCCGACCGTGATCGGCTTCAGCGCGGTATTGGTGGCGGTGTTGATCGGGGTCACCGTGTGCTCGCCGCTAGTGACGTAGGCGGTCTTGCCATTCGGCGTGATCGCGATCGGGCCTGCGGACGGTCCGACCTTGATCGCCTTGAGCGGGGTGTTGGTGGCGGTATTGATCGGCGTGACCGTGCCCGAGCCGCTGTTGGCGACATATGCCGTCTTCCCGTTGGGCGTGATCGCGATCGCGTCCGGGTACTGTCCGACCTTGATCGCCTTGAGCGCGGTATTGGTGACGACGTTGACCGGGGTCACGGTGTTAGCCGGCGGCGGCTGGTGGCTGCATGTCCCGCAGGTCTGCGCACCGCTGACGACGTAGGCGGTCTTGCCGTTAGGCGTGATCGCGAGCGCATTCGGGCCATATCCGACCGTGATCGTCTTCACCGCCTTGTTGGTGACTGTGTTGATCGCGGTCACGGTGTCGGAAAGACTGACGCTTCCGGTGTTGACGACGTAAGCAGTCGCGGCCGGCGTGGTCGGGCTCGCTCCCCAGCTCTCGGAATAGGTGCGCGAGCAGCCGAGCGCGGGGGTGATCAGCAGGCTGACCGTCAGGGTGTCCGAGGGCGACGCGGAGCTAGGCCCGGGCTTGAGTTCGGTGACCATCAGGCCGCACACCTCGGTCGGGTACCAGAACCACGCCCCGGCGGCCCCGATCCGTTTCTGCCCGATCGGCTTCCAGTGACCGGCCACATTCTGATAGCCGGCCGCGGTGACCGTCGCATTCAGCCCCGTGCCGACGCGGGTCACGGTCAGCACGGCCTTGAAGCTGGTGAGCGTGGTCGCGGCGATCTGACGCTGCTGGGGCGGGCTGGCGGTCGCACCGCCCGCTGTGGCGCCGACCGCGGGCAGCAGCAGGGCCAGCAGCCCTGCGCCGCAGACGGCGCCAACGCGCCGTAGACAGATATTCATCGTGAGCATCCCTTTCTGCTTGCCGGTGATGCGCACGCTCCGCTGCCAGGCGATCTCCGTTCCCCGCAATGACTATCCCGGAATGCGCCCCCGCCGGGTCCGGTTCCCGGCGGTCACCTGTGCCCGCCGGGCAGCAGCACGCGGCCATCCTTGTGATGACCCCCGCCATCATCAACGTGGGGCCGGGCCACCGCCGGGAGGTAGAGCCGGTCGCCGGCGATCCCGTGGACCAAAGGCACCAAATGGCACTGATACGCGCTAATAGTCTTCGTGATCGCGAGAAAGCCGGCGGCAGGCGGGCGTTAATAGCGCTGCGCGGGCACAACAATGAAGGCCGGCCCTTTCGGGCCGGCCTTCATTGAAAGGTGTTCCGGCGGTGTCCTACTCTCCCGCGAGGCCTCCCTCGCAGTACCATCGGCGCTGAAGGGCTTAACTTCCGGGTTCGGGATGGGACCGGGTGTTTCCCCTTCGCTGTGGCCGCCGGGAAC
>Ga0187807_1000358_pt1 | contig 14299 bp, 14 predicted proteins | sample NC_wetland_sal_i_4_FD_132432 | JGI IMG/M metagenome (GOLD analysis project Ga0187807, IMG submission 132432) | Wetland sediment microbial communities from Neuse River Estuary, North Carolina, USA - ASW_2 | ecosystem: Environmental > Aquatic > Freshwater > Wetlands > Sediment | place: USA: North...
ATGTACGGCTACCACATGTACGGAGACCCATGGCGGGAACAGCGGTACGCGGGCGACTGACCTGGCAGACCGCCACGGTCGGCGCGGTGATGGACGAGACGCCTGCGGTCCGTACGCTGTCCCTCGAGGTGCCGGACTGGGCGGGGCACCGGGCCGGGCAGCACCTGGACATCAGGCTCACCGCCGACGACGGTTACCGGGCCGAGCGCTCCTACTCGATCGCCTCGGCCCCGGGCGAGCCGGTCGCGATCACGGTCGAGCGGCTGGACGACGGCGAGGTCTCGCCGTACCTGACGCAGGAGCTGCGGGCCGGCGACGAGATCGAGATACGCGGTCCGATCGGCGGCTACTTCGTCTGGGAGCCGCCCGGTACCGATGGCGCGGCGCCGCTCTTGCTGCTGGCGGGCGGCTCGGGGGTCGTGCCTCTGCGGGCCATGCTCCGGTACCGTTCGCGTGTTGGGAGTTCGGTGCCGGCGCGGCTGCTGTACTCTGCGCGCAGCTGGGCCGAGGTGATCTACCGCGGCGAGCTCGCCCGGCTCGGCGACGGCGTGCAGGTGATCTACACGCTGACCCGGCAGCAGCCGCCCGGCTGGACCGGCTACGCCCGGCGGGCGGACCCGGAGATGATCGCCGAGGTGGCGTGGCCCGTGACGCAGGCGCCGCTGGCCTACGTGTGCGGCCCGACGAACTTCGTGGAGGCCGTGGCCGCGGACCTGGTCGCGCTGGGCTATCCGCCGCAGCGGGTCAAGACCGAACGGTTCGGCGCGACCGGCACCCCGTGAACATTTTGCACGATGGAGGTCAGTGATGGCAGCACTGGAAGATGGCGTGCTGGACGGTAACGCGATCGGCGGGCTGCTGCTCGAGTTGTTCGGCACCGAGATGACCACGGCGGTCGGCACCTGTGCCGGGTGCGGCACCGTCGCCCAGGTGGCCGAGATGGCGGTGTACCAGCCGAAGCTGGGTACCGTGGTCCGCTGCCGTTCGTGCGACAACGTGCTCATGGTCTTCGTCGAGGTCCGCGGGGTCACCTGCGTCGACCTGCGCGGCCTGGCTCAGCTCGCCTAGGGCGGCGGCGACGATCCTATCGGTATGAGTCCCGGGGAACTGCCGGGGTGGGAGCCTGAGGATCAGCCCGGCGGGCTAGGCGGGCTGGCCTGATCGAGCCTGGCGCGAACTCCCAGGAGGTCCGGCCATCCCAGGTTGGGATCGTGCCCGGCTCGTCTTCCTCGGCGGCTACGGTCCGGACAACTGGGAACTCGTGGTGGGCATGACGACGCTCGGCCAGCAGGCCCAGGGCGGCTTCCGATGCGACGGCGCTCAGTTCGTGACCGTCAGCGAGGCGACTGAACCACCCGGATACACCGCGTGGACCTACGAGCGCGACTCCTATGCCTGGTCCGGAGCCGAGCTGGTGCCCGTCTCCACGCGGACCGGCCAGGTAACCAGCGCTCAACCAGGAAGCCCGCCTGCCGCGTACAGCGGAGTCAGCTGTGGCGACCTGCCCCAGTACGCGCCGCCCTACACGCCTTGACGGTGAGTCGTGGCCGCACAGGCTTGGCACAAGCCCCAGAAGACCACTTCCGCCTCATCGATCGCGTAACCATGCTCATCGGCTGGGTGCAGGCACGGCTGCTCCCCTGCCACGCAATCCACAGAATCCATCCGGTGGCAGCGGCGGCATATGAGGTGGTGATGGTTATCCCCGATGGCCAGGAAGGACAGCGCGCCGAACTGTTCCCGCACGCCCGCGTCGATCGCTTCGGCGGTGGACTGCGGGTGGGCGGCCAGCCAGGTCAGCACGGCCTGGCGCATGGTCAGGCCAAGGCCTGCCTCGCGCAGCACCCGCATCGCGGCGACGTCAGGGGGACCAGGACCACGATCCATAATCTGATCATCTTCCGAGAGATCGTGAGCCTTACAGGTCTTGGAATGAGACGCCACCCTAGGATCGACTCAACCGCGGATTCGGGAGGGCAATGATGCCAACGGTGCAGGCGAACGGAATCGAGATCAACTACGAGGTGCAGGGCGAGGGCGAGCCGATGGTCCTCATCCCGTACCTGGCCGCTGACCAGGCGTGCTACGCGTTCCAGGTGGCCGAGTACGCCAAGCACTACACCTGCTACAGCGTGGACCTGCGCGGCGCGGGGCTGTCCGGCAAGCCGGAAGGCGAATACACCACGGAGCTGCTCGCCGACGACGTCGCGGCGTTCATGCAGGCGGCCGGGGTCGGCCGGGCGCACGTCTTCGGGGTCTCGCTCGGCGCGTCGGTCGGCACGTGGCTGGCGGCCAAGCACCCGGAGCAGGTGAAGACGCTGTCGCTGCACAGCGCCTGGGACAAGACCGACCCGTTCCTGCGGGTCATCGTCCAGGGCTGGCAGATCGTGGCCCAGGCCTTGGACAGCGTCACTGAGATGGTCATCGCTGCTATCTTCCCGTTCTGCCTGACCCCCGAGCTGTACGCCGCCCGGCCCGAGTACGTCGATTCACTCGCCGAGTTCGTCCGCAGCCGCCCGATGCCGCCGGTGGACGCGTTCATGCGGCAGTCCGGGGCCGTGCTGGCCCACGACGCCACCGCCATCCTCGGCTCGATCCAGGCCCCGACCCTGATCACCTACGGCCGGCACGACATCGTGACCTCAACCCGCTTCGCGGCGCCGCTGACCGAAGGAATCGCGAACACCGAGCTCATCGTGTTCGAGGACTGCGCGCACGCGGCCATCTACGAGAACGTGGAGGGGTTCAACCAGCAGACGCTGGACTTCCTGCAGCGCCACAGTGGCTGATCTTCACCTGCCCGCCCCGACGACCGGGTAATCGGTCTCGATCCCACCCACGGCGGAATTGTGCGACCAGGCAGGAAACGCGCGCCGTGCGGTGATTGCTGGCACGATGGCGGCATGGAGGAACAGGCTCGCGGCCCATACCGGAAGCTGAGCAGGCAGGAGGCCTCGGACGCAGCCACCGGCCTGGGGTGGCGGCTTGTCCTGGGCGAGCTGCGCACCGAGGTCCGAACGGGATCGCTGGTGCTGGCCGCCGACGTCGCCGCCCGGGCGGCGACGGTGGCCGGCGCCGACGGGCACCTGCGGCTGGACGTCCGGGCTGACCGGGTGGTCGCCTCCCTGCAGACCGCGGCGGTGGGCTGGGTGACCGAACGGGACGTCGAGCTGGCCCAGCGGATCACGGCCGTTGCCGCCGAGCTCAGGCTGGACACGACCGGCGGGGTCGGTCAGGACGGCCGGTCGGTGCAGGTGCTCGAGATCGGGATCGACACGCTCGACGCCGCCGCGATCCGGCCGTTCTGGCAGGCGCTCCTGGGCTACGCCGACGAGCGCGGCCGGTCCGGACCCTGGGCCGGGCTGGTCGACCCGCTGAGCCAGGGTCCGGCCGTCTGGTTCCAGCGGATGGACGCGCCGCGCCCGCAGCGCAACCGCATCCACCTCGACGTGTCGGTGCCGCACGACGAGGCGGAGCCCCGCATCCAGGCCGCCCTGGCGGCGGGCGGGACCCTGATCTACGACGCGGAAGCCCCCGCGTTCTGGGTACTGGCCGACGCCGAGGGCAACGAGGCCTGCATCACGACCTGGCAGGGCCGGGACCAGGCCCCCGCCTGACCGACGTGGCGGCCGTCATCTACCACCTGCGGGCGGTGAGCTGGGCCAGCCCGAAGTACTCGCCGCCGACGCACCGGGAACGGCTCCGGACGGCCCGGGCGGCTGCCGAGCGCTGGCCGGTCACGATCCGGCCGCGGCGGTTCCTGCTGGTTTCTCGTCGTCGGAGTTGAGCTCGGCCCACAGGGCGCGGAAGGCGCGGGCGGCCTGGCTCCGGGGAGCGAACGCGGTGACCGGGGCCCGCTCCACGGACATGCGCTCGATGAGGGAGAGGGCGGGTATGGGGGTGGCTGCCACGCCGGACCGTTCGGCCGAAAGTTTGGCCGTGATGTCCTGGTGCAGTCGCTTACGGCGGTCAACCATCGAGAAGAAGGCGCGGATCTGCGGCCGACGGCCGGTGAAGTCGCCCACGAACTCGGTGAGCTGGTCGAGCGTGCGCACCGACAGCGTGGTCGGGATCAGCGGGACCAGCAGGACGTCGGCGGCGTGCATGACGTTTTCCGAGACCAGGGAGATGCTCGGCGGGCAGTCCAGGAAGACGTGATCGTATTCGGCGGCGAGCGGGCGGAGCAGCTGGGCCAGCTTGCGGGTCGGCTTCTTATTGGCGTCGCCCAGGAGCAGGTCCATGTTGCGGTAGGTGAAGTCGGCCGGGAGCAGGTCCAGGTTCTCGAAGTCGGTGCCCTTGATCGCGTCGTCCAGGGCCTTGGTGCCGCGGATGAGCGCCTTCCCGCCGCCCTTGACCCGGGGCTTGATCCGGAACAGGAAGCTGGCCGCGCCCTGCGGGTCGAGGTCCCACAGCAGGGTGCGGTAGCCGTCGGCGGCGGACAGGTGGGCCAGGTTGACGGCGGCGGTCGTCTTGCCGACGCCGCCCTTGATGTTGTAGGTGGCGTAGATCCTCACTGGGCGAACCTGTCCAGTAGGGCGCGGAACCGCTGCTGGCCCGCGGGGCCGGCAAACCTGGTGAACCGCTCCGCGAAGTCCGCCCGGGCTCCGGCCTGGCTGAGGGCGAGGACCGCGGCGATTTCACCCATGGCCAGCAGCGTAGCGGCCGGCGCGGCCCGCTCAGCGAGCATCGCATCAGCCAGGGCATGAATCTCCTCTTGCTGGACCTGGCTGTCCTGGAACGCGCCCAGGCAGTCCTGCAGCTGCTTCAGGTCACCGATGACCTTCCGGTAGGTGACGGGGTCGTGCAGCGGCGCGAAGAACTCCAGCACGTAGCGCAGCTCCTTGCAGCGCTTGCGCAGGTCGTGCAGCGCGTCCGGGGCCGAGGCCGCGCTGATCGCACTGCCTTGCGCGGCGACCCGGCGGAACATGCGCTCGGTCGTGGCCACGGCCAGGTCGGCGGCGGTGACACCGCGGCGCCGGGCCGGGCGACCCGCGTCCCGGACCTCGACCAGCGCCTTGCGCCAGTGGTCGGTGATGGCCCGGAACCGGGCCGAGCGCAGCCCGGCGGCCAGCCGCCGGACCTCCCGCGCGCGGCGCCGGGTCAGGAAGACGCGGAACGGCTCGAGGTCGGCCGGTGACGCGGCCACCAGCTGGCCGGCCATCGCGTCGTAGCCGAGCAGGTGCACGTCGAGGTCCCGGGTCGGCGTGGTCAGGTCGCCGAGCCACTTGAACTCGGCCGCGTACGACGCGGCCAGGCCGCCGGGCAGCACGTCGCCGAGCAGCTTGATCGCCGACCGGGTGCGGCGGACCGCCACCCGCAGATCGTGCAGGAACTCGGTGTCGATGTCACGGAGCGTGCCGTCGACGTTCTGCTCCAGGGTGTCCAGCAGCCCCAGCAGCAAGGTGGCGACCGCGACGGAGGCGGGCATCTGCGCCGTGATATCCGCGATCACGCCGCCCGAGTAATCGTTCGGATGGCGGCCGAGGGCGTGCAGGGCCTCGAGGAAGGTGCTCTGCGGGGCCGGGGAGACGCCCGGGGCATCGGCCAGGAGCCGCGCGGCCCTGCGGGCCTGGCCGGGGTAGCCGCGGACTTCGGCGATGGCCAGCCGCGCGGGCAGCCGGACGGCGTGGTCTCCCCGGGTCACCACCGACTGGTCCACGATCAGCCGGGCGACGGTCTTGCCGTCGGCGTTGAGCAGCCGGGTGACGCTGACCGTGCCGGCCGCGGTGGCCATCGGCAGCAGGGCACGCGGGCTGGCCAGCTTGACGATCTGGTCTCGGACCGGCCCGGCGGGCAGGTCCTCGGCCAGCCGGGGACGGCTGGACCGCCAGCCGGAGACCGGCTGTTCGGCGAGCGGCACCTCGTCCGTGCTGAGCAGCAGGCGGCCGCCCCGCCGGGCGTGCTCATATTCGAGCACCAGCCCGGCGCGGTTCAGCCGCCAGTCGAAGGTGTCCAGCCAGGTGCGCTGGCGGGCCCCGCTGCCGGGCGCGCCAGGTTCGGTCGCGACGCCGAAGGCCTGGCCGAGCACGTCGAGAACGGCGGCTACCGGGTCGTGCGCTCCGGCTGGTCCCGCGTTGTCCCCGATTTCTCCGTCAAGCTCGAATCCCCGCAGCTCAGGCGTCATGAAGTCAGGTTCTCCTTTTGGAGAATGGTACCGCCGCTCCCGCTGTGACCTGTACCCGCCGACGTCAGGCCACAGGCCAGGTCACACCGGTGGCGGCGAGGATATCAGCCGGCCTGGGCATGGCCGTCTGGGCCCCGTGCCGGGTCACGGCCGCGGCACCCGCGGCGGCGGCGGCTCTTGTTGCTTCCGGGGCCGGGATTCCGGCCGCGAGGGCGACCGCGAGGGCCCCGACGAAGGTGTCGCCCGCCCCCACGGTGTCGATGACGGGCACGCGGAACCCCTCGATGGTGACCGCGCCGTCCGGGTCGTCGGCGCTGGCCAGGGCGGCGCCGTGCGCGCCCGCGGTGACCACGGCGTGGCGGGGGCCTCGGGCGGTCAGTTCGGTCGCGGCCTGGGCGGCATCGGCCAGCCCGTCCACCGGGCGGCCGAGGACGGCCGCGGCCTCCGACTCGTTCACCACCAGCCAGTCCAGGTCTGTGCCGGCCGCGGCGACGAGCGCGTTTGCTGCGGCCGGGGTTTCCGGGGCGGGGGCGAGGTTGAGGATGCACGGGCCGGCCTGGGCCAGGGCCTCGATGATGGCGGGGGCGGGGATCTCGGCGCTGATGACCAGGATGTCGCGGTTGCTTTCGGCGGCGGCCACGTCGGCCGGGCCGACCTGGTGGTTGGCGCCGGGGGCGACCGTGATGAGGTTCTCGCCCGCCTGGTCCACCGAGATCATGGCCAGGCCGGTCGGGACCCCGGGCACGACCCGGAGGGCGCCCACGTTGACGCCTTCGGTGCGCAAGGCGGCCAGCAGCTGGCGGCCGAACTCATCGTCGCCGAGGCAGCCGACCATGCGCACGGCGGCGCCGAGCCGGGCCGCGGCGACGGCCTGGTTGGCACCCTTGCCGCCTTGAGTGAACCGGGCCGCGGAGCCGACCACGGTCGCACCCGGGCCGGGCAGCCGGGGCACGGTCACGGAGATGTCCATGTTCAGGCTGCCGAGCACCGTCAGCTGAGGTCGGTTGGTCATGGCGGCACCGTAGCGCTTGTTGCGGAGCCGCAGGGATGGCGCGGCGCAACGGCGCGGACTGATTGGCGCCGAGTATGATTAATGTATGAAACGGATCACGGTCAGCCTGCCCGATGAACTGGCCGAGCAGGTCAAGCGCGCCGCGGGCGGCGAGCGGCGGGTCAGCTCCTACGTGGCCGCGGCCCTTGAGGACTACGCCGAGCGGGAGAACCTCGAACAGGTACTGGCCTCGTGGAATACCGAGACTCCTGTACCGGACGAGGTCCGGCGACAGGTCCGCGAGGAACTAGACTCCGCCGGCCTTGCCGACCAGTCCAGGCGAGAGGACAGGCTGGCCAGGTGACGGCGGGCATGGCCAGCGGGCTTACCCTCGACACCGGCGCGCTTCTCGCGATGGACCATCCCGGCCAGGCGATAGTCATGCAGGCCCGGCTGGACGAGACCCTACGACGCGGGGGCACCGTGTGCGTTCCCGCCGGCACCATCGCGCAGGCGTGGCGAAGTCCCCGTCAGGTCCGCCTGGCTCGTCTGCTGAAGTCGCGGGACATCGACATCGCCGTCATGACGCCAAACGTCGCGCGCAGCGTCGGGCTGCTGTGCGCCCGTACCGGCCACGACGATGTCATCGACGTGCACGTAGCGCTCTGCGCTAGGGAGCGCCGACACGCCGTCGTCACCAGCGATCCCGATGACATGTCACTCATCGACCCGGCACTGCCAGTTATCAGCGTTTGATGGCGGCTTTCGTCCGCGTGCTGCCGCGTCTTGGTGCCATCGACCTTCCTCGGCGGCCGGTGCTGGCGCTGCTGCCGGGCTGACGCCGGGCCGAGCGAGATTCGGCGGCGAGGCCGAGGGCGAGCGTCAGGGTGAGGGCCGGCACGAGGTAGACCGGGATGACGATGGCGCCCATGAAGACCAGACCCATCGCCGCCGCCGAGGTGGCTAGCCGGGCCGCCCGGATCCACCCGGTCATCTTGCGGGATGGCAGGCAGGCGCTGGCCAGCAGGCATACGCTCACTCCGCCGTAGAGGGCGGCGCGCGGCCCGATGCCGATTGTCGTCGCCCCGTCGGCGGCCAGGATGGCGATGTGCAGGCCGGCGCTGGCGGCGGCGATGCCCGCCACGATCGGCAGGTTCGCCGCGGCGAACCAGGCAATCGTCCCGGGATGGTCCAGGGCACGGTGGTCTGCGGACCGGATCCAGGCCCACCACAGCGTGGCCAGCGTCACCACCGCCGCGGTCAGCACCACGGCGAACGGGACGCTCCACGGCCGCAGGGTAGCCGCGCTGATCAGGCGGGCCACCGACTCACCCAGCACGATCAGGACGAACAACTGGAAGCGCTCGGCCAGGTGCCAGGCGTTGAGCGGGACGTACCGCCCGGGCGCGAGCATCCCCAGGCCACCGATCGCGTCGGACGCCAGGGCGGCCGCCCAGATGGCGAAGCGCGGCAGGCCGCTCACGGGTAGGGAGGACAGCCACAGCGCCCCGCCGAGGCCGAAGCAGATCAGGTAACGGCCGTACAGCCGCCTGGTCGCGAGCAGGTGCCTGCGGGCCCGTGCGTACAGCAGCAGTTGCAGCCCGCGCATGGCGGCGAGGGCGATGACGAAGCCGACGGGATCGCCCGATACCGCCCGTGACGCGCTGGCCGCCAGGCCGACGCACAGGACGATGGCGACGAGAAACGTGCTGCGGTGGAAGGCGTCGTCGGACTCGTGCCGGTCGGCGTAGAAGGAGAACTGCACCCACAGCCACCAGACCGGGACGAAGAAGAAGACGAAACGGCCCAGCGTAGCCACGTCGGGATGGCCCTGGAGCGCGCCGGCGAGCTGGTTCACCGCGCCCACGAACACCAGGTCGAAGAAGAGCTCTACCCAGCTGACGCGACGCTGTTCGAGGCTAGGCCCTTCGGCCGTCCGCAGCGACGGCGGGCTGATCCGGAGCTGGCGCAGCGGGACGCGTGCCAGGCGTGCCGCGGCACCGGGGGCGCGGACCGCGGCCCTGGTGGCAGTCATGAGTGTTCCTCCTGTTCCAGTGCATACCGGACGGCGCCGGCGGCGGTGAGGGAGCGGCCGTGCGCCTGGGCTCGCCGGAACGCCGCATCGGTGGTGCGGGTGCGCAGCCCGGCCAGGGCGCCTGGGCCGTGCGGGGCGCGCGGCACGTAGGCGTGCAGCCAGCCGCTGCCCTTGGCTTCGAGTAGGGCACTCGCGGCGGCGAGCAGGCCGACGGCGCGCTGCGGGTTGTCCTGCCGGGCGGCCATGTCGGCCAGCGCCTCGAGGTAGTAGGCCAGGCTCGGATCGTCTCCGGCCTCGGCCGCGAGCGACAGGCCCTGGCGGAGCAGGTCCGCGGCGTCGTCCATCTCGTTCTGCTGCTGGCGGCTCAGCGCCAGGTCGTAGAGCGAGATCAGGACGGTAAACCGGTCAGCCGCGCTATGCGCCGCGCTCAGGCCGTCGGTGAACAGGTCCGCGGCCCGGTGATGGTCACCGTGGCCGAGCTCGATCTGGCCGAGGAAGTTGGACGCCAGGGCGACGTCCAGCAGGTACTGGAGCCGCTCCGGCTCGGTCAGCGGCTCGCTGTCCATCTCCCGCAGCTGAGCGAGGGTCTGCTCGAGCAGGTCGCTGGCGTAACCGGGCTCGTGCTGCGATGACGCCAGTAGGTGGCCCAGGGCCGCGGCAGTCAGGCCCATGCCGAGCCGGTCCCCGCTCTGGCGGTACAGCGGCAGGCTCCGCTTGAGCAGCCGTAGGGCCTGGGCCTGGTCCCCGCCGATGAAGCGGACGAAGCCCGCTCCGCTCAGGGCCAGGGCGCGCTGGTGCGCTCTCATATCGTCGCTGTGGGCCAGGATCTGGTCCACGTGGCGGGCCAGCTCCGCGGCGTGGCCGTGCAGCCACCAGAAGCGCCAGGTGGCCCAGACCAGGTCCAGGGCCAGCTCGGGCTGTCGGTGCCCGACCAGCCAGGACAGTGCGGCGCTGAGGTTCTCGCGCCGCATCTCCAGCCGGTTGAGCCAGGCCAGCTGCCCGGCGCCGTGCAACTCGGTCTCGGCCGGCTTGGCCAGGGCCAGGAAGTAGGCGGCATGCCGGTCGTGCACGCCCCGCCAGTCAGCGCTGTCGCACAGGCGCTCCAGGGCGTACTCCCTGACGGTCTCGAGCAGGCTGAACCGGGGCTCCTCCTCGCCGGGTTCCACCCGGACCAGGCTGCTGTCCACCAGCGAGCTGAGCGTGTCTATCACCGATCCCTGGACGGCGTCGCCGCAGATGGCCGTGACGGCGGGCAGTCCGAAGCTCCCGGCGAACACCGCGAGCCGGGTGAACAACGCCTGCTCGTCGGCGGAAAGCAGGCCGAAGCTCCAGTCCAGCGTGTTCCGCAGGGTCCGCTGCCGCTCGGGCAGGTCACGCGGCCCGGCGGTCAGCAGGCTCATCCGGTCATCGAGCCGGGCGAGCAGCGCCTGCGGCGGCAGCACCCTGACCCGGGCGGCAGCCAGCTCGATGGCCAGCGGCAGGCCGTCCAGCCGACGGCAGATCTCGGCCACGACCTGCGTTACGTCTGGTCAGCTCGAAGCCCGGGGCCTCAGCGCGGGCGCGGTCCGCGAACAGGCGGACCGAGGCGTAGTCCGCCGGCTCGCCGGAGCCGCGCGGCGGAACCGGAAGCGGAGGGACGGCGAGTTCGTACTCACCGCTGAGCCGGAGCACGGTGCGGCTCGCGACCAGGACCATCAGGCCCGGGGCGGCGGCCAGCAGGCCGGCGATGACCGGAGCGGCGTCGATGACCTGCTCGAAGTTGTCCAGGACCAGCAGGAGCCGTCTGGCCCGCAGGTACGTCATCACGTCGCTGACCAGCCGGTCGCCCGACGTGTTCAGCCCGAGTCCGGCGGCGATCGCGGCCGGCACCAGGTCGGCGGCCCGCACCGAGCCGAGGTCGACGAACCGCGCCCCGTCGGGAAACGCGGGAGCGAGCCGGCTCGCGGCCTCCACCGCGAGGCGGGTCTTCCCGACCCCGCCGGGGCCGGTGAGGGTGATCAGGCGTACTGCCTGGCGGACCGCGAGGTCTTCCACCTCGGCGGTTTCCTTGTCGCGGTCGACGAGCGGCGTCGCGGGGACCGGAAGGGCCCCGGCCAGCACGGCGTCCGGCTCGGTCCGTGTCGCCTCGAAGTGCTCGCTCAGCAGCACCGCCAGGTCGTTCTCGACTAGGCGCTGCAGCTCCGCCGGGTTGGAAAAGCGCTGGTAAGAGACGCTGTCGTCGTTCTTGATCCGGGTCAGCAGATCGGTCAGCCGCCGCTCCCGATCGGGCGCGGACGTCTTAACGTAGATGAGCCTGGGCATGCCGGCGGAGAGCTGGTACTCGTCCTCGAGCCCCGATGTCTCCTCCCCCGGCGCGACCCAGCCGTAGCTCTGCCAGTAGATACCGACGAAGATCTGGCTTTGTGCCAGGTAGGCGCGGTAGACCTGGCGCGGCGGGTGCGGCCGGGCACCAAGCTCGAACATCACCGGGACCAGCCGGAGCCGGGTCACGGCATCCCGCGCCGCCCTGCGCTCCTCGGAAAGCTCCTGCAGCGTCGAGCTGATGAAGACCCGGACCCGTTGGTCGGGCGTGCGGATGGCTGGGTTCACGGCCGGGCTGACGGCGGCGGGCATGGGGGTCCTCCTTGGGGCGTCGGCGGCCGGCGGAGACCGCCGGCCGCCGACCTTCACCGGTAGGCAAGGGCCCGGGACAGCTCCCGGAGCAGGGGCGGGGCATCGTCGGCGCCGAGGACGGCCTCGATCAGGACCGGCCGGCCCGCGCCCGCGTGGTAGTTGGCCGCCTTGAGAGCCCCGGCCAGCTCGTCGCGCGTGCGGGCGCGCAGCGTGACCGTTCCCCGGGCCGGGGCAATGGCGGCGGGCAGGGCGGTCCAGTCCCAGGCCGGGATGTCGTGGTGCTCGGCATCGCGGTGGCTTATGACGCGCTCGGTCGTGTAGCCGCCGTTGTTGAGCACGATGGCGACGGGGACCAGGCCCTGGCCGAGCAGGGTGCCAAGCTCGGCCGCGGTCTGCTGCATGGCGCCGTCGCCGGCGATCAGGACCACGCGCCGGTCCGGCGCGGCCAGGGACGCGCCGAGGGCGGCGGGCACGGCCCAGCCGACGGACGCCCACAGCGGCTGCCCGGTGAGCTGGGCGTCGTCGGGCAGGATGAGCCCAGCGGCACCGTAGAACGCGGTGCCCTGGTCGGCGACCAGCAGGTCACCGGACTGCACGAACTCCTGCATGCTCGCCCACAGGTTTCGCTGGGTGAGCCGCTGGTCGCCGGCACCCGGTGCGGATTCGGGGTCCGGCAGGTCCGCCAGGGCGGTACGGGGCGGCATGGACCGGACCGCCGCGACGAGGATGGCCAGCGACTGGCGCAGGCCGATGCCAGGGTAGACGGTGCCGTCGATACGGGCCTGGTCTGGGTCCAGGTCGATGCGGCGGCCTTCGGGCAGCTGATGCGCGCCGCCCAGGACGGTGTCGGCCAGCGTCACCCCGACGGTGATCAGCACATCGGCGTCTTCCACCGCCATCCGGGCGCGCTTGGCCGAGGCGGGGCCGACGTACAGGCCGGCGAAGCGCGGGTCGGACTCGGGGAAGTCGCCCTTGGCCATGGACAGCACGGCCACCGGAAGCGCTCCGGCCACAGCCAGGTCTCGGACCTGTGCGGTGACCCGGTGGCGGTCGGCCAGGTGGCCGACCAGTACGCTCACGCTGGCTGCGGGGCCGAGCACCCGGCGGGCGTGCCCGGTGAACGCGGTCACAACGGCCGGATCGGCGTTCTCGGCGGCCTGTGGCAGCCTTCCGGCCGGGGACAGCACCGGTATCCCGGCCACGTCGGCGGGAATCGTGAGGTAAACCGGGCGCGAGGTGCGCAGCGCGGTGCTCAGCACGCGGTCGATCTCCTCCGGAGCGGTGTCCGGGCGCAGGTCGGCCTGGGCCGCGGTGACTTCGGCCGCCATCCGGGCGAAGTGACCGTAGTCGCGACCCGGCAGGTTGTGGTGGAGCGTCGCGACGGTCTCACGGGCCTCCAGGGCCGGGGTACCGACGATGTGCACGACCGGGACGGACTCGGCGCAGGCGCCTGCGATGGCGTTCAGCGCGGACAGTTCACCGACGCCGAACGTGGTGACCAGGGCGCCGAGGCCCCGCAGCCGGGCGTAGCTGTCGGCGGCGTAGCCGGCCCCCTGCTCGGTGGCCGTGCCGATCCAGGCCAGGTCCGGCCGGCCTGCGATGGTCTCCAGGACGCCGAGGTTGTAGTCTCCGGGCACGCCGAAGACGGAGGCCACTCCGGCTTCGGCCAGGCGGGTCAGCAGGTACCCGGCCACCGTGGTGATCCGCGGCGCGGGGATGAACGGGGTGTGGGTGTTCATGACAGGGTTCCTTCGTGGGCGGGCGGGATGGGGTGGTTGGAGCGGATCAGGTCATCGGGGTCGACCGCGGCCTTGATGCGGCGGAGCCGGTCGTAGGCCTGCGGGGTCCAGAAGGTGGCGGGATCGCGGTGGGTTTCTGCGAGGTTGAGGTACATCTGCCGGGCCGCCCAGGGCTGCATGGCGGTCTGGACGGTGGCGACACTCCAGGCCACCGCCTCGGCTGCCTGCGGGAAGGGCGCCGGTCCAGCGGCGAACAGGGCGTAGTCGGCGTCGACCGCGGCCAGGGCGCCGTTGGCTGGACGGGCGCGCTTCATCTCCCCGCCGAGGTGGCGTAGCTCGACGACGGCCAGCCGCGTACCGGTGTCCGCGACGCGGATGAGGGTCTCGATCGCATCGGCGGGCAGGCTGGCCAGCAGGAGCCCGTCGCCCGCGCCCGCACTGGGCTTTTCGGGGTCCATGTGCAGGTGGCTGAGCGCCTGGGCGGGGATCATCTCGATCGTGTCGGTGACCGGGTTCAGGGCCCGCAGCGGGGCCAGCAGCGCGTCCGCCTCGGCCGGCGTGCCCAGGTGGATGACGTCGATGACCACGAAGGACTTGCCGCGCAGGGCAGCGGGCATCTCGGGGACCGGGGGGACGTTGATCAGCCGGGCGGACGTGGTGAACTCTTCCGGCGGGTCACCCTGGGTCAGCTGGCGCCAGGCCTGCAGGACCTCGGCGGCCGCTTTGGCCGGCCACCACAGCAGCCCGGCGTAGGCCTCGGTGATCGGGAACAGGCGCAGCTCGATCGCGGTCACCAC
>Ga0187807_1000360_pt1 | contig 14263 bp, 15 predicted proteins | sample NC_wetland_sal_i_4_FD_132432 | JGI IMG/M metagenome (GOLD analysis project Ga0187807, IMG submission 132432) | Wetland sediment microbial communities from Neuse River Estuary, North Carolina, USA - ASW_2 | ecosystem: Environmental > Aquatic > Freshwater > Wetlands > Sediment | place: USA: North...
GATCTCCCGGACCACCGGCGGCACCTTCTATGTCGCCCAGGACGCCGGGCAGCTCGCCAGCGCCCTCGACAAGCTGCCCGCCGCCTTCACGATCGTGCGTAAGCACCTCGACCTCGCCTCCTGGTTCGCCGGGGGCGGCGGCGTGCTCATCGCCGGGGCAGTGGCGCTGTCGCTGTGGTGGAACAGGACCCGGCGAGTGCCCGCGCGGTCGTGAGGACGGCGCCCTGGCCCTCACGAGCCGCGGCGCGTGACTTCCGCGATGGCAGCCCAGTCGAGGTCATCGCCGACCTCCGCCACCGTGGTCTCGAAGATGTCCCGCAGGAGGGGACCGCTGGGCAGCCGCACGCCGGCGTCGGCGGCGGCCTGGAGGGCCAGCATGACGTCCTTCAGGCCCAGGACCGCGGTGAATCCCGGTGGCGCGTAGCTGCCGCGGGCGATGGCGTCGCCGTAGCCGCCGTAGACCGGGCCGGGAAACACGCTGTCGTTGATCATCTGGACGAACTGCCCGGTGTCCAGGCTGTACCGCTCAAGCAGCGTGATCGACTCCGCCAGCGCCTGTAGGGCGTGGGCGATGAGGTAGTTCACCGCGATCTTGGCCAGGTTCGCCGCCGACGCGACGCTGCCGTAATGCCAGACCCGGCGGCCCATGACCTCGAGCATCGGCATCGAGGCCCCGACCGCGGCGGGCGTGCCCGCGGCCAGGATGGTCAGCGCGCCGGCGGCGGCCACGTTCGGCCGTCCTATCACCGGGGCGGCCACGTAGCCGTACCCGCCGTCCGCGGCGTCGGCGGCGAACTCATCAGCCGCCCGCGCGCTGATCGTGGCGTGGTTGACGTGCACGAAGCCAGGCGGGGCCGCGCGCAGCAGCCCGGGCGGGAGGACCGCCCGCATGACGTCCTCGCTGGCCAGCATCGAGAACAGGGGGCCGGCGGCGAGCACGTCTTCCGGCGACTCCGCCGGGGTCGCGCCGCAGGCGGCCAGCTCGTCGACGTGGGCGGCCGTCCGGCTCCAGACCGTGACGTCGTAGCCGGCGTCGACGAGCCTGCGGGCCATGGCCGAGCCCATGTGCCCGAGCCCGATGAAACCAACCCGTTTGCGATCCCCGCCGATGTCAGCCGATTCCGTCATGCGTGCTCTCCTTCTGTAATGGTTATCTGTTTGCCTAGGCTGCCCAGCCGGGCCGCAACCACGGTCAGCGTGAGGAGCGGAATGGTGACCGCGACACGCTGCAGAACGCCCCCGTCAGGGGAGGCGGTGTTCGGGATGAAGATAGCCAGGGCGGCAGCCGTCGCGGCACCGCTGGCCAGCAGGTAAGGGCGCCATCCGCGCCAGCCGGGAACCCGGCCGAAACCGCGGGCGAGGAGCAGCTGGGCGAGTACCAGATCCCCGTAGAGGACCGCGCTCACCACGTTGTGCGCCTGGTTGTGCCAGGAGACCGGTCCGCTGGTGAGCTCCATATGGTCCCGGCGGAGCAGTCCCGCCGCGATGGTGAGCACGCCCGCACCCTGGATGAGCCGGGGCGCCAGGCCGGTCAGTTCGCTGGCGAGTTCCTGGCCGAAGCCCAGCAGGCAACCGCCGAGGGCCAGGAACCCTGTGATCATGATCACAGGGTCTCGCGCGTCTTCCGCCGCGAGGCCGCTCAGCTGGACGCTCATCGCGGCATGCCCGGTCTGGCGCAGGGAACCGGCGATCCATGCGGCCGTGAAGATGACCGGACCCGCCACGCCGGCGAACGCGCGAACTCGCACACTTTCAGTATGGTGCCGCCGTTGCGGGTGCCTATCAACGAGATCGGTTAACCTTGACCCCCAACGGGCAGTACGCTAAAGCAACTGAACGAGGTCAGGCACTCACTCAAGGACTGGAAGGAGTTGTTCGCCAACGTCCCGGTCCACGCAAGTACTCGAGCAAGGCGCGCCCACCATCACGAGCGGAGATGCGCCCCCCGAGCGCGAGTGCCTTGAACTGCCCCGGCCGCTGCTGTTGCTGCGCACGGCCGGGTGGAATTTCGCCGAATCCTTCGGGCTGCCGACCGCCGGATACGCCATCGCGGCATCCGTGGCGGGACGCGCCGCCGGCCTGTGGGCCATGCTCGCCGCCATCTGGCTCACCGCTGGCATCCGCAAGGTCGTCACCAGGTCCGTTCCCGGCCTCGTCATGATCTCGCTCATCGTGCTCACCGTGCAGACGCTGGCCGCGATCATCACCGGGAACCTGTGGATCTTCCTGCTGCATTTCCCGCTGGCGAACCTCGCCCTGTGCCTGCTGTTCGCCCGGACGGCGCGCGGCCACAGCCCCATCGCCGCCCGGCTCGCCGCCGAGGTGATCGGACTGCGCTGCCCGGCCGTCCATCAGCAGCGCATGCATCACTTCTTCCAGCGCGTGACGGTGCTGTGGGCAGGGGTGTTCCTGCTGCTCGCGGTCAGCCTAGGGGCCCTGCTCGGGACCGTTCCCGTCGACACGTACATCCCGGTCTGGGCCGGCACCACTATCGCGCTGATCGCGATCGGGATCGGCGCCTCCACGGTGTGGCTCCGGTCCGTGGTCCGCGGGCTCGGCATCGGGTTCCGGTTCACCCCGGCCCCCGCCCTGCGCTGAGAAGGATTCTTCCGAACGTACGCGGGGTGACTCCGCGACCTCAGCCGCTGACCGGCGGGGTGGCGAGCCGTGACGGCTGGGACCGTCCATAGACTGCCCGCACGCGCGACCCCCGCGTCTCGCTGTGCACGGACCTCGAGCAGCCGCCCTACGCCTTCGTGCAGGTGCAGGGCGATGCCGAGCTGTCAGAGGACCCGGCCGAGCTGTTGCGCACGGGTATCGCCATCGCGGCCCGGTACGTGGGACCGGACCGGGCGGAGGAATTCGGCAAGCGCAACGCCGTTCCCGGCGAGCTCGTGGTCCGGCTGCGCCCGACCAGGGTCCTGGCCGTCTTCGACGTCATCGGCTGATCATCCGGCTCCGGCCGGGACTCGGGGGGCGGGGCGAAGCGGGCGAGGCAGCCGAGCGCGAGGCTGGTGACGAGCACGGCGAAGCCAGCGAGGACGTCGCCCGCCACGCTGGTCCTGGGCGTTTCGCCGAGCAGCCCGATGCCGAGGGCCACGCTGGCCACCGGGGCGACCGCCGAGATGACCGGCAGCGTGATCATGGGACGACCGGTCTGGTACGCGGTCTGCGTCAGCAGGACGTTCCCGATCCCGCAGGCGACCACGGCGTAGACGGTCCACGACGTGGCGATCGCGGCCGGGCCGTGGCTTACCGCGTGGGAGAACGCCATGGTCACCACCGCCGAGCAGGAGTCCGCCAGCCCGGCCGCCAGGGCCAGCAGGATCGCCCTGCGCCGCCCCGCGGCGCGCAGCCCGGCGGCGGCCGCCGCCACCGCGCCGGCGGCCGCGACCGCGGCGCCCAGGCCGGCCGCCGCCACGGCGTGGTGCGGCAGGGCTGCCTCGGGACCGTGACCGCGGGGCGAGGTGAGCACCAGGAACGCCGCGATGCCCGCGACGACCGTCAGGGCCGCGGCCCACGAGGCCATGTTCAGCGGCCGGCCCGACCAGACGCGCACGATGACCACGGCGACGACTAGTTCGGCGGCGACCAGCATCTGCACGGTTGCCAGCGGTCCCGACCGCAGCGCGACCGCGTGCGCCGCGAATCCGCCGAACTGGGCGGCGATTCCCAGCAGCCACAGCGGCTGGCGTGCCAGCAGGAGGAGCAGCCGCGGCTTCCCCGCCGACGACTGCGGCGCCCTGGCCGCCTGCCGCTGCTCAACCGCCGCCCCGGCCCCGTAGAGCACCGCCGCGGCGAGCGCGCTCACGATCATCACGATCACGGACACCACGCTAGAAGCGGCCGTCGCCGCGGGCCATCCGGGAAGTTCCCCATTTCGATGGGGGGTTACCCCCCTGTTACCCAGCAGGGGGTACAAAGGTTGAACGGTCGAGGTTCCGGCTAGCGGCCTGCCGTCCGGGGCGCGCCGGGCGGGTCACTCGTCCAAGGGGCCCGGGCCGGCGTCCTGCGGGGCGAGCGTCTCGGGAGACACCGCCTCCGCCGCTGGCGCCGCCGCAGACCGCGCCGACGGCCACTGCCTGAGCTCGACCTGCGGGATCAGCCAGGTCGCCAGGAACGCGAGCGCGGCGATGGGGACCGCGACGAGGAACACGGTCTGGATGGACTCGGCGTAACCGGCCACGAAGCCATCACGGATCATGGCCGGCAGGTGGCTCAGCAGCGCGGGGGTGGCGTCCGCGGCGCTGAAGCCCGAGGGGAGCCGCACTCCGTGCAGGTGGCTGGCCAGGTTGCCGACCAGCACGTTGGAGAAGATCGCGCCGAAGATCGCGGTGCCGAACGAGCCGCCGATCGAGCGGAAGAACGTGGCGCCCGAGGTCGCGACGCCCAGTTCGCTGTGCGGCACGCCGTTCTGCACGATAATGACAAGCACCTGCATGACGCCGCCGAGGCCCATGCCGAGAACGAGCATGTAGAGCGAGTCTTGCCAGGTCGTCGAGCCGGTGCCCATCAGGTGGAGCAGGTACAGGCCGACGGTCATCAGCGCCGAGCCGGCGATCGGGAAGAACCTGTAACGGCCGGTCCGCGCGATGATCTGGCCGGACGCGATCGAGACCAGCAGCAGGCCCGCCATCAGCGGCAGCAGGTACACCCCGGAGATCGTGGGCGAGATGCCCCGCACGACCTGGAAGAACGCGGGCAGGTACGTGATCGCGCCGAACATCGCGAAGCCGACGATGAAGCCGACCACGCTGGTCACGGAGAAGACGCGCAGCCTGAACAGGTGCAGTGGCAGGATCGGCTCGGCGGCGCGCCGCTCGGCCAGGATGAACGCCACGATCAGCACCGCGCCCGCCGCGCCCAGGACGTAGATCGGCGTGGACGCCCACGGGTAGGTGGTGCCGCCGAGGCTGGTCAGCAGGATGAGCGAGATGGCCGCGAGCGACAGCAGGGCGGTGCCGGCGTAGTCGATCCTGTGGTGCACCCGGCGCAGCGTGCCCGGCACCTGGCTGGCCACCACGGCCAGCGCGATCGCGCCGATCGGGATGTTGATGTAGAAGATCCACCGCCAGGACAGGTTGTCGACGAAGACGCCGCCGAGCAGCGGGCCAATGACGCTGGCCAGGCCGAAGACCGCGCCGAACAGTCCCTGGTACTTGCCCCGCTCGCGCGGCGAAACGACGTCGCCGACGATGGCCTGCGCGCCGACCATCAGGCCGCCCGAGCCAAGACCCTGCACCGCGCGGAACGCGATGAGCATGAACATGGAGTTGCTCAGACCGGACAAGACCGAGCCGATCAGGAAGATGACGATCGCCGCCTGGAAGAAGATCTTCCGCCCGTACTGGTCGCCGAGCTTCCCCCACAGCGGGGTGGACACCGTGGTGGCGAGCAGGTAGGCGGTGATGACCCAGGCGATGTGCGAGCCGCCCTTGAGGTCCCCGACGATCGTCGGCAGCGCCGTGGACACGATCGTCTGGTCCAGCGCGGCAAGCAGCATGCCGAGCATGAGCGCGCCGATGATGAGCAGGATGCGGCGGCGGCCGAGCCCCAGCATGGCGCCTTCGTCGAGATCGGGCTGGGCGCCTTCGGCCGGTGCGGGTGAGGCCATCAGTGGTCGTCCTTCCTTGCAATCGCATTCCCCGTGATGCGGCGCAGCGCGCCGTGCTCAGGCAGCCCGGCGGCGAGCTCCCGGAACGCCTGGTCGATGAGCTGGCCGAGGTCGACCGTGCCGCCCGTGCCGCCCCAGAACGCCATGCAGGCGCGGACCACGCCGACGGCCGCGGCCGCCAGCACCCACGGGTACGGGTCCGTCTCCTGGTCGGTGCCAAGCCGCGTCGCGAGGCCGTCGCCGATGGCCCGCTCGATCTTCGCCATCTGCGCCGCGTGCGCCGCGCGCACGTGCGGATCGGTGCGCGCCGCCTTGATCCTGTGCAGCCAGTCCGCGGGATCGCCGCCGAGTTCGCGCAGTTCGCCGGCCATCGCCTCGGCGTACTGCGTCATCACCACGCGCACCACGTCGAGCGCCGGCTCGCCGGGCGCCTCGTAAGCGACGCGGTCGCGCAGCACGGCCGCCCCGTCCGGCTCCCCGCCGAACAGCGCCGCTTCCTTGGACGCGAAGTAGTTGAAGAACGTGCGCGGCGACACGTCCGCCACCTCGGCGATGTCCTCGACGGTCACATTCGTCAGGCCGCGCTCGGCCACCAAGTTGAGCGCCGCGCGGCGCAGGAGCCGGCGAGTGGCCAGCTTCTTGCGCTCGCGCAGCGAAACGGGCGGTTCCGCCACTGATGTCGCGTTAGGAGTTGTCATCGTGCGCTCACTGAAACCTTGCGTTCCGTCTAAAGTTGCAGTCCAAGCATTATTACACTGGGTGCAACCGTCGGCGGCGCCGCGTTGTTCCCTGGTGCGCACGTAGCGGTGAACTGGATCAAGCGTCACTGAGGACGGCGCGGAGCGTGGCGGCGAACTCGTCCGGCTTCGCCACGCGGCCGTACTCGCCGCCGAGGAATCCGTCGTGGCCGCCGGGGAAGACGACGGCCACCGTCCCGAGCCGCTGAGCGACCGCCAGGCCGGCCCGGCCGGGCGCGTTCTGCATGGACTCCTCTCCCACGCCGATGAAGACACGGGTCGGCGCCGCGCGCAGCGCGGCGAAGTCATGCTCGTACCGCGGGCAAGAAAGCATGTTCTGCCCGACGAGCGGGTCGTTCCGCGTACCGTCGTCCTCGGCGGGCAGCCCGAAGGCGGCGGGGTCGGGGGCGGGCTGGCTGGCGTAGCCGACCGGGATCTCGCCTTGGTAACTGACCATCGCGATGAACTTCGCCATGGCCGGCCCGAAGCCGCCGCGCAGGTAGGTGTCGTGGATGTCCGCGCAGGCGGCAAGCACGGGCTCCCGGTCGGGCAGCTGGCTGAAGGCGGGCGGCTCATGCGCCACGAGCGTCCGGACTTGCCCGGGATGGCGGGCCACCAGGGCCAGCGCGTTGACCGCCCCGCCGCTGCTTGCGAAGATGTCCATCGGGCCAGCGTCCAGCGCCGAAATCAGCCGGTGCAGGTCATCGGCATGCTCGTCCGGCGTGGTCTCCAGTGCGCCGTCGGTCCGCTGGCTGCGCCCTGACCCCCGCGGGTCGTAGGTGACAACGGTGCGGTCGGCGAAGTGCCCGGCCAGGGTGACGAACCCGTCGGCGCCCATCGGCGATCCGATGATCAGCAGCACTGGATGGTCACTCGAGTCGGAGGTTCTGACGTCGTAGTACAGGACGGCACCCGGCACGTCCAGCGTGCCCGTCTTCGGCTCGGTCATCGCGGGTCTCCTTTCGTGAGCGGCTTACACCCGTGAGGACGTACCCCGCCGGGCAGAGTCATCGTCCCGCTGTCACACCGGCTGGTGTCCCGCCGTCATAACCACTGAAGCAGGGAACAGAGCGACAGGAGGCAGGCTCATGGCACGGGTACAGGGAGTTTCGCCGGACCACGCCGGCCCGATGGTCCGGCTCGTCTACGTCTTCATGCGCAGGGGCATGAAGAAGATGACCGGCCGGGAACCCGCTCGCGGCAGCGGGATCGAGCCGGTCGAGGTCTGGGCCTACCAGCCGAAGATGATGAGCGGCATGGGCAAGTTCCAGGGGGCGGTGCGGAAGGGGCGCACCGTGGACGAGCGGCTCAAGAACCTGATCGAACTGAAGGGCGCGCAGCTGATCGGGTGCGAGTTCTGCGTCGACCTCGGCTCGCAGATCTGCCGCAACTCGGGCTTCTCCGACGACGAGCTCCTCGCGCTGCCGCGCTACCGGCAGAGCGATCTGTTCACCGAGCGCGAGAAGACGGCCCTCGACTACGCGGTCGCGGTGATGCGCACTCCGGTGGAGGTCACCGACGACCTGTTCGCCCGGATGCAGGAGTACTTCAGCAACGAGCAGATGGTGGAGATCACCGCCCTGCTGACCGTCGTGAACCTGGACCGGTTCAACGCCGCCTTCGGAATCGGCTCCGCGGGCTTCAGCGACGGGATGGTTTGCGTGCCGCCCGACCGGCCGGCGTCCGTGACAACGCTTCCCGGCACACCAGGCTAAGGCGAGGCGCCGCTGGCCGGCGATCAGGATGCGCAGCGCCCGCCGTTCCGTTTCGGTCGTGCCGCCCCAGATGCCGTAATCGATGCCGCGTTCCAGGGCCCAGCCGAGGCAGGGCGTCTGTACCGGACAAGTGCGGCAGACCTTCTTGGCCTGGGCGATCTGACCAGCCGACGGCCCGGTCGTGCCGACAGGAAAGAACAAGTCAGGATCGGCGTGCCGGCAGGCCGCGGCGAGCTGCCAGTCCCCGCGCTGCCCGGAAGCAATCATGTCCCGATTCTGCGAATCCGCGGCCTGCCCTCGCATCAGTGAACTGACTAGTCCTGACCCGGGTGAGGACACGTGATCAGGGCTGTTTTCTGACGAGGCCGCGATCGGTCAGGATGGGGGGAGGACAAACCAGGAGGGAGCGCGCCCTATGACACGTGTCGCGATCATCGGGGGAGGCATCGGCGGCCTGACGGCGGCGAACGCGCTGTCGCGGGCGGGCATCGAGGTAGCGGTCTACGAGGCGGCCGCGGAGCTCAAGGAGATCGGTGCCGGTGTCGCCCTGCACGCCAACGCGATGCGGGTGCTGCGGGCCATCGGCGTGGAAGACGGCGTCCGCAAGGTGGCCGGGCGGTCGGAGTGGGCGGTCACCCGCAACGGGAAGACGGGCCGCGTGATATCCAAGACCAGCCGGAAGCAGCAGGCCGCCGCGTTCGGCCTGCAAAGCGCGACGGTGCACAGGGCCGACCTCCTTGACGTGCTCGCCGACGCGCTGCCTGACGGCATCGTGACCCTGGGCAAGAGGTGCACGCAGGTTGACCCCGGCGAGGACACCGGCGAGGACACCGCGGTCGCGCGCTTCGCGGACGGCAGTGAGATCGAGGCCGACGTCATCATCGGTGCCGACGGCATTCATTCGGCGGTGCGCGCCTCGCTCTTCGGCCCGGATGCCCCGCGGTTCACCGGCAAGATCTGCTACCGCAGCGTCATCCCGGCCGCGGCCGTCCGCGGCGCCAGGACCTCCGCGGACAACGGCCAGTGGCTCGGTCCGCACGGCACGATCGTGCTGTACCCGCTGCGCGGCGAAGAGCTGATCAACGTCGTCTGCCACTACGACGACGAGGGCTACCGGCACGAGTCGTGGATCACCGAGTGCGGCCGTGACGAGGTGCTGGAGCGCTACGCCGGCTGGCACGAGTCCCTGCTGCGCCTCTTCGCCGCCGGGGACACCTGGTACAAATGGGCGCTCTACGACCGCGACCCGATCCCGCGGTGGACGGCCGGCCGCGTCACCCTGCTCGGCGACGCCGCGCACCCGATGCTGCCGTACCTCGGGCAGGGCGCCTGCCAGGCACTCGAGGACGGTGCCGTGCTGGCCACGGCGCTCACCGCGGAGGCCGCGGATCCGGTCGCCGGCCTTGCCCGGTACGAGCACACCCGGCGGCCGCGGGCGAGCCGGGTGGTGCTCACCGCGCGCGAGCGGGGGCTGAGCAACCACCTGACGTCACCGTGGGCCACCTGGCGGCGTGACGCCCTGATCGCGGTGCGGCGGCGTGTCAACCGGCGCGACCCCGAGGGGCGCGGCGCGGGCTGGCTCGCCGACTACGACGCGACGTCGCCAGACGTGCTCGCCGCCCAGCAGGACCAGTAGGACAGGCGCCGGCCGCCGGCCGCTACCGGTCGGTGAGGTCGTCGATGACGAGACCGAGGCCGATGCCGGCCAGCCAGACGTCCTTGGCGAAGGGGGTGCCCTGCTCAGTTGGCAGCGGGGTGCCCTGCTTGCGCATGCCTGGCGTCCTGACGTACAACCCGAGCAGTCCGCCGGAGAAGGCCGCCAGGCCCGCGCCGACGAGGGCGGACGGGATCACGGGAACGAGCAGTGCCGAGCCGAGCGCGATCTCGGTGACCGCCAGCAGCCGGACGAAATCCTTCGGCTTGAGCTTCTTCAGGAACGGATAGGTTCCGGCGGCGAAGCCGTGCAGTTGCGCGACGGCTTCGTCTTCGGCCGACAGCTTGGCGATGCCCGAGTTGAGGATGAACGCGCCGGCGGCGATCCGCGGCGGCAGGTGCCGTGGTTTCACCGAGATTGCCATGCTTTGCTCCGTCCAATGGTGCCAGTGAGACAGTGCTAAAGCTCCGTGTCTCACGGGACGGATACCCCCGCCCACGTTCGCGATGCGTGGTTACTCGGAAGGGCGCGCATCCGGCCCCGGCCCGCCCGGCTCGTTACGATCAGAAACGTGCCCGCTCCGCAGATGTCCGCCGATGGCGGCAGCCCCGCTCCCGCCCCGCTGCACGTTGTCCAGTCACTCGCCAACACGCTGGCCGCCGAGCCGGGCGACGACCAGCTGCGCACCCGCGACGAGGCGGCCGCCTGGCTGCGCACCGCGGCGCTGCTGCCCGCGGAAAGCGGCCTGAGCACTTCTGAGCACGCCGCGCTGTCCCGGCTGCGGGATTCGGTCAGGGATGTCCTGGCGGCGCACACCGGCGGGCGGCAGGACGCGGCGGCGGCGGAGCGCCTGACCAGGGCGCTCGCCGATGGCCGCGTCGTGGTCACCGTCGATCAGGAGAGCGCCGTCCACCTGGCGAGTGCCGCCAGGTCCAGCTATCCCAGTCTCGTGGCCGCCATCGCCGTCGCCATCGCGGAGTCCGCGGCCGCGGGTACCTGGCCGCGGCTCAAGTCCTGCCTCGCCCCGGGCTGCGGCGTGGCCTTCTACGACGGCTCCGCCGCGGGCACGGCCACCCGGTGCCCTGCGCACGCTGCGGGAGCCTGAGCGGCCGCCGCTCACGGGGGGTGGCTACCGTGGAGCAGACTATGGCTTCAGCCATAGACGCGACCAAGGGAGACGCATGGAACTCGGACTGCATATTGCCGACTTCACCTGGAACGGCGGGGCGCCCGTCCTCGGGCGGACCCTGGCCGGGCACGCCAGGAACGCGGAGGCGGCGGGGATCACGCGGATTACCGTGATGGACCACTTCTGGCAGATCCGGGGTGTCGGGCCAGCCGAGCACGAGATGCTCGAGGCGTACGCGACGCTTGGCTTCCTCGCCGCGCACACCGAACGAGTGCGGCTGCACGCGCTCGTCACCGGCGTCATCTATCGCGAACCCGGCCTGCTGGCCAAGCAGATCACGACCCTCGACGTGCTCTCCGAGGGCCGGGCCGGCCTCGGGATAGGCGCCGCGTGGAACGCCGAGGAATCCGAGGGCCTCGGGTTCCGCTTCCCGCCGGTCGCCGAGCGCTTCGAACGGCTGGAGGAGACGATCCAGATCTGCCTCCAGATGTGGTCAGGCTCCGAGGCACCGTTCGAGGGCAAGCACTACCGCCTGGGCCGCACGCTGAACTCACCGCAGAGCCTCCAGCAGCCGCGCCCGTACCTGATGATCGGCGGCGGCGGGGAGAAGAGAACCCTGCGGCTCGTCGCCAGGTATGCCGACGCCTGCAACATCGTGGCGAGCGCCGAGGCCGGCCACAAACTCGACGTGCTCAGGCAGCATTGCGAGGCGGTCGGCCGGGACTACGGGCAGGTCGAGAAGACCACCTTGATCATCATCGACCCCGCCACGACCAAAGACGACATCGTCCGGGCCGCCTCAGGCGCACGTGACCTCGGGTTTACCACGGCCTACGTCGCCGCCAAGGACATCACCCAGCCCGACAGGATCATCGACCTGCTGGCCGCGGTGCTGCCCGAACTCGGCTGAGCCTGGCCGACCTCAGCGGCCGCCCCTGCTCCACGCGTCTGTGCTGCTGCTGCACCCGGCGTACCGCACCGCGGCGCTGGCGATCACCTGGTCCGAAGACAGGCCGGGGCAGTCACCGCTTGTGCTGCGGATACCGACCACGAGGGCGCCGACGGCGGCGGCGATCACCGCGCAGGCTAGTGCGAGCCGCCAGGCCAGCCTGCGGGAGGCCGACCTAGCCGGGACGGCCTCGGCGCTCAGGAGGGGCTGCCCGTCCGCCCACTGGCCGAAGGCCGTGAACAGCGTCTTCAGCCCGGGGTCCGCCGTGTGCAGGGCCTGCTCGATCTGGTCAAGGATCGCTTGCTGGCGTCGGGACAGGCTCATTTCATCCCCTGGTACGGCATGCGGGCGGCTGGCTCCCCACTGCCAGTCAGGGTAGCCGTTTCAGGTTTCAGGCGGCTCACACGGGTAGGCACACCCCGCGCTGGCGCCGCGCCGGCTGACCGGGTGTGTGGCCGCGGCGCGCGGGTACCCCTGCTCACATGCCAGGAAACCGCAGCGCCATGCCTGCCTGGGATGAGCCGATGCTCGCCACCCTGACCCGCGAGCGCTTCTCGTCTCCGGACTGGATCTACGAGCGGAAGCTGGACGGGGAGCGGTGCCTGGCGTACTGCGGCCCGGCCGGCGTCCGGCTGATGAGCCGGAACGAGCAGGACACCACGACCACGTTCCCGGAGATCGCCCGTGCCCTGCAGGCCCAGCGCCGGGACGACGGCGGCCTCGTGGTGGACGGCGAGATCGTGGCGTTCGAGGGATCAGAGACGCGGTTCGGGCGGCTCCAGCACAGACTAGGTCAAGCCCATCCCAGCGAGGAGCTGCTGCGCGCCATTCCCGTGTACTACTACGTGTTCGATGTGCTGTACGCGGACGGCGAGGACACCAGGCGGCTGCCGGAAATCTCCCGCAAGGAGCTGCTGGCGCGCGCCGTGACCTTCCGCGACCCGCTGCGGTTCACCGAGCACCGCAAGGGCGATGGCGTGGCCTTCTATGAGCAGGCATGCCGTGACGGCTGGGAAGGGCTGATCGCGAAGCGGGCCGACGCGCCGTACCGGGCCGGCCGCAGCCGGGACTGGCTGAAGTTCAAGTGCGAGAACGGGCAGGAGTTCGTCATCGGCGGCTACACCGATCCGCAGCGGTCCCGGGTCGGGTTCGGCGCGCTGCTGCTCGGCTATTACGACCAGGACGGCGAGCTGGTCTACGCCGGGAAGGTCGGCACGGGGTTCGACCGCGAGACCCTGCTGAGCCTGCAGGCCAGGCTGGCCGCGCTCGAGCAGGACCGCACGCCATTTGGCCGCGGCCGCCCGAAGAGCCAGCGGGGCGTGCACTGGGTCAAGCCGGAACTCGTCGGGGAGGTCGGCTTCAGCGAGTGGACCGACGACGGCGAACTCCGCCACCCGCGGTTCCAGGGGCTGCGCGACGACAAGTCAGCACGTGAGGTAGTGCGGGAAGTACCCGCCGGCTAAACACGGTCAGCCGGACCGGACCGTCGATAGCCGCTGCTGGTCCGGCAGCTCGCGGCGGTGCTTTGTCATCCCCGCCCAGGGATCGTCGCGCCCTTTCAGCACGGCGGGGATCGTGCGCAGCGTGAACTGCCGCGGGTTCAGCCCGCCGTCTTCGACTTCCGCCCAGTGCAGCGGCGTCGCGACCGGGGCGCCGGAACGGGCCCGCACCGCGTACGGGGCGACGACGGTCTGCGCGTAGGCGTTGCGCATCACGTCGAGGTACAGCCGCTGGCCGCGTTCTTCCTTCCGCTGTTCCAGCGTGAGTTCTGCCGGGAAGCGGCTGACGAGCAGGGCGGAAACCTCGCGGGCGAAACCGCGCACCGTGTCGAAGTCGTGTTCCGGGCGCAGCGGCACGTGCACGTGCAGCCCTTTGCCACCGGTCGTCTTGACGAACGTGGCGAGCCCTAGTTCGTCCTCGAGCAGTTTCCGCAGGCTGACCGCGTGCCGGCAGGCTTCGGCGAACCCGGTCTCGTCCGGCGGGTCGAGATCGAACACGATCTGGTCCGGCCGGTCGAGCGCGGCGAGGCCGCTGAGGAACACGTGCAACTCGATGCATCCCTGGTTCGCCAGGTACACCAGCGTCGCGGGCTTGTCGCCGACGACATGGTGTACGACGCCGTCGCGCTTCTTCACCTCCGCCCGGGTCACCCAGTCGGGGAAGTACCCGGGGACGTTCTTCTGCACCAGGCGCTGGCCGGTGATGCCGTCGGGGTACCGGTCCATGACCAGCGGCCGGTCGCGCAGGTAGGGGATGATGCGCGGCGCCATCTCCTCGTAGTACGCGACCAGGTCGCCCTTCGTGATGTTGTCGCCGGGGAAGAACACCTTGTCCAGGTGCGACAGTTCAACCGGGATGCCCCCGACGCGTTCACTTGTGTTCTGCGCCACGCCGCCTGCTTTCCCGCGCCGGCCGCGGCCAAACCCCGCGGGTTAGCCAGCCCGGCGCGGGCTCCCGTGGCTTAC
>Ga0187807_1000362_pt1 | contig 14217 bp, 14 predicted proteins | sample NC_wetland_sal_i_4_FD_132432 | JGI IMG/M metagenome (GOLD analysis project Ga0187807, IMG submission 132432) | Wetland sediment microbial communities from Neuse River Estuary, North Carolina, USA - ASW_2 | ecosystem: Environmental > Aquatic > Freshwater > Wetlands > Sediment | place: USA: North...
CGACCAGCTGACAGACCCAGAGTTTGGACTCATAGGTCTCGGTGGCACCGTCCGCGACCACGAACCGCGCCGACTGCGGATCCGCGCCGCGCGCGCCGCCGAGGCACACGTGTCCCGCGCCGTCCTCCCATTCGGTGGGCTCGTAGCCCTGCTTGGGAGCGCTGAAGACGACAGGCTGGATCTGCATGTCAGTTGCCCGCTCCGGTCAATCCCGCGTCTCGACCCGGGTGCCGATCTCGAGGATCTTCACGAGCATGGTCGAATCGGAGACGTTGAACGCGAACCCGCGCGACCCGGGCACCGGGGTGATCCCCGCGCTGGCCGCGTTGCGGGCCATCGGGTCGGGCAGCGCGCTGCTTATCCGGAACAGGTCAGGTCCGGGGTCCGGCAGCCCCCCCGCGGAGGCGGGGAAGACGACGTCCCCGCCGGGCTCGGGCGCCACGAAGATGTTGAAGAGCAGCGCCTGCCCGTCCTGGGTGGCGATGCCGGTCAGCCGGTCGGCCCAGTCGTCCAGGCTCGCGCCGTCGTAAGGGTTGTCGGTCACGAAGCCGTCAGTGATGTTGATGATGATCGGCGGGAACGACTCCGGATGCGTCTGCGCCCATTCGTAGACGTGCTGTCCGGCCACGGCGATGGCCTGGCACATCGGCGTCCGGTACCCGTGGATGGGCTCGACCCAGACCGGCATGCGGACGGTGGCCCCGCCGACGTCGCGAGAGGGGACCTCACGGACCGCGATGGGGTTGTCCCGTATCTCCGGGATCGGCACCAGGGCGCGATTGGCGAGCGGCCCGCCGAACGCGCTCTCCACACCCTCGCCGCCCGCTACCGGCCGCACCCCGTATCCAAATATCCCCACGTCAAAGTAGTGGTACGAAACTCCCTGCCCTTTCTGGGCGCGCAGGCACAACTCCATCAGGATGCTGTTGATCGCCCTGGCTGCCCCCTGGGCGAGGGTTTCGCTGCTTCCGCCCCAGGACCGGTTCATCGAATCGGAGCGGTCGAGCAGGAACACGACGCAGCCCGGCCGTTTGCGACTGATCGACTGTTCGTACATTCCACACCTCCACGTGTTACGGAAATCGCTAGTGCCGCCGCTACGCCCGCGGCCGGTTCGGCCGCCCGCGCGCTTCCGGCCGTACCTGAATGTCGGGCCACGGAGTGCCCGGCTGCCAGGTCCACCGCTGGCGGCATTCCCGGCACTCGAACAGCAACTCCGCCGCCCGGTCGTCGACGTCGATGCGGAACGCGCCGCACCGGGGACACTGGGCGATCTGCGCCCTGTCGATGAACTGCGAAAGGCTCACCGTGCGCGGCACTGGCTTGGGCCCGGTGCGCTCGCCCGGCCGTGCCGCCACGTGCCCCTCCCACCACTCGCCGCCGGACTGCCCGCCGGACTGCGGCTGCACCAGTCGCACGACGGGCTTAGCGGGCAGTTCTCGCTCGGCCGGCGGTCCGGCTTGCCGGGGGCTCTGCACGGGCGGGACCGGCAATGCGGCCGGCACCTCCGCGCCATGCCGGTGCTGTCCGCCGCCCGGGTTGCCGGCGCGGTGGCCGACGGGAGCCTCGCCCAGCCCGCCGGGCGGGCCGACACGCGTCTGGTCGAGCAGCCCCATGTACAGCACGATCACCGCCACGACCGCGACGAGCAGCGAGATGAGGACGGTGATGAGGGCTGACACGTGCGCTATGTCCGCGGCGGCGAGGCCGCCGAGCAGCGACGCCACGACGAACAAGGCTGACCAGGCCAGGTTCGGTCCCTGGTCCTCGGGGCTGCCCGCCCCCATCCGGCCTGACGGCGCGCTCATTTCGGCGACTCCGTTGCCTTCGCGGTCGTGGTGGCGCGCGCCGTGGACGACGCTTTCGCCGTGGTGGTCGGACGCGCCGTAGACGTGGGTGAATGCGTGGCCGGCGGCGTCGTGTGCGTGCCCTGCCCCCCGGTGCCGCCGTGGGTCTTGGACGGCGTCGGGCTGACCGACGGGGAGACGTGCGGACTGCTGTGCGCGGGGCTCGGCGAGGGCGAGTGCACCGGTGAGGGGTGCGGCCCGGAACCGCCGAACGCGCCGATGGCCAGCACGATGACAAACGACCCGCACTGCACGGCGGCGAGTGCCGCAAGCCGCTTGAGGTTAGAGGTCATTCACATCCCTCACCGGTCACTACTCCTCCCACCATGGCTTGCTCCTCGGGGCCGCGGGCTGTCCTGGCGCAGCGGCGGCCAGCGGTGTCGCCGTGAGGCTCTGCCACCACCCGCCGCGGGCCGGGACCGTGGCGGCCGCGGCCGCGCCCACGGGCTGAGGCTCTGGCTGGACCGCGGAAGCCGGGGCCGTGGCGGCCGGCTGCGGCGGCGGGACGCCTGGCGCTTGGGTGTACCAGGCGCCGGCGGCCGCGGGAGCCGCGGGCGGCGCCTGTACGGGGACCGGGTGCGGACTTGGCTGCGCCGCGGCGGGACTCACGGCGGCGGCCGCGGCACTAGGCACAGGCACGGGCACGGGCACGGCCGCGACCGCGGCATGAGGCGCGACGGCCACGCCGGCCTTGGCGTAGCTGACGAACAAGATCGCGCTCACCGCCACGACCACCACCCACGCCCAGGTGCCGTTCCAGGTGTCCCAGTCGTTCAGGCCATGCAAGATCATCGCGATCAGCAGCCCGATCCAGCCGACCTGATACCACCGGTACCGACCGCTCACCGCCAGGCCGATGAAGTACCCCGTGATCCCCGCCCAGCAGGCATGCGAGATCGGGTCGGTGACGAACCGCCAGAGGTACTTGAAGACCGTCAGGAAGATCAAGACCTCTGGGGCGCCGTTCGGCGGCAGGGCGACTCCGCTGGTGAGATAGCCGACCGCCTCCCGCGCCCCGAACGCCAGGCCGCTGACGGCGCCGAGGAACAGGTAGTCCACCGGCGACAGCCGTTTGCGCAGCAGCACCGCGATCACCAGGACGGGAATCGCCTTGGAGAGCTCCTCGGCGAAGCCGACCTCGAAAATGCCCGACCCCAGGCTCAGGCTGTTGGGGTTGACGTGGAAGTCCCGCTCAAGCGCGACGGAGAGCGGGATCTGGGTTACCAGCGCGATAACGACCACTAGGACCAGCAACTGCCTGGTCACCTGGGCGGGCCGGACTATAACGCCGATCAGCAGCAGCCACGCGATAGCGAAGTAGGCCGCGAATAGCCATGACGCGTGATCGATAGAAGTCAGGTACGAACCGACGGTGCCATTCAGGTCGATAATCACCAGCCCGATGGGCGGAACAGTGACGAGCACCACGAACAGCAAGGTCGGCCAGCTGCGAAGGGCCGGATTCCGCACCCATGCCCGCACAGGCAGCAGCACACCAAACGAGCCCGGGGAACCGCCGCCCGCCTGGTTCTTCAGAGAAGGCCCGGTGTTGGTCATTGTTCTTCTTTTCTATAACGTTGTATAGCGCGTATTGACCCATCACGGCGACGGCTGGGACCATGGCCGCAAGCTTAATAGGGGATTGGGTGCCGAGGGGGGCCGGTTCCATGCCTGTGAGGTTGTCAATAGGCGTTCTCACCGCTGTAGATCGTCTACTAGCGCACCAACTTTCACCAATCGGACACCATGTGTCCACCCCCCAAAATTTGGGTACCGGGGTCTAGGCGCGATGAGCGAGATACGCCGCCCGGCGGTGGCGATCGTCGACGAGCATCCCATCACCGCCGCCGGCATCGCCGCCAAGCTCGGCGAGCACGGGTACGCGGTCGCCGGGGTCGCCGTCACGGTGGAGAGCCTGGTCTGCGCGGGCGACGCCGTCGTCTGCGAGCTGCGACTGCCCGGCCGGTCAGGGCCGGACGCCGTCGCGTTCCTGGCGGAGCGCGGACACCGCGTGCTCGCCACCTCCGGGGTCGCCGGGCCGGAGGAAATCCTCGACGTGATCGCCAGCGGCGCCCGCGGTTTCGTCGCGAAGACGGCGTCGATCCCTGAGTTCATGCGGGCGATCCGCGACGTCACCGACCTGTCGTACTTCGTGTCACCGGAACTCGCCTACCTGGTGCTGACCGACGCGCGGCTGCGTCCGCTCGGCCTGGACGACATCGGCGCCACCGAACGCGCCGTGCTGCGCCAGTTCGAGAAGGGCGGCACCGCCGTCGACGTGGCGGCGGCGCTCGGCATGTCCGCGAGCGCCCTCGCCGACTCGCTGTCGGTGGTCTGGGCGAGGGCGCGGTCCCGGCGCGCGCGGCTGCGGCCCACTCCGCGGGAACGTCAGCTCATGGCCCTGGTCGCGCGCGGCTGCAGCCACAAGGAGGCGGCCGCGCAGATGTCCATCACCGCGCTGACGGTGGCTGGCTACCTCAAGAGCATCAAGGGCAAGTACCTGGCGATCCATCCCGACATCCCCGAGTCCATCGCGCCGCTCGCCGCGGCCCGCAGGTGGGCCGAAGAGACGGGCACCGAAGCCCACGAGGCCGTTACCCCGGGAAAAGCGAGCTGAGCCTCACGGCAGCAGCTTGATCGCGCTGCTCCAGTCCAGCCCGAGCGGTCCCTGCAGCGTCATGTGCAGCAACTGGAACGCTTCGAGTTCCCGGGCACGGCGCAGCGGCCCGGTATCCACCGGTCGCATCCCGCATTCCCGCACGAGCGAGGCCACCTTGTCTTTGGCGTCCGGGTCGTCACCGGCCAGGAACACGTCGATCGGCAGGCCGCCGACCGACCCCGCGACCAGGGCCGCCTGGAACGTGGTGTTGAAGGCCTTGACCACGCGCGCCGCCGGGTTGGCCTCGGCGATCTCCTCGGCCGCGGACATCCCGGGGCTGGTGAGCAGCGAGTCGAACGTCGAGAAGTCGACCGGGTTACAGGTGTCCACCACGACCATTCCGGACAGCGCCGCGCCCTGGTCGCGGGCCACCGCCCGGCCCTGCGGGTAGGGCAGCGCAAGCACGACGATGTCCGCGCCCGCGAGCGCCTCCGCTACCCCGCCCACGGTCACTTCGAGGGGCGTGCCGCCGGCGTCCGGTCCCGCCAGCGCCGACAAGGTAGCCGCGAGGGAGGCCGCCTTGCCCGGCTCGCTGTCGGACAGCCTCAGCTTGTGCCCGCCAGCCAGCACCCGGACAGCTATCCCCTCCGCCACCCGTCCAGCACCAATAATCGTCACGATCATCTTTGCCCCCAGTAACTCACTGATTTACCCGGGCAGGCGGCTTTCCACGCGGTGACGCCGCGTCTACTCTCATCGGGTGCGCGTACTCATCGCGGGGGCCGGCATCGCGGGCCTGACGACCGCGCTCAGCCTGCACGCGGCGGGGATCGACGCGCAGGTCGTCGACTCCGCGCCCGAGCTGCGGCCGCTCGGAGTCGGCATCAACCTGCTGCCGCACGCGGTCCGCGTGCTCACCGAGCTTGGCCTGGGCGCCGAGCTCGAGGCGGCCGGCGTCGCCACGTTCGAACAGGCGCATTTCGACCGGCACGGCAACTTCATCTGGAGCGAGCCGCGCGGCCGCGCCCTGGGCTTTCCGTGGCCGCAGTACTCCATCCATCGCGGCGAGCTGCAGATGATCCTGCTCGCCGCGGTTCGCGACCGGCTCGGCGGCACGGCGGTCAAAACGGGGGCGGCAGTCACGGACTTCACGGAGCGCGACGGCACAGTTCGGATAAATCTCGCCATTCGCCGCAGCGGTGCGGTAGTTCCCGCCGAGGCCGACGTTCTCATCGGCGCGGACGGCCTTTACTCCGCGGTGCGCGCCACGCTGCACCCTGGTGAGCCGGCACCGCGGTGGAGCGGCGTCATGCTGTGGCGCGGCATCGCCGAAGGCCCGCCGTTCCGCTCTGGCTCGTCCATCGCCGTCTTCGGCAGCACCACGACCGCCAAGTTCGTCGCCTACCCGATCGCGCGCGCCGGCCGCGGCACGGCGAAGATCAACTGGGTGGCCGAGGCGATGATTGGCGGCGCCGAGCCGCCGGCCAGGCCGGACTGGCAGCGGGAGGGAGGGCTCGCGCAGGCGCTGCCGCGGTTCGCGGACTGGAAGTTCGGCTGGCTGGACGTCCCTGGGCTGATGATCGCGTCACCGCAGATCCTGGAATACCCCATGGTGGACCGTGACCCGCTGCCGTCCTGGGGACGGGGCCGGGTGACGCTCGCGGGAGACGCGGCGCACCCGATGTACCCGGTCGGGTCCAACGGCGGCTCGCAGGCGATCCTCGACGCCCCAGTGCTCGCCCGCTGCCTGTCGCGGGCGGGGACCGTCGAGCAGGGCCTGGCCGCCTACGAGGCCGAGCGGCTCGGGCCGGTCAACGAGATCGTGCTCGCCAACCGGGACCTGCCCGCCGACCGGGTGATCGACATGGTGGCCGCCCGCGCGCCCGGCGGCTTCGAACGGATCGAAGACGTGCTGAGCGCCGCCGAACTGGCGGCGCTCAGGGACGCATACCGGGCGACTTCCCAGCAGGACCTCACCGTCCGGTGAGGCGGAGCCTGTCGACGTTCCACGCCGGGGAGGCGACGCGGGCCTGCGGCGCGGCGTGCGCCCGCCGGTACTGCGGGACCGTGCGGGCCTGCGACGGCTTACGGTCGGGGCGCTTGAGGACCATCCACAGCGGGATCCCGGTCCACAGCGCGAAGGCGATGACCATCAGCGGGATGTTGATTGCGAGTGCGGTTGTCGTTGTCATGTCATTCAGGCTGCCCGGCCAGGTTCCCCGTATCCGGCAAGAGCTCTCTGCCGCCGTTCTGAATTGTGGGGGTTTCTTCTGAGGCAGCTCTGACTGCCTCTTGCTGTTATCAGGGCCGCCGCACCACCAGGGTCCGGTGCCGAATCAAATTCCCCCACGAAGCAACCGATCCGGCGTTGGCGCTGTCTAAGAAACGTGAGAACGCCGTCAGCAGCGCGCGCCGCGGCCGTCGCCGCCCTCCTCGTGCTGGGGGCCGGCTGCGCCGCCCAGCCCGCCGCTCCCCCGGCCAGGTCGACTGCCCCCGCATCGTCCGGCACCGCATCGTCCGGCACCGGGCCGGCGCCGCCCACCTCGGCAGCCCCGGCCGTGGCGCCGGCGACGCCGGTGCCGGGCAGCGTGTTCGGCCAGGTCTTCCTCGACCCAGATCTGACCGTCTCCGGCGGCGGTCTGTACCTGACCTGGGAGCTGTCCCGGCCGACGGGATCACCGCCCCGGATGGCGCTGGCCAGGGTCAACACCGCCGACGGCCGGATCGCGGCGTCTAACGAGTTCAGTCCCGGGTTCGTCAGCGTTCCGCTGTACGCGGCCGGGTCGCTGTGGGTCACCGATTCGTCGTCCCTCGGCGAACTGCTGCTGCGGCTCGACCCGCGCACCCTCATGGTCACCGGCGAACTTCAGGTCGCCGATCGCTTCCCGGGATCCGGGGCGGACGGTCACATCGCTTACGCCGGAGGCTCGATCTGGGTCGACGGCGCGGACCGGCTGCTGCAGGTGGCCCCGCAGACCGTGACACAAGAGCGGGTCATACCGCTGCCCCGCGCCGCCAGCTCGGACGTCGCCGCGAGCTCCGACGGCGGCACGCTGATCGTGACCGAGGCGGACGGTGGCGGGCGCGGCACCGTGCAGCGGCGTGACCCGGCCACCGGAGCGCTGCTCGCCTCCCATGCCGTGCTTGGCGTGCACGCCCCGCGGATCGGCGGCGTGACCGGTGGCGTCGCCTGGATCGCCGAGCCGACCGGCATGATGGGATACGTCGAGCGCTTCCAGACCGCGGCGATGACGCCGGACACCGCGACAATGGTGCAGGGCACAAACGGCATCCGCGCCGACATCTGGGACGGGGTGCTCTGGGTGAGCAACCAGGTCGGCGGCGCGACGGTGAACTACTGCGCCGCCCCGGGCACCGGGCGCAGGCTGGCGCCGCTGCCGCTCCCCGACATGAACCGGGACACCCTCCAGGCCGCCGGCGGCGGTGACCTCTATTACTCCTACGGGACAGCCGACGGCTACCGCATCGGCGCGGCGCGCATCCCCGCCGCCTGCCTGGCCGACCGATAGCCAGGTAGCGTGGACGGCGAGCCACGCGGACCGGGAGGCTGCCATGCAGGAGACGTCACGCGGCACCGTACGAACCGAACACAGCGCGAAGCGGGTCCGCTGCTACCTGGCCGGCCACCTGGTCGCCGACACCCGCCGCCCCGTCCTCGTCTGGGAGATCCCCTACTACCCGGCGTACTACATTCCGCTCGGCGACGTCGTCGCCGAGCTCGTGCCGTCCGGCCGGACCGAGCATTCCCCCAGCCGCGGTGACGCGGAGTTCTTCGACGTCAAGGTGCCGGGCGCGAGCGCCGGGAACGCCGCCAAGCGCTACCAGCACTCTCCGCTTGAGGCGCTGCGCGACCTGGTCCGGTTCGACTGGGCGGCGATGGACGAGTGGCTCGAGGAAGACGAGCCGGTCTACACCCATCCCAGGGACCCACACAAGCGGGTGGATATCCTCGCCAGCTCCCGGCACATCCGCGTCGAAGTGGACGGCGTGCCGGTCGCCGACTCGTCCCGGCCGCACATCCTGTTCGAGACCGGCCTGCCGCCGCGCTACTACCTGCCGCTGTCCGACATCCGCACCGACCTGCTCCGCCCCTCCGGCACCCAGACGCACTGCCCCTACAAGGGCACCGCGAGCTACTGGTCCGTGCAGGCCGGCCAGGACCTGCACCAAGACCTGGTGTGGATGTACCGGACGCCGCTGCCGGAGAGCCAGAAGATCGCCGGCCTGGCCTGCTTCTACAACGAGAAGGTAGACCTGTACGTGGACGGCGACCTGCAGCGCCGGCCGCGCACCCAGTTCAGCTGACCAGGACGGCGGTTACGATTCGGCGGCGCGGCGCTGGACGAATTCGAAGCCGAAGCGGCCCTTCACGCACAGGTGGCCGTGGCTCACGTCGTGGTCGAGCGGTGAGGTCACCTTCACGATCGTGTTGTCCTGGACGTGTAGTTCCAGGTTGCAGCCCACCCCGCAGTACGGGCAGATGGTGGTCGTGACGGTCTGCTTCGACTCGTCCCAGGTGCCTGCCTGGCGCATGTTGTACTCGCTGGCCGGCATCAGCGCGCCGGTCGGGCAGACGCCGATGCAGTTGCCGCAGTACACGCACGCGGAGCCGGGCAGGGTCACGTCGAACTCGGTGGAGATCCTGGCGTCGAAGCCGCGGCCGGCCACCGCGATCGCGAACGTGTTCTGCGCGTCCTCGCCGCACGCCTCGACACACTTGTAGCAGAGGATGCAGCGCGAGTAGTCGCGGACGTAGCTGTCGTTGTCGTACTTCGCCGGCTGCAAGACGGTGGCCGCGGCGGCGCCGTCGGTCGCGTGATGCTCACCCGGGCGGGTCGCGTCCCGCTCGCCTGCCTCGTGGTCGGGGGCGGGCGGCCCGTACCGGCCGGGGTCGACCTCGTAGCGGGACATCCAGCCGCGCACTTCGGGCGCGGCCAGCGACAGGTCGGCCGACGAGGCGAGGAACTCCAGGACCATCTTCCGGCTGGTGCGGACGCGTGCGGAGTCGGTGTGCACGGTCATGCCGGGCTCGGCCTTGCGCGAGCAGGCGGGCACGAGCGTCCGGGATCCCTCGACCTCCACGACGCAGACCCGGCACACGTTCACCGGGGTGAGGTTCTCCAGGTAGCACAGCGTGGGCGTGTCGATGCCCTGCTGGCGGCAGGCGTCGAGCAGGGTGGCGCCCTCGGGAACGCGGACCGCCTGCCCGTCGATGGTCACGTCGACCAGCCGCTTGGGGGTTTCAAGGAACACCGCGGTCATGTCAGCTCCCTATCAGGCCGAGACGGACAGCCGACTGGACGGCGGCGACCGCCGTCTGGCCGAGGCCGCAGATCGACGCGTCACGGGTCACCGAGCCGATGTCCTCGAGGAGGGCAAGCTCCTGGGCGACCGAGCCGAACGGCGCGCCGCGTGCCATCCTGGCCAGCACCTCCTCCTGGCGGACGGTGCCGACCCGGCACGGCACGCACTGCCCGCAGGACTCGTCGCGGAAGAACTGCGTGATCCGCCGCAGCAGGCTGGTGATATCGACCGTGTCGTCGAGGACCAGGACCACGCCGGACCCCAGCGTCGCGCCGATCGCGCGCATCGCCTCGAACGTCAGCGGCGTGTCGAGCGCGTCGGGGCCGACGAACGAGCCGGCCGCGCCGCCGAGCAGCACGGCGCGCAGCGGCCGCCCGCCGCAGACGCCGCCCGCCGCCTCGATCACCTCGCGCAGCGTGATCCCGAACTCGTGCTCGTAGAGCCCGGGCCGCTGCACGCATCCCGACAGGCAGAACAGCCGGGTGCCCGTCGAGCTGTCCGTCCCGATGGCGGCGAACGCGGGCCCGCCGATCCGCAGGATCTCGAGCACGGACAGCAGCGTCTCGACGTTGTTGATCGCGGTCGGCTTGCCGAACAGACCGGACTGGGCCGGGAACGGCGGCTTGTTCCGCGGCTCCGCGCGCTTGCCTTCGATCGAGTTGATCAGCGCGGTCTCCTCGCCGGCGATGTACGCGCCGGCGCCGCGCCTGACATCGATGTCGAAGCTGAAGCCGGCGCCCATCACGTCCGCGCCGAGGAAGCCGCGGGCGCGCGCCTGGCCGACCGCGTCGCGCAGCCGCGCCTCGGCTAGCGGGTACTCGCCGCGGATGTAGATGTAGCCCTGTTCGGCGCCGCACGCGTAGCCCATGATCGTGACGGCTTCCACGAGGGCGTACGGGTCTGACTCCATGAGCACCCGGTCCTTGAAGGTACCGGGCTCGGACTCGTCGGCGTTGCAGACGACGTAGTGCGGCCGGACCGGGTTGGCGGCGACCGCCTCCCACTTGACCGCGGTCGGGAACGCGGCACCGCCGCGGCCGAGCAGCTTGGCGTCCTTGATCTCGCGAAGGACGCCCTGCGGGCCGAGGGCGACGGCGCGCCTGAGCATCTCATAGCCGCCCGCCGCGCGGTACGAGCCGAGCGAGGCGGGGTCGACTTGACCTATGCGGCGAAGCAACCGCAGCGTTCGGAGTGACCTGTTTTCAAGCTGCGGTACCAGCGGCGGCGCGGCAGGGCTTGCAGTGGGGCTGGCCAGCGCCTGCCATATCTGCTCCGGGTCCGCGGGCGCGAGCACAGTGCGCGCGGGGTCGGCGCCGGCGTGCTGGATCAGCGCGGCCGAGCCCCGGTCGCACTGGCCGAGACACGGGCTGCGCTGCCAGGTGACCCCGGTGCCGTTGAACGCCGCCGTGGCGCCCTCCGTGCCGAAGCGCCGGGCCAGCTGCTCGCACAACTGCTCCGCGCCGCCGACCTGGCAGGCCAGGTCGTCGCAGACGTGCACGACCGCGCCGGGCGACGGCGTGGTGCGGAACAGAGCGTAGAACGACGCCACGCCGTACGCCTCCGCGGGCGGCACGGTCAGCCGCTCGCAGATGTGGTCGAGCGCCCCGGGGCTGATCCAGCCGATCCGGTCCTGCACCGCGTGCAGCACCGGGATGAGCAGGTGCCGCCGGGCGCGGGCGGCGTGGCCGCCGAATGCGACGTGACCGTCGGCGGCCTGGCGCGGCCCGCCCTCCCAGCCGGTCTCTGGCGGCCCGAGAACCGACGCGATCGCGGCCCGCTCCTCGCCGGTCGCGGGCACCGTCGCCCCGAGCCGCAGGTCCACTAGATGCCCACCTTGCTTTCCTGTTGGCCCGAACCAGCCGGCAGCTTGTCCACCCGGATCGCGGTGGCCTTGAACTCCGCGGTCCCCGACTTGGGGTCCCACGCGTCCAGGGTGAGCACGTTGGTCTCCACCTGCTCGGGGAAGTGCAGCGTCATGAACGCGAGCCCCTCCCGTAGTTCGGTGTCGATGTGTACTGGCGCGGCGATCGACCCGCGCCGGGAGGAGACGGTGACCACGTCTCCCTCGGCGAAGCCGAGCCGGGCCGCGTCCTCGGGTGACAGGTTGAGCGACTCGGGCCGCCGGAGCGGCGTCTCGTACTGCCCGGACTGCACGCCGGTGTTGTAGGAGTCAAGTCGGCGGCCCGTGGTGAGCCGGATCGGGAACTCCTCCGACAGTTCATCCAATGGGTCTTCCTGCTGCACGACCGTAAACGGCGCGGGGTTGCCCCGCTTGACGGGGTCCTCCTCCCACAGTCGGCCGTGCAGGAACAGGGTGCCCGGATGGTTCTCGTCGGGGCACGGCCACTGGATGCCGCCGAGTTCCTCCAGCCGCTGGTAGCTCATCCCGGCGTGCATTGGCGACAGCGTGCGGAGCTCGTTCCACAGCTCTTCGGCGGTCGGGTTGCCCCAGTCGGTGCCGAGGCGGCGGGCGATCTCGCAGATGATCTCGATGTCGTCCCTGACCCCGGACGGCGGGTCGAGTGCCTTGCGGACCCGCTGCACCCGCCGCTCGCTGCTGGTGACGGTGCCGTCCGACTCACACCAGGTCGCCGTGGCCGGCAGCACGACGTCGGCCGCGGCCGCGGTGTCGGTGAGGAACATGTCCTGCACGACGAGGTGCTCCAGGCCTTCGAGCAGCTTGCGGGCCCGCCCGGTGTCGGCCTCGGAGCGCAGCGGGTTCTCGCCGATGATGTAGCAGGCGGTGAGCTCGCCCTCCTCCATGGCCTCGAACATCTGCGACAGGTGCATGCCCTTGCGCGGGGGCAGCGTGATGCCGTACGCATTCTCGAACTTGGCGCGGGCCGCCATGTCCGTCTCGACGTCCTGGAAGCCGGTCAGCTTGTTGGGGATGGCGCCCATGTCGCCGCCGCCCTGTACGTTGTTCTGGCCGCGCAGCGGGACCAGCCCGGAGCCGTACCTGCCGACGTGCCCGGTGAGCAGCGAGAGGTTGATCAACGCGAACACGTTGTCCGCGGCGTTGTGGTGCTCGGTGATGCCGAGTGTCCAGCAGATCTGCGCCCGGTCGGCGCGTGCGTAGTCGTGCGCGAGCCGCTTGATGAGGGCGGCGGGCACGCCGGTGTCGTGTTCGGCGCGTTCCAGGGGGTACTGGCTGGCGGCTTCGGCGTAAACGTCGAACCCGGTCGTCGCGCGCTTGATGAACGCCTCGTTGACCAAGCCGGCGCTGATGATCTCGTTGCCGATCGCGTTGGCGAGCGAGATGTCCGATCCGACGTGGATGCCGAGCCACGCATCCGCCCACTGGGCGGACGAGGTGCGTCGCGGGTCCACCGCGTACATCCGGGCGCCGTTGCGCAGGCCCTTCAGGACATGGTGGAAGAAGATCGGGTGCGCCTCCCGCGCGTTCGAACCCCATAGGACCAGGAGGTCGGCGTCTTCCGCCTCCCGGTAGGAGCTGGTGCCGCCACCAGCGCCGAACACTGCCGCCAGACCGACGACACTAGGGGCGTGTCAAGTGCGGTTACACGAGTCGATGTTGTTGCTGCCCATGACGGCGCGAGTGAATTTCTGCGCCGCGTAGTTCATCTCGTTCGTCGCCTTGGAACAGCTGAACATGCCGAACGACTTCGTGGCGTCACGCGTCCTGGCAACGGCGAACCCGGCGGCGGCGCGGTCGAGCGCCTCGTCCCAGCTCGCGGGCCGCAGCTCACCGTTCACCCGCACGAGCGGTTCGGTCAGCCGTACCTGCTTCTTCATCGATCGCACCTTCCTGGCGATTCGACCTGCTATTTCGGGATGCTACGCGTGGGCTTACGGTGGGTCTATCGCGCAGACACCAAAACGGAAAGGCGGGCAGTTGTCCGGGCGCACGACGAGACGACGGATACTTCGGGTCACGATATATCCCGGCGGACCGCCGGAAAGCTCACCGCGGGCCGACTTCCTGGCGGTCGAGGAGCCGCTCGGCATCCGGGTGGATGGCACCGCGCTGACCATGACCATGCGGACCCCCGGCGACGACATCGAGCTTGCCGCCGGCTTCCTGGTCAGCGAGGCAGTGGTGCGCTCCCCTGCCGACATCGCCGCGATCAAGCTCTGCGACGGCGCGTCGTGCGGTCACGGCGACCACCAGGACCTCGGCAACATCGCGGACGTGTCGCTGGCTCCCGGGGTCCTGGTCACCGCGGGGGCCCGGCGCAACTTCATGACCACCAGCGCGTGCGGGGTGTGCGGCAAGGCGAGCATCGAGGACATCAGCGCGGCGCCGCACGCGGCGCTGTCGGAGGACCGGACGCGGTTTTCCCCGGCCGTGCTGGCCTCGCTGCCCGACCGGCTGCGCGAGGCGCAGCGGGTGTTCTCCCGCACCGGCGGGCTGCACGCGGCCGGCCTGTTCACCGCCGCGGGCGAAGTGGTCGCGGTCCGCGAGGACGTGGGCAGGCACAACGC
>Ga0187807_1000364_pt1 | contig 14194 bp, 14 predicted proteins | sample NC_wetland_sal_i_4_FD_132432 | JGI IMG/M metagenome (GOLD analysis project Ga0187807, IMG submission 132432) | Wetland sediment microbial communities from Neuse River Estuary, North Carolina, USA - ASW_2 | ecosystem: Environmental > Aquatic > Freshwater > Wetlands > Sediment | place: USA: North...
GCCCCTCCCGCCCCGCCTGTAACCCCCTCCCGCCCCCCTCCCAGGCGCCAGCGGCCCAACCCCCGGGACAGCGGCCGTACTCGCCATCCAGGCGACGAGTGCCTCCGGCCGGGCACCGGCACCCCGTTCGGGGCCGATCAGTCCTTGCGGCCGGTAATCGCGACGGCCACGCCGACGCCGATCATGGCCAGCCCGCCAGCTCCGCCGACCAGCGCGAACCACCGCGGCGAGCGGGCGAACCACGCACGGACTCCGCTTGCCGCCAGACCCCACGTGCTGTCCGAAACCAGCCCGATGGAAACAGAGACGAGGGCGAGCAGCAGCATCTGCGCGGGGATGTGGCCCGCCTCCCTGTTGACGAATTGCGGCAGGATCGCGCCGAACAAGATAAAAGCCTTGGGATTGGTGACGCCGACGATGAACCCGTCCCGCAGCGCGCGCCAGCCGGCCGGCGAACCGGTCGTCGCGGACATGGCGTCGGCGAGTGACCCGCGGTGCCTTATGGCCTGGACCCCAAGCCAGATCAGGTACACCGCGCCGGCCAGCTTGACGGCGACGAACACCTGCGCCGAGCGCTCGAGCAGCGAGCCGAGGCCGATCGCCACGCAGGCGGCCACCACGTAGTTGCCGGCCGCGTGCCCGGCCGCGGTCGCGACCGCGGTCCGCCGGCCGTGCGCCAGCGCCCGGCCCACCACGAAGAGCACCCCAGGTCCGGGGACCACGATCAAGACGAATGACGCGAACGCGTAACCGAGCAGCTGACCCGAGGAGATCACCGCGCCTCCCGCGTGATGAGCTCCCGGCCGCGTTTGCGCAACTCGCCCACGGACGTGACGCCAAGCAACTGCATCGTCGACCTGAACTGACGGCTCATCAGGTCCAGCGCGCGATCCACGCCGGCCTCGCCGCCCGCCATCAGCCCGTACAGGTACGCCCGCCCGAGCACGCCCGCGTCCGCGCCCAGGGCCAGCGCCACGACCACGTCCGCACCGTGCCTGATGCCGGAGTCCACCAAGACCGTCACCGTCGGCCCGACGGCCTCCCGGACCGGCGCGATCAGGTCGGCGGGAGCGACGGCCCGGTCCAGCTGGCGGCCGCCGTGGTTGGACAGCTGGATCCCGTCCACGCCAAGTTCGACGGCGCGGCGCGCGTCCGCGGGCCCCAGCGGCCCCTTGATGATGAGCTTTCCGGCCCAGCGCGATCGCAGGTCCGCTATGTCGGACCAGTTGATGCCCGGGTCGAAGAAGTCGGCGGTCTGCATGATGGTCGTCCGCGGCCGCCCGGCGAAGTTGGCGTAGTCGAGGGCCGGGCCGGACAGCAGCCGCAGCCAGTAGCCGGGCTTGCCGGCCACCGACGCGACCGTGCGCACGCTGAGCTCAGGCGGTATGGAAAGCCCGTTCCGCTGGTCGCGCAGCCGGTTGCCGGCCACCACCGTGTCCACGGTCACCACGAGCACCCGGTACCCGTTGTCGGCGGCGCGGCTCACGAGGTCGACGGCCTGCGCGCGGTCCTTGAGTATGTACAGCTGGAACCACAAGTCGGCAGCCGTGGTGCCGCCCGCCATGGCGGCGGACAGCTCCTCGATGCCGGTGGCCGCCATCGTGGACAGCGTGTACGGCAGCCCGTGCCGCGCGGCCGACCGGGCGGCCCCGCTCTCCCCGTCCGGGTGCAGCATCCGGGTGTACCCGGCCGGGCCGAGCGCCAGCGGCACCGGCAAAGCCGAGCCGAGCACGGTCACGGACGTGTCCACCAAGTCCACGTCGGCCAGCACCCGGGGCAGGAACCGCCATTGCCGGAAGGCCGCGGAGTTCGCCGCCACCGCCAGTTCCTCGTCGGCGGCCCCGTCGACGTAGTCGAACACCGGCCGCGGGATCCGCCGCTTGGCCACCCGCCGCAGGTCAGACACGTCGTGGCAGGCGGCAAGCCGCCGCTTCGTACCGTCAAGTTCCACCGCGCGCAGCCGGACAAGCCTGCGCATATCCTGCACCCTCATGCTGGCGACGATACGCCGGCCCTTCCCGTCGGCGAAGGTCGCGCAAGGACAACGGACTCCGCCGCCGCAGGAAACGACACCATCACCGCAGGGCTGGGATGATCTCGTCGCCGTAGGCCTCGAGCGTGTTCTCCTCGTCGTCGTGCATCAGGTACACCGCGAACTGGTCGGCGCCGATCTCGGCAAGCTCACGCAGCCGCGCGATGTGCGCGGAAGCCGGCCCGAGCAGGCAGAACCTGTCGACGATCTCGTCGGGCACGAACTCCGTCGACGGGTTCCCTGCCTGCCCATGGTGGGAGTAATCGTAGGATGAGCGCTTCTCGATGTAGTCGGTCAGCGCGTGCGGGATCGGCCCGTCCACGCCATACCGCGCGACCAGGTCCGCCACGTGATTGCCCACCATCCCGCCGAACCACCGCAGTTGCTCCCGCTGATGCGCCAGGTCCGTGCCCACGTAGGCCGGCGCGGCCACGCACATGGTGATCGATGATGGATCACGCCCGGCCGCCACGGCCGCCGAACGCACCGACCCGAACGTCCAGCGTGCGATGTCCGGGTCGGCGGTCTGCAGGATGAACCCGTCGGCCTGCTCGCCGACGAGCCGCAGCGCCTTCGGCCCGTAGCCCGCCACCCATATCGGCAGCGACCCCTCGCGCACCCACGGGATGCGCAGCGGCTTGCCGTGATGGACCACCTCGCGCCCTTCGGCGAGTTCCTTGATCACTCGGATCGCGTGCCCAAGGGTGTCCAGCGACGCCGGCGGCCGGCCGATGTACCGGCGCGCCGAGTCGCCGCGGCCGATGCCGCAGATCGTCCGGTTGCCGTACTCGTCGTTGAGCGTCGCGAACATGGACGCGATCACGGACCAGTCCCGCGTCCCGGGGTTCGTCACCATCGGCCCGACGATCATCGACGACGTCTCGGCGAGGATCCGCGGGTAGATGACGAACGGCTCCTGCCACAGCACGTGCGAGTCGAACGTCCACCCGTACCCGAACCCCGCGGACTCGGCGAGCTTCATCATCGCCACGACCCCGCTGGCGGGCGGATTGGGCTGAAGCACCACCCCGAAGTCCATGCTCCCCTCCCCAGTCAGTCTGTGCCGCGGCAGTCACCACCGCCCGTTCAGACGAGATATTGATTAAGGTCGCGTGACAGGAAGCTGCCGTGCCCGGCGGAACCCCTGAACTCCCCGTCCGCCACGATCACGCGGCCGCGCGAGATCGTGACCGCGACCTTGCCGGTTATCTCCATCCCCTCGTACGCGGAGTAGTCCACGTTCATGTGGTGCGTGCCTACCGACAGCGTCTGCCGCGCGGCCGGGTCGTAGATCACGATGTCGGCGTCGGCGCCGGCCGCGATCACGCCCTTGCGCGGGTACAGCCCGAACATCCGGGCCGGCGTCGTGGAGCAGATCTCCACCCACCGCGACAGCGTGATCTGCCCGGCCACCACTCCCTGGTGCAGCAGGTCCATCCGGTGCTCCACGCCTGGGATCCCGTTGGGGATCTTTGCAAAATCTCCCCGTCCGAGTTCCTTCTGTTCTTTGAAGCAGAACGGGCAGTGGTCAGTCGACACAACGCAAAGGTCATTCGTGCGCAGGCCGCGCCACAGGGCGGAGGAATGCTCCGGGGTCCGCAGCGGCGGCGAGCAGACGAACTTGGCGCCCTCGAAGTCGGGTCTGGCCAGGTCGTCAAGGGACAGGTAGAGGTACTGCGGGCAGGTCTCGGCGAAGACGTTCTGGCCGCGATCGCGCGCCTCGGCGACCGCCTCGAGCGCCTGCGCGGCGGACAGGTGGACGATGTACAGCGGGCATTCGGCGACCTTGGCGAGCGTGATCGCGCGGTGCGTGGCCTCGCCTTCGAGTTCGGGCGGCCGGGTCAGGCCGTGGTACACCGGATCGGTGCGTCCGGCGGCGATGGCCTGCGCCACGAGCTGGTCGATCGCGATGCCGTTCTCCGCGTGCATCATGATCGTCGCGCCGGACCGCCGCGCCTGCTGCATGGCGAGCAGGATCTCGCCGTCCGTCGCGTAGAACACGCCGGGATAGGCCATGAACATCTTGAAGCTGGTCACCCCGGCGCCGACGCAGGTGTCCATCTCCTTGAGCGTCGTCTCGTTCACGTCCGAGACGATCATGTGGAAGCCGTAGTCGATCGCGCAGTTGCCGTCCGCCTTCTGGTGCCACTTGTCGAGGGTGGCAAGCAGGCTGGTGCCCTTGGCCTGCACGGCGAAGTCGATGATCGTCGTGGTGCCGCCCCACGCGGCCGCCCTCGTCCCGGTCTCGAAGGTGTCGACCGAGAACGTCCCGCCGAACGGCATCTCCATGTGCGTGTGCGCGTCGATCCCGCCCGGGATCACGTACATGTTGGTGGCGTCGATCACCTCGTCGACGACGATGTCGGAGCTCGCGTCGGGCGTGAACAGGGCGGCGATCTGGTCGCCGTCGATGAGCACGTCGGCTTCCATCGTGCCTTCCGTGGTCACCACCGTGCCGCCCGTGATGAGGATGCTCATGGCTTCACCAGGCTTTCGTACGAGTCCGGACGGCGGTCCCTGTAGAACTGCCACAGGTCCCTGACCTCGGTCAGCTTGTCCAGGTCCAGGTCGCGGACGAGGACCTCGTCGGCGGAGTCGGACGCGGCGTCACCGACGATCTGGCCCCGCGGGTCAACGAAGTAGGACTGCCCGTAGAAGTCGTTGTCGCCGAGCGGCTCGACGCCGACCCGGTTGATCGCGCCGATGTAGTACTCGTTGGCCACCGCCGCGGCCGGCTGCTCGAGCCGCCACAGGTAGGAGGACAGTCCCCGGCTGGTGGCCGACGGGTTGAACACGATCCGCGCGCCGGCCAGCCCGAGTGCCCGCCAGCCTTCGGGGAAGTGCCGGTCGTAGCAGATGTAGACGCCGATCCGCCCGACCGCGGTGTCGAACACCGGGTAGCCGAGGTTACCGGGCCGGAAGTAGAACTTCTCCCAGAACCCCTTCACCTGCGGGATGTGGTTCTTCCGGTACTTGCCCAGGTAGCTGCCGCCGGCGTCGATGACCGCCGCCGTGTTGTAGTACAGCCCGGGCTGCTCTTCCTCGTACATCGGCGCGACGATCACGATGCTGTGCTGGCGGGCCACGTCCTGCATGAGCCTGGTGGTCGGCCCATCCGGTATCGCCTCGGTGTAGGAGTAGTAATCAGCGTCCTGCACCTGGCAGAAGTACGGTCCGTAGAACAGTTCCTGCAGGCACACGACCTGCGCCCCGGCGCTCGCCGCCGTGGCGATGTGCGCGACCGCGGCCGCGGTCATGGATTCCTTGTCCCCGGTCCACGCCTGCTGGACGAGGGCAGCACGGACGATCTCCGGCATGCCAGCCTCCCCATTGTTTTGCAGCCGCTGTCTCGCGGCCGCTGTCGCGTACCTCGCGGCCTTACCTCCGTGTCACAGCCTCATCTTCCCCCGCAGCGACCCGTTTTGTAACCGGGCTGGGCCTTACATGCCGGCAAGCTCGATCACGGCAAACGTCAGGTAATGCGACGCCAGCATTATCGCGGGGCGGCCGGCGCGCCGCGCCGGCCGCCGTCACTGCGGGGCTCCGGGATGAATGTCCCATTCAGCTGCCTCTAGCAAGCTGAATGGGACATTCATCTGCCTGCCGTCTGCCTGCCTTCGCCCGGGCATAACGCGGCGGGAGCGGAAGTTAGCGGTGAGCGTCGGGCAGACCCGAGAACGCGGGCCGGCCACATCGAGCAGCGAAGCCCAACGGAGGCGGCGAAATGAAGGCGGTACGGTTCGACGAATACGGCGGGGTGGACGTCCTGCACGTGGCGGAGGTCCCGCGGCCCGTTCCCGGTCCTGGCCAGGTTGTCGTCGAGGTCAAGGCGGCTGGGATCAACCCGGGCGAGGCGAAGATCCGGGAGGGCTTCCTGCACTCGCGGTGGCCGGCCACGTTCCCGTCGGGGGAGGGCAGCGACCTGGCCGGGATCGTCGACCAGCTCGGCCCGGACGTGACCAGCGTGTCGGTCGGCGATGAGGTGATCGGCTGGGTCGACACCAGGTCGAGCCAGGCCGGATACGTCCTGGTCGAAGCCGCGAACCTGACGCCAAAGCCCGCGCAGGTGCCGTGGGAGGTCGCCGGCGCGCTGCCTGTAGCCGGCTTCACCGCGTGGGCGGCGATCCGCGCGGTCGCCGTGCGGCCAGGCGACACGCTGGTCGTCTCCGGCGCGGCGGGCGGGGTCGGCTCGCTCACCGTCCAGCTCGCCAGGCGCGAAGGCGCCACCGTGATCGGCCTCGCCGGGCAGGCGAACCACGGCTGGCTAGAGCAGCACGGCGTGATCCCGGTGACCTACGGCGACGGCGTGGCGGCCCGCATCCGCGAGGCCGCGCCGAAGGTGGACGCGTTCATCGACACCTACGGCGGCGACTACGTGGAGCTGGCCCTCAACGAGCTAGGCGTCGAGCCGTCCCGGGTGGACACCATCGTCCGTTTTGACGCCGTCGAGAAGTTCGGCATCAAGGCCGAGGGCAACGCTGTCGGCGCAAGCGCCGCGACGCTGGCGGAACTCGCCGGACTCATCGCGGCCGGCGACCTCGAAGTCCCGATCGCGGCCACCTACCCCCTGGACCAGGTCCGCGAGGCCTACACGCAGCTCGAATCCGGCCACACCCGCGGCAAGATCGTCCTGATCCCCTAGCGCACCGCCCGGGCGACGCCGCGAACCGCCCCTCGTCCCGGCGCCGCCCGAAGCTCCACCGCAATGACCTCATTGCGCCGTGCCCGTCCGCGGCAGCTCAATCCCTCATACGCCCCAGGAGTCCCGAACGCACGCTCCATTAAGCGGGCAGGACCAGGGCCGCTGCCGCGACCACCGCGACCGCGGCGAGCACGCGCAGCAGCGCCGAGCCGGCGCCGGGGCCGACTGTCGGCAGCATGGCGAAGCCCGCGCCGAGTGCCAGCAGGCAGGCGCCGGCGATCAGCACCTTGGCCTGGCGGCGGATCAGGTGTGCTGCGCCCGACTCGGCGATGTGCACCCCGAGCAGGTAGGCGACCAGGCCCGCGCCGAGCGCCGCGGTGTGCCATGGCCTGGCCGGGTGCTGTACCTCGAGCCAGAGCAGCGCCGCCAGCGCGATCTCCTCCCAGGGCAGCAGCCGGAGCACGGCGAGGAACACCAGCCAGCCGCGGACCGGCGCGGACAGGAAGTAGTCGTCTTCAGGCTGCGGCACGTCGGCCAGCGCCAGCCGCAGCGCGCCCGCTGTCACCGCGATGATCGACACGACGAGGGCGGTGGTGGCCAGGCCGGTATGCCGGACCGGGGTCGCCGTCCAGGCGACGCAGGCCACGCCAAGCAAGATGGCGGCGAGCCGCGGCGCGGCCGCCGCGACGGCACCGCCCGCCGCGTGCACACCCCCGGCCGCGTCAACCGCCCCGGCCGCGCCGACAGCCCCGGCCGCGTCGACAGTCCCGGCCTCAGCTCCGCGACCGCCGCCCACCGGGGCCGCGGCGCTCACCGGCCCACCACCAGGGGCCGCCGGGTGTACGGCGCCAGCGGCAGGTCGAGCGGCGTGTCGCCGTCCCAGTGCACCACTGGCACGCCGAGCTCGCGCAGCGAGAACCGGATCGCCTGCTGCTCCATCCGCCAGATGCGGCGCGCCGCCGCGTCCGCGAACGAGAATCTGGTCGGCGGCTCGGTGTTCAGCACGTCGACCACGATCAGCGAGAAGCCGCGCTCGCGCATGTCGCGCAGCGCCTCGACGAACCGCTGGTCGAGCAGCGGGCTGAACGCCACGACGAGCGAGCCCGGCGGCAGTGCGGCGCGCGGGAGCCGGCTGAACACCGCGCCGCGCGCGTACCCGGCGTCGGCGGCGAGCATCGTGTCGATGATCTTGTACACCTGCCGTCGCCCGAGCGACGGGGCCAGCCATCGCGCGCCGCCCCACTGGTAGGTGATCACGCCCACCCGGTCGCGCGCGTCCAGGTAGGCGCGCGCGGCGCCCGCGGCGCCGCGCAGCCCCAGGTCAAGCGCGGAAGACCCAGGCGACCCCACGTCCGAGGTCGCGTCCACGAGCAGCACGACGTCCTGCGACCGCTCGGCGGCGAAGGTGTTCACTTGCAGGCGCCCGCGGCGGGTGGTGGCCGGCCAGTTGATCGCCCGCTGCCGGTCGCCGGGGACGTACTCGCGGACGCCCGTGAACTCGACGCCCTCGCCTGGCACCCGGGCCGAATGCTCGCCGAGCCGGTTCGGCAGCCGGCTCAGCACCACCCGCGTGCGCTGGACGGCCGGGCGCGGGTAACAGTCCACGGACGGCAGCGTGAAAGACACCCGGCCTTCGGCCAGCCGCCACCGGTCATGCACCACCATGCCGACCGAGCCGACCCGCCGCCGTCCCCAGCGCGGCACGCTGAACGCGAACCGGGCCGCCGCGCCGTTCGCGGCGGTTTCGCTGGCCGGCTCGATGCCGCGTCCGGCCTGGAGCAGCCACCGGACGTCGTGCCTGTCATCGTCGACGGCCACGTCTACCGCCGCCAGTTCGCCCTCGTACAGCCGGGTGGCGGTGAGCCGGATGCGAACCGCGATCCGCGACGGCCGGGGCGGCCGTGCCGCGCCGAGCAGCAGCAGCGCCGGCGCCGCCACGCCCGCCAGCTCCGGGCGCCGGGTGATCGTCGCGAGCAGCAGCCCCGCCGCGGCCAGCGTGAGCAGCCGCCGGGCGTGCCGCGAGGGCCGCCAGCGAACCTCCGCCTCCGAACGCTCGACGGCCGCCCCGGCGGACACGGCCGCCCCGGCGGATGCGGCGACAGGGCCAGCCCCCCCAGGCGAAGCGGTGACCGCCGGGAGCACCCCGGAACCGTTCGGGATAGCGGGAGGCATCAGCCGGTGACCGCCCCGGCGCCGGCGCGGACGCCAGCCGGGTCGGTGCGCGGGGTGGGCACCGCGGCCAGCAGCCGGGCCACGACGTCGTCGGCGGAGACCTGCCGCACCCACAGCTCAGGGCGGAGCGTGACCCGGTGCGCGAGCGCGGGCACCGCGACCTGCTTGATGTCGTCGGGGATCACGTAGTCCCGCTGGTGCAGCAGCGCCTGGCCGCGGGCGAGCTGGACGAGCGCGAGACCGCCGCGCGGGCTGGCGCCCACCTGGACCTGCGCGTCCCGCCTGGTGGCCGTGACGATCGCGACGATGTAGTCGAGCAGGTCCTGGCTGACCTCGACCCGCTCGAGCGACTCGCGCATCGCGAGCACCCCGGCCGCGTCAGCGACTGGAGTCAAGACCACGTTCTCCATACCGCGGGAGACCCGCCGCCGCAGCATGTCCGTCTCGTCGGACGCTGACAGGTAGCCGAGGCGCAGCCGCATCAGGAACCGGTCGAGCTGCGCCTCCGGCAGCTCGTAGGTGCCCTCGTACTCGATCGGGTTGTCGGTGGCCAGCACGATGAACGGCGAGGGCAGCGCGCGAGTCTCGCCGTCCACGCTCACCTGGCCCTCGCCCATCGCCTCGAGCAGGGCGGCCTGGGTCTTCGGCGGCGTCCTGTTGATCTCGTCGGCGAGCAGCAGCTGGGTGAACACCGGGCCGGGCCGGAAGACCATGTCGGCGCTGCGCTGGTCGTAGAGCGGCGCGCCGACCACGTCCGACGGCAGCAGGTCCGGGGTGAACTGGATCCGCGCGAAGTCAAGGCCGAGCACCCGGGCGAACGACCTGGCGATCAGCGTCTTACCCAGGCCGGGCAGGTCCTCGAGCAGCACGTGACCGCCGGCCAGGATGCCGATCAGCACGAGTTCCAGCGTGCGCCGGCGGCCGACGACCGCCTTTTCGAGTTCGTCGAGGATCGCCGCGGCCCTCAGCGCGGTCTCTGACGGTGTCACAACTGCTCCAATCGGTTGATGAGCCGGACGAGCGTCCGGCGCGAAATGCCAGCCCGTTGCATGTCGCGGTCTTCCCCGCGGAGCCTGCGCGCCGGGTCGACCCAGGTCCAGAGAGCCTCATCGCCGCGGCTGTGGCAGAACACGCGCTGCGCTGCCTCCGGCTCCTGGTAGAGGTTGATGCCGTGGCCGTCCGCCAGCCGGGCGGCGAGCAGGTGCTCGAGGATCGGCCGCAGGTCGGCCTCGTAGAAGGCCCGGCTGGTCAGGCTGGAGGCCACGATCGAGCGCCGCGCGGCGTAGCCGGTGATCGCGCGTGCGACCTGCTTGTCCGGGGTGCGCCTGATCGTATGCGCGGCGGAGCGGGGCACGAGGCCGCGCACCACGACCATGGCGAGGGCCGCCGCGGCGATCGCCACCGCCGCCATGCCCGGCCACCCGGCGACGGCGGCCGCCGCGACCGCCACGGCGGCCACCATAATCCCCGCGATCGCCAGCTCGGGCACCGCGCCGCGCCAGGGAGAGGCGGGGGAAACGGGCTCGTTGCCAGGATCCGCGGAGTTCACGAGACGACCTCCGCGCCAAGCTCGGCGGCGAGCTCGTCGAGCGCTCGGCTCGCCCCGTCCCGCTGGTCCGGCCCGAGCGGATGGCTGGAGAACCGTGCCTCGTAGAACAGGGCGGTCAGCCGCCGCGCCGCCCCGCCCCGCACGATCCCGGCGGTGACCGCCCGGGCGAGCAGCTCATCGGGCGTGTCGGCAAGCCCGCGCGCGGTGCCCCGCGAGGCGAGGCTGCCCTCCATCGCCAGGTAGCACGCGATGATCGCGGCCCGCGCGTCGTCGATCTCGCCCGCGAGCGCGGCCCGCCCCGACTCCACCGCGTCGCGCAGCCCCTCGGAGTCGGCGGCGATGTCGTCGGGCATCGCCGCCGAAACAGCGGCGCGCCGCAGCCGCGCCGCCCACCAGATGCTGACGACAAGCGCCGCCAGCAGCACGGCGATCAGCAGGGCGTACAGGATCGGCCCGAGCGGTATGTGCAGCGCCCCACCGCCGCCGCCACGCTGACTCGGCAGCGGTTTGGGGCGCAAGGGCGTCGCCTTCAGCCGGAGCGGCCCGGGGGGCTTGTTGAAGAAATGCAAGTGCAGGCTGGTGACCAGGACGGCCGCGATCGCCGCCATGCCGCAGCCGAGCACCCACCTGAGCACGAACCGCAGCCCGCCGGGCACGGTGATCTCGTCGTCCGTCTCCGCGGCCGGCCGCAACGCCGCCGCGCGCCGCGCGGCGCCCTCCCGGCGCAACGTGATCACCAGCAGCACGCCGAGCACCACCTCGAGCGCCAGCCCGATCGCCACGCCATCGGTGTGCAGCGGCCCGTCCCAGCGTGGCGCCGGGATCACGCCGCGCAGCCCGGCGATCGCGAGCACGACCAGCAGCGCCACCGGGACCAGGCGGGCGAGCTGCTGCCGGGCTGTCATCGCGTCGCGCTCCTCAGCGTCCGTGGCGCGGAATGTGGCTCAACCATACCCGGACGAACCGCTCAGCCCGCCTCGGCGGATCCCCAGTTATCCGGCCACGCTCTTTCGCGTGTGCCCACAATCGCACAACGCGGATAACCAGCCACGTTACCGATGATCGGCGAGCACCGCGGCGATCTCGCCGCGCAGAGCCTGCTTCGTAACGTCGTCGAGGAACGAGGCGCGCACCGCGTTGTCCGCAAGCGCCGCCAGTTCGGCGGCCGGCAGCCCGAGCACCTGAGCCGCGGCCAGGTACTCGTTGCTCAGCGACGTCCCGAACATCGCCGGGTCATCGCTATTCAGCGTCACGTACAGTCCCGCGTCGAGCATCGCAGGCAGCGGGTGCTCCGCCAGTTCCGCCACCTGCCGGGTGCACACGTTCGAGGTCGGCGACACGTCCACGGGCAGCTGCCGTTCCCGCAGGAAGTCGACCAGCCGCGGGTCGCGCATGGCGTTGATCCCGTGCCCGATCCGCTCGGCGTGCAGGTGCTCGATCGCCTCCCAGACCGACTCTGGCCCGGTGGTCTCGCCCGCGTGCGGGACGCAGTGCAGTCCCGCCGCAGCCGCCGCCCCGAACACGTCCCTGATCACGTCGGTGTACGGGGCCCGCCCGGCTTCGATGCCGCCGATCCCCAACCCGACAAGCGCCTGCGGCGGCGCGGTCAGCGCGTGCTCGAGCGTCGGTATCGCGTCCTCGCCGGCGGTCTGGCCGGGGAAGTCGAAGATGTAGCCGATCCGCACACCGTACTCGGTGAGCGCGTCCCGCGCGCCGATGTCGAGCGCCTCGGTGATGACGGCCTGCGACATGCCGTTGCGCTGCAGCTCGATGGGCGCGTCCTGAAACTCGACGTAGCGGACATTCTGCGCGGCAAGATTGCGCGCCACGCCGCGCACCAGGTCCGCGATGTCCTCTGGCTCGGTGAGCAGCGCCCTGACAGCCGTATACACGTCGATGAAGTGCGGGAAGTCGCGGAACGTGTAGAACTCCCGCAGCCCCTCCTCGGTGCGCGGCACCCCGGTGCCCTGCCCGTCCGGGTGCCGCCGCGCCAGCTCGAGCACCGTCGACATCGGCGCCGAACCAACCAAATGAACGTGAAGTTCTACCTTCGGAAGCCTCGCTATGAACGTCTCGATTTCTTCCATAGCGCTGACGCTAACAGCTTCCGAAGGGAATGCCGCAATTCTTTACATCAGAATGTAAAAAAACACTTATTATCCCGAACGGAGGCGTGCCGACTCCCCGGCCGCCCATGGCTGCACCGCCGCCTGGTCGCCAACGGCGCGTCGCGAGCCTCGCCCGTCCGACGTCACGCCTTCGCCTTGGCGGCGGCCTTCAGCGCCTGCTTGTACGACCGGACCTTGCCCAGCGACTCGCCGTCAGCGATGTCCGCCACGGACATGTACGCCTCCTCGCCGCCGAACGCCCCGGCCGCCTCCCGCCAGCCGGGCGGCCGCACCCCGAGCTGCTTGCCGAGCAGCGCGACGAAGATCTTCGCCTTCTGCTCGCCGAACCCGGGCAGCGCCGACACCCGCTTGAGCAGCTCCGCGCCGGAGCCGGCCGTCGTCCACACCGCGGCCGGGTCGCCGTCGTATTCGGTGACGATGAGCCGGGACAGCTCCTGCACCCGCGCGGCCATCGCCTTCGGGAACCGGTGCAGCGCCGGGCGCTGAGAGAAGACGGCCGCAAGCTCCTCCGGGTTGAACGCCGCGAGCTCCTCGGCGGCCGGCTCGTGCCCCAGCCGCTTGACCAGTTCATAGGGGGCGCTGAAAGCCCGTTCCAGCGGGACCTGCTGATCGAGTAGCATCGCGATTAGCAGGGCGAGCGCGCTGCGGCTGAGCAACTCGTTTGCCTCCGCTTCGACGGGCATCGAAATCGGCACGGCGTACCTCCCCGGGGATAAGCTGGATGGCGGCTGGGTGGCAGCCCGGACGGACGGATGGAGTCATAATGACACCGCACATGAAGGTGGCTATCGCGGGGATCGTCCTTGGGCTGATCCTGTGGATCGTCTTCCCATGGTGGGTGACAGCAGGAATTGTCGTGCTGGCGGTCGGCGTACCGACGGCCGCGTACTTGATGCTCGACCCCTCGCAGCGCCGCAGGTACCGCGAACTCCGCCGCCGGCGCGCGATTCGCTGATTTAGCGCCCTTCTGCCACGCGGGTGATGTAGGTAATCCCGACGAAGGACCGGAACACGGTGAGCGGGTCGTCACCCTCAACCCGCACCGTCCGTGTACCGGTCCGTTCCACGCCCTTCACCCAGCTCGCAACCTGCGCCATGTCCGCGGTCTGCACATGGACGTCGAGCCGGGCGGGCAGTGTGATATCCGGCACCGGGATGGCCGCGGCGCGCCTGACGGCGGCTTCCGCCGCGGCCGCGATCTTCTCCCGCGCGTCGAGCGGGTGCAGCTGGGTGGCGGCGAAGCGGGTGATCGACTCCTTCACGACCACCCGCTCCGCCTCCTTGAAGAACGGGTCGCCTTCGGTGATCGTCCGCTGATCCCCGGTAATCAGCGCCACCGGCGCCCGGTAGCCGAGCGCGACGAGCGCGTTGATCCCGCTTTCCCCGCATTCGGTGCCGTTGAGCTCGACCTTCGACACGACGGAGGGGTTGTACGTGTGCGAGAGCACCGAACTGTCCCCGGAGATCGAGCCGTGATAGCCGACGAAGAACACGGCGTCCACGGTCGCGTCCATGCCCTCCATCATGTACAGCGGCTTGTGCCGCCCGGCGACGTAGGTCGCGCGCCCGTGCAGTTCGGCCGGGTTGAGGTTGTTCATCCGCCCGTGCGAGTCGTTGCACACGATCTCGGTGGCCCCGCCGGCGAGCGCCCCGTCGATCGCGGCGTTGAC
>Ga0187807_1000365_pt1 | contig 14171 bp, 10 predicted proteins | sample NC_wetland_sal_i_4_FD_132432 | JGI IMG/M metagenome (GOLD analysis project Ga0187807, IMG submission 132432) | Wetland sediment microbial communities from Neuse River Estuary, North Carolina, USA - ASW_2 | ecosystem: Environmental > Aquatic > Freshwater > Wetlands > Sediment | place: USA: North...
AAAAATAGCTTTCCTGATCATGGGGGTATTCCGCGGGTCTCGTGACGGATGTGGTGCCAGTGGCGACTCGGCGATCCGCCCACGCTCCACGGCACTGAGTACCAGCATTATCGCTATTCACCTGTTTATCGTGCGCCTCTACGGGCGCACTACCAGGCATTCGCCGACTTAGAAAAAGTAAAGATGCCCAGCTCAGATGGATTGTGGCGGCATAACGCCCGCTGTAGGGTCGCCATTGCGAGACCGGCGATAATGCCGGCCGGGAAAGGCAGACAACGATGTTGCCTTCGATGATGATCCCCCGCCGTCGCGGCAGGGCACTGATTGTATCCGCCGCCATCCTGGTGGCCCTCTCCACGTTCGCGGCCGCCGGCCCCGCCCTGGCATCGGGGGGCGCGCCCCGCGCGCCCCGGGCGGCCGAGCACCCGAGCAAACTCGCGCACGGCGCCGCGCCGCACTTCATGAAGGGCGGGACGCTGTTCAAGCATCCGAAGCCGCGCATCGTCGATCACGACCAGGGCGGTCCGCTCAAGCTGCCGAACGGCCCGCTGCGGATCCGCGGCAAGCAGAAGCCGTCGGCGTTCATTCCCGCGGTCCAGAGCGGCGGCATTCCGCGCAAGCCGGCCGCCAGTATCAGCGTCGCCGTGAACACCGCCCACGCGGTGCCGACCACCCTCGTGCCGGCCGAGCCCAGCGAGGCGAGCGACGGCAGGGTCGTGGTCTACACGACCAACGACCGCGTCGGCTTCTCGGTCAACGGCGGTGCGTCGTTCGTTTCGTTCAACCCCGCGTCCCTGTACTCCGACGCCCCCTTCGGCGGCGCCGACGGCGACCAGGTCGTGCAGTACGTCCCGCAGATCAACCGTTTCGTCTGGCTGGACCAGTACTGGGGCAACGCGGCCGGGGCCAACGAGTACCGGCTCGCCGTCTTCCCGCCCTCGGCGGTCACCGCCACAGGCCTGTCCTTCTGGACGTACTGGAACATCACGGCCGCCTCGTTCAGCCTGCCCAGGCCATTCCTCGACTTCCCCGACCTCGCGGTCGGCAACGGGTACCTGTACCTGTCCTGCAACAACGGCGCGGGCGGCAAGGTCTACTCCTCGGTCATCGCCCGCATCGGGCTGACCAACCTGCAGATGAGCCTCAACCTGGCCGCGCCGCCACAGCCCTGGCGTTACGTCACCGGCGCCCTCTTCTTCGGCCGGGTGGCACAGCACACGGGCTCGGTCGCGTACTGGGCGCAGAACTCCTCCACGAGCCAGATCCAGGTCAGCGACTGGCCGGAGTCGTCCGTCTTCTGGTTCGGGCCGACGACGGTGAGCGTCTTCACCTGGCCCAACTCGAACTACACCACCAAGGAACCGGACGGCGACAAGTGGCTGTCCACCTACACGGGCACGATCCTCGCCGCGGCGGTGACCCCGGCCCCGACAGGCGCCCCGAACGGCAGCCTGTGGCTCGCCTGGACCGCGGGCATCGGCACCGGCAGGCTCGCCTGGCTGTCCCAGCCGCACGTCGAACTCGTCCAGCTGTCGCTGCCCAAGTTCACGTTCGTCTCGCAGACCGCGATCTGGAACCCCGGCTTCGCGATCTCCTATCCTTCGCTCAACGTCAGCCAGGACGGGCACCTGGGCATCGCCCTGGCGGCCGGCGGCAGCGGGCACTGGGCGAACTCGGCGGTCGCGGACTGGACCGCCGCGCCGTTCACGGGCTGGTACATCACCTCGGGTAACACGTCGTGCACGTGCAACAGGTACGGCGACTACATCGCGATCCGGCCGGCCTACGGGACGAAGAACGCGTTCACGGCCTCCGGCTACGGCACGGACCTGACGGGCAAGACCAGCTGGGCTTACGACCCGCACTTCGCGCAATTCACGATCTTCCCCTAACCTCGCGAGCCGCAACGGTAGGGGCCCGCGTCATGGCTCGGTGCCGTAGATCAGCGTGCCGTTGTCGTACACGGTGATGTGCGGGTTGGCGGTGAAGCCGCTGTCGGCCGCGTTGAAGGAGTAGTCGTCGGTCTGCGTCATCGTGGCGAAGTTTGCCTGGTAGATGCGGTTCTGGATGCCGCCGGTGCTCGCTCCGGGCGCGAGTGACCCCGCGCCGGTCCCGAACGATAGCTGCAGGTAGTGGTCGGCGCCGGTCACCGCCGGGCTGACGGTCCCGAACGTGCCGGTGATGTTGGCGCACCCCACCGGCGCGTAGTCGCAGGAGTACTGCAGCGTCCCGGTCCCGTTCTCGGTGAACCAGTAGCGGACCGTCAGGGCGGACAGCGGCACCGGGGACGTGCCGTTGTTGACCAGCTCGATCTGGTTGCTGATCGTGGAGCTGCTCGCCGCGGTGTTGCTGGTTTCGTACTCGGCGGTCACCGACGGCGTGCCGCCGCCCGTGGAGCCGCCGCCCGACCCGCAGCTCTCGTCCGCCGTGGTCGATGGCGTCTGCCCGTACGCGAGCTGGCCGTTCACGTACACCGGGAGGTACGGGTCCGGTGCCGACGCGTAGGTGCCGGCCGCGAGCCCGGTCATGAACGGCGAAGCCGCGGAGCTCCAGTAGAAACCGTAGTTCGGGCCGATGGCCGAGTCGATCCCGAACTCGAACGCGCGCGACGGCGGCAGCCCGATGCTGTCCTTGCTCCAGTCGATCGTGACGTAGTAGACGCAGCTGCTCGCGTCCCCCCACTGAACCGGGGCGCTGATCGAGGTCGCGTTGCCGTCGATCTGGTCCGCCGCGTCGTAGTACACCGGGGTGGAGACCGCACTGATCGTCTGGCCGGCCTTGAACAGGGAGCTGATGTCGAAGTACACCCGCGCGCTCATGCCAGTCTGCAGGTGCGGCGGCTCGTCGGCCATGTTGTTGACGGTCACCGTAAGCTGAGTGCCCTGGTCGCTGTCCTGGTTGAGGGTGGCGGTCGCGTAATACGGTGTCGTGCAGGTTCCCTGGTACTCCGAGCAGTTCCCCTGCGGCTCCGTCGGCGGGGTGAAGTTCGTCATCGGCTGCGTCACCTGCGACCCGTAGTAGGTCTCCAGGCCTGCCAGCGCGCCGACCAGCGCGGCGTTGTAGTCGACGGCGACCTCGTTGAGCACGAAGTCGGTGGTCACGTCGTCGGGCTGGTCCGTGGCCGAAGGCCCGCCGACGAGGGCGCCCCACAGGATGTGCTTGTCGGTAGCCGGGTCCCCCTGGTTGTTGTCCAGCGAGCCCTGCGCGTCCCCGTGGTGCGGGTGTGACGCGGCCGTGGCGGTGCCGCCGACCTCGGATCCGACGCCGGGCGTCGTCGAGCCGAACCCGACGATGTAGGACCAGTCCGCCGGATTGTCGCCCATCAGGTAGTTCATCTGGCCCATCGCCCAGTTGGAGAACAGCACGCTGTCCGGGTCGCTGGGGAAGTTCTTCCGGTACGTCAGCGCCTCCAGCTGGGCGGCCGTGTTGTACCGCGCCGCGCCCCAGGAGGTCAGGTAGGAGAACCCGGCAGGCGTGGTGGCGATGAAGTTCGTGTCGGAGGAGTTGTCGTGCGGCACGTGCGACCAGTACTGGACCTGCCACTTGTTCACGTAGTGCACGAACGACTGGACCGCGGCGGGCACGTTGGCGTTGCCTTGCACGATGGGGTCGAGGAGCGCGAACACGCCGCCCCACCGGGTGTCCCAGTTCATCACCCACGTGTTCTGCCACGTCGAGCCGGGGCTGGTGACGATGTTGCCGAAGTACCCCGTGTAGGCGCCGGACGAGTTGGTGGCGATGATGTCGTTGATGTAGTTCCAGTTACCGGTGGCGATGTACAGCCAGACCGCCGCCCACGCCTCCTTGTCGATGTACCCGCTGGAGTTGTAGAACCCGCCCGAATACCCGATTCCCGGGTACTGCACCGCGAACGAGTACAGCGCCTGCGCGTACTTCAGGCACGTCGCGGAATAGCTGGCGTTGCTGCTCGCGGTCAGCACCGACTCGACGGCCAGCGCCGCGGCCGCGCTCGCCGCCTGGTCGGCGGCGGGCGTCTGCGCGGAGGCGAGGTACGCGGGCCGCGGGTACGTGGTGGCGCTTTGCAGCTCGGACGGTCCCCAGTAGTCGTGGTCCACTCCGCCTTCGCCCACCTGGTAGGCGAACGCGACCACCTGGCCGGAGGAGTTGAGGAACGTGGACCGCAGGAAGTAGTCGCTGAACCACTTCATCTCATCAAGCGCGTGGTTCCAGGTGCCCGTGTTCTGGTAGGCCTGGGAGAACTCGTACATGCCCCAGCCGAGCACCGACGCCGCGTACGACTGCGGCAGCCCGAACTTCACGTGGTCCCCGGCGTCGTGAAAACCGCCGGACAGGTTGAGGCAGCCGGTGTTGTCCGGGTCGAGCACGGACTTGTTCGCCGCGATGAACGCGGCGGAAAGGTTCACGCCCACATGGTTGGCCATCGGCTGCAGCGGAACGCAGCTGTCGCTCGGCTCGGAATCACCCCGCCAGGACAGCGGCTGGTCGCCGTCCGTGCGTGCGGGACCGGACTTCTGCGCGTCGTAGAAGTACAGCGACTCCTGCAACGCGAGCGGCAGGTTGTAGCCCGGCGTGCTGGGCAGGGCCTGGGCGGCGCGCGCGGGCGCCCCCGGCGCCGCGGCCAGCGTGGCCATGGCCACCGCGCCGGCCGCCGCCACAACAAGCGCTCTGCGGGTTGGCCTGGTCAGGTGCCGGGCGGGTGTGGTGCGGCGCGCGGCGGGGGCGGTGAGGCGCATGGCGGCACTCCGGGAGCGACTGGCGACGGCGACTGGCGAGGACGGTCGGCCGGCGTCCGGCTGGCGAGGGAGCCTCACCGTACGCACGCCCGCCGGTGGACGGGAAGCCCGCCATCCCTGGCCGCCGCCTGCTGTCCCCGCTGACCAGCGGCGAACGCCTGACGTGCCGTTGAAATTTCAGGTCACGGGCAGGTGGCCGGTGTCCGGCTCCGCGCCCAGGGCAAGCTCCTACCAGATCCGGGACGCACTGCAAGAGTTCCTCGAGCGGGACCTGCTCGGAGGTGGCAAAGCAGCTAAACGGAATTTGACACAAGCGCGCGTCACGTTCTGCGACCGGACTCCACCTGCACCCGCCCCAACCTCGAGGAGTAGAGTCGCCCGAAGTCGATCCCTGTTGATCTAGGCCTGCAACGGTGCTGGCGAGCGAAGGGAGGGACTGGCGATTCCCGGGCCGGCCAGGCACAGGGATCAGTCAGCTCAGCCCTCGGGGGGGGGATCGATGAAAACCAGAATGACCGCGCGCATCGTAATTGGTGCCAGCGCGGCTCTGCTCGGGCTGATGATCGCGCCCGTGTTCACAGCATCCGCGGCGAGCGCCGCGCCCGCCGGCCATCGCGGCACGTACAACTGCACCGGGGGCGACGTCCCTCCCGGCACCTACCAGTCAATGATCATCACCGGCGTGTGCTACATGCCCGCGGGCAACGTCGTGATCAAGCGAGACCTGACCATAGCCCCCGGCGCGTTGCTCGACGCCGTCACCCCGGGTGACCCGGCCGGTAAGCCCGTCGTGCCGGCGACCGTCGTCGTCCGGGGGGGTGTCTTTGTCGGCCGCGGCGCCGTCCTTCTCTTCGGGTGCTCGCCGAACATCTCCTGTTCAAGTCCGCCGGGTATCAGCTTTGACCGGATCGGAGGGCGCCTCACCGCCATCGGGGCTCAGGCAGTGGTGGTGCACTCGGCCGCCATCGGCGGGAGCGCCACCCTGCTCGGCGGCGGGGGTGGCGCCGCGGCCGCGACGTGCAACGCCCAGGCTCCCGGGAAACCCATCATCGCCGACCTGAAACCGTGGTCCGAGGACCCGAACCTGGACCAGACCCCCGTCTACAGTGACTTCGAGGACAGCTCGATCGGCGGCAGCCTCACCATCGCCGGCCTGACGTCATGCTGGCTCGGGTCGCTGCGCGACCAGGTGCGCGGCAACGCCAGCTTCATCGGTAACACCATGGGCGACCCCGACGCCATGGAGGTCCACAACCTGGTCGGCGGGAACCTGACCTGCCGGGACAACACGCCGGCGGTCCAGTTCGGAGACAGCGGAGCGGCCCCGAGCATAGTGGGGGGCCGCGCGTCCGGGCAGTGCGGGTTCCAGGTCATCGTGCCCAACCCCGCGCCGGCACCCGGTCAGCCGGCCGGTATCCAGATGCACATCGCGGTGAGCGCCCGGAGCCTGAAGACCTACTACGGAACGCACACCATGCGGAACGTCACGTCGCTTCCGCCGGTGAAGACGGAAGCGGGCGATATGATCCTCGCCGATCTGAACGACTTCGCCATTACCGGAACCGGCCTCACCGGGTCAGGCACGTTCGACCCGAGCAAGCCCCCGGGATCAACGGGTGAGGCGGTCCTGGCAACCGTCTATCCGGACGGATCGGCGTCGTTCACCGCCTTCGACACCTGCAACTGCCGCTTCGGCGGAAAGACCGGCATGATCATGATCCGGGCCTACGGGAGGACGTCGCGCGACGGTGTCACCACCGGCACGTTCCTCGTCGTTTCCGGCGGCTCCGGCCACGGCGGACTGTCAACCCTCGCCGGCTGGGGAACGTTCTCCAGCGACGGTCGGCCTGCCGGAACCTTGCGCCTTGTCGAGCATCTCCGGATCACCTAAGCCGCCGGAAGGCGTCCGGCTCCGTCTATGCGCCTGGAGGAATCTAGCTGCGAAAACTGCCTGGACACGACAGATTGCGCAATCGAGTCCCCGGGTTCCTCACGGAGCACCGGACGCCGGCGCCGCTAGTCACCGCGATCACTCGTCGAGGCCCTGGATCCGAGCGGCGGCCGCCGCGTGCGCACGAAGTTTCTCGCCGACCCCGGTAACGGTAAGCCCGCCATCGCGCACCAGCACCTGACCGGCCACGACCGTGTGCCGCGCGCTGACCGGACCGCAGCGCAGCCACGCCTCGACCGGGTCGATCAGCGCGCCCGCGTACCGCACGCCCTCCTGCGGCCAGCACACCAGGTCGCCGGCCGCGCCGACGGTGAGCTCGCCGATCTCACCGGTCCGGCCCAGGCACGCGGCGCCGCCGCGGGTCCCGATGTCGAGCACTTCGCGCGCCGTCATCCCGGTTGGGCCAAGACGCTGCCTGCCGAGCAGCAGCGCCGCGCGCGACTCGACCCACAGCGACGCGCAGTCGGTCGAGGCGGACCCGTCGCAGCCGAGGCCCACCGGCGCGCCCGCCGCGCGCAGCTCGCGGACCGGGGCGAACCCGCCGCCGCCGATCAGCATGTTCGAGCTCGGGCAGTGCGCGACGCCAACCCCTGCCGCGCCCAGCCGGGCCACCTCGTCAAGCGAGGGGTAGATGCAGTGCGCCACCCACGCGCGCGAGGTGAGCCAGCCGACCTCCGCGAACTGCTCGACCGGCCGCCGCCCGAACCGTTCCATGCAGTACGTGTCCTCGTCCGGGTCCTCGGCGAGGTGGGTGTGCAGCCGGATGTCGAGCTTCTCGGCGAGTTCGGCGGTGCTGCGCATCAGTTCGGGCGAGACCGAGAACGGGGAGCAGGGCGCCAGCGCCACCCGGACCATGGCGCCGAAGGACGGATCGTGGTGCCGCGCCACCAGGCGCTCGCTGTCCGCGAGCACCGCGTCGTCGTCCTGCACCACCGAATCGGGCGGCAGCCCGCCGTCCTTGACCGACAGCGTCATCGAGCCCCGGGTCGGGTGGAAGCGCATGCCCAGCTCGCGTGCGGCCGAGATCTCCGCGGACCACAGGTCGCCGCCGCCGCGCGGCGCCACGTACAGGTGGTCGGTCGTGGTCGTGCAGCCGCCGAGCGCCAGTTCGGCGAGTCCGACCCAGGCCGACAGGTAGGCGGCTTCCTCGTCAAGCCCGGCCCACAGCGGATACAGAGTCGACAGCCAGGAGAACAGCGAGCCGTTGACGGCAGGCCCGTAGGACCGGGTGAGGTTCTGGTACATGTGGTGGTGGGTGTTCACCAGGCCCGGCGTGACCAGGCAGCCGGACGCGTCGAGCGTCTCACGAGCGGCCGGCGGCGGATCCGCGGAGGCGCCGACGCCGCTGATAAGACCGCCGGTGATCGCCACCCACCCGCCGGGCAGTTCGCGGCGCGCGTCATCGCAGGTAGCCACCAGCCGTGCGCCGGCGACCACCAGGTCAGCGCCGGGCGTCGGCGTCGCGTCGTGCAGCATGCCGTATCCCATGCCCTTCCGGGAGTCTGCTATTCCGTCCCAAAAATTCGATTCATTTCTTCCGAACGATGCCGTGTTTTTCTCGTTCCAGACGCTAACTCGCCCGTCTTCGCCGGCCCGGCCAGGTATGGCATGCTGATGGGGTCGAGGGGCGCTGCGACGGATCTGGTCCGCCACGCTCGACACCCGCTTCATCGGCAAGGGCGCCTTCGAGCCGATGGAGGCGGTTATGACCGTGGTGGGTCGCGTCGCCGCGCTATGGCGGTACCCGGTGAAATCCATGGCGGCCGAGGAGCTGGACTGCGCCGAGGTCTCGTGGCACGGCCTGGCGGGCGATCGCCGGTGGGCGTTCATCCGCGACGGGCAGGTACGCAGCGGCTTCCCGTGGCTGACGATGCGGCAACGAAGCGACCTGGCCCATTACCGGCCCCGCCTCGCCGAACCGGACCGGCCCAACGCTTCCGCGACGCTGGTGCGCACGCCCTCCGGCGGCGAGCTCGACGTGGCAGACCCCGCGCTCGCGGCCGAACTCGGGCCGGGCGTACGCGTCATCAAACAGGACCGCGGAGTCTTCGACACGATGCCGCTGTCACTGCTGACCACGCAGACGCTGGCCGCCCTCGGCGCGATGGTCGGCGCCGACCTGGCGGCCGCGCGGTTCCGGCCTAACATCCTCGTGGATGCCTCCGGGCGCGACTTTCCCGAGGACGCCTGGGTCGGCCGGGTACTGCGCATCGGCGGGCTGCGGATGCGGGTGGACAAGCGTGACCAGCGGTGCGTGATGGTCACCATAGACCCGGTGACGCTGCGCCGGGACCCGTCGATCCTGCGCGCCATAGTGCGGGAACGCGATGCCCGGCTCGGGGTCTACGGCTCGACGGTGGAACCGGGCCGGGTCGCGGCGGGCGACCCGGTCGAACTCGAACCATGATCGTGACGCCCGCAGCCCCCCGCACGACCAGTGGTGCGGGGGGCTGCGGTCCGTTACTGCCTACAGTCCGCCGAGCAGGTCGCGCAGTGCCTTGGTGTATTCGTCGAGTGCCTTGCGGCCGCGCTCGGTCAGGGCCACCGAGGTCTTCGACGCGACCCCGTTGCCGGTCTTCACGCTCGTGATGTAGTCGGCGTCTTCGAGCTTGCGCAGGTGGGTGATCAGGTTGCCCGGTGTCAGCCCGATCATGTCCTGCAGCCGCGTGAAGGTCAGGGTGCCCCCGGCGGGCAGCGCCGCCAGGGTGGCGATGATCTTCAGCCGCGCCGGGACGTGGATCAGCGGGTCGAGTTCTTCTGTGGTCATAGCCGTTGCCCGTCAGGCCCGGTGGAGCCTGACGTTAGCGACGGTGCTGGCCACCAGCGCGACGCACAGGCCGATGCCCATCGCCAGCCAGACGTTGACTGGGCCGGCGAACGCGCTGCCCGCGGCGACCACGGCTACGGCCAGCGTGGTGCCGAACGTGCGCCAGTCTTCGTGTGCCCCCGAAAGGGCCGCGCCGACCAGCCCGACGATCATCAGCGGCGCGGTGGCCGGGTACAGGCCGTAGACGATCGCGTGGCTGGCCCCGGCGTGGTACAGCGCCCCCATGTACAGGTAGACCGCGGCCCAAGCCGCGAGCAGGACGGCCGTCGACGCCTGCAACTGGCGCCGGGAGGTCCCGCCGACCCCGCGGATCGCGCGCTTGGTGGTCCTGGCGACCGTGCCGATGACAAGGAACACCAGCCCGTACGTGACCGCGATGGCCCAGTCGGCGGGCCCGGTGTAGGGGTGCTGGCCGCGCACTGACAGCCAGAGGCTGGTGTAGGCGGCCAGCACGACGACCGCCATGACCGCCGTCACCACTGGCGGCGCGAGGTTGAGCTGGCGGCGCGCCTCCCGCTTGGTCTGCTCAAGAAGCGCCGCCGCCTCCCGAGGGTCGAATTCGCCGCCGTTGTCAGCGGTGGTGGTGCCGTTGGTGTCAGGTGTCCCGTCCATGACATCCTCCTTCTACTTTGTGCCACAAAGTTAGCTTACTTTGCGACGCAAAGTCAAGGGAAATGCAGCGGCGGCCGAATGGACGGCCTGCCTGGCGCGCCAACTGGTCACAGCTCACCCGCCGCCTGCCCTTGCAGGCCGTGGAGTGTCCAGGTTCCTGCGCCGGATCGCCCGCTATGAAATCCAACATTTTTCCTGGCGAAGAGTTTTTATCGCCATAGCGTGCGAAAGCTTCGCGATCATGGAATCCTCGCGGCCAGATACCCTGGCCGGGTATCAATACGAGGGCTAACCGCCCGTGCGGCGGGTTAGGTTAGGCGCCCAGCGGCGCGCAGGACGCGGAGCGCGTTGAGGGTGACCATCTCGCTGGGGCCAGAACGGCCCCAGTCCACGACTTCAGGGGTGATGGTGCTTGGCGGTGGCTGCCACCAGTAGCCGTCCGCTTGCCATCGGCCATCGGGAAGGCGCCGCCGTTCCAGCTCATCGAGAGCGTCACTGGCGCGGGGGTCACCGGCCTTGCCCATCCGGGACAGGACCAGGAGCGCCTGGAGGATGTCGTAATGCCAGTAGGGCGGGTAGTGCGGGGCAAGCCATGCGCGGTTGATCACCTGGCCGCTGGCCAGGCCGCGAAATAGCCGGTGCTCCAGGAACAGTTCGGCGGCGCGGCCGGCCGCATCCCTGGCGGCCGTATCGCCGGTAGCCCGCCAGTACTCGTGCAGCCCCCACGCCGGGGCCAGCGACTCATGGAAGGAGGAGCGCCGCCCGGTGGCCGCCCGGTCGCAGTTCCATCCCCCGTCCGGCCATTGCCAGGTAATCAGGGCTCCGGCGAGAGACCGCACCCGCGGATCGGCGGCCAGGCCGAGGCGGCAGCAGGCGGCCAGGGCGTTTCCCTCGATGGAGGCGTGGCTCAGGGCAAGCCCGCCGAGCTGCGGAACACTACGGTCCGGGCTGGTGAGCCAGGCTAGGACGTGGCTCGCGGCGGCGACCGCGCGCGGCTCGCACGGGGGGATGGCCAGTTCCACCAGGGAAACCAGCCGCCAGTGCGCGCCGGTCCACTTGCGATAGGGGCGGACACCGAACCCTCCGTCGCCGAGCTGGCCCGACAGCAGCGCTGTCACCTTGGCGCCGGCCAGCACCAGGCCGGCATCGGTGTCCGCGTCTGCCGGCGCACCGAGGACATCGCGTCGGGTCAGCAGCCGGATCGCCGGCTCATCAGAACTCAGCAGCCAGGTTACGGCGGAGTGCGTCCGCGGATCCATGGCCCTCATCTTTCCCGATGCGGCGCTAGCTTGCCGTCGGGTCGGCCACCTTCGCCAGGAACAGCGGTTCCCCTGTCGCGGTGTCGGTGACCAGCATCAGGTACGGGCGGTCGAACCTGATGGAGTGCACGGCGATCATGGCCGAACTCGGCAAGATGCCGACCGCGGCCGCGGCGGCGGCCACCGTGCCCTTCTCGCCGACCTGCAGCGTTGCCGCCTGCTGGACGAATCCGATGCAGCAGGCCTTCAGCGACAGCGCGGTGAAGTTCGCCGCGCCGCTGAACGCGAGGCTCATGCCCAGCTTCTTCAGCACCGGTTCCATGTCACCGACCGAACCCTGGGTGTCGAGGCTGACCCGTGGCAGCGCGACCAGCGCCGTGTCCAGGCGGCCTCCGGGACCGTTCAGCGTCGCGGTCATCGTCCGCAGCGCGGCCTGGCTGGGCAGCGCGCAGGTTCCGGATCCGGAGGGCGGCAGCAGCGCGGTCATCGTGAGCTTGCCGCCCTTGTAGGGGAGCGAGACCGCCTGCCAGCCGCCCGCCGCGGCGAAACGGAAACCGTTGCCGGACATGAACTTCGCGGTGACCTGGTGGCCGCCGGCCAGGGTGAACGAGTCCGCGTTCGTCTGGTGCGGGTCGAACGGCGTCGCCCAGGCGGCGTTCATGTACAGGGCGGAGGTCAGCACCCAGCCCATGTTCGCGATCATGTCCGGCGTCACCAGCTTGGAGATGTGCCCGCGGGTCGCGTCGGCGATCGCGTTATTGATCTCGTCCGCCGCGCGCTGCGGGTCGGTGGCGAACGGCGCCTGAGCCAGCCCGGCACCGTAGCCGGTCGCCACCGCGTTCAGGTAGCCGCGCAGCGGCGGCAGTGCCGGGTCCGCCCATACCTGGTTGCTCGCCGCCAGCGTGACGCCCGGACTGTCCAGGCGGCCTAGCGAGGCGGACCGTGCCTGCAGTTCCGCGGCAAGCTCATCCCCGCTGGTGGCCGGCAGGTGCAGCACCCCCGCCATGTCCTGTGCGGTCGTCCCGCGTGCCCCTAGGTAGGCCATGCCCAGGGCGCTGGCCAGCGTGCTCGGTGAGAACACCAGGTTCTTGTCCGGGTACTGCGCGCACCACGCTCGCAGCACGTCAAGCCCGAACGCGGTGTCCGCCGCCGCCAGCGGCCGGGGGTCGGCCGCGGGCTCGATGGCCGCGACCCCGCGCGTGATGACCGGGGCCGGCGCGCCCGCCTGCTGCGGCCGCGCGCTCGCGCAGCCGGTCACGACGGCCGCCGCGGCCACCATCGCCAAGCCCACCCGAATCCCGTTTCGCATGATCATTGGACGCCGCGCATGGGCCTGCGGTTCCGCGGTAGTGGCAGAATCAGCGCCATGGACCGGTTCATCTTCGGGGTGTCCACCAGCGGTGATCCTGTAGCAGAGTGTGAACTGGAACCGGACGAGGCTGTCCTGCTCGGCGAGCTTACCGAGGAGGCCAGGCTGTCGGGGGCGGCGCGGCTATGGGTGCACTGCCCGGCGGACCTGACCGGGTTCGGTCTCACCCGGTGTGAAGGCTACCGGCGTTTCACCGCGAGCACCTGCCCCGCCGGGGCGCCGCTGCCCCTGCTCGACGCGGAGACCGTCGCGGACGTATGGCCGCGCGCGTTCCGCGGCCAGTGGGGACACAAGCACGTCGACACCGACCTGGCACGGACCTTGGCCACCTCCGGCGACGCGGTGTTCGTCGGCCTGCGGGAACACGGGCAGTGGACCGGCCTGTGCCGGGTCGAGCCCGCGGACCGCCTCATCGACGGCCCCGGCTTCGCCGGCCGGCCGCGGACCGCGGACGCGGTACGCCTGCTCCTGCTCGGTGCCTGCGCCTACCTGGGCGACGGCCCGGTCACCGCGGAGTCCTGGGGCGAGCCCGCCGGCCCGTACCTGGCGGTTGGCTTCGAGCTGGCCGAGGAGAACGGCGGCTGGGAACTCGTACTCCTGGGACAGGCGGAGCCGTAACGCGTCATTAACGACTCGGCACGGCTTGGCCTAGACGGTTTCGCCGCGTACCGCGATCAGGTGCAGCAGCGCGGCAACATGCCGATACGGATCGGTCCGGCCCGCCCGCTCCTCGCACCGCAAGATGGCAGCCAGCGTCGCCTCATCGGGAAGCGCCGCATCGGATGCGGCCGTGTCGGTGAACACCCGGACCCCGTACCACCGGGGCACGGACAGCTGCCGCTGGGCTAGCGCGGCCGTCAGATCCTCCAGACGGTCTGCGCGGGCGCTCACTCCGATCCGGTTCAGATAACAGTCGCCGTCGAACGCTGCGCGGGCGCTGTCCCAGTCGCCCAACAGCCCCGGCCGCATCGCGAGGGCGTCACCGTTGCGAACCAGCAAGGACACAATCCCACCCGGAGCCACCACCTTCGCGATCGCGTCCAGCAGCGGACGAGGGTCCGGGAAATACATCAGCACGCCCTGGCAAAGCACCACATCGAAACTCGACGGCGCGAACAACTCGGCGATGGCCGCGGCATCGCCCTGCACCAACCGCACCCGCTCGCCGACTTCCGCGGGCTCCGCCGCTGCTGAGACACGGAAGTCCTCAAGAAGCCGGGCCGAGGAATCCAACCCGGTAACGACGTGCCCGCGACGAGCCAGCAGCAGCGCCTGCGTGCCCTGGCCACACCCGATGTCGAGCACCCGGCGCGCCGGCAGGTCAGGCAGATGCGCCGCTACCTGCCGCGCCACCACCTCCTGACGCACTACCTGCCGCAGCGTGCCCAACCGAGCACGCCACTCCTTCTCGCCCGCCGCGAAGCCAACCGTCACGTCA
>Ga0187807_1000367_pt1 | contig 14131 bp, 11 predicted proteins | sample NC_wetland_sal_i_4_FD_132432 | JGI IMG/M metagenome (GOLD analysis project Ga0187807, IMG submission 132432) | Wetland sediment microbial communities from Neuse River Estuary, North Carolina, USA - ASW_2 | ecosystem: Environmental > Aquatic > Freshwater > Wetlands > Sediment | place: USA: North...
AGACCCAGACGTCCTGCTCGACTGCCTCCGGGAAAGCCTCGCCGAGATCACAGCCCTGGGCGCCACCGAGCCGGTTCCCCGCAACACCGGCAGCGACCCCACGGGTCCAGCAAGCGGAGTCCCCACATAGGCAGTGATGCGCACTCATAACTCTGGCCGGCGGCCTCAGCCTTATCCAGGATCGCGCGGGCTGACCGATGCTGGCCGAGGTTGCTTGCGGAGATGAGCTCGCCGTTGAAGAAAGATCCTGTTCCACGCGGTGCCAGGACCCGGCCGACGGGTGACCCCTACGTGTTATGGCTCCATCCTGCCCGGTACTGGCTGAACTGCCTGCGCTGCCCGGCTAACCGGGCGCGGGCCGCGGGACCAGCGCTGACGGCTTTCATGATGTCATCGGCGGGAGCGGGCGGATAGAAGTGCCACAGCGCCCAGGTCGCGCCGGCCCTCTCGAACGCCTCTATGTCACTGCCGGGGAAAGCGGGAAGAGCAACGTCGAAGCCGTCCAGCGTTCCGCGCTCGGCGGCGATCACCTCGAGCATCGGGCCAAGCTTGTCGGGAGTACCGTCGGCGGGAAACAGCCCGTCCAGCCGGGCGGCGCGCTTGAGCGGCCGCGGCTTGCCCGTGCCGGTGGCCGCGCCCCACAGCGGCGGGCGGGGCTGCTGGAGCGGGCGCGGCAGGAACGCGACCCCGTCGGCCTTGTAATACATGCCCGCGTGGCTGACCTCGCCGCCGGACCACAAGGCGAGCACTAGCTCTAGGGCTTCATCCAGTTTCGCGGCCAGGACGCGGTTATCCGGATCTTCGCCGAACCGGCTCATCTCCCCGTCGGTGTCGACGCCCAGGCCAACCCCGAGGATAAGGCGCCCGCCCGACAGGTGGTCCACGCTGACGGCCGCCCGCGCGAATCTGTGCGGCCATCCACGGGCAATCGGGGTGATGTGCGGGCCGATGCGGATCCGGCTTGTCCGTGCCGCGACCGCCGCCAGCGCCGTCCAGGTATCCCCGACCCGCCCCTCGTGACCGGGCCAGCGCAGCACGTGGTCCCACAGGAAAAACCCGTCCCAGCCCGACTCCTCTGCGGCTATGGCCAGGTCAACCAGCCTCCGGGGATCGGCGAAATCGTCAAACGGCGGCAGAAACACGGCATGTCGCACCCGTCAAGGCTAACGATCCCGTCAACCGGTTTACCCGAGTAACTGGCGGCGGCGTGCCGCGCTCCTCCAGTCCGCATAATGCCCAGTTCGGGGCGCAGTTGCGGAGGCCCTGCCCACGCTGCCTCGGGGTATAGGTGTCCCGCTGCCGTCCTTGACCCGTTTGGCTGCAAGGGGACGCGTCGGGTGCGATATCGGCGGGCAGCCGTGGCAGGTCGCCGGCCTTCGGGGTCCCCAGATACCTGCCAGCAGGCAGGTTCAGGGCACGACGACAGCGCGTCCCTCGACGAGGCCGTGCTCGAGGCGTTCCAGGACCTGGTTGATGTCGTCAAGCCGGTGGCTTTCGGTTGTCGCGGTGAGCTTGCCTTGCTGCGCCAGGACGATCACCTCGGCCAGGTCGTTGCGGCTTCCCCAGGTGCTGGTGGTGATGGCGACCTCGGACGCTTGGCTGAAGAACCCCACCGGCACGCTGCCGCCGGCCAGCCCGACGAGCACGAACAGCCCCTGCCGGGCCAGCGAGGCCAGGCCCAGCCTCATCGTGGCGCCGATGCCGACGAAGTCGAGCGCCGCCGCCGCGCCCTCGCCGCCGCTGAGCTCGCGGATCTGCTCCAGCGAGCCGGCGGCGGACCCGTCGATGGCGTGATCGGCGCCCAGGCTCAGCGCGAGCTGCCGCCTGACCGGTGAGGTCTCCACCGCGATCACGGTGGCGCTCGTCATCAGCTTGAGGTACTGGACGCCGTACTGGCCCAGCCCGCCAGCCCCGATGACCACGGCCGTGGTGCCCGCGCGCAGGTACGGCAGCGCCTTCTTCACCGCCCGGTACGAACTCAGGCCCGCATCCGTCAGGCCCGCCGCCTTGACGAGGTCGAGGCGGCCGGCCGGCAGCAGGTGGCGGGTTGCCGGGACCAGAAGGTATTCGGCGTAGCCGCCGTCCGGTCCCAGGCCCGCCCAGCGCGTGCCGTCGCACAGCTGCTCCTGGCCGCCCAGGCAGAAGCGGCAATGCCCGCATCCCCACCCGCCGTAGACCACCACCGGGTCTCCCTCGGCCAGCCCCTCGGCTCCCTGCCCGAGCCCGGCGACCCAGCCGGCGTTCTCATGCCCCATGATCAGCGGGATACGATGCGGCGGCACGCTCCCGTCCTGCTGATGCAAATCGGAGTGACACACTCCCGCGGCGGCGATCTTAACCAGCACCTGCCCCGGCCCCGGACGCGGAGTGGGCACCTCCTCGATACGCAGCGGCTCCCCGATGGCGTGCAACACCGCAGCCCTCATCTCATCCTCCATGACCCGGTCTAGCGAGCGGCTCCTGTGAGGCTAACCCGCCGCCGCACGGCCTGCAGGCGGCTAGCCCGCACTGGCAGGGCCACCCGTCACCGCACGCGCCCGCGAAACTGTGCGCTGACGGCTGCGGGCGGCATGTACGAGGCAGTCCCGCGGGAGCGGGACTGCCTCGGCTGAAGGCCGGCCTCACCGAAGGAGCCCGATCGTGCCATCCGCCCGGTCTGCGGCTAGCGGGCACTTGTTGCTTGCCGCGACTGGCATCAGCGTGCATGGCGCCACCAGTAGCGCCCGACGATGAGTTCCTCGAGTCCCGGAGACGGTCACCAGCCATCCCCGCAGGGGGATCGGGGTGTTCAAGCGCGACGCGGAGATCGGAGGCGAGGTAGGCCGCGTCGCGAACCTCGCACTCTGCCCGGAGGGTTTCCAGAGAGGTCGTCGTCGCACGTGCAATGACGTCGAGAACGGTCTCCATATGCGGGCCGCTGAACCGGGCCAGGAAGAACCAGTCATCGAGCGGTTCGCCGAACCGAGCCCACTCGAAGTCCAACAGCGCCGTCACGCTCTGCCCGCACGCGAGCCAGTTGCCCCAGTGACAGTCCGCGTGTACCGGGACGGCTGCCCGTGCGTGCAGCGGCGCGCGCTCGGCTATCGCCGTCAGAGCGTCGAGCAGATGGCCAGGCATGATTCCGTCCCGGTCCCGGGCGGCGAGGTTCTCAATCTCGGCGAAGAGCGCAGCCTGGGTGACGAACCCGCCGTGGTCAAGAGGTTCTCTCAGCCTCTGTCCGGCTTGGCCCGCAGGCATCCAGCCGTGCAGTCCGTCGAGCCGCTGGACTGCCTCCTCGGCCAGCAGTCGCGCGGTCACACCGTCCAACCCGGGCATGCCCATGCCGGGCGCCGCCCCCGGCACGCGGGCGTAGCAGGCATAGCGAACCTCGCGCGTCCCCAGCCGATAGAGCCCGCTGCCGAGCAGCGGGGCCGTGAGGCCGTTGGGCAAATGGGGCACGAGTGCGATCTCCCGGTCCAGTCGCGAGTGGCCGGCGGCGTCGATGATCTTCACGACGGCATCCGGGCTGACGTAGACGTAATGGGAGCTGCTCTCAGCGGTGGCCATGGGGCCGGGATCGTGGCCCAGGGCCGCTGCCGCGATCGCGCGAGCGGCATTGCGGGCTTGCCGCAGATCGGTCAATGGGGGTCACAGCGCGGGGTGGACGACGTTCTGCCGAGGTTCATCCGAGCGTCCATCAAAGAGCGTCTGTTGCCAACATTTTATCTGCATACCGTGGTTAGCGGCTTGCGTTTCGACGCGCCTGTCGGCTTCTTCCACCGCTTCGTTTGCGGGAGTGGCGGTGGCCCTGGGCGCGCAGCTGCGCGTGGACCCGCGGCGCGCCGTACCGGCCGCTGGATTCCTTCTGCACGGCCTTAACCTGCGCGGCCAGCGCGGCATCGTCCCGCTGCCGCCTGGAGGGCTGGTCCCTGCGTGTGGCGTAGTAGGCGGCGGGGGAGAGCTTCAGCAGCTCGCACGCCCGCTTGACATTGACGGCGCTGCGCCTTCTCGGCCAGCTCCCGCCGCTCGTCACTGGCCAGGCCTCGGTTAGGTCGAAGTCCCTACGGTCTGGCCAAACCGGGCTGGCGTCAGCTGTAGTGGCGCAGCAGCGGCCATAGCTGGGCCCAGGGCATGGTGGGGCCGGTGCACAGATAGATCTGGCCGCCCCATTCCTGATTGTGGATCCCGGCCGGGTTCGACAGCGTGGCCACCGGCTTGACACTGGTGAAGAACCCGGCCAGATAGGTGCCGCCGCCGCCCGACCCGTCCGCGACCGCGATGACTGTGCTGGCGCGCGGGTCGCCTGGTCCCCACCACCATTCGCTGTTGTGGCCGCTTACCGCGGTGGGCAGGCCGACCGTTCTGCCCAGGTTGTTGATCGCGCCGGCCTCGCCGTAGTTGGCCGTGAAGATGACGGTGTGGGCGCGCTGGGCCGGGGGCATGGATACCCAGACCTGGTCCACGGCCTGGACCAGCTGGGGCCAGCCGATGGACTCAGCGGGAGTCTGGTTGACCGGGTGGATCCAGCCGATGTCGGCGGCCGGCAGGACCGGCAGCACGAATGGCAGCGTCGCAGCGGTCGTCGCCGCGGTGGCCAGCAGCAGGCCGCGGACCCGGCCCGGCCGGGCCGCCAGCCATCTGTCGATGGTCACCATGCCGGCCGCGAGCAGCGCGGGGTAGGCTCCGGCCAGGTAGTAGATCTTCGCACCGGTGGTGAGGGCGAAGAACACGAACAGCAGCCCATAGGCCCACACAAGCGCCCGCCACAGGGGCCGCTGCGACCGCCACAGGAAGCGCAGCCCGGCCAGCCAGACCCACGCGAGGGCGAGCGTGACCATGATGAGCTGGCCGATCACCCAGGTGCCGATGTTGCCCAGGCCGCCGTTTTCCTGGTTGAGCGCCTGGGTCATGGTGATCGTCGCCCACTGGTGCTGGGCCTGCCACCACAGGTCCGGGATGGTGAAGGCCGCGGCGATGGCTGCGCCGAGCACAAACCACCGGTTGGCCATCGTCGCCCAGCCGCCGCTTAGCAACGCGCCAGCCACCAGGGCGAGGGCGAAGAACCCGATGCTGTGCTTATTGGCCAGCCCCACGCCGAGGATCACCCCGGCGGCCAGCCACCAGCGGGCCTCGCCGGTCCGGCCGATCCGCACCGCCACCAGTGCCAGCGCGGCCCAGGCCAGCATGTCCAGGGAGGTGGGGCCGGCCAGGTGGCCGGCGCCCAGCAGGGCCGGCATGGTGCCGACCCCGGCAGCGGTCAGCAGTTGCGCCCGGCGGCCGCCGCCGAGCTCACGCGCTGTCATGCCGCCGATCACCACCGTGGCCCCCGCGGCTAGTGCGGACCACAGCCGCAGCCCTGACAGCGACACGCCGAACAGCTTCAGCGACACCCACGCCAGCAACGGCGTCAGCACCGGCTGATCGACGTAACTGGCCTGCAGGTGCCGGGCGCAATCCAGGAAGTACAGTTCGTCCCGGTCGAACCCATACCACGGCGACAACACCATCAGCACGGCAAACACCACTCCGCCGGCCCAGACCACCCGCCGGTCAAACGGCCGAAGGCCGGCCGGCGCCGCAGCGACATCCTCCCGCCCGCTACCAGGCCCAGGGCGCGGGACAGACTTTTGTGTCATTGCCGGCCCCTCTCCCGCGGATGACGTGCGCGGGAGGGGGCGGTCATGACCGCAGCCGCCCCGCACCCGTTGGCTTGATGCAGGTCAAGACCTAGTGGCCCCTGATCCGGATCGCGCGCCGAGCGGGGGAGCGCTGGTGCGCCAGCGGCCGGCTCGCTGCCGGCGGCCGGAGAACAGGCTGTGTCATGCCTGCCTGTCTGAAATCCGGAGAACAAGCGGCGGGCCCTGCGGGGAGCCATCACCGTGCCCGCGTAGCGCTCTGCCTTGCCGCTGGCCATCTCGGCACGCATTCCGCCCCACCGCGGGAAGTCCCGGTGTGCGCCTTCGTGATGTGGATCGGGCTCTGTCTGCGGCGGCTGACCCGGCCGTGGCCGGCGGCCGCTGTGCCCGGTTGTGCTGGAGGGTGCGACCCAGACGAACCGCCGGTAGGACCAGAACCTGAACAAGGTGGCAACCGCGATGCCGAGGTTCAGCGCGACAAAACCCGCCAGCTTGTCATGCCCGAGTTGCAGGAGGTAGTAGTTGAAGGCCACCGCCGCGTCCTGGATCAGCAGGCCGATGCCGTTCAGCACGGCGAAGATGATGAGCTCGCGTACCACGCCGGTGCGCTGCCTGGTCCGGAAGGACCAGTAGCGGTTGCCCAGGTAGGTGGCGATCGCCGCGACGAGGGTGGCGAGCGTGGTGGAGGTGACCGGCCCTACGCCCCAGTGAAGGAAAAGCAGATCGTAGACGGCGTTGGTGATGAACAGGCCAGCGACGCCGATCACCCCGAACTTGGCGAACTCGTAAACGAGCTGCCCAAATCGCTCATACTGTGCCCGGGCCGAGCTGTTCATCCCCTCACCTATTCCGGACCCCGATGCGCGCCCATCCCGGCGCGCATTCCGGCAGAGGTTCAGCCGCGCTGGCCAGCCTGACGGTCGATCTCGCGGTCGATCTCGCGGCGCCGCTGCCGACGGGCTTGTCATGGGAGATGTCATGCAGCATCGCGACCCCATTTCCAGCCTTTAGGCCCACTATCACGTCGGCCGGGTGGGGCCTATAGGGCCGATCAGCCAGGAGTTGCAGGGCCAATGGCCGCGATTTCTGGGCAACACGTCCTTCTCCTGGCCGCTTCGGCCGACCGCCTCCCCCAGGACCTCACCACCTGCGCAAAAGCGCTCCGCTCCCCTTGAGAGATAGCGCGACCGCGGCAGGTAGCGGCTTGCCAGGGTGCGTATGTCCGCGCCCCGTATCCAGGAACGGCAGTGGCGCCGGTGAGTCGGCACCGCCCGTTCGGGATAAATGAATCACAAGCTGGCGACTTGGGGACGCTGGGTGCGGACCTTCGGGTGCGCCACTCCGTGGTGTCTCATGCTTGCGCCAGCCGCGGCAGCGCGGTGAGCAGCCGCCGGGTGTACGGGTCCCGGGGACGCTCGAACACTTCGTCCGCGTGGCCGGCCTCGACCACCCGGCCTTCCTTCATCACCAGGATGCGATCGCTCATGTGGTGGATGACACCGAGATCGTGGGAGATGAACAGGTAGCTCACACCCAGCTCGTCCTGCAGGTCGGTGAGCAGGTCAAGCACCTGTGCCTGGATCGACACGTCCAGTGCCGAGACCGGCTCGTCGCAGACGATCACCTCGGGCTCAGGCGCCAGTGCCCGCGCGATCGACACCCGCTGCCGCTGCCCGCCGGAAAGGCGCAGCGGCGCCGAAGCCATGTGGTGCTCGGCCAGCCCGACCTGCTCGAGCAGGCGAATGGCGCGCGCCCGCGCCTCAGCCCTGGACGACGGTGGCCGGCTGCCCGTGCTCAGCGCGTCGGTGAGGATACGGCCCACGGGCCAGCGCGGGTCGAAGGAGCTCAGCGGGTCCTGGTAGATGACGCCGATCCGCTTGCGCAGCGGTTTGCGCTGTGACGTGGACAGCGTTGACCACGGCTGCCCGTGCAGCAGCACCTCGCCTGAGGTCGGGTGCAGCAGCGACAGGGCGATCCGCGCGGTCGTCGTCTTGCCCGATCCCGACTCGCCGACGATGCCGACGGTTTCGCCCGCGAACAGTTCGAATGACACGTCGTCCACGACCGTCCGGTCGACCTTGTCGGGCCCGCGGAAGACCTGGGTGATGTGCCGGGCTTGGAGTACGGCGCGATCGCGGTCGATCGGCTTGCGACTGCGGCGCACGACGTTCTCGCCCACGTCGGGTTTCGCGGGGCGGTACGGGGGGGTCGTCCCCCCCGGAGCAGCACCCGCGGGGCGCACCAGCCGGGTGCCGCGGGTGTGCTCGGAAGGGATAGCGTCGAGCAGCGCCTGGGTGTACTCGTGCCTGGGCTCGTGCAGCACCTGGTGCGCCGGACCGTGCTCGACCACCTCGCCTTCGCGCATCACGACCACCTCGTCGGCCAGCCGGGCGACGACCGACAGGTCGTGGCTGATCAGGATGATCGATGTGCCGCGGGCCTTCGAGTCGGCGAGCAGGTCGAGCACCTGGGCCTGGATGGTCACGTCCAGCGCTGTAGTCGGCTCGTCGGCGACAATGAGCTTCGGATCGAGCGCGATCGCCGAGGCGATCAGCGCTCGCTGCCGCAGTCCGCCGGACAGCTCGTACGGCCGCTGACGGGCCTTCACCTCAGGCTCGGGCACGCCGACGGAGCTGAGCAGTTCAACGGCCTTGCGTCGCCGTGACGCCCTGGTACCCCAGCCGTGTACCTTGAGCGGCTCGGCGATCTCGTCACCGACACGGCGCAGCTGGTCGAGCGAGGCCAGGGCATCTTGCAGGATGAAGCCGATCTGGCGGCCCCGGATCGCCCGCCACGACCGCTCCGACTGCCGGGTCAGGTCGACCCCGGCGAGGTCGATCTGGTCGGCCTGAACATGCGAGTCTGGCCCGGTGAGGCCGACGAGCGTGCGCGCGGTGACGCTCTTGCCCGAGCCCGACTCGCCCACGATGGCGAGGCAGCGCCCGAGACGAGTGGAGAACGAGATGCCCTTGACGACTTCAGTTTTCCCGAACGAAATGCGCAGGTTCTCGACGGTCAGCAATGGCGTGCCGGTGGCGGCGTCGACCGCTGTCTGCTCGGTGACCGCGACCTCTGTCATCGGGCGGCTCCTTCCAGTCGGTGTTGCAGTGTCCGGCCCAGCGAGGTGATCGAGAGCGCTACCAGGACGATGACCAGGCCGGGCATGACCTCCAGCCACCACTGGGTGGTGATGTATTCGCGGCCTGAATCGAGCAGCGCGCCCCATTCAGGACTCGGCGGCGCCACGCCGAGGCCGAGGAACGCCAGGCCCGACGCCCAGACGATCGACTGGCCGACGCCGAGCGTGATCATGGCGACGAGCGGTCGCATCGCGTTGGGGAACAGGTGGCGGCGTATCACCGCCCAGCGGCTGTGGCCGAGGGCGGCCGCAGCCTCGACGTAGGCGGCCTTACGCACGTTCAGCACCTGACCGCGGACCATGCGCGCGTAACCGGGCGCCGAGCCGATGCCGACGGCGATGATCTCGGTGGTGAGCGACGGGCCGTAGATGGCGATCAGCAGCAGTGCCAGCAGGAGAACGGGGAACGCGAAGGCCACTTCGAGGATCCTGTTGATCAGGACGTCGATGAGGCCGCCCGCGAGTCCCGCGATGAAGCCGAGCAGCAGGGCGATCGACATCGCCAGCCCGGTGGCGCCCAGCCCGATCCCGAGTGATTCCCGTGCTCCGTAGATGACTCTCGTGTACAGGTCGCGGCCGGAGTCGTCGGTACCGAACGGGTGGCTGAGCGACGGGGGCAGCAGGGTGTGCTCGATGTCGATCGCGGTGGGGCTCCGGTGCGTGAGCACCCCGGGAGCGACCGCCGCCACCGTGACGAGCAGGACGATCAGCAACGGCACGGCCGTCCCCGGCCGGACGCGGATCCGGACGTTGCCCAACCGGGCGAGGGCGCCTGCCCGGGGGAACGAGATGCTGCTCATGACGCACGCAGCCGCGGGTCGACGAGAGCGTAGGCGATGTCCACCAGCAGGTTAGCGATGACATACACGCCGGCGACTACCAGGACGATCCCCGACACTGTCGGGACATCCCTGGTGTTGACCGCGTTGACGAGCACCTGGCCGATCCCGGGCCGGCCGTAGACGTTCTCAGCGATGACCGCGCCCGAGATGAGCGCGCCCATCGCCCAGCCTGACAAGGTGATGGCCGGCAGGACCGAGTGCCGCAGCGCGTGCTTGAGCCGGACGGCCGTGTCGCCCATGCCTCGGGTACGGGCAGTCGTGATGAACGGCTGGTCGAGCACCTTCTCGAATTCGTCGCGGGTGACCTGGCCGAGGAAGCCGGCCAGCGGGATCGCCAGGGTAAGCACCGGCAGGACCGTGCCCCAGGCGCTGGTGCCGCCGATGACCGGGAAGATCCGGATCTCGACCGCGAACACGACCAGCAGGACGACCCCGACCCAGTACGTCGGCAGGCTGGCGGTGAGCGCTTCCCACGTCGAGCCGAGGGCCGTGACGAACCTGCCGCGCTTGGCCGTCAGCAGGATCACCGCGAGGGCGAGCACCCAGGCCGCGACGAGCGCGGCGCCGGTGAGCTCCAGGCTGGGCATCAGTTCGGCGCCGATGACCTGCGTGACAGGCCTGTACTGGGTGTAGGAGGTCCCGAGGTTGCCGTGGAACAGCCCGCCGACGTAGTTCAGGTACTGGACGATCAGCGGCTTGTCGAACCCGAACTCGCGGTTGACGGGTGCCAGCTGGGCCGGCGTCCACAGCTGGGCACGTCCGGTCTGCTCGTTGAGGATCGCGGTCGCGCGGTTGCCCGGCACGAGCAGCTGGGCGAAGAACGTGACCGACGCGGCCGCGACCAGGACAAGGACCGCCGAGACGACCTTGACGAGGATCTGGCGGGCCGTCCGCGCGCCGCGGCGCGCGGACGGCCGCCGGGAGGCCGCGGGGACCGCGGCCTCGCCGACTGTGCTCATGTGGGCCCTCACTTGGCGAAGTAGGCGTCCTCGAAGACCGGCTCGCCCTGGCTCTTTTCGAGCCAGACGTCGTGCAGGTTCTTCGCGACCGCGATGGACATGGTCTGGTCATAGAGGCCAACCGCCGCGGCGTTGTCCTGGATGATCTGCTGGGCCTGCCCGTAGTACTGGTCCGCCTCGGCGGTCGTGGCGGAGGTGTTGCCGTCCTGGATCACCGTCGACAGCTCGTTGTTGTTGTAGAAGGAGGAGTTGCTGTAGTTCGGGTCGGCCTTGGTGCTCGGCCGCCAGACGATCCACAAGATCGCGGCACTCGGGCTGGTCCAGTACCACGGCTGCGCGTCGTAGGAGTTCGGCGTGGAGTAGTCGCCGGCGAACGTTTCCGCCTGTGTCTCCGGGATCAGCTGGACGTTGAAGCCGACCTGCTTCCACTGCTGCTGCAGGATCTCCAGCAGCGAGGTGCCCTCGCTCGTGACGACAGAGCCCGCGGGGTAGGGGAACCGCACGTCGAGTTCCTTGCCGTCCTTCGTGCGGTAGCCCGCGGCGTCACGTCCCGTCCAGCCGGCCTCGTTGAGCAGCTGATTCGCCTTGGCCGGGTCATACGGGTACGCCGCGGCGACCGCGGCGTCGTAGCCCGGGGTCGCCCGGCTGACCGAGGGGTTGCCCTCGTACGGGATCACGCCGTGGAAGGCGGCCTCGACGTCGGCCTTGCGGTCGGCCGCGTACGCGAACGCCTGGCGCACCCGCACGTCGGTGAAGATGCCCTCGCTCGTGTTCAGGTAGATGGAGACCGGTTTGCCGGGCGTGACGTACTGCGTCACCTGGAAGTTCGCTTCGGCATTGCTCCAGTCGACCGTGGGGATGTCGTAGATGGCGTTCGTCTCGCCGGTGACCAGCGACTCATAGCGCTCGACCGGGTCGGGCAGGAACTTCCAGTCCACCTCGTCGACGATGGCCGGGCCCTTGTGCAGCGCGGTGGCCGGCCAGGACGTGTAGTCCGGGTTCCTGACCAGGATCACCTCCTGGCCGTGAATCCACTTCTGGACCTTGAACGCGCCCGAGCCGATCGGGTCGTCGCAGTTGGCCGCGGCGCTGCGCTTGAGCGCCGTCGGGGACTGGATGCCGAAGTACGCCTGGCTGATCATGGTCAGCAGCGGGAGATAGGGCTTGTTAAGCGTCACCTGCACGGTGGTCGCGTTGAGTGCCGTCGCCGACTTGTAGTACGGGTCCATCGATACCTGAGCGGTGCTGTTGCCGCCGTGCTGCCAGTAGTTGAAGTTGTACGCGACGGCCTGGGCGTTCAGCGGCGTGCCGTCGGTGAACTTCACCCCCGGGTTGAGATGGAAGGTATAGACCAGGCCGTTACTGGAGACCGTCCAGCTGGTGGCCAGCCACGGCTCGATCGATCCGTTGTTCGCCTCGGTCACCAGCGAGTCGAGGATGTTGCGGTCGATGTACGCCTGCTGCAGCCAGCCGCCGTACAAGCAGGGCGGCTCCTGCTCGTGGCCGTAGACAATCGTGCCGCCCTGGACGATGGTGCCGCCGCTGGCCACGGTGGCGCCGGTGGCGCCACTGGAGCAGCCGGCGATCAGGGCACTCAGGATCAGGGCGCTGGCGCCGGCCGCCGCGAGTGGTCCGAACCTGGATCGGGTCATCGTATTTCTTTCCTTCGGTTTCGTCGGATGGATCAGGCGCTGACGGCGACGCGCTGCTCGGTCACGGGCAGCAGGGCGCCGCCGCGGTATCGAGTGCCGTAGTGACGGCCGGGCAGGCGGTCGCCCGCGCCGAAGAGGCGGTCTCGCAACGACTCGTTTTCGTCGTAGGCCGTCCGGAGCCGGCCGCGTTCGCGCAGGACGGGCACGACCAGATCGATGAAGTCCCTGGCGGTGTCGTAAGAGTGGTACTGGAGCAGGTTGATGCCGTCGATGCCCACGTCGTCGAGCCACTCCTCGATGGCATCGGCGACCGCGTGTGGCGTGCCCACGACGAACAGCGGGTGCCGGGACAGGTCGCCGAATCTGGCCAGGAGCTCCCCGACGGTCTGCTCAGGATCGAAGGCACGCCAGCGGCCGATGCCGCCGTCGGCGTTGACGACGTCCTTGAGCTTGGCGTCCGGCGGGAACCCGGTCGGGTCGAATGTCAGGCTCGCGTGCGCCAGGTAACCCTCCGGGCTGGACAGCCGCTCGAACTGGGCGAGCTTGGCCGCCGCTTCCGCCTCGGTCCGGCCCACGATGACGCCCGCGGTGGTGATGAACCGGACGTCGTCCGCGCGGCGCCCCGCCGCGACCGCGGCCTCGCGTATGTTGGCCATGGTCTGCTTCAGGAAGGCGGCGTTCGGGCCGCCGGTGAACACCACTTCGGCGTGCTTGCCGGCGAACTGCGTTCCGGCGCCCGACGCGGTGGCGGTGAACAGCACCGGGGTCCGCTGCCGGCTCGGCGACGGCAGGTGCGGGCCCTCGACCTTGAAGTACTTGCCGTCATGGCCGATCGGGCGGATCTTGGCCGGGTCCGCGAAGACGTTGTTCTCCCGGTCCGCGACGATGGCGTCGTCATCCCAGGAGCCCTCCCAGAGCTTGTAGAGGACGTCGAGATATTCGTCGGCGATCTCGAAGCGGGTGTCGTGCTCGACCTCGCCGTCGAGGCCGAAGTTGCGGGCCGCGTTCGGCAGGTATGACGTGACGATGTTCCAGCCGACCCGGCCCTTGGTGAGGTGGTCCAGCGTGCTCAGCCGCCGGGCCCACGCGAACGGGGGCTCGTAAGTCGTGGAGAAGGTGATACCGAAGCCGAGGTGCCTGGTCACCGCCGCCATCGCCGGCACGACCAGCGATGGGTCGTTGTTCGGGATCTGCAGCCCTTCGCGGATCGAGGTGTCCGCCGAGCCGCGGAAGACGTCGTACGTGCCGACCACGTCGGCGAGGAAGACGGCGTCGAAGCCGCCGGACTCGAGCAGCTTGGCCAGTTCGATCCAGTACTCGATGTCGTTGTGCCGCTCCCGGTTGTTATCCGGCAGCCGCCGCAGCCCGTGCGTGATGTGGCTGACGCAGTTCATCTCGAACAGGTTGAGGATCAGTCGCTTCTTGCTGGTCATGGCCGGTCCTTGCGCGGGCTCTGGCGCGACGGCGCCGCGGTGGCGTGCAGCGGGCGTGGTTGTGCGGACGGCACAGCGGACATGGGGTTTCTCCAGGGGGTAACGTGCGCAGACTGGTGCCCAGCGCGACAGGCGGCGAACTCTGAGGGTCGGATGGGGGACGCCCGAGACGGGTCCGGTCAGCTCACCGACACAGGCAGCTAGCGGTGCGACGAAGGTCGACGTGGATGCGCGATGCCAGCATCTGCACGGTCGGCCTCCTCTCCTGGGGTCCCGGCGGTGCGACCCAGATGACTAATCTCTACTAAGACTATAGACTTAATAGGAATTAGGATAGCCCGAGACCGGCAGGCGTTTCCGATCACCCCGCTGGCATGACCGATCACGGACCACCGATGCGCATCGAACAGCTGGAATACATCGTCGCCGTCAGCAGGCACGGTTCACTGCGCCGCGCCAGCGAGCAACTGCATATCTCCCAGCCGGCCCTG
>Ga0187807_1000368_pt1 | contig 14127 bp, 10 predicted proteins | sample NC_wetland_sal_i_4_FD_132432 | JGI IMG/M metagenome (GOLD analysis project Ga0187807, IMG submission 132432) | Wetland sediment microbial communities from Neuse River Estuary, North Carolina, USA - ASW_2 | ecosystem: Environmental > Aquatic > Freshwater > Wetlands > Sediment | place: USA: North...
AGGAACGAGAAGAAGACGCTGGTCATGATCAGCGCGGCGCAGCTGATGACACGGCCGGTGGCGGCCAGGCCGTGCGCGACGCTAGCGTGGTTGTCTCCGGTGCGCAGCCAGGCCTCGCGCACCCGGGACAGCAGGAAGACCTCGTAGTCCATGGACAGGCCGCCGGCCTGCGCGCCACGGCCGAGGCGCCCGCAGGCGACGACGCGGCGTTACCATCGGCTGGTGCTGCCCTTCTCCGCTCAGACCCGCACCGCCAACCTCACCCGGATGGCCGAGGACCGGTTCGACGTGCTGGTCATCGGGGGCGGGATCACCGGCGCCGGCATTGCCCTCGACGCCGCCGCGCGCGGCCTGTCGGTGGCCCTGGTGGAGAAAGACGACTTCGCGGCCGGGACCTCGGGGCGCTCTTCCCGGCTGGTGCACGGCGGGCTGCGCTACCTGGAGCACGGCGAGTTCGGCCTGGTCCGCGAGTCGCTGCGGGAGCGGGGCATCCTGTTCCGGCTGGCGCCGCACCTGGTCCGGCCGGTCCCGATGTACATGCTGGCCGACGACCTGCGCAGCCGGGCCACGTACCGGGTCGGGCTGACCGGGTACGAGCTGCTGGCGGCCGGCCGGAACATCGGCTACCACTGGTCGGTGAACGCCGGGCAGGTCCGCGCGGCCATCCCGGGGCTGGGTGCACGGCCGCGCGGCTTCCGGTACTTCGAATGCCAGGTGGACGACGCCCGGCTGACCATCGAGGTGGCCAGGGCCGCCCACGCGGCCGGCGCGCGGCTGGCCAACCACGCCCGGGTGACCGGGCTCCTCGGTGACGGCCGGGTGACCGGCGCGGTCGTGGCGGACGAGATGACCGGGCAGCGGTTCGAGGTCCGGGCCAGGGCCGTGGTCAACGCGGCCGGGGTCTGGGCCGACCAGGTCACGCGGCTGGCCGGAGCTGGGCTGGCCGGAGCTGGGCTGGCCGGAGCTGGGCTGGCCGGAGCTGGGCTGGCCGGAGCTGGGCTGGCCGGAGCGGGCGGCGTGCGGCTGCTGCCGAGCAAGGGCGTGCACCTGGTGTTCGCCCCGGGTGCGGTCCGGACCACGGCGGCGCTGGTCGCGCCGTCGGGGGCGGACGATGGGCGGTACATCTTCATCGTCCCGTGGGAGGACCGGGTGTACGCCGGGACGACCGACAGCCCCTATACGGGCGACCTGGATCACCCGGCGGTCGACGCCGCCGACCGTGACTACATCTTGTCGGCGGTGGCCTGGAACTTCCCGGGCGTGACCGAGCGCGACGTGGTGGCGTCCTGGGCCGGGCTGCGCCCGCTGCTGAGCCAGGACGAGGAGCTGGGCGACGCCCGGACCAGCGACCTGTCCCGGAACCACGCGATCTTCACCGATCCGCCCGGCCTTTTCACCATCACCGGCGGGAAGCTGACCACGTACCGGGCCATGGCCGAGGACCTGGTGGACCGGGTCGCCGCCGCGCTCAGTGATGCCGGGCTCGGCGGGGTTGGTGGGACCGGGCCGTGCCGGACCCGGAGCATCCCGCTCGGGCTGCACGGGTCACCGGTCGCGGCCGTGCGGCTGGCCCGGGCCGAGGTGGCCCGGCTGGGCCTGCCGCCGCGGGCGGCCGCCCGGCTGGTGCAGCGCTACGGCGACGACTGGCGCCAGGCGATCCGCATGATCAGCGAGGATCGATCGCTCGGCGAGCCGGTGGCGGGCACCCTGCCGGTCCTGGGCGTCGAGGTGGCCCTGGCCCGCAGCCGCGAGATGGCCCTCACCGACGAGGACGTGTTCGTACGCCGGACCCGGCTCACGACCCGCGACGCGTCCCTCCGGCTTACACCTTCAGGCGGATAACCCCGGGAATGATCCCGAACGAAGCGGGCGTCGTGCCCAGCATCTCCCCGTCCGCCTCGACCGGGAAGGGCCGGTCCGCGTCCAGGAGGATCCGCCCGGCCCGCAGCTCGGCGATGTCGCGGTGCGGAAGATGCGTCCCGCGGTACACCTTCGGCAGCGTGGTGAAGGCGTCGGACTTCGGCCCGGTCATGACGAGCACGTCGAGCAGGCAGTCGCCGGGGTCGGATTTCGGCGAGATCTGCATGCCGCCGCCGTAGAACCGGCAGTTCGCGACCACCACGTTGAACGCCCGCCAGGCGAACGCCTGGCCATCGGCGTCGAGCCGTACCGTCGCCGGGCGGAAGCCCGGCAGCGTCAGCCAGAAGCCGCTGGCGTACCGGGCGACGCCGAGGAACCGGCCGAGCCCGGCCGCCCGGGCTACCACCGCACCCCCCAGGCCGGCTTCGGCGATGTTGACGAAGTACCTGGTCTTTTCGCAGTCGCCGTCATAGCAGGTGACACTGCCCACGTCGATGGCGCGGACGCGGTCCCCGGCCAGGTGCCGGGCGGCCTGCGCGGCATCGCCCGGCAGGCCGAACGACCGGACGAAGTCGCATCCGGAGCCGGCCGCCACGACCCCGAGCACGGCGTCGGGCGCGATCGGCCGGCCATCCTGGATCATCCCGTTGACCACCTCGTGGACGGTCCCGTCGCCGCCGACCGCGACCAGGTAGCGCTCGCCGGCCAGCAGGGCGTCCCGGGCGGCCTCGGTGGCGTGGCCGGGATGGGTGGTCCGCACGATGCGGTAGCCGAGTCCTTCGTCCCGCAGGACGCGCTCGACCTGCGGGAGCGCCGCGTCCACCCTCCCCCGCCCGGCCCGCGGGTTGGCGATCACCACCAGCGGACCGAAGGGGCTGGTCACGGCAGCAGGACCCGCGGGTTCATGATCCCGGCCGGATCGAGGGCCGCCTTGATCCTCGTCAGGACCTCCACACCCGTCTCGCCGAGCTCGGCGGAAAGATAACCGGCCTTCAGGCGGCCGACGCCGTGATGGTGTGTGATGGTTCCGCCCACGGCGGCACAGCTTCGCACAGCCTCATCCCAGGCCGCAAGGTACCGCGCCGCCGCGTCCTGGTCGTCGGCGCCGCTGACCAGGAACGTGAAGTACAGCGACGAGCCGGACGGGTACAGATGGGACAGGTGGCAGCCCACCGCCTGGGCGTGCGCGGCCAGCGCCTCCCGGATGCTTGCGTACAGCGTCGGCACCGCCGACCACAGCCCGGCGACCTCGAAGGTGTCCACGATCACCCCGGAGCCGAACGCGCGCTCGGGCCCCATGATCTGGGCGTACGTCTGCACGGCGTCGTTGCGGTGCTGCCACCAGTGCTCCCCGTACCGGGCGCCGAGCTCACCCGACGCCCCGGCCTGCTGCAGCGCCTCGATGGCCGCGTGTTTCCTGGCGGTCAGCCCGGGCAGGCCGACCGGGAAGCCGAGCAGCCCCACGCACCCGCCGGCCTGGCCGAGCGCCCCGAAGCTCAGCTGGGCGTCGGTCTCGTCGTACCCGCGGATGACGGCGGCCCCGGTCTGTGCGCGCACGGCTTGCCTGAGCCCGTCGGCCAGCGCGGTGAATTCGGGAAAGGCGAAGGCTAGCCAGTCCCAGCCCGCCGGCCGGGCCCGGCAGGCGAGCGTCGCCTCGGTGATCACCGCGAGCGTCCCTTCGGACCCGACCAGGAGCCGCCGCAGGTCCGGCCCGGCCGCCGAGCGCGGTACCGGCTTGCAGCGCAGGATCTCGCCCTCCGGGAGCACCGCGGTCAGCCCGAGCAGCACGTCCTCGATCGCCCCGAATCCCGTGGACGCCTGCCCGGCCGAAGACGCGGCGATCCAGCCGCCCACCGTGGAGATGGCGATCGACTGCGGGTAGAGGCCGGCCGTCAGCCCGTGTTCGGCCAGAGCCTCCTCGAGCTGGTCGCCGCGCACGCCGGCCTCGGCGCTTATGGTCTGCGACACCAGGTCAACGTCGGTGATCCGGTTCATCCGGGACAGGTCCAGGACCACGGACCCGGCCTCCGCCTCAGCCCCGCCGCACACGCCGGAGCCGCCCCCGCGGGGGATCACGGCCGTGAACGTCTGCGATGCCCAGGTCAGGATCGTGGCCACCTCCTCGGTGCTGGCCGGGAAGACCACCGCGGCGGGGACCGGAAGCTCGTCGCCCCGGACGCGCCGCAGCAGCGCCAGCGCCCAGGAATCGATGGCCCGCTCGCGCAGGATGTCCGCGTCGGTCCGCACGGTGCCGTCAGGCAGTCGGCTCACCAGCATGTCCAGGGGGTTCACGAGGCGGATCGTAACCCACGGAGCAAACCAGGGCATCGGCCAGAAGCGAACGTGGCCGTACGGTGACCGATCGGAGGATGTGGCGCAATCAGCGCGCCGGTAACCTGCACAGGGCGAAAGGAGAACCATGCCAGCGATCCCCACATCCCACCGTGACTTTCTCGATGGCCAGTTCGCGACCCTGGCCACGATCGGCCCGGACGGCCGTCCGCAGCTCTCAGAAGTCTGGTTCCTCGCCGAGGACGACACGATCGGCCTCTCGCTTAATACCAGCCGGCAGAAGACGAAGAACTTGCTGGCGAATCCGGCCGCGAACCTGTTCCTCCTTGACCTGGCGAACCCCTACCGCTACCTGGAAATCCGCGGCGATGCCGAGATCTCACCAGATGATGACTACTCCTTCGCCGCCAGCGTCGGCGCGAAGTACCACGCGAACCTACGGGACCATGACCAGCCTGGCCAGTCGCGCGTCAAGGTCATCATCCGCCCGGTGCGAGTCAACGCGGTCGACATGGGGACTTGACCGGCGCTGCTAGCGTCGGGCGCGGGGCCACGGGCGAGGGCCGTGGCTGCTGGGGGCCAGGTCACGATTGTGGCGGGAGTGCGGAGAACTCCGGGCTGCCCGGCATTGACTTTTGACCAGGCCAGGGTTTTGCCTGGGTATAGCCAGATCCGATTCCATCAGGCCGCTGGCTGCTGCTCCTGGTGAGCCCGACCCGATCGAGTATGCGCCAGCCGACCCGGCCGGAGGGAGCAGCATCATGCAAGAGTTCAACAGGGGCAGCGTCCGGGCTAACCAGCTGACGTTCGAGTACCTGACGCAAGGGGACGGCCCGCTGGCGCTATGCGTTCATGGTTTCCCTGACTCGCCGTATAGCTACCGTTACCTGCTCCCGGCGCTGGCGGACGCCGGGTACCGGGCGGTGGCCCCGTTCAACCGCGGGTTCGCGCCGACCGAGCTTCCCGATGACCGCCACCACGTGCACTCCAGCACGATGGTCGCCGACCAGATCGCGCTGCACGAGGCGCTCGGCGGCGACGCTGACGCGGTCCTGATCGCGCATGACTGGGGCGCGGTCGGGGCCTGGGGGGCGGCCGGCAAGGAACCCGGGCGGTGGCGGCGCTGCATCATCCTCAACATCCCGCCGTTCGCGATCTTCGGCGAGAACATCGTCACCTACGACCAGATCAAGCGCTCGTTCTACTTCTGGTACTTCCAGATGCAGCGGGTCTGCGAGCAGGTCATCTCGGCCGATGACTTCGCGTTCATCGACCGGATCTGGGCCGACTGGTCCCCCGGCTACGACGCCTCCGAGGACCTGCCCAAAGTCAAGGAATGCATCCGCGAACCCGAGCATTTCCAGGCCGCCCTGGGCTACTACTGGGGACAGTTCGACCCCGCCCGGTTCGGCTCACCGGAATGGGCCGCCGAGCAGGCCGCGGCCTGGGGCAAGGACATCACCCAGCCCACCTTGTACCTGCACGGCACCCAGGACGGCTGCCACGGCATGACCCAGGAACAGGTCAGCCGGGTCCCGCAGCACTGCGGCCCCGGATCGCAGTCCGAGCTGATCGACGGCGTCGGCCACTTCCTGATGGTGCAGCGCCCCACCGACATCAACAAGCGGATCGTGGACTTCCTCGCCGGATAGCACCACAGCCCGCCATAGGCGGGTCGACTAGGCCAGCACACCGGCCCGCTAGGGTCGGGCAGCATGCGGCGGAGTTCTTTCCTGGAGCTGACGCCGAGCTTGGTGAACACCTTGCGCAGGTGGCCCAGCAGCCCGCGCTCGGGCGCCGGGCCGACCAGGCCCGGGAGACATGCGCGACCGACGGCGACGTGTGCGTCCGCGCCGAGGGTGGCGTGCATGTGTATTCACTCCTTCGAGGTGAGGCCGGCGGCGCCGCTCAGTCTCTTCCCGAGCCGGAGAAGATCCGCAGGAAGAACAGGAAGACGTTCAGGACATCCAGGAAGATGGACGCGGCCAGGAAGGGCGCGGAGGCGATGTCGCTGGAGCGGCGCAGCCGCTGGAAGTCGAACATGGTGAAGCCCGCGAAGATCACCAGGCCGATCACCGAGTAGATCAGCGCACCGTGCGGGATGTGCACGAAGATCAGCACGATGCCGAACACGATCAGGGCCAGCAGCGCCCAGAAGCAGGCCCGCGCGATCACCGACAGGTCACGCTCAGTGGCGTAGCCGGCCGCCCCGAAGCCGGCGATGAACAGCGCCGTAGCCCCGCCCGCCTGCCACAGCGCGCGCGGGTCCACGCTCGCGTAATAGGCGAGGGTCGGCGCCACGGCCACCCCGATCAGCAGTCCGAAGACGGCGAGCAGCCCGACCGTCAGCTGCGAGGACCGGCGCGCCGCGAACCGCATGCCGATCAGGCAGGCGAACGCGCCGATGAACGCGGCGAAGCCCGCACCGTAGGACAGGTTGCGGCCCAGGTAGGCGCCGGCCGCGAAGAGGGCCGCCGTGGCCGCGACGTATGCCATCGTCTGCGCGAACAGGGTGTGGGTTCGAGTTGGCGCCCCGAACCCCTCGTAGCGAAGTGACGCGCTCATGACATCCTGCCCTTTCTGCCGTTTTGGCTGTTCAGTGACTTGCGGGTGTTCTCGGCGTGGCTTCGTGGCCGCCGGCCCACCAACTGGTGACGAGGGCAGCGTATTCGGCCCCGGCGCCTTCCCAGGTGAAATGGCCCCCGTCGACGATGTCGGGCAGCACGTACCGCTCGATTCCGGCCAGCGCGGTGGCGATCAACTGCCGCGGATCAGCGTGGCGGAACTCTTCCAGATCGGGAGCCTCGATCCAGTCCTTGAGCAGGCCGCCCAGCTCAAGCGGAACCGCGGCGGCGCCGCTGCCCACGACAAGTCGCGGAAGGCACGTGCTCTTGCTCGCCCGTGCGCAGGAGGATGTGCCGGTCTCGCCAGTAGGGTCTCGGCTATCTCGTCCACGGACTTGATGCCTGGGGCCCAAAGCACGTACTCGATTTGGTCCAGATCAGCGATGCTCCTTCAGCGGCAAGACCCACGAGGGCGGGACCCGGGTTCGCCCGCAACCCGAAGCATGTCCCGGAGTGTTAAGCTCTGCCATTTTCCTCCTCTTAGCCGGTGAACCGGGTGATCACAGTCCGTTCTCCTCTGCCTCGCCAGCCAGGTGAGCAGGGCTGCCGCCAGGAGCAGCCCCGTGACTACCCAGAGGGGGAGGGGAAACCCTCTGCCTCCTCCCAGGACAAGAGGCGGGGCTGCCGGTCCTGCGCAGCCAGGCCTGACCCCGACCCCGAACTCGACGCTCTCCTCAGCTCCTGAGGCTTCGAGCCTTGCTCCGTAGATGCCCTTGGCTGCCCCAACGGGGACAGTGAGCGTAACCGGGATGCTCACAGCCTGCCCGGGGTCGAGCGTGACACTGCTTTCCGCCATCTTGATCCATGATGCCCCCGCCGGGGGATCGGCGCGGAAGACGAACGTCTCAGGCTCGGTTCCCGTGTTTACCCAGTAGGAGCTGCTCATGGAGTAGCTGTGGCCCGGACGGGCGATGCCTGCATAGCAGACGAGATGCACCGCCATAAGCAGTCCTATCAAAGACTACTCCTCGTCCTTGTTCTCTATCTCACTGGAGTCGCGCTCAGACGACTATAGAACAGGTCGCCGCTCTCCCTTGTGGAAAGCCGGCGAGCTGAGGCTGACGCTGCCCCGAATGCATTCTTGGTGCTCACGTGACTCGGGTCTAGTGCAGTGTGCTCCGGTGCGGGATTCCGATGGAGCCAGCCTCGGCGAAGGCCTCTCATGATGGGCGCATTATATCGCGACGGTAATTGCGCTTTCAATTCGTGTTGCATACCTTGGAAGGTAGGGATGTTCAGATTGCTATGGCTGATAAGTATCTCTTGCTGCGGGAAAATCGCGGCGGAGCTGCGTATTTCTCGTGAGACGGCCTTCAGGCGGTGCTGGATGGGCACATTAAGGCGAAGCAGGTACGCAGCCCCGGGTCAACTGGAGAGTTGAGGCTAAGGACTTCTGTGCGTACAAGTCCAATAGGAATTGGGGACGCTGAGCATGAGCCAGCGGAAGACGCTATCGAGAAGCCTGGCTGAAAGGGCTTTGCGGCATTTATATAGCTCGAATCCCCGGATCCCCTTACGAGGGAAGCTGCCAGGGCATTGCTCGCCAAGCGAGGTGCATAATGTCGAAGAATGGCAAGGCACTAGCTCACGCACTTGCGGATGAAGCGCTCTTGAAATTGCCTGCCACCAAGGCAGGCGGGTACGTCAGAAGGTCACCACGTGGCCGGTGCGGGGGGCGGTGCGGCCGGCCAGGACGTCGAGCCACACCTCCCGCAGCGCGTCGTGGCCACGGTGGCGGACCACGTCGACCCAGCCGTCGGCGGCGGCCGCGAACCCTCGCCACGCCTGCGCGAAACGCAGGTCCAGTCCCTCGCGGCCCCAGTCGGCTGAGCGCTTGCGCATCTGGTCGGGGGCGAAGAAGACGCCTCTGCGCGGACCGCCGAGCGCCTGCGCGCCGGACTGTTCCTGGTGGGTGACGCCGACGACCGCCTCGTGCACCAGCCGCGCGCCCAGCTGGCCGCGGATCCGGGCGCGGACGTCGGCGCTGCCTGCGAAATCCAGGTAGGCCGTGGCGACGGCCGGGCTGAGCTGATCGACCGCCTCGTACGGCAGCACCCGGTCATAGCAGCCCAGACTCTCGGTGAACGCCACGTTCGGCGCCGAGGTGAGACCGACCAGCTCCGGAGTCTTCCCGCGCAGCAAGAACGCGGTGCCGTAGGCCGTCTTGCTCGACGCCGAGGAGAGCACGAGCACCTCGGCACCGAACCAGCCGTTGTCCTCCAGCTGGTCGGCCAGCATGAACGAGGTGAAGAAGAGCGGCCGGAACAGGATGAGCAGGTCCTCCTGGTCGTCCCGGTACGCCGCGTCGCCGGTGGTCAGGGCGTAGGCGTTGTACGGCGACGGCAGCGGGGCGCGGTGCGGGCTGGCGTCACGGAAACCGCGCTCATCGGCCCGGCCGGGCCGCACGACCAGGTGGCTGGCCGGCGGCAGGTACCCGTAGACCCGCCCGCCGACTCCAACGCCGTCCACGGCGGAGGCGGCGATGTCGGCGAAACCCCACAGCGGCACCATCCCCCAGCCTGCGTGAGCTGTACGGGGCGCTGGCCCCGGTCGCCGTCGTTCCGGCCGGCGGCGGCGACGTGGCCGTATGCCCGGGCCGTGACCTGCAGGTCTGCGCCGGGGATGAGGTGACGCTGATCGGCACGCCGGCCGAGCTGCGGGCGGCCGGGGTGAGCGGGCCCGCCGCCGACTTCTCCTTCCGCGGCCAGCCGCCGTGGCTGATGGCCGGCGCGATCTGCCTGATGCTCGCGGGCGCCCTGTTCGTGGCGGTCTTCTTCGCCCTGCTCACCAACATCGTGGTCGGGCGCCGCATCGAAGAATCGCTCGGGCGGCAGCGGATCACCGGGCTGGACGGGCACATCCTGGTGATCGGGCTGGGTTCGGTCGGCATGCGGGTCGTCCAGCAGCTGGCCGACGCGGGGCAGGACATCGTGGTGGTGGAGAAGGACGAGCACAACCGTCACCTCGGGCAGGTCCGCGCCCTCGGCGTGCCCGTGGTCATCGCCGACGCCACCGAGCCGCAGGTCCTGGAGTCGGTCCGGCTGGCCAGCGCCGCCGCCGTCGCGGTCATGACCAGCGACGACCTCGCCAACGTGGAGACCGGCCTGGCCGTACGCGACCAGCTCGGGCCGCGCCGGGACAGCACCCCGGTGGTGCTGCGGATCTTCGACCCGCAACTGGCCCGCTCGGTGAAGAACACCTTCGGGTTCACCTCCGTCCGCTCGACCGCGGCGCTGGCCGCGCCGTGGTTCGTGGGCGCCGCGCTCGGCCTGGACGTGCTGAGCACGTTCTACGCGGGCGACGAACCGCTGCTGGTGGCCCGGCTGACCATCACCCCGCAGGGCGGCCTGCACGGCCTGGCCATGCATGACCTGGCCGCCAGGACCCGGGTGCTCGCGATCAGGCGCGCCGCCGACAAGGCGATCCTGGAACACCCGCCCCGGCGCAGCACCCGGTTCCGGCCCGACGACGAGGCCTACCTGATCGGCCCGTACTCCGAACTGCTGACCGTGCTCCGGCGCGACCGGCCCACTCCAGAGGCCCCGCAGCCGCCAGGTTCTTCCCCGTGCTTCCCAGAACTGCTGGTACCCACGGTCGCGCGTCTAGCGCCCGGCCGCGCCGGGGCAAGGCCCTGGCCGGTGCCCTGGTGCGCTACCGGCCTGTGCCTGCGCCCCGGCCTGTGCCTGCCACCGCTTTCCCGCATGCCCCATGAGCCCCGCGCGCCCGCCCCGCAACCCTGGATCCGACCCCGCCCGCGCCCGTAACGGCAACAATGGAGCATCGTGGCTGTCCCGGCAGCATCAATGCTCCATCGTTGCTGTTAGGTCCGGGCTAGAAACCGCGCCTGCGGCATGATCGGGGGCTTGACGCGCAAGCCAGCAGACCAGGTCCGCTGAGTACGCTCTGCGGCCGTTGCGACCCGCCTGACGTGGCGGCTAGCGTTAGCTGAAGTGTTCCGTGAGCCTTCAGTCAGGCGGCGGCAGGGAGAGGCGACGGCATGGTTGTTGTGCTCCAGCGTCTGAATTTGTCGTTCGGCCTCGCCAGTGAAGTTCGCGGTGTGTTCCCCTGAGCGGCGTGCTTTGAGAGGCCCGGGGTGACCGTGCCTCCCCCGCCCCGGTTGCTCGGCAGGACCGGCGAGCTGCAGGTCTTGGACCGGCTCATCGCGAACGTACGAAGCGGTCAAAGCACCGTCCTGGTGGTGCGGGGCGAACCGGGGATCGGCAAGACGGCCCTGCTGCGGCACCTGACCGGGCAGGCGTCCGGGTTCCAGGTGATCCGCGGCTCCGGTATCGAATCGGAGATGGAGCTTGCCTTCGCCGGGCTGCATCAGTTGTGCGCTCCGATGCTGGACCGGCTTGGTTCGCTGGCCGAGCCGCAGCAACGCGCCCTCAGCGTCGCGTTCGGGCTCGCCTCGGGGAACAACCCCGACCGGTTCCTGGTCGCCCTCGGGGCGCTCAGCCTGATGGCGGAGACGTCCGAGGAGCAGCCGTTGCTGTGCGTCGTGGACGACGCCCAGTGGCTCGACCAGGCCTCGGCTCAGGTGCTCGGGTTCGTCGGGCGACGCCTGCTCGCGGAGTCGATCGCGCTGGTGTTCGCGGCCCGGACGCCGTCCCAAACAGTCGCCTCGCTGGATCCCCTGGCCGGCCTGCCCGAGCTCAGGCTGGACGGGCTGGCTGAAGAGCCGGCCCGAGCGCTGCTGGCGACGGTCACGTCGGGCCCGCTGGATGAGAGCGTCCGCGCCCGGATCATCGAGGAGACGCACGGCAATCCGCTCGCCCTGCTCGAGCTCTGCCACGGCCTGGGTACCGCCGAACTAGCCGGCGGGTTCGCGCTCCCGGACGCGGGAGACCTGCCCGGCCGCATCGAGGCCCAGTACCTGGAGCGCCTCGGTGAGCTGCCCGAGCAGGCCCAGCGGCTGGTCCTGGTCGCGGCCGCCGACCCGGTCGGGGACGCGGCCCTGATCCTCCGGGCGGCCCACGTCCTCGGCCTGGACATCGCGGGCATCACCCTGGCCGCGCACGCCGGCCTGCTGGACTTCGGCGTGAACGTGCGCTTCCGGCATCCGCTGGTGCGTTCGGCCGTTTACCGGGCCGCCGCGGTCGCGGACCGGCGAGCCGCCCATGCCGCGCTCGCCGCGGTGACTGATCCGGGGGTCGATCCCGACCGTCGGGCCTGGCATCGCGCGCACGCCACGGCCGACCCTGACGAGGCGGTGGCCACCGAGCTCATCAACTCGGCCGGCCGGGCTCTGCGCCGGGGCGGGGTAGCCGCGTCCGCCGCCTTCTGGCAGCGAGCCGTGGCGCTCACCCCGGACCCGGGCCAGCGCGCTTCGCGGGCGCTGGCGGCGGCCGAGGCGAAGTACGCGGCGGGGGATTTCGTAGCCGCGCAGGCCCTGCTGGTCACGGCGGAAGTCGGACCGCTCGACGAGCTCGGCCTTGCGCACGTGCAGCGGATGCGGGCGCAGATCGCGTTTGCCCTGCGGCGGGGCAGCGACGCGCCGCCGCTGCTGCTGCGAGCCGCCCAGCGACTGCAGACCCTGGATGCCGAGCTGGCCCGGCAGACCTACCTCGAAGCCCTGGTGGCCGCGATCTACGCCGGCCGGCTCGCCCACGGGCAGGACGTGCTGGACATCGCCCGCGCGGCGCAGGCCGCGCCGTTCGGCCCTTCCGGGGCTTCCGGGGCTTCGGGACCTGAGCCGCTGCCGCACTCGCAGTTGCTGCTCCGCGGCCTGGCCGTGCGGCTGACGGATGGATACGCGGCCGCCGCGCCGACGCTCTCCGAAGCGCTGCGGCGCTACCGGGCGCAGCCGCAGGAGCTGGACTGGCCATGCGTCTCGTACAACCTGGTCGCCATGGACCTGTGGGACGACGAGGCGTGGTTCTCACTCGCGGCCGACCAGGTCCGGCTGGCGCGCGCGAACGGCACCCTGAGCTGGCTTCCGTTCGCGCTCGACTACCTGGCCGAGATCCACATCCAGGCCGGCCAACTGTCGGCGGCGGCGGCCCTGCTGGCGGAGGGCGAGCGCATCGACCCGGGGATCAGGGCGGCCACGCTGCCCTACGTCTCGCTCCTGCTCGCGGCGTGGCGCGGGGATGCGCCGGCCGCAGGCGAGCTCACCGAGGTGCTGGTCCGGGGCGCCTCGGCCCGGGGTGAGGGCGCGGCGCTGACGTACGCGGAGTACGCCAACGCCGTGCTGCACAACGGCCTCGGCAACTACTCCCTCGCCGCCGAGGCCGCGCACCAGGCCAGTGCCGCCGGCGAGCTCGTCATCTCCCCCTGGTCCTTGTACGAGCTGGTGGAAGCCGCGGTGCGAAGCGACCAGCGCGAGCGCGCCGCGGCCGCGGCGGCCCAGCTGTCGGAGCTAGCCGCGGCCAGCGGCAGCGACTGGGCCTGCGGCGCGGCGGCGCGGTCCCGGGCGATGCTGGCCGAGGGGCGCGCCGCCGAACAGGAATACCGCGAGGCCATCGACCGGCTGAGCCGGACCCGGATGGCGACCCACCTGGCCCGGGCCCGGCTGAGCTACGGCGAATGGCTGCGGCGCGAGAACCGGCGGATCGACGCCCGCAACCAGCTGCGGCCCGCGTTCGAAGCATTCGTCTCCATGGGTACTCAGGCTCTGGCCGAACGGGCCCGGCGCGAGCTGGTGGCCACCGGCGAGAAGGTACGCAAGCGGACCGAGGACACCCGCGCTGACCTGACTCCGCAAGAGGAGGAAATCGCCCAGCTGGCCAGGGGCGGGCGAACCAACCCGGAGATCGGCGCCCAGCTGTTCATCGGAGCCCGCACCGTCGAGTGGCACATGCGCAAGGTGTTCTCCAAGCTGGGCATCAGCTCCCGGCGCGAACTCGACCGGGCCCTGAGCCGCCGGGCACCGTCAGGGGCGGGACGGTTCTGACCTAAGCCTGGTCCCCCACATCTCCGCGATCGACAACACCACCCGGAAGGTGCTGGGCGAACGGCAGGGCACGGGGGCACCACGGCCGTTCGGGTTCGGGTTCTTCTTCTCCCTCGGGGGCGGCTACTGCTGCGGGTACTTGCGCATGGCGTAGGCCACATTGATGATGCCGACGATGACCCAGATCAAGGCCATGAGCATGATGGCGGCGACGCCCGGGGACCCCTTGAGCACGATCACGGTCACCGACAGGGCGACCAGCATGGACCCGAGGGCCAGCACGAAGGACTGCCGGCCGGAGCGGTCGGCCCGTTCGGCCCGGATCATGCGCCGTTCGGCCCGGATCATGCGTCTGGCCCGGCGGCGCTGGTGCCTGCACCCCGCGTACCGGTCCAGCTGGGTCAGGATGCGGCTGTCCACCTCCGCCGTGACCCGGTTGTCGATCTCGGCCGCGAT
>Ga0187807_1000369_pt1 | contig 14102 bp, 15 predicted proteins | sample NC_wetland_sal_i_4_FD_132432 | JGI IMG/M metagenome (GOLD analysis project Ga0187807, IMG submission 132432) | Wetland sediment microbial communities from Neuse River Estuary, North Carolina, USA - ASW_2 | ecosystem: Environmental > Aquatic > Freshwater > Wetlands > Sediment | place: USA: North...
CACGCTGCACGTCGGCGGCACGCTCGGCGACGGTAAGGGCGCGTACTTCGCCCCGGCCGTGCTCACCGGCGTGACCCCGGACATGCGGGCCTACCGCGAGGAGCTGTTCGGCCCGGTCGCCGTGGTCTACAAGGTCAGCAGCGACGACGAGGCGGTCCAGCTCGCCAACGTGGTGGACTTCGGCCTTGGCGGCGCGGTCTGGTCGACCGACGAGGAGCGGGCAGTCAAGGTCGCCGAGCAGCTGGAGGTCGGCATGGCCAACGTCAACACCCCGGCAGGCGAGGGCGCGGACCTGCCGTTCGGCGGCACCAAGCGCTCCGGGTTCGGCCGCGAGCTCGGCCCCCTCGGCATCGACGAATTCGTCAACAAGCGCCTGTTTTACGTCGAGAAGTAGCCCTTGACGAGAAACGCCCCAAAGTCTCCCCGGCAGGCCGCTCCCGGTGGCCCGCGGTGCGGCACCCGCTCGGCTCGCGTCCACGGCTCGTGCGCACTGCGCCCCGCCTGGAGGCCGCCGGGATTAGTCCGGGCGGGGCTGTGATGGACCTTTCCTGGACCTGCTGTCCGCCTGCGGTTGACCCGGCTCTTCGGCGCTGCTAACTACAGTGCTGATGTCAGCCTATAGGAATACCAAATCCTGTCTATTCATACCCCTACTGAGCTGCGGGAACTCCTGATCTCTGGCGGCCGGGAATTATGGTGGTCCCGGGCTGCTCTTCTTCGTCTGTGGACGTGGCGGGATTGCGTGAAGTGTGTTATCGCGTAAAGGCAGTTGCGGTCTAGGCCAGATGATCGCCGGATTGCAACTGATTGCCAGGTGGCAAGCGCCATTGCTGGCATGATGTCTTGTAGGCGGGTGATCTCATGCCGTGCTAGCCCTTCACCGGCCGCGGGCGATGATCGCCCGTGCTTCCTCCTGGGACATCGGCGGGCGAGCACCGGCTGCCCGGTCTGGCCGGCCACGTTGTTCATGGCCGCGTAGTCGAGCGTTGCGGGATTTGGCTGCGGCTTGTCACCGGGAATGCCGATGCGGCGGATGAAGGCGAGGAAGGAGCCCGCGTCGTGTGTCTGCAGCAGCACCGCCTCCTCGGCGCCCACGTTGCTGAACGCGTGCGGCACGCCTTTGGGCAGAGAAAGGTAGTCGCCGGCGCTGGCGACGAAGGTGTCGTCGCCGCAGCGCATCGCCAGTTGCCCGCGTAGGAGGTAGAAGCTGTCGTCGACGTCGTGATGCACGTGGAGGGGGGCGGCCGCGCCTGGGCCGACGTGGTGCTCGATGACGACCGGGAGCGCGCCCTCGGGTGAGCGCAGGACGGCCCTGTCGCCGTAGAACCAGTAGGACTCTCCCTCGCCGTCCGCGGTCCTGGCCGCACGGCGGCCGGTGGCTGGGCTGTGTGTCATAGTTCCCTCCTGTTGCCTGCCGCGGCGGTGCCAGGCCTGGTCGAGCCGCTGATCAGCCGCGAGCTGTAAGTGCTGGGCGTGCTGGCCTCAGGCCGGTCGAACCAGGCCATCGCCCGCGAGCTTGTCGTAACCCTCGACACCGTCAAGAAGCACGTCAGCCATCTCCTGGCCAAGCTCGGCGCGGCCAACCGCACCGAGGCCGTCACCCCGGCACAGGAGCGGAGCCTGATCCCCTGACGGAGCGCCGTAGCTGGTACCGCAGCACCTTCGTGCCGCCGGCCTTCGGCGGAAATTCCACCCGGCCTGTCCACTTCCGGGTGACGCCTGCCGCAGCGCCAGGTCATAGCGTCCCCCCGCAAGACCGGTGACACGAAGGAGATGAGTGATGACCGCCCAGATAACGACCACGCTTAGCAATAACGGCCGGCGGTGCCGGGGGCGAATCGGGGGCCGGTCATGCTCGCCATCCTGCTAGCCCTGGCATCCGCTGCCGGTTACGGGGGCTCCGACTATGCGGGCGGCCTGGCGGCTCGCCGCGGCAGCGTCATCCGCATTACCATCCTGGCGCAGGCTGTCAGCGCTGCTCTGATGATCTTCATCCTGCCACTGGCGGGTCTGCCGGCGCCCTCTCCTGGTGGCCTCGCCTGGGGAGCGGCCGCCGGAGTGGGCGAAGCAATAGGGGCGCTTGCGTTGTACGCCGGATTTCGTGACGCTGCGTTCAGCGTGGCTGGGCCGATCAGCGCGGTCGGCTCGGCGGGATTCTCGGTACTTGCTGGTCTGCTGCTGGGTGAGCGTCCCGGCACGTTGGCGATGATAGGAATCGGACTCGCGCTGCCGGCCATCATAGGCGTGTCGGCGAGCCCAGAAAGCGCGCGGCCAGGGCGCGGCCGACCCGGCCACGCCAAGCCGGGGCGCCCCGAGCCACACCGAGATGAATCAGATCAGGGGAGCCCTGCCGGATCGCGCCGTGCTGGGTCCGGTCTGCCGTCAGCGGGAGTGATCTGGGGGCTGCTCGCCGGCGCTAGCTTCGCGCTCCTGTTCATCGCGCTGAACCGGGCGGGCGGCGGCAGCGGCCCATGGCCGCTCGTGGCCTCCCAGTTCACCGCGCTCGCCGTGGCGGTCTGCCTGGGCGCGGCAACCGGAGAGGCGCGCCTGCCTACGCGGCATGCCGCCGGGCTCGCGGCGCTGACCGGCGTGACCGGCGCGGCCGGGGAGGGCCTGTACTTCTACGCCACCCAAGCAGGTCTGCTTGCCGTCACGGCGGTTCTCACCTCGTTGTATCCGGCAGTGACAATCGGTCTCGCCCGCCTCTTCCAGGGCGAGCGGCTCACCGTGACCAGGCTGACCGGGCTCTGCCTGGCTGCCGCGTCCGTCGGGCTCATCGCCGCAGCCGGGGCCGGTTGACCCCGCAAGCGACGCCGACTGCCTGCGCTGGCCCTCATTCGTCGCCATCCGACCATCAGCCAGCTGACTCAATAGATGGCCGCCATCCGCCGCTCATTCCGCAGTTCCGCCAGCCGAGGCCGGGCACGAATCCCGGCCGGGCGCATGCAACTTGGTGGCCAGCAGCACATCCCGGCCAGATGCCACCTCCAACGGGACCGCTGAGGCCGGCTCCGTGACCGTTGACCTGCACGCTCACCGCCTCCAGGATCCTCCGTGTCGCTGCCGGAACACCAGAGCCACCGGCCGCCAGCCGCCTTCCCAGCTCCCCGGTGAGCGTAAGCAGTGCGCGGACGTGCGTCCCTTACCAAGGTAGGTCGCATAGCGACGCTGAATTGCTGCGCGTCGGCGGGCCGCGCGGCGCCGGCCTTCGGGCGAACGGCGGGGTCATCGTCGCGCCGCAGGTCAGGGCGCCTGCCGCCGCGATTGGTCAGGCCGTGGCGGTTCCAATGACGCGGATCAGCGGCAGCACGGATCCGGACTGCCGTCTCGCCATCGCATGTATCCCGGCCGCGGAGACGACCGGGTAGCTGGCGGGGCGGCACTTTCGTGCCTGGTGCGGCCGCGGAAGATTCCACCTGCCATTTCCACTTCCGGGTGACGCGCGGCCTGCGGGGCCTTCCTAGCGTGCGAAGGACAGAAACGCACACCGACGGGAGTGAAGAATGACTGCTCACCAGCCCGGCCAGCTCGACACGGGCACCGCCGGGGCCACGAGCACCTGGCCCGTGCCCCAGGCGGCACCTCAGCCGGGGCGGTATGAGATCGACACCACCCGTTCGGCCGTCACGTTCCGGACCCGGCACATGTTCGGGCTCGCGCCGGTTCGCGGCAGCTTCGCGATCCGGGCCGGGACGGTCGACGTCGCCGGGCCGCGCACCGATCCGGGTATCTATGCGGAGATCGAGGCGGCGAGCTTCCGCACCGGCAACGGGCAACGGGACAGCAACGTACGGTCGGCGCGTCTCCTGGATGCCGGCCAGCACCCCGTCATCACCTTCAGATCCGGGCACGTGGACGGCCCGGCCCTGACCGGGACGCTGACCGTGCGCGATGTCACCCGGCCGGTCAGTTTGTCGATCGAGCAGTCCGCCGTGTCGCCCGGATCGTTCACCGCCCGCGCGGCCACGCGGATCGACCGGACCGCGTTCGGGGTGACCGCCTACCGTGGGCTGGCCGGACGCTACCTCGACGTGACGGTGGAGGTCCGGTGCCTACGCACGTGACCGCGGGGGCGGACATGACCGCCCACGCCGCTATCGGGGCGGGAACACCCTGCGCTAGCGCGGTCGTGGTGGCGGGGCTGCGGAAGAGTTATGGCGCGGTGCAGGCGGTGAGCGGGGTGAGCTTCACCGTCTCCCGCGGGGAGATCTTCGCGCTGCTCGGCCCGAACGGCGCCGGCAAGACCACCATCCTGGAGATCTTGGAGGGATTCCGCACCCGTGACGCCGGGCGGGTCGGTGTGCTCGGCGCCGATCCCGGCGACCGGTCCGAAGGGCGGGCGCTGCGTGAGCGGATCGGGCTGGTGCTGCAGGACATCGCGGTCGAGCCCTACCTGACGGTCCGCGAGACCATTGCCCGCAACGCCGGCTACTACCCGGCGCCACGGGATGTGGGCGAGGTGATCGACCTGGTCGGCCTGGCCGGGCAGGAGAGAAAGAAGGTCCGCAACCTGTCCGGCGGCCAGAAGCGGCGCCTGGACCTGGCACTGGGCCTGATCGGCGACCCGGACCTGCTGTTTCTCGACGAGCCGACGACCGGGTTCGACCCGAACGCGCGCCGGGACGCATGGGAAGTCGTGCGCAATCTGCGCGGCGCGGGAACCACCATCATGCTCACCACCCACTACATGGACGAGGCCCAGGCGCTAGCCGACCGGGTGGCAGTGATCTCCGACGGCCAGATCGTGGCCGAAGGGACACCGGCCACCATCGGCGGACGTGACACCGCCCGGACCCGCATCCATTTCACCCTGCCGTCCCGGTGGACGGCCGCGGACCTGCCGGTCGAGGCCACGCAGGCCGACGGCCTGGTCACCGTGCAGACAGCGGAGCCGACCGGAACGCTGCACCAGCTGACCGGCTGGGCGCTGCAGCATGGCACGGTGCTCGGCCAGCTCACCGTCGACCGGCCCAGCCTGGAAGACATCTACCTGCGCCTGACCGACCACGGCACACCCGAACCCAGACCCCAAAGGAGCACACGGTGAGCATCACCACCGCCCACCGGGCCCCGCGCCGGGATACCGGCCTGCTGTGGCACCAGATCCGCTACGAGCAGCTGTCGTTCTGGCGCAACCCGCAAAGCGCGTTCTTCACGTTCATCTTCCCGGTCGTGCTCATCACGATCTTCGGCGCGCTGTTCCACGGCGGTGGCGGCAGCTCGTACTTCTACGGGCTGTCTGCCCTGCAGTACTACGTGCCCACCATCGCCGCGCTCTCGGTGCTGGGCTCCTGCTACAGCCAGCTGGCGATCGTGCTGTCGATGCGGCGCCAGGACGGCATCCTCAAACGAGTCCGAGCCACACCGTTGCCCGCATGGGCCTACTTCCTCGGGCTGCTGGCGCACTGCATCATGATCAGCGTCATCGATGTCGCGCTCATCACCGGCATCGGCGCCCTGTTCGGGATGCCGCTGCCCACCCACTGGCCCGCGATCGCGCTGGCACTCGTGCTCGGCGCGGCCAGTTTCTGCGCACTCGGCGTCGCGGTCGCCTCCCTGATCCGCAACGCCGAGGCCGCGCCCGCGGTCGTGCAGCTCGTCTTGTTCCCGCTGCTATTCATCTCCGGCACCTACATGCCCATTCACTCCGCCGCGCTGAACCGGATCTCCGGCGCCTTGCCGGTGCGGCCGTCAACCAGGCCCTGCTCGGCCCGTTCGCCCAGCACACCGGGTTCGACTGGCACAACCTCGCCGTCCTGGCCGCCTGGGGCGCCGCCGGCGCGTTCATCGCCATCCGCCGCTTCCGCTGGAACCCAAGACCGCAATGACCGCAGCCAGATAACCCGGAGGTGCCCCATGTGCCCACACCGGCCCCCATGCCCACCCGCTGACCGCCCGGACCGCGGCGCCGCCCATACCGTCGCCTGCCACCCCGAGCAAGGCTGGAGCCTGCTCTGCAACGGAGTGATCGTCTTCGACGACATCGGCGAGATCCTGCCCGACGGCCGGGTGGTTCCTCCGCACCACCCGACCCACCGGCTGCCTGCCGCCGCGTGAGAACGCAGGAAAAGGAGCAAAGGCGTACGGGTGCCGCGACCTTGCGCCGCGGTTCCGCTGCGGGCACGACAGTGCCGTCGGATCGGCGACGGCCGCCGCCTAAACGGATCAGGCCGAGCTCTCGCGCCCGGGCCACGGCCTCGGTGCGGTTGGCCGCGCCGAGCTTGTCCATGACGTGGCTGACGTGCTTCTTGACGGTATCGAGGGTTACGACAAGCTCGCTGGCGATGACCTGGTTCGACCTGCCCGCGGCCAGCATTCCCAATACCTCCAGCTCACGGGCGGTCAGCGCCTCGGCCAGGCCTGGCACCGCGGCGGTACCCCGTCCGCCCGCTGGCGCCCCGACGGGCTTCGCCTCGAATGCGCGTTGCAGCCGGGCCAGGCAGCCAAGCGGGAGTCCAGCAGCGTCCTGGCCGACCCGCTGGGCCGCGATCAGCCGGCCCAGCAGTGCGGCCATCGGCGGCCCCTCGTCGGTGAAGACCCGGACATAACCCTGCGGGCAGGCCAGGGTAAGCGTCCCGGCCAGGGCGGCCACCGCGGCGGGCTCCTCACAGCTGGCCGCCAGCGCCAGCGCCCGCAGCGCGCCGGCCTCGATGAGACTGCCGGTCCGGTCCTGCGCGGCCGCCGCCGCGTGCAGCCGGTCCAGCAGCGCTAGTGCCTGGCCGGGCCGGCCTTCGGCGAGCAAGACCCGGGCCAGCACCAGATGCCCGGGCTCGCGGGGGTAGTCCGGCTCGTCGTCCGCGGCGAGACCGTTCTCCTGCGTCCAGCGGGCGGCTCCAGCCAGGTCGCCCTGGGCCAGCAGCAGCCGGGCCCGCTGCGCGGGGACCGGATTGAGCAGGCCGGCCCGGCCCGGTGATGCCCGCGCTGCCTCACCGATCGCATCCAGGGCGCCCCTCGGATCGCCCGTTGCCTGCCGGATCCATGCCAGCGTCACCAGGCCCGCGGCCAGCGGCGGGGTGTAGACGAACTGCCGGCACAGCGCAATGCCCTCGGTGACGTGGCCCAGCGCCAGGTCGAGTTCGTTCCGCTGATAGGCCACCTCGGCCAGGCCCACGTGCACGGGACCTGAGGCTGGCAGCGGCGTGCTGCCGGACCCGGCGGCGACTTCCAGCGCCTGCTGGCAGGTTCGGGCCGCTGCGTCCAGGCGCCCCCGGGCACGCTGAATCTGGCCGAGCTGATAGCTGCCCCATATGGCCACAGTGGCTTGCCCGGCCGCCTGCCACCCAGCGATGCCGGACACCAGGGCATGCTCGGCGTCGGCGAGTCGGCCATGGAGCCACTCGGCCATGGCCAGCAGCCCATGCGCGATGGAGCGCACCATCCACTCGTCCTCGCCGAGCTCAGCCAGGGCACGGGAAGCGAACGCCGCCGTACGCTCGGCGTCGCCGCGGAGCTGGGCCACGTAGCTGCGATCGAGCGCGATGTGCGCGGGGACGTTTGCCAGCAGGCTGGCGGCGTTGCCCACGGTGGGGTCGAACGGCTCCTCGGCGGCGCCGGTGAAGGCGCGCTCGGCCGCATCGGCCGCGCGCTCGACCGCGTCCGGCTGGCCGCTGGCCGCCGCCATCTGGGCCTGCGCCAGCAGCAGCCGGGGACGGCACCGGACCAGCTCGCCCGGGAGCGCCGAAATCCAGCGCTGGATCGTCGCCGCTTCGCCGCGCAGGTAGAAGACCGCGTCGAAGTGCTGCTCGATCAGCCGGGCGGCCCAGCTCATTTCCCCGGCGGCCACCGCGTGGCGAACAGCGTCATCGGCCAGCCCGTGCTTCTCGCACCAGGCCGCGGCGTTACGGTGCAGCTGCGCCACGCGGCTGGGCTGGTTTTCATCTAGGCGGGCGCGCAGCAGGTCAGCGAACAGGTGATGGTAGCGCCACCAGCCGCGCACCTCATCCAGGGGCACCAGGAACAGTCCTGCCGCCTCAATCTGCCCCAGCCGCGCCTGGCTTCCGGTACGGCCGGTGACCGCGTCGCACAGCTCCCCCGACAGCCGTTCCAGCACCGAGGTCTCCAGCAAGAAGGTGCGCACCTGCTCGCTCTGCCGCTCGAGCACCTCCTCGGCCAGATAATCCAGCACATAGCGGTGGCTGCCGGTAAACGCCGCCACGAACCCGGCCACATCTTCGTGCCCGCGCAACGACAGGCCGGCCAGCTGCAGCCCGGCCGCCCACCCCTCGGCGCGGGCCGCCAGCGCGGCCACCGCCGCGTCGGGCAGGTCAGCGCCGACCGCCTCACGCAGCATGGCCGCTGCCTCGTCGGCGGTGAACCGCAGCTCGGCGGCGCGCAGCTCAGCCAGCTGCCCGCGGGCCCGCAGCCGCGCCAGCGCCAGTGGCGGGTCGGCCCGGCTGGCCAGCACCGGGTGCAGCCCCGGCGGCAGGTGCTCCAGCAGGAAGCCCACGGACGCATGCACCGGCTGGGAGCCGACCAGATGGTAGTCATCTAGTACCAGCAGCACCTCGCCGGCCTGGGGCCGGGCGATCAGCTCGTTGATCAGCGCCGTCACCAGCGGCTCGAATGACGGCGGCGGCGGCGGGCCCAGCAGCGGGCCCACCCTCTCGCCGATACCGGGGCACAGCCTATCCAGCGCGGCCACCGCGTGGCGCCAGAACCGGGCCGGGTCGTTATCACCGGCATCCAGCGACAGCCAGGCCACCGCACGCCGGCCGCGGCGGGCCCAGTCGGCCAGCAACGCCGTTTTGCCGGACCCGGCCGGCGCACAGACCAGCACCAGGCCCCGTCCTAGCCCTTCATCGAGCCGGTCCGCCAGCCGCGGGCGGGGCACGAAACCCGGCCGCGGGCCGGGCACGTGCAGCTTGGTGGCCAGCAGCACATCCCGTTCGGCGGCCGCATCCGCCGATCCAGCTACCGCGGGCCGCTCAGTCACCGCTGACCTGCACGCTCGCCGCCTCCAGCGATCTCTCGTGCCGCTGCCGGGGTAGATCCATCGTAGTCGCCGGCTGGCCGGCGCGGTCGCGCGTCCAGCTCGCGCATCTAAACGCCACCGGTCGCCCCGCGGCATTCCCTCGGACATTCCTCGTGTAACCGCACACGACCGTGTAGGAGCGCGTTACGGGCGGCCGACATGGAGGTGCAAGCCCCGCTTTGCGTAAGAAGCCGGCCCTGCCCCACGGGCTGGCGGCGCTGCCAGTCCCAGCACCGGCCAGAGCGGCACTTTCGTGCCCGATGCCGCCACCGAAGATTCCACCCCCATAGGGCACCTTCGGGTGACGCCCTGGCCCTGGGCGCTTCGTAACGTGCAGGACAGAAACAGACACCGACAGGAGAGATGGAATGGCCGTTCTCAATCCCGGCCACGGCAAGACCGGCACCGGCGCTTCAAGGAGTCCGCCCCGGTGATACCCGCCTGGGACATCACCCAGCGCACCCGCAGTCCCGACGGAAAGGAGACCGCCGATGAGGCAAATCCGTATCGGCAGGCGCCGCACCGGACCGGCCAGCTGGCAGGAGACGCCACCGCCGCTCGACGCGCGCGACCCTGACATCGTTCACGCCCATCAGATCACCCGCCATACCAGCGGCTCCAGGGCCGGCCGAGCGCGGCCCGGCGGAGGGCGCGGAACGCGCCGCGCGGGCGGCCGCTAACAGGCCAAGGAGGACACCATGCATCCAGTAGTGCTGCAGCGGCTCGCCGCCGAGCGCGTCCGCGAGATGATCGCTGACGCGGACGACGTGCGGCGGGCCCGTCAGGCGCGCCGCGGCCGACTGTCACGAACACCGGCGCACATGACGCGGCCAGACCCGCCGCACGTGCACGCCGGACTCCAGCCAGCCTCACCAGACACAGCGATCGCCGCCATGCCGGCCGCCTGCAGGTCCGGCCCTTTCGCTGACAGCGATCAGGGCCAGCCTGATGAGCTCGCCTTCCACCTACCAGCCGCACGGAGGTAGCGGTTCAATGACTCACATCGATTCCGGTGACGGCGCTGCGGTGCTGGTACGCGCCGCTGACGCCGAGGTGATCGGGTTTCCTCCGCAGACGGTCCGGCTGCTGGCCGATAGCTCCGCAACCGGCGGGCGCCTGAGCACCCAGCGGGTCACCTTGGCCGGCGGCGCCGATGGCGCCAGTCCCCACCACCACGCGACCTCGGCCGAGCTGTTCTACGTGCTCAGCGGGTCAGTTCAGCTGCTCGCCGGTGATCGCCTCGTTGTTGCCAGCGAAGGAGACCTCGCTCTGGTGCCGCCGGGACTGCCGCACGCGTTCGCGGCCGCCCAGGCGTCAGATGCCGATCTGCTGATCGTGATCACTCCCGGCGTCGAGCGATTCGAGTACTTCCGCCACCTGGCCAGGATCGCCACCGGCCGGCAGGCACCTGAGAGCCTGCTCGAGGTGCAGGCCCGTTACGACACCTTCTTCGACGACAGCCCCGCCTGGCGGCAAGCCCGTGGCGCCGGCCGGCCGGGTTCGTCAGGCCAGCCAGGCCTCACCAACCACGCGCCATCTAAGGGGTTCCGGTGAACGCGTTCGCGACCATCGCCGCTCTCACCGGTGTCCTGGCCGCCGGGATCATCTACGGCACCGATGTCTTCTGCGCCCTCGTGCAGCGGCCGGCGCTTGCCCGGCTCGACGACGCCACCATGGCTGCGGCCATGGGCCGCGTGCACCAGTATGGCGACCGGCGGCTGCCCGCCCCGGGAGTCACCGGCATCCTCGCCGCCGCCGCTGCGATAGCGGCCGCGGCGGTCAGCGGATCGCCAGCCAGCGCGACCGCAGCAGGCATCGACGCTTGGTCGCCCGTGAACACCCGGGCCCCTAAAAACAGGCGCCGAAATCCACCGCTGAATCGTCGCCCCTTCGCCGCGCGCCGCGAGCCGGGACAGCTGCTGCTGGCCCGGGTGCTGCCGTGAATCGGCATGTAGCTGCCGGAGATGAAGACCAGGGGAAACAGGACCAGCTGCCCCACCCTGCCCGGTATTTCCGCCGGTAACCGCGCACGATGAGCGCGAATGCGGGTGGCACTTCCGTGCCCTCGCGGCCGCGGAAGATTCCACCTGGCATGTCCACTTTCGGGTGACGTCCCGTGCGCCGGGCCTTGGTTACCTTCGGCTCACAGACCTGGCCGGCGTCGATGACAGCAGCGCTAGCCGCAAGTCCTATCGGAAGGAGGCCGCACATGAAACAGATCCAGAGGGCCAGGCGCCATCGCGGATCGGCCAGCGGGCGGCAAGAGCCGCTGGCCGTCGACCTGCGCGACCCGGACCTCGTGCACGCCCACCGGATCGCCGGTCGCAGCAGCCGTCCTGGTGCCGGCCGGGTGCGGTCTGGCAGCCACAGCCCTGCCGCGCCGGTCCCCGGGCGGTAGCAGGTCATGGCCAGCTCCCTGGTCCTGCTGACGGCGCAGGCAGCGGCACTGGATGACCTGCTGCCGTGCCGCCGCGAGAATCCGCAGCTGTGGTTCTCGGATCTGCCGGCCGACCTAGAGCTGGCCAAGGCATACTGCCGGACCTGCCCGATGCGCCGGGTCTGCCTGGCCGACGCGGTCGAACGCCGCGAGCCGCACGGGGTCTAGGGCGGTGAGATCTTCACCCGCGGCGCGATCATCCCGGAGAAAAGGCCGCGCGGTCGGCCGCCCAGCAAGCTGAGGCCCGTTACCGGAACTGACGCAGGCGGGATCGTCCCGCCCCCTGAGATGAGCCGCGAAACGCCGCTGAGCAGGCAGCCCAGGTGAGTTGGGCGAAGCCCGTCAGGGTTACCCGCCGCCGGTCAGGACACTGCGACCTGCCTGTGGGCGACGGCGAGGGCGATGCCGAACGCGTCGGCAAGCACGACTCCGGCGATCAGCGAAAGCGTCCACCAGCGATGTCCGGCGGCGGTGCGTGCGAACCAGCGGCCGGCGAGCAGGAGCAGCAGGCCCTGGATCAGGAACCAGGGCTCGAACACGCCGAGGTCGAGCAGCGCGGCATGGTTCTTCTGCGCCGCCGTCAGCGGCTCGGGATAACTTACGGCAGAATGCGCGCCCGCGACGTAGAGGGCCTTGGTGACCACCCCGTAAAGGCCGTGTGAGACGGACACTACCGAGCCGAGCCACAGCGGCGTCAGCATGACTAGGGCCGGTGGCCGACAAGCCCAGGGCCTGGTGAGCCCGAAAAGCAGCGCCGCCCCGGCCGCCAGCAGGACCGAGACGATCGCGTTGGTCGCGTGCAGGCCGGGCAGGCCGCCCGTGGCCGCGCCGCCGGGTAGCCCCCAGGTCCCGCCGAGGGCCCAGTACAGGTGAATCGGGACGCCGGCGAGAGCGGCCAGTGCGGCGAGATAGACCATGAGCGGTCCGCGCCGCGCCACGCTCGCACCCGCCGGCGGCGTCCGGTTGTCCGGCAGCGGAGCTCTCGGCTGTGCCGTTTCCGGCGCCTTAGCCGGGCCCGATCGGTGGCCGGAACCGGCTTCGGATGTGGTAGCCATCCTGCGCATCTAGGAACGTACCTTCCTGGTTGATCCAGCGGGGACTAGCTCGCGCGGGTGCCGTGCCAGGCGGCACTTTCGACGAAGTGGGTGTCGAACCGGCCTTGCAGGGCCAGCAGGATCTCACGCGGCTCGGTGCCTGCGCGCAGGCGGACGACGTGGCGGAAGTAGTCGAATCGCTCGATGCCGGGGGTGATGACGATCAGCGCCTCGGCGGCCGAGCCGCGATGCGCGCCGAACGCGTGGGCCAGGCCCGGGGGCACCACCAGGAGGTCGCCGGCGGCCGCGGTGATGACGTCGTCCCCGGCCAGGACGTCGAGTTCACCGCTGAGGATGAAGAACAGCTCAGAGGCCTTGTCGTGCCGGTGCGGCACGGCGCCGTCGGCTCCGCGTGCGAGCGCGACCCGGTGGCTGCTGAGCGCGCCTCCGGTCGTGCTGCTATCGGCCAGCAGCACGTGCCCGATGGAGTCGAGGCGCTCGGCCTCGCCGGCCCGGACCAGGACCGGCCTGCGCGGGTCTGGATGGAGGGTGGTCTTGCTGGTTGTCATGTCATTCTCCCTGGTATTGGGGTTACGAACGGGCCTGCTCGAGCGCGGGCTCGGCGCCGCCCGGCCGGTCCTGGGCGGGTTCGGGTGTTCCGGCCAGGTCCTCGCGCCGGATCCGGATGGTGATCGCGGTGATGACCAGGCCGGCCAGCGCGATTCCGGATGCGGTCAGGAACCCGCGGGTGATGCCGACGGCCAGAGCGTGGTGGTAGATCGAGGCCCGCACCTGCGCGCTCAGCTGGGCGTGGCCGGACCGCGCGGCGGCCGCCGCGTGGATCGTCTGGCTGCGGGCGCTGCTGGCGACCGCGGTCCAGGCCACGGTCCCGAGTGCGGCCAGCCCGATCGCCCCGCCGACCTGCTGACCGGTGTTGAGCAGGCTGGAGGCCAGGCCGGTGTCCCGGGCAGGGATCCGGTTGAGGGCGACCAGGGACAGCGGCACGAACAGCAGGCCCAGGCCGACGCCGGTCACGAGCATCGGGCCGAGCAGGCCGCCCGGGTAGGTGCTGTGCTCGCTGAGGCGGGAGAACCAGTACATGCCGCCCGTGGTGATCGCCGAGCCCGCTAGCATCGGCGCCCTGGCGCCGGTGCGCCCGATCAGCTGCCCGGCGATCCCGGAGACCACCACGATCATGCCGGCCAGCGGGAGGAAGGCCACGCCGGACCGCAGCGCGCTGTAGCCGAGCACGTTCTGCACGAAGATGCTCAGGAAGAAGAAGATCCCGGTCATGGCGGTGGCCAGCGCCAGCATGATGAGGTACGCGCCGGAGCGGCTGCGGTCGGCCAGGATGCGCAGCGGCATCAGCGCGACTTGCCGGCCCGTTCCACTAGCCGGGTGCAGCAGCCGGGCGGCACTAGGTCTTGACCGGGAATTCTGGGCGGCCCGAATCAGGGCCCGGATGCCCCGACCGCGCTGAGTGGTCGGGAGCCACGGCGGACCCGCACGCAAAGCCGCCGCTATGCGCGGCTGGTTGAACCCGGCGACGTGATGCTGTAACGATACGGATCTGGTAGTTCTGCGCAGCTCCAACTGCGCGGCGGGAGGTCTTATGAGCGCGTCGGACTCCGGTACGGTGAGCCCGGTGCCGGAACATCTG
>Ga0187807_1000370_pt1 | contig 14102 bp, 10 predicted proteins | sample NC_wetland_sal_i_4_FD_132432 | JGI IMG/M metagenome (GOLD analysis project Ga0187807, IMG submission 132432) | Wetland sediment microbial communities from Neuse River Estuary, North Carolina, USA - ASW_2 | ecosystem: Environmental > Aquatic > Freshwater > Wetlands > Sediment | place: USA: North...
GCCCACCCCGGGATTGCCGCCCCAGGAGAAGATCAGCTTGCGCACGCAGCCCGCGCCGATCAGCTGGTCGTAGATCAGGTCAGGCGTCATCCGGATCACGGTGAGGTCCCGGCGCCCCTGCCGGATCACCTCGTGTCCCGCCGCGAACGGGATCAGGTGGGTGAACCCCTCCATCGCCACCGTGTCACCGTCGTGCACCGCCCGGCTGACAGCCTCTGCGAGCGAGACGATCTCCGCCATGTCGCCCCCGTCTGTGCGTTTGCCTCAGACCATACATCGGGCGGGGGCGCCTCGTACCGCCTGCAGTACAGGTGTTCGATCTGCGGACGTCTATGTGGTCTCGGGCACAATCGCCCAGCTAGAACCGCTGAGGCCGGAGACAGTCATGAAGCCTTATCCAGAACGGGGCGTTGCTTCGCGCTTGTCAGGTGTGCCGCTCCCTTGGCTTCGCGCGCCGTTCGTGGTCGCGGAGGGCGTTGGTGATGAACTCATCCGAGGCGCCCAGGTAGCCGGCCGGGTCGAGCGCGGACTCGATCTGACTTGCTGTTATCCCGGCTGCCGCCAGCCGGTCTTCCAGTTCGGGGGCGGCGAGCAGCACGTCGCCAAGCGGCAGCCCGGAGCTGGCGGCCCGGGCGGCGGCGGTCGCCACCAGGTCGCGGGCCTGCGGGCCGCCGAGCACGGTGGCGAGCAGGGCGCTGACCCGCTCGGCGAGCGGCAGGCCGCCCGCCGCGGCGAGGTTGGCGGCCATCTTGGCGGTGTCCACGTGCAGGCCGCCGAGCAGGTCCCTGCCCCAGACGGCGGCCGAACTTGCCAGCCCGAGGATGTCGCCGAACGGCCGCCATTCGGCGTGCCAGGCCCCGGCCGCGCGCTGGTGCTCCTGCTCGGCGCCCGCCACGAGGGTGGCCAGCAGGCCGGGGACCTGCCTGGCGCAGCCGAGGACGGCCACCGCGGCGACCGGCGCCTCGAAGACCGGCTCGGTGACCTCGGCCACTTCGGGCTGGGCGAGCAGGGTGATGTCGCGTGCGATCTTGCTGAGCGCCGCGGTCACCCGGGCCATCGCGGTAGCCACGTCGATGATCCGCAGCCGTTCGGTGTGCCAGGGCAGCGGCGGGTCCGGCAGGGCGAGTTCGTCGGCGAGCAGCGCCTTGACCCGGGCGCCGTCGGAGCCGAGCGAGGCGAGCGTGCCCGCCGCGCCGCCGAGCTGCACGGCGAGCCGGGTGTCCCGGGCCCGTTCCAGCCCGTCTATGGCGGCGTCCAGGCCGGCCAGCCAGCCGGCCGCGACCAGTCCGAACGTCACGGGCACGGCCTGCTGCAGCAGTGTCCTGCCGATCATGAGGGATGCCCGGTGCGTCCTTGCCAGGTCCGCCGTGGCGTCCGCGGCCTGCTCCAGGTCGCGGACCGTCGTCGTCATCGCCTCGCGGGCCAGCAGCATCGCGGCGGTGTCCATGATGTCCTGACTGCTCGCGCCGCGGTGCACGACCCGCGCGGCCTGGGCGCTGGACCCGCCGACCTTGCGGGTCAGCGCGCGGGCCAGCCCGGGGACCGGGTTCCCGGTCAGCACGGACATCCGGCCGAGTTCGTCTCTGTCGAAGTCTTCCGCGGCGGCCGCCTTGGTCACCTCGGCACCGGACCCGGCGGGCGCCAGGCCGGCCCGCTCCAGGGCCCGGGCCAGCGCCGCCTCGGTGTCAAGCATGACCCGCAGCCACGCGACGTCGCTGGTGTCCGCGCCGCGAGTGAAAACCCCACCGAACAAACCGCGATCCAGCTCAGGCATGTGCGGATGTTATCGTGCCTGGCATGACCGCATTTGCCGTTGGCGGCCCCGAGCTACCGCAACGCCGCAACCTTGTCACCGAGATACCCGGGCCGGTCTCGCGCTCGCTTACCGCGCGGCGTGCCAGTGCCGTGGCGCGCGGTGTCTCCACCACGCTGCCGGTATTCGTGACGGCGGCCGGCGGCGGGGTGCTGCTGGACGCCGACGGCAACTCGCTGATCGACTTCGGCTCGGGGATCGCGGTCACGTCGGTCGGGAACGCGGCGCCCCGGGTGGCGTCGCGGGTCGCCGCGCAGGTCGCTCAGTTCACGCACACCTGCTTCATGGTCACGCCGTACTCGGGATATGTGGAGGTATGCGAGGAACTGGCTCGCCGGACGCCGGGCTCGCACGAGAAGCGCTCGGCGCTGTTCAACTCCGGCGCCGAGGCCGTGGAGAACGCGGTGAAGATCGCGCGGCACGCGACGGGCCGGTCGGCGGTGGTGGCGTTCGACCACGCCTACCACGGGCGCACCAACCTGACGATGGCGCTGACCGCGAAGAACATGCCGTACAAGCAGGGGTTCGGCCCGTTCGCCAGCGAGATCTACCGGATGCCGATGGCCTACCCGCTGCGCTGGCCCGGCGGCCCGGACGCCTGCCGGGCCGAGGCGCTCGACGTGGTGAAGAGCCTGATCCACACGCAGGTCGGCGAGTCGAACGTGGCGGCTGTGATCATCGAGCCGATCCAGGGCGAGGGCGGCTTCATCGTGCCGCCACCCGGGTTCCTGGCCGGGCTCGCGGCGTTCTGCGCGTCTCACGGGATCCTGTTCATCGCGGACGAGATCCAGTCCGGGTTCTGCCGGACCGGCGACTGGTTCGCCTGCGAGCACGAGGGCGTGGTGCCCGATCTGATCACCACCGCGAAGGGCATCGCGGGCGGGCTGCCGCTCGCCGCGGTGACCGGCCGCGCCGAGGTCATGGACTCGGTGCACCCGGGCGGGCTCGGCGGCACCTACGGCGGCAACCCGGTCGCCTGCGCGGCCGCGCTCGGCGCGATCGAGACGATGGCCGCCGAGGACCTGGCCGGACGCGCCCGCCGGATCGGGGACATCATGCTGCCCCGGCTGCGCAAGCTGGCCGAGCAGTTCCCGGTGATCGCCGACGTCCGCGGCCGCGGCGCGATGATCGCGGTCGAGCTGACCCGGCCCGGGACGCTCGAGCCGGACGCCGCCGCCACCGCCGCGGTCGCGTCGGCGTGCCATGCAGCGGGACTCGTGGTGCTGACGTGCGGGACGTTCGGCAACGTGCTGCGGTTCCTGCCGCCGCTGGTAATCGGCGAGGACCTGCTCGAAGAGGGCCTGGGCATCCTCGAGGACGCGTTCTCGGCGCTCTAGGGGCCGGTCCTCGGGGACCGGCCCACGTTTGCTCTTGGTGCGCCGGTCAGTTAATCAGCGCCGCCGTGATCCCTTTCGAGTAGGTCACGGATGGCCTTGACGCCTCTGCCTTCAGGTCACCCATGTCGCTGTCCATCGCCGCTCGCAATCGTGCCTGTTCCTCGACCGTGGCCTGGTAATTGCGTGAGTCAATGCCAATACGGTACCGGCTGGCACTGACATTCGAGAGCGGCCCGCGAACTCCCGTCGGCGCGTCATCTCGCTTCGCGTTCGTTAACGAGTGTTTGGACCTTGCGAGGGATGTCCCGCAGCATTTGCTCGATCGAATTGAGTGTTCCGATCGCTTTCCCCATAGTTGACCGCAGACCCTCCTGGCTCCGCACCGCCTTCCTGACGTCCGTGTTGTGCATGCCTTGCTGAGTCAGGATCGTGCGTAGCAGGTAGTTGAAGCCCTTGAGTTCCGGATCGTCACCGCTGGGCCTCGGGTACTCAGCTTCCCGTGCGCTGGCCTGCGCATTCTCCGTGTCCGGGAGCGCCACCGGCTCTCTCCCCGCCGAATAGGGCACCATCAAGCTCCCCTGCAGGTCGACCCTGGTCTCCAGGAGGTTCACATAACGTTCGAGCTGTTCCAGGCGCTCCTTGATCTCCTCAAGATCCTCAGCCATGTCCGTGCCCTTTCCGCCGAGCGTGAAACCGCAATTCTTTGCCATTTCAGCCGCTGGTCGGCCTGTGCGAGCGACTCGTATACCGTTTCGCGGTAATTGTCTCAACCTCAGGTTGAGTTTCTGCGGACCTAGGCCATGATCGCGAAAGTTTTTATAGCCTATAGCGTTGAATTATTTACGTGGAGATTAAAGTCTTCGCGGTAATGGCGGCGGGCGGTATTCCGGTGACTCTTGACGTAGTCAGGCGGGCTGACGCGACCAGCCGGGCGGGGGGCCCGCGGGTTAGGGGGCTTGTTTGATGGTTATGTCGCCGCCGCCGCTTGTCGCGGTGATCACGTTGGGGGACGAGGGGTCGTCGGGGAGGGTGTGGGTTTCACCGCCGCCGGTGATGGCGGTTATGTGATAGTGGGCGCCGCCGGGCGGGACGATGATCGTGATGTTGCCGCCGCCGGTGCTGACCTGGACGTCGCGCGGCACGCTGGTGAACGTGATCTCGATGTCGCCGCCGCCGGTGTCGGCGGTCACCTGGGTCGCCGTGACGAAGCTGGCCTGGATGTTCCCGCCGCCGGTGCTGAAGGCGAGATCGCCGGCCATCCGGTCGGCGGTCACGTTGCCGCCGCCGGTTGACAGGGTGATGTCGCCGACGGTGCCCTCGGCGGTCACGTTGCCGCCGTCGGTCGACACCGACACGGCGGTGCCGCGCGGCACGCTGAGGGTCGCGTTCAGCCCGCAGTTCACGAACCCGATCGGGCAGCGGTAGTCGAAGGTGGCGGCGCCGGCCGCGAAGCGGTGCGTGATGTGCGGCCGGACCAGGCTGTAGTACCCGGTGCCGGTCAGGGTGCCCGTGCCGCTCCCGGCCTGGCGCAGCAGCACGTCGCCGCCGCTTGTGGTCACGGTCGCCCGGCGCGCGCCGGCCGGGACCTGGTAGCTGACCGCGGTCGAGCCGCTGCCGACGTGCGCGACGAGGCTGAAGCCGGCGATCGCGGTGAACAGCAGGCACAGCGGCACGCCGAACAGCAGGGCCACCCGGCGCGCGGGTGTCATCGGCAGCCGGGCGGCCGCCTTCGGTGCCTGGTCTATCGCGGTCCCGTGCATCTGGCTCATCCCGTCCCCAGGTAGCGCAGGACCGCGAGCACGCGGCGGTGGTCCCGCTCGCCCGGCGCGAGGCCGAGCTTGGTGAAGATGTTGTTGATGTGCTTTTCCACCGCGCCGCCGCCGACGACGAGCGTCTGCGCGATCGCGGAGTTGGACCTGCCTTCCGCCATCAGCGCGAGCACTTCGCGCTCGCGCGGCGTCAGGTCGCCGAGCGGGTGCCGGCTGCGGGCGAGCAGTTGCGCGACGACCTCGGGGTCCAGCGCGCTGCCGCCCTCGGCGACCCGGCGCAGCGCGTCGAGGAACTCCGTCACGTCGGCCACCCGGTCCTTGAGCAGGTACCCCACGCCATGCGGGCGGCCGGCGATGAGCTCGGTGGCGTAACGTTCCTCCACCCACTGAGACAGCACGAGCACGCCGACGTCCGGAAACTGGTCGCGCACCACGAGCGCGGCGCGCAGCCCCTCGTCGGTGAAGGTCGGCGGCATCCGGACGTCCACCACGCACGCGTCGGGCTTGGTCGCCGCGACCGCGCGCAAGAACCCTTCCGCGTCGCCCTCGGCGGCCACGACCTCGTGGCCGGCCTCGGCGAGCAACCGGGACAGCCCCTCACGGAGCAACACCGAGTCTTCCGCGATCGCTATCCGCATGGCAGCACCACCGAGATGATCGTGGGCCCGCCGGATGGCGACTCGACCGTCAGCCTGCCGTCCACGCCGGTCACCCGGTCGGCGAGGCCGGTCAGCCCGGCGCCGCGCGGGTCGGCGCCGCCGATCCCGTCATCGCTGATCACCACGTGCAGCGTGCCCGGGTACCCGTGCCCCTCCACGACGACCGTCGCCTGGCTGGCACGCGAATGCTTGGCGACGTTGGTAAGCGCCTCGGCGACGACGAAGTACGCGACCGCCTCCACCGCCGGCTTGGGCCGAACGGGCACGTCGACCTGCACCTGGACCGGTACCGGGCAGCGCGCGGCCAGCCCGGACAGTGCCGCGTCCAGGCCGCGGTCAGTCAGCACCGGCGGGTGCACGCCGCGCACCAGGTCGCGCAGTTCGGTCAGCGCCGCCTTTGCCTCCGCGTGCGCCTGGTCGACGAGTTCCCTCGCGGCGTCCACGTCGTCGGCGAGCTTGGCCTTGGCCCGTCCGAGTTCCATCGCCAGCGCCACGAGCCGCTGCTGCGCGCCGTCGTGCAGGTCGCGCTCGATGCGGCGCCGCTCGGCCTCCGCCGCGTCCACCACCCGCTCCCTGCTGCGCTCGAGCTCGCTGACCCGGGCGGCAAGGGCGCTGGCGTCGCGGCGCGGCGCGATCAGCAGCCGGGTGAACGCGGCATCGGCCGCGGCCAGGCCGCGGGTCACCGGCGGCGCCGCGAGCAGCAGGAGGATGCCGAGCGCGACACAAGCGGCCATCTCAGGCCCGCCGCGCAGGACCACATGGCCGACCACCGCACCGCCTGAGGGCAGTGATTTGTCGTAGAACGGCAGCGTGAGCAGGACCAGGCTGAGCGACCAGACGACGAGGGTGACCGCCGCCGTGAGTATGCTCACCGGCAGCCTGGCGAGCATGTAGCCGACCTCTCCCCAGGTGGCGCGCTCCTTGTACACACGCCAGCTGGGGATAAGTCCCCACCGGTACCCGCCGCGCGCGCCCGGCTGCCAGCCCGGGATCCGGGTGCCGAGGAAAAGCCCGAACCTGGCCCGCTCGGCCGCGGCGAACCATCCCGCGCCGCGCAGCACGAGCCCGATGATCGGCACGCCGATCAGCATCAGCGGCAGCAGGCCGACACCCAGCGCGACGAAGATCACGGCGGAGGTGCAGATCACCAGGCCGATGACCAGCCCGGCCAGATGGTGGCTGAAGGCGAGCCAGGTGCGGGGCGACAGCAAGTCACGGAACACGAACACAGCAACGACGCTAGGCCATCACGGCCGGCGCCTGCCAGCAGCCCGGCCCCCGCTTTCGGGGTAGGGCAGACCCCACCCCCGGTCCGTCAGCCCGCACCATGGCCCCGCGCGGGCGCCGCGGCGGAGCCTTGGTGCCATGGACATCAAACACGGGGACAGCAAACCCATCGTCGAGCGGGTGGCCGGCTGGTCGGCCCGCCATCGCAAGATCGTCGTCGTTGGCTGGCTCTTGCTGGTCGCCGCGGCGTTCACCGTCGGCCAGCGGCTGGGCACCACCAACCTCAACAGCTACGATCCCGGCCAGGCCGGTCGCGCGGAACGCGTGCTCGCGTCGCCCGTCGTGCCGCAGCTCGCGGGTGAGAGCGTGCTCATCCAGAGCCACGCCCCCGTCAGGGAGTTCCGTGACGACCCGGCGGCCTGGCAGGCGATGACCCAGGTCGTCGCGGCCCTGCGGGGGCTGCCGCGAACGACCGCCACCGACATCCGGTCGCCGCTGACAAGCAGCGGGATGACCAGCGGACGGTCGGCCCTGCTCACCTTCGACGTCCCTGGGGGAAACCCCGACCAGGCCGTCGTGCCAGCGCAGAACGCGGTCGCGGCGATCGCGGCCCGCCATCCAGGGCTGACCATCGAGGAGGCGGGCGGCGCCAGCGTGGACCGGGCGACCGGCTCGATCGTCAGCCAGGACTTCCGCAAGGCGGAGGTCACCTCGGTGCCGATCTCGCTCGTGCTGCTGCTGATCGTGTTCGGCGCGCTCATCGCCGCGGGCATCCCGCTGCTGCTGGCGGGCACCGCGGTGATCAGCGCGATCTCGCTGCTCGCCATCCCAGGCCGCTGGCTGCCCATCGACAGCACCACCTCCTCGATCGTGCTGCTCGTCGGGATGGCGGTGGGCATCGACTACTCGCTGTTCTACCTGCGGCGGGTGCGCGAGGAACGCGCGGCGGGCCGGACCACTCGCGAAGCAGTGGGGATCGCCGCGGCGACGTCTGGCCGGGCCATCGCGGTGTCCGGGCTGACCGTGATGATCTCGCTGGCCGGGCTGTTCCTGACCGGGATCGACGTGTTCTCCGGTGTGGCGGTCGGCACGATCATCGTGGTCGGCGTGGCCGTGCTCGGCTCGCTGACGTTCCTGCCCGCCTTGCTCTCGCTGTTCGGCAAGGGCACCGACCGGGCCCGGATACCGTTCCTCGGCAAGCGGCAGGCCGCCGCCCGCCGGTCACGGCTGTGGGGCGCGGTGGTCGGCGCGGTGGTGCGCCGCCCGCTGGCGCTCGGCGGGCTGGCGGCCGTGGCGCTGCTCGCGCTGGCGACCCCGCTCCTGTCCCTGCACCTAGAGGACGCCGGCATCCACGACCTCCCGGCGAGCGTGCCCGTGGTCCGCAACCTGCTCGACATCCAGCGTGCCTTCCCCGGCGGCCCCAACCCTGCGCAGGTCGTCGTGACCGGTACCGATCTCGGCTCCCGGCAGGTCGGCGAGGCCATTACCGCGCTGCGCGCCGAGGTCCCCGCGACCCATGGCGCGATCGGCGAGCCGATTACCACCGAGCTGTTCGGCAGGTCTGGCGGCGACCAGGTGCTGCTCGTCTCGGTGCCGCTGGCCGGCAGTGGAACCGACAGCGCGTCGTTCCACGCGCTCGGCACGCTGCGCTCGCAGGTGCTGCCCGGGACCCTCGGAAAGGTGCCGGGGATCAGCTACGCGGTGGGCGGGCTGACCGCGGGCAACCATGACTTCGACGGGCAGCTGAGCGACACCGAGCCGCTGGTGTTCACCTTCGTGCTCGGCCTCGCCTTCCTGCTGCTGCTCTTCACCTTCAGGTCGGTGGCCATACCGGCGCTGTCCATCTGTCTCAACCTGCTGTCGGTCGGCGCCGCCTACGGCCTGATGACCTGGATCTTCCAGGACGGTCACCTGCAGGGCCTGCTCGGCTTCACGTCCTACGGCGGGGTCACGCCGTGGCTGCCGCTGTTCATGTTCGTGCTGCTGTTCGGGCTGAGCATGGACTACCACGTCTTCATCCTCAGCCGGATCAGGGAACTGCGGCAGCGCGGCGCCTCGGCGCGCGAGGCCGTCACGACCGGTATCACCCGCAGTGCGGGCGTGGTGACGAGTGCGGCGGTGATCATGGTGGCGGTGTTCTCGATCTTCGCCTCGCTGTCCGTCATCGAGTTCAAGTTCTTCGGCGTCACAATGGCCGCGGCGATTCTCATCGACGCGACAATCGTGCGCGGCGTGCTGCTGCCGGCCGGCCTGGCGCTGCTCGGCGACCGGGCATGGTGGCCCGGCGAGCGCCGTGCCATCGAGCCGGCCGGGATCATCCGGGAAGAAAGCAGACATGAATACGACAGTCGGGCAGTCATCGGATAAGAATTGTTAACGTGACCGTCACCCAAGAGCTCGGCGCCGCGAGCGCGGCGGCCGAGCTCTTGGTGTCCTCGCTCACGGTCCGCTTCGGCGCGCTCACCGCGCTGGACGGGGTCAGCCTGGCGGTCCGCGCCGGGGAGATCGTGGCGCTAGCCGGCGAGAACGGCGCGGGCAAGACCACGCTGATCCGCGCGATCGCCGGCGACGTCGCCCCCGTCGCGGGAACGATCAGGCTGGGCGGCCGGCCGGTGACGCCTGACCCGGTGGCCGCCGCCAAGCTCGGCGTCCGGATCGTCTGGCAGGACCTGGCGCTGGCCGACAACCTCGACGTCGCCTCGAACGTGATGCTCGGCAACGAGCGGCGCAGGCACCTGTTCTCCGACGTGTTCTTGCACAACGACTCGGCCAAGCTGTTCCAGCGGCTCGGCATCCCGCTGCGCGACACCACGCGGTCGGTGAATACCCTGTCCGGCAGCGAGCGGCAGATGGTGGCGGTGGCGCGGGGCTTCGCGCACAACCCCCGGCTGCTGCTGCTCGACGAGCCGACCGCATCGCTCGGGGTACAGGAGTCGGCGCTGGTCGAGAAGCTGATCACCCGGGTCCGCGAGCAAGGCACGACGATCCTGCTCTCCTGCCACGACACCGCGCAGATGTTCCGCCTCGCCGACCGGATCGTCGTGCTGCGGCACGGCCGGGTGGTCGCCGAGGTCTCGCCGAGCGAGGTGCACCCCGACGACGTGGTGGCGCTGCTGTCCGGCCAGGCGGTGGACTCCTCGGCGCGCCGCCAACTCACCCGGCTGCACCGGCTCACCGGGCGGCTGGTCTCCTCCGACCCCTCCTCGAGCCTGTCCCTGATCTTGTCGGCGCTTGGCGCCGCGCTCGGCAGCGAGCGGCTGTGCATCCACCTGCGCGACGAGAATCAGCTGTACTGCGCCGCCTCCTTCGGGGTCCCCGACTCGGTGCTCGCCGCCTGGTCCCGGCTGCCGTACGGCGCGGCCGGCGGCCCGGTCGGGCTCGCCGCCGCGACACAGCGCCCGGTCGTCGAGGACAACATCAGGGGCTTCGCGGGCTCCTGGGCCCTGTTCGGCGACCTGGCCAGGTCGGCCAAGGTGGCAAGCTCGTGGTCGGTGCCCGTGCTCGGGCCTGGCGGGCTGCTCGGCGTCATCACCGTGTTCCGCGCGATCACCGGCAAGCCGCAGCGCGACGACCTGGACCTGGCCGCGCTCTACGCCGGCTACGCGGCGAGCGCGATCGAACGGGACACGCTCCTTGACCAGGTGACGGCGCGCAACCGGGTGCTCGAAACGATCAGGGAGGTGCTGCAGACCCTGGCAGGACCGATCCCGGTCGCCGACGGCCTCGGCATCGCGCTGTGCACGCTGCGCCGCGGCCTTGGCGCGGACGAGGTGGCGCTGGTCACCGAGGAACCCGACGGCACCACGACCTGCCGCGCCTACGCCGGGGAACAGGACCTGGCGCCGTCCCCCACGCTGGCGGCGGCGCGGTCGGCGCTGCACCAGGACGGCCCCGACGGCATGGCGGTGACCGGCGGCGCCGGCGCGGGCCGGACCGTCGGCGGCCTGCGCGGCGCGGGCGCGTGGACCGGACGGAGCCTGTTGGTCACCTTCGCCGCGCCCGACGGCCGGACCGTGCTGCTCGCCTCCTGGCACGACGGCAGCTCCCCCGACGACGCAACCGCGCTGATCGAGGACGCGGCCAACTCGCTGCGGATGGCGCTGGAACGGGAGCAGGCGCTGGCGGCGTATCAGGAGGCCCTGGCACTGCGGCAGTCCCAGGAGCTGCAGCGCGCCTTCCTGCGCAGGCTCAGCCACGAGCTCCGGACGCCGCTCACCGCGATCACCGGCTATGCGTCCAGCCTGCTGCAGAAGGATGTGACCTGGGACGCGGAGTCCCAGCAGCGCTTCCTGTCCCGCATCGCGGCCGAGTCGGGCAGGCTCAGCCGCCTGGTCAACGACCTGCTCGACTTCTCCGCCATCGAGTCGGGGATCTTCCGGCTGCAATGCGACTGGTGTGACCTGTCGCTGGTGGTCGACGCCGCGGTCGCCTGCCTGCCGCCCGCGAGCGGGGCGCAGGTCGAAGTGAAGTGCGCGCCGGGCCTGCCCACGATGTGGGCCGATCACGACCGACTCGAGCAGGTGTTCGTCAACCTGCTTGGCAACGCGCTCGGGCACAACCCCCCGGGGACCCGGGTCCTGGTCACGGCCGAGGCGAGCGACCCGGGCGCGGTGATCGTCAAGGTGGCCGACGACGGCAGCGGGATGCCGCCGGACCTCATCAACGCGCCCACCGAGGCGGCACGACGGCCCCGGCCGCGCGGGTCCGGCGCGGGGCTCGGGCTGTCCATCGCGACCGGGATCGTGACGGCGCACGGCGGCCGGATGGAGCTGGAGGCGGCGCCGCGCGGCACCTGCTTCCGCATTACCCTGCCGGTGGAGATGCCGGCCGAATCAGCCGAAACACCGGCGAGAAGGGCGGAAACCGCGTGACCGTGCAGCACACCCCGCCGGCAACCGAGGGCACGCTGCCCACTGCCACCAGGGTGCTCATCGTCGAGGACGACCCCAACATCGTGGACCTGATCAGGTCCAACCTGACCGTGCGGGGCTTTGACACCTTCGTGTCCACCGACGGCAGCAGGGCGCTGGCCCTGCTGGAGACCGAGCAGCCCGACATGGTGCTGCTCGACCTGATGCTGCCCGAGGCGGACGGCTTCCAGCTGTGCAGGCAGATCAGGGAGCGCTCGCCGGTCGCGATCATCGTGGTATCCGCCCGCGGCGGGGAACGCGACAAGGTGACCGCGCTGAACATGGGCGCCGATGACTACATGACCAAGCCGTTCGGCATTGAGGAACTGCTCGCCAGGATCCTGGCCACGCTGCGCCGCACCAGGCCGGCCACGGCCGAGGCCGAGGCCGCCCCCTCGGTCATCACCATCGGCGACGTGCAGATCGACCTCACCGGCCAGCAGGTGCACCTGGCCGGCGCCGAGGTGCACCTCACTCCGACCGAGTTTGCCTTGTTGCGCGAGCTTGCCATCAACCGGGGCAAGCTGCTGTCCCGCACCCATCTGCTGCGCCGGGTCTGGGGCCGCGGGTACGAGACCGAGACCGAGTATGTCCGGGTTTACATCCGGCGGCTGCGGGCCAAACTTGAGCCCCCGGGCAGCGCGCCGCTGATCGTCACCCAGCCCCGGGCGGGCTACCGGATCTGTGCTGACCGAGCGTAACGATAACAACACGGTGACAATAAGAGCGCGGTCTGGCGTGACAGGCGGGGTCAAGGTGGTCTTCCGGGCCGGAGCGAGTATCGTGCAAAGAAACGGAAAGTAGTAGGAGGATCACGCTGAGTCGCTAGGAGGCCGGCGCGGGCGTGTACCGCGCGATCCAAACGGATACGGCCGTGCATTAACACTTTTTTAACGGGTTTCACGGAAGTGTTAACGGCGACGTTTCTGCTCGCAGTTCTACGATTCCCGGAAATAGAGCCCGGCCAGTTATGGCCCGGGTGGTAACAATTTGGTCTCGAGACATGCCACGGCATGTCTCGACTAAATAAGCGAGGTACACCGTTGACGGCAACCGAAGAGCTCGGCTCCGCAGAAGCGGCGGCCGAGTTCGACGTCGCTTCGCTCAGCGTCCGCTTCGGCGCGCTCACCGCGCAGGACGGGGTCAGCCTCGCGGTTCGCGCCGGGGAGATCGTGGCGCTGGCCGGGGAGAACGGCGTGGGCAAGACCACGCTGATCCGAGCGATCGTCGGCGACGTCGCCCCCGCCGTGGGGACGATCAGGCTGGGCGGCCGGCCGGTTACTCCTACGTGCGGCGGGCCAGCGTCTCGCGCGCGATCGCGGTATCGACGGGGTCGAAGCCGTCTAGCTGACGGAGGACTTTCGGCCCTTGATGTCGAATGTCTAACGATCTATCTTGGTCGTTCTGAAGGGACACATGAGTTGTATGGTGTGTCCTGTGGCGTATTCGGGTACATTCTGCCGAAAGGGGCAGGGAATGCGAATGGGTAACAGAAATGAGGGCGGTAGACGCTTCCCTCGACCGGGCTGGGTGGCTCTGGCGGCGGTCCTAGCCCTGGCGGCTGCGGGCTGCTCATCGTCGAGCTCGTCGAGCTCGTCGAGTTCGTCCACGCCGGCAACGTCGGCCCCGGCCACGTCGGCCTCGCCGACGACAAGCGGCACGATTCCAGCGGGGCTGAGCACCGGCTCCTTTACCGTTGACATCGCGTCGACGATGTCCCAGTTCAAGGGCCTGACCGCGGCCGCGACCAAGGGAGCCAACAGCCTGCAGGTGGGGGTGATCCTGCCCGACACCACATCCTCGACGCGGTACGTTGACTTCGACGCGCCGTACCTGACGGAATCCTTCAACGCCGCCGGATATACCCCGGCGCAGTATCGGATCCAGAACGCGCAGGGCAGCGACGCGACCGAACTGAGTGACGCCACCGCCGACATCAACCTGGGTGCCAAGGTCCTTATCATGGACCCGCTCGATGCCCCGACTGGCGTGGCGATCGCGAAGCTTGCCGAGTCCAAGGGCGTCATCCTGATCAGCTACGACCGCGCCACGTTCCAGGGCACGAACACCTACTACGTCAGCTTCAACAACATGCTCGTGGGTGAGCTGATCGGCCAGGGCTTCGAGGCGTGCGTTAAGGCCGAGGGGATCTCCAAGCCTCAGGTCTTCGTCCTGAATGGCGGCGAGGACACCGACCCCAACGCAATCTCCTTTGCTTCGGGTTACAACAAGGTGGTCTGGGGCCAGGCGGCCAAGTCCGTCAACGCGGGCGCGACCAACAGCCTCGGCTACTCGCTGGTTGGCGAGAACTTCGCCCCTGGGTGGGACAACACCAAGGGCGGCACCATCTTCCAGCAGGAGTACACCGCTCACCCGTCGATCAACGC
>Ga0187807_1000371_pt1 | contig 14088 bp, 18 predicted proteins | sample NC_wetland_sal_i_4_FD_132432 | JGI IMG/M metagenome (GOLD analysis project Ga0187807, IMG submission 132432) | Wetland sediment microbial communities from Neuse River Estuary, North Carolina, USA - ASW_2 | ecosystem: Environmental > Aquatic > Freshwater > Wetlands > Sediment | place: USA: North...
AATTCCAAATTTTGAGGGTATTAAAAAGGCCCTAAAAAGGTTTCCTGATTATAAGGATAGATGGCAAAATGTTCTTGAGGCGGGAGAGGTACACAAGGTGGACAGTACCGAGCCAATTTACATACAGATTCAAGGAATTAAAATTGAAGATGCCCTCGAAATAGTCAAATTATCCACAACCAGAAGCGCAATACCAGAACCAATTAGAGTTGCTCACATAATAGGTGCGGGTATAGTAACAGGAGAGTCCCGCGGAAGTGCCTGAAGCTCCATTTTCTTAGATGATATTCATATTTTGATTAGTGTGATCCAATGAAGTCTCCTCTTTTAACTGTAGATACTGTGATAATTAAAAATTCATCCATTCTATTAATTAAGAGAAAGAATGACCCTTATCAGGGTTTCTGGGCGTTACCCGGAGGTTTCGTCGAGTATGGTGAAACTGTGGAAAATGCTGCAGTGAGAGAAACTAAAGAAGAAACAGGGATAGATGTTAAATTAGGCGATTTAGTTGGAGTTTATTCTGATCCTGACAGAGATCCACGTGGACATACTGTTACAGTCTGTTTTTTGGGTACTAAAATAGCGGGAACAGTAAAATCTGCAACTGATGCTGAGGATGCAAGATATTTTGATCTAAAGGAAATCAAAAAACTTAATTTAGCATTTGATCATGAAATGATTATACGCGACTCTCTGAAATTATTGAATGGTTGATATAATCTTGTTGTTCAGAACACAACTGTTTTACTAATAAAAAAATTAGGAACTATTAAATCTGTTTATGTACACTTGTTATTAAATGAAAAAATTAATCTATTAACATGATCTTAACAAATCATTATACTTTTTGATGGGAGGGAATCAAATGAAATTTTGTCCTAAATGTGGAGCTGTGATGTTTCCTAAGGGTGACATTTTTGAATGTAGAAACTGTGAACATACAACCAAAGCAACCAAAGAATCTATGAGTGAATACGAAATTTCTGAAAAAGTTGAGTCAAAGGACAGCATAATTGTTACAAGTGATGATATACAGACTTTACCCACAGCAGTTGTTAAATGTCCCAAATGTGGCAATAAAGAAGCTTCATGGTGGCTCATCCAGACTAGGGGTGCAGATGAATCTGAAACAAGATTTTTCCGATGTACAAAATGTTCATTAACATGGAGGGAATATGATTAATCATGTTTAGGCACATGGTTAAACTGTAAGGGGGATTTTTTATTGGCTGAAGATTCGTACAAGAAAGAAGAAGAGTCAGAACAAGACCTTGATTCAACCAAAAACAATAAAATCGAAGATTCTGAAACAGAAGAAGATGAGTTATCTGGTACTACTTCTAAATCAGAACCGAATAATGAAATTGGGGAGTCTAATATTGATACCATAGATTCTAATATTGAAAAACAGGATGAAGTTAAATCTGAACCTGTATCTAAACAAACTTCAAACCATGATGAAGATGGGGAAGATAAAGATCACCCATTTAACTTCCATGAATTATTCGACAATGATATTTTTGATTCCATCAAATCTAGGAAGGATCAAATATTAAGATATGCAGCAGCCACAGTTGGAGTTATATTGATTGTATATGGCATTGTACTTGTTTCAGCTTCAGTTACCAAGGTTGCAGATAATGTTATATTTGGTGAAGGTGCTTCCTATGCAGCATTTTTAATGTTGCTGGGTTTTCTGATCATTATAGGGGCATTTTCGCAGAAGATATTAAACAAAACCTTCCTTAAAAATATTAATTCAGAACTTGAAATTGCTGAGGGAAAAACCAAAGCAGAAGAAAAAAAGACTGAAGAAACCAATGGAAAGAAAGATCCTAATAATGTTAAAGATGACAAGGGTAATATAGTTGGAGAAGATAAAAAGTAAATCGGAGGATGAAAATGTTCAAAGCAGTTTTAAGCGATTCAAATGTATTAAAAACAAGTTTCGAAGCTATTTCCTCGATCGTGGATGAAGTTCAGATGAAGGCAGACAGCGATGGGTTAAGGCTCGATGCACTTGACAGGTCCCACATCACATTCGTACACCTCGAGCTGAAGTCAGGTCTATTTGATATTTATACTTGTGACGAACCTTTAAAAATCAATGTAGATACTGAAGAACTAATGAAAGTTCTTAAAAGAGCAAAATCAGATGATTTAGTAGAACTTACAGTTGATGAAGGTAATTTAATACTTACTTTTGAAGATGAAGCTCGAAGAACCTTTAAAATAAGGTTAATAGACATAGAATACGAGGCACCTAGTCCACCGGATCTGGATTATCCATCGGAATTTGAAATACCATTTTCACTTCTTAAAAACTCCATACAGGACATTGGAATAGTATCCGATAAAATATCGTTGCTGGTTGATGCTGATAAATTTATTGCCTCAGCTGAGGGTGAATTTGGAGATGCAAAGATCGAGTATCTCCATGGTGAGAAAATTAATGAAAATGCCAAGTCAGTGTTCTCGTTGGAAAAAATCAAAGAGATGTTGAAGGCTGATAAATTCTCAGAAACTGCAGTATTGAGTCTTGGAAATGATATGCCCCTTAACTTGACCATGAAAATGGTTTCAGGTGATGGTGAATTGAAGTTCCTACTAGCTCCAAGGATAGAAAGTGAGGAATAGGGTTGGATGAATTTTTCCAAAAACTGAGGGAGATACAAAAGAAAGAGCGCAGTATAAGCGGTCTATCTCGTGTAGGAGATAACTTCTACACCGAAGTCTCCAACTATCTCAACGGGCTAATGAGGAAGATAGATGACAATCCATTTTCCTTTGAATCATACCTGTTAAGGGATGCGCAGCGAATAGTGGCAGAAATATGCGAAAGAAGGGAACATAAGATTGCCAACAGCGCAGTTATGAATGTTCAAAGAGCATACCAATTATTTAAAGAAACAAAGGCTAAAAGTGGTTCTGATAATCAGATCACTGTTCCAATTAACTCCACTCCAGAAGAGGAATTTCTTTATTTGGAACTGGTTGAATCTATAGTGAAGTACAGGGGAAAGTTGACTGCTCCTCTGATGTCTTACATACAAAAGAATCATGGTAATAATGGGCGAATGCCTGTAAAAACTAAAACTCGACAGGATAAATCAGCAAAATCATTGGATATTGATTCACTTTTATCTGATGTTCCACAGCCCCTGGAGGACGAAATTCAAAATATCTCTGAGGGAGACTTTGAGAGTCAGATATTTGAAAGATATGGATCAGAACCTTCAAAAGGCGCAAAAAACAAAACAAATGATTCTGAGTCTGATGAGGTTAAGGCTGATAAAGAAATAGAGAATATTGATTCTGAACAACATTCATCCGAAGCTGAAGAAGAAAAAATTGGTGAAAAACTGGGTAAAACTCTTACAAAAACTTTGATGATTCTTGATGAGCTTCCATCCATAGTTGGGGTAGATAAGAATGTATACGGGCCAGTATCCCCACAGGATTTAATTACAATCCCCGAGCCCAACGCAAAGATCCTAGTTAAAAATAAGAAGGGGATTTTTATACAAACATATAAATAAACTATTAATGATAAACAAATTAATATATTAATTGCACTTTTATAAAGAAGTACAAACTTAATAATATAAATATTTTCGTTAAATAAGTTTTAAAAATGGCATATTAATTCAGAAAGTTAAGTGCACAACTTATTTTACATTTAAGAGGTGATTATATGAAGATTCCTAAAGAAAGGAGAACTTATTGTCCAAGTTGCAAAAAACACACAATTCACGAAGTATTAGAATCAAAAAGAAGAAAAGCCAGTGAACTTAAATGGGGTCAAAGGCAGTTTAGAAGAGTTACAAGTGGATACAGGGGTTACCCAAGGCCATTACCTTCAAGAAACAAGCCAATTAAAAAACTTGACCTAAGGTACAAGTGCAAGGAATGTGGAAAGTCCCATATTAAGAGATCATCATTCCGCGCTGGTAAAGTAGAATTTGTTGTAAGGTGATTTAAGTGGCAAACTACAGGTCTAATAAGAGTAATTTTTTAAAGGTTAAATGTGTTGACTGTGGAAACCAGCAGGTAGTTTTTGATCATGCTGCTTCCCAAGTACAGTGCATCATATGTGGAAAGACCCTTGTAAAACCTAAGGGCGGAAAATCTGAGATTACAGCTCAGATCATAGAAGTTTTGGATTAACTAACTATTTCAAGTATCTTGGATAAATTAGTAATTCAACTTCTTTTTAAAAATAATATATTGTAAATATATTATAGGTGTTTTAATGGTAAGAATGAGAAAAGAATGGCCGGATGAAGGAGATTTGGTGGTTGGAACTGTTCATAAAGTTTTAAACTACGGAGCCTTTGGAAGCCTAGAAGAATATGATGGTAAGGAAGCGTTCATACACATATCCGAGGTTTCTTCTGGTTGGGTAAAAAACATTAGGGACTACGTTAGGGAAAATCAGAAAATCGTGGCAAGAGTTCTGCGAGTAAATCCTAAAAAAGGTCATGTTGATGTTTCGCTAAAAAGGATAAGGGAAGATCAGCGTACAAGAAAAATTCAGCAATGGAAAATTGAACAGAAAGCTGAAAAACTCCTTGAATTCTCTGCTAAAAATCTTGGAAAAACTCTTGACGATGCTTATAAAGAAGTTGGCTACGGAATTATGGAAGAGTTCGGAGATCTATATGGTGCATTTGAAACTGCAGCTGAAGAAGGTGCTATTTCACTTACAGATCGAGGAATGGATGAAGATTGGGCAAACTCCATCACAAAGGTAGCTAAAAAGAACATATCTCCACCAGAAGTCAATATAACAGGTTACGTGGACTTGAAATCCTACGCCCCCAATGGTGTGGATGTAATCAAGAAAGCTCTTAGTTCTATAAATGGTGATGAAATATCTGTTCAGTGTGTTGGGGCACCAAGATACAGATTGATGGTTAAATCATCTGATTACATCACTGCAGAAACCATTTTAAAGGAAGCAGCTGAAACCGCAATAAAAGTTGTTATAGAAGAGGGAGGAGAAGGAACCTTCCAACGTGAACTCGAATGAAGCTCAAAATGAAAAAATGCAAGTCATGTGGGGAATACACCCTCACAGATAAATGTCCTTGTGGGGGAGATGTAGGAGTTGTGTATCCTCCAAAATATTCTCCTGAGGATAAATATGGAAAGTACAGACGCATGCTTAAGGAACAGCTCTCGAAGAGCTAAAAGGAGTTGGTTGGATGAATAAAACTTTTATCAAAAATTTAGAGGAAGTAGAACTCAACGAACCTATATTTATTGAGGCTCTCCCAGGAATTGGACATGTGGGTAAACTTGTTGCAGAACATCTCATACATGAATTGGGAGCAGTTAAATTTGCAGAACTATACTCTCCAGCTTTCCCACCACAGGTATTTGTGGATGAAGAAGGCCTTATAGAACCCATGAAGAATGAATTTTATTATCTCAAATCCCACGGAGAAGAGAACCAGGATTACATCATCCTAGTAGGAAATACTCAGGGATTAAGCCCAGAAGGACAGTACGAGATATGTGGCACCATTATTGATTTTGTCGATAAATTTGGTGTTAAAAATATTTACACCCTAGGAGGCTTGGGCACAGGACAGCCTGTTGACAAACCAAAAGTCTTCGGAGCTGCAACAAATACTGAATTAGCAGAAATGTTAAAGAGTCATGATGTTGCATTAAGAACAGCTGATGGGGGAATCATAGGTGCATCTGGACTAATTCTTGGCTTAGGAATGTCTAAGGACATGGCAGGAGTTTGTTTGATGGGTGAAACACCAGGTTACTTCATTGATGCAGAAGCATCCAAAGCGGTTCTCACTATTCTTCAGAAAATTTTGAATGTCGAAGTTGACATAGCCAAACTTGAAGAAAGGGCGGAAGAAACCAGAAAAATGATATCCAAAGCTCAACAAATGGAAAGGGAAATGAGTGACAGGATGAACATAGTTCAGGGAGAAGAAGATCTCCGCTACATCGGATAAACTTTCAATGGCATATATTTTTTTTTAAATTTTTTTTTTAACTACTACTTTTTTTAACTTCTATGATCAAAATTTCCTTATTAGAAATTAATGTATTGTAGGAAACAAAAATGAAGGTACTAAAAACATGATAATAAATGCAGATCTTCACATACACGGCTGTTACTCAATGGCTACCTCTAAAAATATGACTCCGTTGGTAATGGCACCCCAAGCGAAATTAAAGGGGCTGGATGTTGTGGCAACAGGGGATGCCTTGCATCAAAAATACCTAAAAATAATTGAAGATACCACTGAAGAATCTTCAGATGGAATATTTTCAATCAAACCAGATTTGATTGAAGAGGGAACTGCTGAATCTAAGTTCATTCTTACAACCGAGGTTGAAGATATGAAAAGGGTGCATCATCTGATAATATTCCCATCGATCGAAGCAGTTAAAGAAACAAGAACTAAACTTAAGGGAAACATGGATGCAGATGGCAGACCCAGAATAAGGATGAAAGGTCATGAGATCATGGAAGTGGCCCATGAAGCTGGCTGTATCATCGGCCCTGCGCATGCATTTACTCCATGGACAAGTATTTACAAGGCATACGACAGCCTATCAGAATGCTATGGAGAATCACCTGATTTCTTAGAACTTGGATTGTCTGCAGATTCAGATATGGCTGATAAAATAGAAGAGTTGCAGGATCTTTCATTTCTAACAAATTCCGATGCCCATTCTCCTTGGCCACATAGACTTGGAAGAGAATTCAATGAGATGGAAGTGGAGAATCTGACTTTCAATGGAATCAAAGATTCCATAATGAACAAGAAGATTACAGCCAATTATGGATTTGATCCAAGGCTTGGTAAATATCATGTGACAGCATGTTCAAAATGTCATGTAAAATATCCGGTGGAAGATGCAATAAAAATGAAGATGAAGTGTCCATGTGGTGGTAGAATAAAGAAGGGTGTTGATTACCGGATACATGAACTTTCAACTTGGGATGAACCACACCATCCCCTACATAGGCCACCCTATATTCATATACTTCCTCTTGCTGAAATAATTAGCATCACCCATGGTAAGGGAGTTACAACAATTTTTGTACAGAAGATATGGAAGGAGATGATCAATAATTTTGAAAATGAGATCAATGCCCTGATCCATGCCCCTATCAAGGAAGTCATTGCTGTAGACCCTGAGGTTGCAGCAGTAATAGAATCTTTCCGTAAAGGTACCCTGGAGATAAATTCAGGAGGGGGAGGCAGATACGGTGAAATTTTGGTGCCAGAGTAGTTGAGATGATCTTCTTCCCAAAATATTTTATGTTGAAAACCAAATATTAGTATGGTGTAATAATGGAAATTAAGGCAACAGTGGGTGTATGTACCTATATAAAAACCAACAATGAAGATCAACTAGTTGTTGTACCCAAGGATGTGGAAATGTTCGAGGAAAATCAGGTTGTGTTGGTAATATCAGCATCTGAATTTGAAAATCTTTCGAGTGAACTAAAATCAGTGATAAACATGGTTAGGGATGCACAAGCTATTGATGAAGATTGATTTTCAGATCGTTATTTGGTATTTTCAATTAATTTCAGTTTATATCAAAAACCATATTAACAATAAACACTCATTTGTCTATATAAAAGCTAAAGGAAATGATAAAGTGGAGTATCAAACAACAATTTTTCTAGTAATGATAGGCGGATTCATAGCTGTCACAATTTTAATGCAAATTTTGGGTAGGGATCTACCTCAAAACTGAATAATTTAGATTATTTCAGGACTTGAATTGAATTAAACTTTTTTTTATTTTTTACAATTTTTAGATTTCAAAATTTTTCATACAAACTTAAAATGAACAATTCTATTTCCAAATCTGCTTTTGAAGTATGGAATTAACGATAGCCATCTGATAATTCTCCATCTATCCTTATGATAGTTGAAGTAATGCCAGTCTTCAATATATTCAATGTTATGATTTAATTTCTCTACATCTTTTCCTTTATTAATGCCCCAGGAAAAGTTAGCCTGAATATCGTATTGTTTCTCAAGTAGATTCGATTTTTGGCTTTGCTTAACAAGCGAATTTGGAACAGTTTCAATTATCATTTCTGATCTTGGAAATTTTTGAGCCAGGGCAATCATGAGTTCATCTACTTCATTCTCTGAGAAGTACATGAGCAAACCCTCAGCAATTATTAAAACAGGTCGATTTTCAGTTATTTCATCGAACCAGCTGTAATCAAAAACAGATTTACCTATCATGTGATAGTTTTTCGTTTCATCAAAAAAATTCCTTCTGAGCTCGATTGTATCTGGAAGATCAACATCGTACCATAAATACTCGGAGTTTTCAAGTCGATAATAACGTGTATCTAACCCGCACCCAAGATTTATGACTGTTCCTTGTTTATGTTTGGCCTTGAATTTTTCGACTGCACAATCAATTATTTCTGTTCGGATTACAACACTCAACTGTGTTGCCCATTCACTGTCCAGTTTAGAAAAATTATAATCTAAATTTCTAACAATTTCAACAGCCTTATGATCCTTGATTATGGGGTGTGGTTGTTTAAGTTCCACTGCGCGGGCCCATAAAGGAATGATCATGGTTTCTTGAACACCCTTCAATTTCAACTTCATAAATGTTCTTTATTATCTTTTTAGGATATTAATTTTACAATATTCTGGTTATTATCAGACTCCGCATCTTAAATAAGGATTTTTAAAAGAAGTGATTTTGTTTTCCTGATCTTGGTGAGAATTGGTAACAACTTTGGTATAGATTTAACTAATACAGAACAAAAGTTATAGTTGATTATAAAAAAAATAAATCGGAGTGAAAATATGGTTAAGGAACTGATAAAAAGGAAACCCTTACTGATAGGGATAATTACCGTAATTGCATTTTATGTAGTTTCAAATATATTATCAAATTTGGAAGCTACACTCACTGCATTTCTAGCCATTGGAATACTGGTTGGATTTATGGTTGGTGAAGACTTCAAAACAGGAGCCATTAATGGTGCACTGTTTGGAGTAATTGGTGCTGTGATAATCAGCCTAATACTTGTAGTAACCTACACCCTCTATGGATATGGTGCATACATAGGATACATCTTACAGGGACTTCTAATTTCATTTATTATGTACGTGGTCACAGCGACCGTCGGTGGCCTAATAGGCACACAAGTTAAAATTGAATCTGATTCAAGAGAACCTGAACCTGAAGATGTGAGTTAATAAATTTTCATTTCAATATTTTTTTTAATTAGAATTTAAAAATTTAAATTAGTAATAACTTAGTTTTGAAACTACTTTTGAATACATTAAAATAAGAGCGGACCCGCGGGGATTTGAACCCCGGACCTTCAGATTAGGAGTCTGATGCCCTATCCAGACTAGGCTACGGGCCCTTGAATATCTATTAAAATTTACAGAACCCTCATATGGCAGTTATTATACTTCTAAAAAAGAAGTTAAAACGGACCCGCCGGGATTTGAACCCGGGACCTTCGGATTAGAAGTCCGACGCCCTATCCAACTAGGCTACGGGCCCATCAATAATTAACTGTAAATTGGAGATTCCGGCTCATTAGGAACGCGTTTAGCTAATTCTTTGAGTCTTTCTTCTATTTGCTCCGCCTCTTTTAAAAGTGGTTCGGCATTGACTTGTATATCTAACATCCTATTTAAAACATTCACTAAACTTGCAGCTGCCCTTGGATCTGGGTACTGATTTAACACTTCTGCGAATAGGCATGAACCTTGAATGTTTTTGGTGGCTGTTTTGGTTAATAGCGAACCGGATATCCCGTTAATATTACCAAATGGTAAGATTGGAATTTCCAGATCTCCAAGTCTTTTAAGAGCATCTTCAGAATTTGCTGCTGCTGCAACAGAGTCACTCTTCTCCATTACCACCATACTGTTAAATGTTATAAATTCTTTACTGTTGTTTCGTTCCATCCAGTCAACAATTGCAGTTGACATATCATATGAAACTTCTGGAGGAACAATGAAATCAGACAGGAAAAGCACTATGCCCTCAGAACTGTATATTCTGAATGGATGGATTGCAATTCCTTTGTACAACACTGCAAGTGGTGGAAACTCTTTTGAATCAATGTAACCAATTTGTTTCATGTTGAGTTCTTCAACCAGTAACCATCCTAGGATGTTACCAATCAATCCAAACTCTGGTGATCCTTCAATTACAACTGCATCTTTTACATCTTCAGATATGATTCTACAACATTCAGATTTAGTTTCGATCATCTCAACCATTTGGAGCACCTCCAGCACCCTCAATAATCTTACCTGTTTGTGCATCAATTATGAAGTAACCTACTTGATTATTATTGCTAATAATAGGAACGTTGTAAACGGGTTTTCCGTCAATTTTGGTTGATACAGGAGTTCCAGCTGTAGCTTGTGAATCCTGAATATTTTTTTGTGCAATGATTTTCGCGCTTGAGGCGGATATCAATCCACTACCACTTGATCCACTCTGACTAGAACTTGAGGAACTTTGAGAATCTGACTGCACACTTCCGGATGATCCAGTAGATGTGAGTGCGGATGAACCAGAGGATCCTGATGATGCCTGTTCTGTAGGTATCTGTGAATCAGTTACACCTGACTGCCAAACTCCGGGAGTTTTGGTAGTTGCTTGGTAACTTGCGGCTGCAACACCAATTACAAGTACAATAACAATAGATATCAATATTTTTTTATCTAACATCAGTTTTCAACTCTTTTTACTGATAAATCTCAGATTTTATTTCTTAATATATATTATATTGTCTTATTTGGATTTATACCTATTGTAAGTTGTAATTGTTTTGAATTTAAAATTGAATAATTATTGTTAAAGAATCAATAACTATAATATCAATTAATTTCACATCAAATCACATATTCAATAAGGAAATTGTAGATTAGTTCCTCATTGTATATAAATTTTGCACTTTACTCTTCAAAGAAAAGGTTATAATATAATATATAATCAACTGAAATATTGATGTTCAAAAGATTATTTAAAAACAAGAGGTGATACATTTGAGCGAAAAAATAGTTATATCGCCAACATCACGGCAAGAGGGCCATGCAGAATTGGTCATGGACGTCGATGATGAAGGAATCGTAACTAAGGGGCGATACTTTAGTATTACTCCTGTTAGAGGTCTTGAGAAAATTGTAACTGGCAAAGTACCAGAAACAGCACCTGTCATAGTACAGAGAATCTGTGGTGTTTGTCCAATACCTCATACTCTAGCATCAGTAGAAGCTATAGACGACTCTTTAGGTATTGAAATACCAAAAGCAGCTAGGCAGTTAAGGGAAATGACACTTGCAGCCCACACAGTTAACAGCCATGCAATACACCACTTCTTGATTGCAACTGACTTCGTGCCTGAAAACTTAATGGCAACAGCCATAAACTCTGTATCCGAAATAAGGAAAACAGCTCAGTACGTAGTTGATATGGTTGCTGGAGAAGGAATTCACCCATCCGACGTAAGAATCGGTGGAATGGCTAGTAACATAAGTGAAACCGCAAGGAAAAGGTTATACGCCAGAACTAAAGCAATCTTACCAAAAATTGACGCACATATAGAACTTATGATTGGTTTAATTGCTGATAAAGACTTACCAGCAGGATTAGGTGTGGTAAATGTACCAACTTTAGCAACCCATCCTCTCTACGGTGACAGAACCAAATTCGATCTCGACAGGTTCACAGAAATCATGCCTGAAACATGGTACGATGACCCAGAAGTCGGAAAAAGAGCATGCTCTACCATACCATTATACGATGGTAGGAATGTAGAAGTAGGTCCAAGAGCTAGGGCAGCAGTATTCGGCAGCTACAACGAAAAAGGTGTTGTTGCACAGCACGTAGCCAGAGCTATGGAAATGAAATCTAACATGTCTAAAGTTGTGGATTTACTCGCTGAACTGGACACATCTGCACCAGTAATGGCTGATTACGATGTAACCGGTACCAACAAACTTGGTATAGGTGCTATTGAAGGACCAAGAGGAATGGATGTTCACATGGCCCAGATAGCAGATGGTAAAACTCAGTTCTACAGCTGTTTAGTTCCAACAACCTGGAACATACCAACCATGGGACCTGCAACCGAAGGCTTCCACCACGAATTCGGACCTCACGTTATTAGAGCATACGACCCATGTCTCTCATGTGCTACACACGTTATGGTAGTGGATGATGATGACAAGAGCGTCATTAAAAACGAAATGGTCAGAATTTAAAGGGAATTAAAATGCCATACGAAGCAGAGATATTGATTGTTGGGTGCGGTAACATACTGTTTAAGGACGATGGATTTGGTCCTGCAGTTATAGAAGCTATAGATAAGCTTGCTGAAGAAAATCCGCTACCTGATAACACAATGACAATAGATGCCGGAACAGGAGGTCCTCATTTCGTCTTTTCCTTACCCCATGAAACTTGGAAAAAGATGATTGTTGTGGATATCGCTGATTTCGGTGCAGAACCAGGAACACTCAGGGTTTTTGATGTAGATGAACTCCCTAAAGGTGCCTATGAAAATATGCATTCTTGGCCCGTAAACCAACCGTTGCACGATCTTAGCAAAGTATGTGAAGTTATGGTAATTGGAGTCCAACCAGAATCGGTCTCTGCCCCCAACATAGAATTGGGTTTAACAGAAAGTGTGGAAAAAGCAATTCCAAAGGCCATCGAAATAATTTTAAAAGAAATAGAGGTTTAGCCTATGTTAGCCAGAATTAAACAATTTTTAGGGATAGGGGCAAAACCAAAGGAAGTTCCAAAAGAGGAGGTTGAAAAAGTGGCTGAAGAAAAAGCAAAACCAAGAATCGGATACGTCCACTTATCAGGATGTACCGGAGACGTTATGTCGCTCAGTGAAAACTACGACATTTTAGCCGAATTACTCACCAACATGGTGGATATAGTTTATGGACAGACACTGGCAGATGTATGGGAAATGCCAGAAATGGACCTAGTATTAGTCGAAGGTTCTGTATGTCTACAGGATGAACACAGTATAAAAGAACTTAAAGAAGCAAGGGAAAAAGCTGGATTAGTAGTAGCTTTCGGTTCCTGTGCAGCAACAGGATGTTTCACTCGTTATTCCAGAGGCGGACAGCAAGCACGCCCTGATCATGAATCATTCGTGCCAATCGCTGACCTTGTGAAGGTAGACTGTGCAATACCAGGATGCCCTCCATCACCAGAAATAATTGCAAAAACAGTTGTTGCTGTAATTAACGGTGATATGGATTATCTACAACCAATGATAGATTTAGCTGGTTACACAGAAGCATGCGGATGCGACCTTCAGTACAAGGTTGTAAACCAGGCTCTATGTATAGGATGTGGAACATGTGCTATGGCCTGTCAGACCAGAGCATTAACCATGACCGACGGTAGACCAGAGCTCACAAGCGCAAGATGCGTTAAATGTGGTATCTGTTACGTCCAGTGTCCTAGAAGCTGGTGGCCAGCAGACAGGATAAAACAGGATCTGGGGTTATAGGAGGACGAGAAAATGGTATTAGGAACATACAAAGAAGTTGTTACTGCAAGATCAACTGACAAATCAATTCAGAAGATCGCACAGGACGGAGGAATTGTTTCTGCTCTATTCTGCTATGCCCTCGAGGAAAAACTCATAGATGGTGCAGTTGTTGCAGGACCAGGAAAAGATTTCTGGAAACCAGAGCCTATGGTTGCTCAAACAGCTGACGAAGTATTAGCAGCAGCAGGAACTAAATACACATTCTCCCCAAACGTATTAATGCTGAAAAAAGCTGTAAGGCAGTACGGACTTGAAAAAGTTGGTACCGTTGCAATCCCATGTCAAACCATGGGTATCAGAAAAATGCAGTCTTATCCATTTGGTGTGAGATTCCTTGCTGACAAAATAGCTCTTTTAACAGGTATATTCTGTATGGAGAACTTCCCATTCGCATCACTTCAGACATTCATTTCTGAGAAAATGGGAGTTAGCCCAGAGCTAGTAGAAAAAATGGACATAGGAAAAGGTAAATTCTGGGTATACACCGCAGATGATGTACTCTCAATCCC
>Ga0187807_1000372_pt1 | contig 14085 bp, 9 predicted proteins | sample NC_wetland_sal_i_4_FD_132432 | JGI IMG/M metagenome (GOLD analysis project Ga0187807, IMG submission 132432) | Wetland sediment microbial communities from Neuse River Estuary, North Carolina, USA - ASW_2 | ecosystem: Environmental > Aquatic > Freshwater > Wetlands > Sediment | place: USA: North...
ACGGCCACCTGGGCCCTGCAGCCGTCGTCGGTGCCGAACTACATATTTCCGTTTACCAGCAGCACCTATTTCAGCACCGTGAACGCCGAGGAGTTCCAGTACCTGATGTACCGGCCGCTTTACTGGTTCGGAAACGGCGCTAGTCCGACGCTCAACACGGGCCTGAGCCTGGCGAATCCGCCGGTATACAACGGCAAGCAGGTGACCATCACCATGAAAGGCTGGAAGTGGTCCAACGGGGAGACGGTCAATGCCCAGGACCTGCTGTTCTGGATACACATGATGCAGGCCGTCGCCCCGCAGGACTGGGGCGACTACGTCCCGGGCCTGTTCCCCGGCAACGTCAGTGACGTCAAGGTGGTCAGCGCGATGACGCTGACGATGACCATGGACAAGGCCTACAACCCCACCTGGTTCACCGACAACGAGCTGAGCCAGCTCACGCCGATGCCGCTGGCCTGGGACAGGACGGCGGCCGGGCCGAGCGACTGCGTGACGACGGTGAGCGACTGCGCCAAGGTGTACAGCTATCTGGACAGCCAGTCCAAGGCGCTGTCCACCTGGGCGACCTCGCCGCTGTGGTCGATCGTGGACGGCCCGTGGAAGCTAGCCAGCTTCAACGCGGACGGAAATTCCACGTTCGTACCGAACCCCGGCTACTCGGGGCCGGTCAAGCCGACCCTGGCCAAGTTCGAGGAGCTCCCGTTCACCACGGAAAGCGCCGAGTACAACGTGCTGCAGGCCGGGGCGGCCGGCGCCGGCCAGACGATCGACGTCGGGTACCTGCCCACCACCGACGCGCCGACCAAGCCGGCCGGCGCCACCGTCGGGGCCAACCCGGTGAACGGGTACACGCTCGCGCCGCTGATCCAGTGGGCGATCAACTACTTCCCTGTGAACCTGCAGTCCACCACGAGCAACGGCCCGGTCGACAGGCAGCTGTACTTCCGGCAGGCGCTGCAGTACCTGATGAACCAGAAGGCGGTCATCGACGGCCCGCTGCACGGGTACGGGGCCTACACGGTCGGGCCGGTCGGGACCTACCCGGCGACGCCGTACCTGTCAGCGCAGGGCAAGCAGGGCGACCCCTTCCCGTACAACCCGGAAAAGGCAAGGGAGCTGCTGGCCAGCCACGGCTGGAACGTGGTGCCCAACGGGATCACGACCTGTCAGGACCCGAGCCTGTGCGGCCCCGGCATCAGCAAGGGCCACCAGCTCGTGTTCAACCTGCCGTACGCCACAGGGGTCAACTGGATCGACTCGGAAATGAGCCAGCTGCAGTCGAATGCCTCGCTGGTCGGGATCAAGCTGAACCTGGAGCCGAAGCCGTTCGACCAGGTCACCGCCATCGGAGCGCCTAACTGCGTGGTCGCGCACACCTCATGCAACTGGGACATGGCCAACTGGGGTGGCGGCTGGTCGTTCGTGCCGGACTACTACCCGTCCGGTGAGACGCTCTTCGAGAGCGGCTCGGGCGCGAACTCCGGCGGTTACTCCAACGCGGAGAACGACGACCTGATCAACCAGACGCTCACCTCGAGCTCGCTGACGCCGCTGTACAACTGGCAGAACTACCTGTCCACCCAGGTCCCGTTCATCTGGCAGCCGAACGGCGCGTACGCACTGTACGAGGTCGCCGACAACCTGCGCGGTGTAACGCCGATAGACACCACGGGCAACCTCAACCCCGAAGACTGGTACTTCGTCCAGTGATCGGATTCCTGATCCGCCGGCTCTTCCAGGCCGCGGTGGTGGTGCTGCTTGTCACGATGATCACGTTCATCTTGCTGCGGGCCATCCCGGGCAACGTGGCGGTGGCGATCCTGGGACCGTCGAGTTACCGGAACCCGCAGGTGCTGGCGGCGTTCAACCGCGAGTACGGGTTCGACAAGCCATGGATCGCGCAGTACCTGCTGTGGCTGGGCCATCTGCTGCAGGGCAACCTGGGGTTCTCCTGGACCCTGGACCAGAGCGTCGCGTCGCTGCTCGGCTCGCACCTGCCCAAGACGATCTGGCTGGTCGGCGTCTCCACGCTGATCGCGCTGATCGTCGCGGTGCCGATCGGGCTGTGGCAGGCGGTACGCCGCAACCAGATGGTTGACTACAGCTTCACCGCGCTGTCCTTCTTGTTCTACGCGGCGCCCACGTTCTTCGTGGGCACCGTGCTGATCTTGGTGTTCTCGGTCAAGCTGCACGTCTTCGGGCCCGAGGGCCCGCAGGGCGGGCTGGTCAGCGACGTCACCGACTGGCGCGACCTGACGCTGCCGGTAGTCACCCTGGCACTGGTGACGATCGCACTGTTTTCCCGCTACGCGCGCTCGGCGGTGATGGACAACCTCACCGAGGACTACGTGCGCACCGCCCTCGCCAAGGGCGCCTCGGCCAGGCGGGTGCTGTGGCGGCACGTGCTGCGGAACTCGCTGATCCCGATCGCCACGCTGCTTGGCTTGTCCTTGCCGGCGATCATGTCCGGGGCGCTGATCACCGAGTCGGTGTTCAACTACCCGGGGATGGGCTACCTGTTCTTCAAGGCCGCCCAGCAGCAGGACTACCCGACCCTGCTCGGCTTCATCATCGTGGTCGCGATCGCCACCGTCGCGGGGTCGCTGCTGGCCGACATCGGCTACGCGGTGCTGGATCCCCGGGTGAGGTACACCCGGTCATGACCATTCGCCTGGCTACCGATGATGTCGTGCCGGCCCGGGGCCCCGCCAGCCCGGGGCTGCCGGCCGGCAAGACACGCGGCATGTTCGCCCGCGGCCTGGAAGTGTTCCTGGAGAACAAGCTCGCCATCGCCGGCGTGATCATCCTCGCCGCGATCTTCGCGTTCTGCTTCCTGGGACCGCTGGTGTACCACACCGACCAGGTCCACGTGAACCTGGCCAACGAGAACCTGTCCCCTGGCTCCGGCCACCCGCTCGGCACCGACAACAACGGCTACGACATCCTTGGCCGGCTGATGGCCGGCGGGCAGATCTCCCTGGAGGTCGGCCTCGCCGCCGCCGTCCTGGCCACCTGCCTGGGCACGCTGTGGGGCGCGGTCGCCGGGTACTTCGGCGGCGTCATCGACGCGGTCATGATGCGCATCGTCGACGCGCTGCTGGCCATTCCCACGCTGTTCCTGGCCCTCGTCGTGGTGTCCATGTTCCCCCCGACAGAAACCGAGATCATCCTTGTCATCGCCCTCACCTCCTGGCTGTCCACCTCCCGGCTCATCCGCGGCGAAGCCCTGTCCCTGCGGGTGCGCGACTACGTGCAGGCGATGCGGGTGATGGGCGGCGGCAGCGCCCGCGCGGTGTTCCGGCACATTGCCCCCAACGCCGTCGGCACCATTGTGGTCAACGCGACCTTCCAGGTCGCCGACGCCATCCTGCTCGTCGTCGCCCTGTCCTACCTCGGGCTGGGCATCCGCCCGCCGCAGACCGACTGGGGCGGCATGCTCAACAGCGGCATCAACTCCGTCTACGACGGCTACTGGTGGCAGATTTTCCCGGCCGGGATCGCCATCATCCTTGTGGTCATCGCCATCAATTTCATCGGCGACGCCCTCCGTGACGCCTTCGAGGTAAGGCTGCAACGCCGATGACAGCTCTGCTCGAGATTGAGGACCTGCGCACCGAGATCCGGCTGCGGCGCGCTGTGGTGCACGCGGTCGACGGCGTGTCGCTGTCGGTGGCGGCCGGCGAGTGCCTGGGCATCGTCGGCGAATCCGGTTCCGGCAAGACGATGACCGCGCTGTCCGTCATGCGCCTGCTCCCGGCCGGCGGCACCATCGCGAGCGGCCGGATATCGCTGGCCGGCACCGAGATCACCGCGCTGGCCGACGACGCGATGCAGCAGGTCCGCGGCAATGCCGTCGGGATGGTGTTCCAGGATCCGCTGACGTCGCTGAACCCGACGATGACGATCGGGGACCAGATCGCGGAGTCGGTGAGGCTGCACCGCGGGGCCGGCAAGGCACGGGCGCTCGCCCGCGCCGTCGAGGTTCTCAGCCTTGTCGGCATGCCCCGTCCCGCCGAACGCGTCGCCAGCTTCCCGCATCAACTGTCCGGCGGCATGCGCCAGCGCGTCATGATCGCCATGGCCCTGGCCTGCGAGCCGAAGCTGCTGATCGCCGACGAGCCCACCACCGCGCTGGACGTCACCATCCAGAAGCAGATCCTCGAACTGATCGACAGCCTGCGCCAGCGCCTCGGCATGGCCGTCATCCTGGTCACCCACGACCTGGGCGTGATCGCTGGCCACGCGGACCGGGTGGCGGTCATGTACGCCGGGCGGATCGTGGAGACGGCGCCGGCGCCGGCGATGTTCGCCAACCCGCGGCACCCGTATACCGAGGCGCTGCTCGACGCGCTGCCGGAGAAGGCGGCCGGTGCCGGCCGGCTGTACAACATCCCCGGCCAGCCGCCCGACCTGACGGCCCCGCCTCCCGGGTGCAGGTTCGCGCCCCGGTGCAGGTACGCGCGGGACGAATGCAGAGAATCAGAGCCATCCCTAACGAATAGTGGTTCCTCGCATTTCTTCCGCTGCTTCTTCCCCGTGGGCGCTCCGGCCTTGGCGGAGGTTCCCGCCGCCGCGTCTACCGAACGGCGGCGGGAAACTCCGCCTGCGGCCGTCGCGGCGTCTGGGGAAGAAGGAGAGGAACTGCTTCGGGTCGATCGCCTGGTTAAGAATTTCACTGTTACCGCCGGGGCCGTTCTGCAGCGCAGGGTTGGGGCCGTGTCGGCTGTCGCCGGCGTTTCGTTCGCGCTGCCGCGCGGGTCGACCTTTGGGCTGGTGGGGGAATCGGGGTGCGGGAAGACCACCATCGGGCGGCTGATCGTGGGGCTGGAGAAGCCCACTGGCGGGCGTATCGTGCTCGGCGGGGAAGATCTTGCCCGGCTGTCTCGGCGTGACCGGCATCGGCGCGCCCGGGCGGTGCAGTTGATGTTTCAGGACTCTTATGCGTCGATGGATCCGCGGATGCGGGTGGGGACCATCTTGCGGGAGCCGCTGGTTATCCAGCGTCAGGGGAGCCGGGCTGAGCAGCGTCGGCGGGTCGCCGCCATCCTCGACGAAGTTGGCCTGCCCGGTGCCGCCGCGGACCGGTACCCGCATGAGTTCTCTGGCGGGCAGCGGCAGCGGCTGGGGCTCGCCAGGGCGCTGATCGTGCGGCCGTCCCTCATCGTGGCTGACGAGCCGGTGTCGGCGCTGGACGTGTCGATCCAGGCCCAGATCCTCAACCTGATGCGGGACCTGCAGCGCGAGCACGGGCTGACGTACCTGTTCATCTCGCACGACCTGTCCGTGGTGCGGTACATGGCCGACACGATCGGGGTGATGTACCTCGGCAAGCTCGTCGAGACCGGGCCCGCCGACTCCGTCTACTCCGCGCCGGTGCACCCGTACACGAAAGGACTCATCGACACGGTCCCCGTCGCCGACCCCGCCGCCGAACGCGCCAGAGAGCACCGCGGGGTCACCGGCGAACTCCCCTCGGCGCTCAGGCCCCCCACCGGCTGCCGGTTCCGCACCCGCTGCCCCCGCGCGCAGGACCTGTGCGCCACCGCCGAACCGCCGCTGCGCCCCTTCACCAGCGCCGCCCACCAGGCGGCCTGCCACTTCCCCCTCCGCGACCCGGAGCCCGGCCTGGTATCGGCGGCCGAATCGTCCTCGCCGTCCCCGGCCTGACACGCCGGCAAGGCGAACCGTCGATAGCAGCTGGTGATGGCGCGACGTCCCTGTGAGCCGCTCTTCGTGGCTACAACGGTCAGTTGGAATTCGTCTGTTTCATCTAGGAAACGTTCTCCTGCCAATTGGCATAGTTATAACCGTGTATTAGAGCTGACGGAACAGGGGACGGAACACGGCGCGGTGGCGACGGGAAGGTCACGGGAGCTGACTCGGCCTGTAGGCCGAGTTCTGTCAGCCCCTTCTCCTGACGTGCCAGCATTCCCCCGCTATGCTGCCTGACCTGCTGTTTTACCTCTCACGTTTTCTCATCAGTTCGGGCGCCCTTTCGCCGTCTGGCGGAGCTGAGACGGAACTGAGCCGGAACTGGCGGGACCGAGGTTAGGCGGTTATTCGGATGCCTTCCGGTGGGGACTCCCGCAGGCGCCGTCGGGCTCCACGAACCCCTCGCGTTCTAGATGTCGCAACATGGCGTACACCTGATCCACGTTCACTGGCCAGACCTCGCCGGTGCGGGCCTCGAGCTCCTCACAAAGCTGCAGGCCGGACTTGGGACCCTCGCTCAGCAGCACAAGTATCGCATGGCGGACACTGATGACCGGCTTGCTCGACATCATGCTGGGAGCGTATTGAGTATTGCGCTCGCGCACAGTGGAGCCAACTACCCAGTCGCAGGGTGGAGCTAGCTATACCGCCGGGCTACTCTCCCCCGTGACCATGGTCGGTTGGCGTCCGCGGAGGTCGCCTGGCGTCCGGCCAGATCCGGTCCGGTTGCGTGCTTCGCTGCCGTAGGCTTCCATAAAGCAGGCAGTGTCATGGCCGCCTCAGATGACACTCGTGTCGTCTTGGCCGCCTCCCTCAGCGCCGTCACTCAGCGTTCCCCAGTGCCAGGCGACGCCATCTAAGCACAGCAGCCGATCCCGCACCAAATGTGAACACGGGCTGAATACCAGTCGACACGAACTCTGCCAGCACTTGCCAGTTGCAGGCCAGCCGCGAGAGGCGCATCATGAGGCAGGGGGGTTTGTCGCGTCGATGCCTACCAAATCGAGAGTCAGACGTAAGAGCAGGCAATCGGCGTCGGCGGGGCTGCGCCGCCTCTAACGGGTCTTGTTAATGTGTCGACCGTGATACAGGCCGGTGAGATCGAGTGAGTCACCTAACCAACATCGTCCTGCAAAGTTTCTATCACAGGCTCCCAGAGTGGGTGGCGGTCGTCTGCCTCTCCGCGCTTGCGTTTAGGGCCTCGCACCTTCGAGGCATTTCGTTTACTAAAATTTTCTTTCCCACGCTTTTCCTCGCCTTTATCGCCGGCCTCGTGCCACTACTAGCAATACTTATGGTCAGCAACGGAGCTGTTAATATACTAGACCTGCGGTGGGCCGGTGGATGGGCCGACATGTGGGCACTCACGTGCGATTTCCTAATTGCATGCTTCTTGGTTGTCTTGCCGCATTCGCTTCATAAGGGTCTGATATCGAGACAGGCACACTTGACCGATGTTGAAAAGGAAAATTTGGCGCTTCTGCCGAATTGGCTCGCAACCGCTGCTGGCGCGGCAACATTCGCACTCATCTTCACACTGCATTTCATCAAAGGCGGGCAGTTGACGCACTTCAATCTCTGGCTGGTAGTTGCGGCAGGCATCGGCATCGTGACGCTCCTCCTGCCCTTCTACGGCGCTCTTGCCAGGGCTTGCTTGCTAAGAGGGTTCACTCCGTGGCAATGGTTGAAAGGCCAATTGACCGCCTTGGGTGTGATATGGGTCCTCACACGGCCGAAGCCCGCCGCCGCCCCCGTAGCGGCCGACGTCCCCGCCCAAGAAGAAACAGGGGTCCGGAACCCCAGTCTAAGTTAGCCAGCACCACCACCCGCCCGCCCAAACAAACGTCCAGCGATGGCTCGTGAGCTATTCGCGGCTGCCGCGAACATCCTGCGAGACATCGCCAATCGCCGCCCGTAGAAACCCCCGGGTGCTCAGCGAAAACCGCTGACCAGATGAGTTGGCCTACAGCAGTCGGCCGTGCCCTGCATCCCTCGCAGGTGGCCATAGCCCAAGAGATCGCGCAGCGCCACGACCTGAGGTTGACGGCAGGTCACAAACGCGGGCGGTGAGCCTGCGCTACGATCCGCGGCGTGAGCGCTTTGGACATCTTGAGGGACCGCCTGCCGGCTGGTGCGGTCGCCACGGACGCGGAGATCCTCGGCGAACGCGCCATCGACGCGTGGGCGCTGGCGCTGCTGCGCCGCGTCAGGGGGGACCAGCTTCCGGTGCCGGCGGCGGTAGTCTTCCCGGCCTCCACCGACGAGGTGGCCACGGTGCTGGCATGGGCGTCGCAGACCCGCACCGCGGTGATCCCGAGGGGAGCCGGCTCTGGCGTCTGCGGTGGTGCCCAGGCCGCGACGGGGGCGGTGGTGGTCGATCTGTCCAGGATGGACCGCGTCACAGGCGTCGACCTGGTGTCCCAGGTGGTCCACGTGCAGGCCGGGCTGCGCGGCGACCGACTGGAGGAGATCCTCGCCGGCCACGGGCTGACCGTGGGCCACTATCCGCAGTCGATCGCCATGTCCACGGTCGGCGGCTGGATCGCAGCGTCTTCGGCCGGCCAGGCGTCTGCCGGTTTCGGCGCCATCGAGGACGTGCTGCTCGGGCTCACCGCCGTCCTCCCTGACGGCGAGATTCTCCGCTGCCGGCCGGTCCCCCGCTCCGCGGCCGGCCCGGACCTGCGGCGGCTCCTCGTGGGCTCGGAAGGAACGCTGGCCGTGGTGACCGAGGCGACGCTGGCCTGCCGCCCCCGGCCGGCTGGCTGGGAGTGGCTGGCCTTCAGCGTCCCGGAGTTCGCCTCGCTCGCGGACGGCCTGCGCGCGGTGGTCCGTGAGCCGACCGGGGCGGCGGTCATCCGGGGATACGACGAAGCCGACGCCGCGCTGAGCTTCGGGTCGCTCGGGCATACGTCGGGGTGCGTCGCCATCCTGGGTTTCCCGTCCGGCCTCAGCGGGCTTGCGGACCGGAAACGGCTTGCCGCGCAGGTGATGCAGCGGGCCGCGGCGGCGCAATCCACCGACCCGGCGTACGGCGAGCACTGGTGGGCACACCGTAACGACGCCGCGGCCACCTACTTCCAGATCATGGGTCCGGACCGCGCGTTCGGCCCGGGAGTGATAGTCGACACGGCAGAGGTCGCGGGGCTATGGTCGGCGGTGCCAGAACTGTACGCCGGCGTGCGGGCGGCCCTCGCGGCGCATTCGCAGGCCGTGATCTGCCACCTGTCCCACTTGTATCCGTCCGGCTCGTCGCTGTACTTCACGTTCCTGGTCGGCGGGGCCGATGACGTCGACGCGGAGGAGCGGTACCTGATGGCATGGGAACAGGCCGCGCGGGCTTGCGAGGCGGCCGGTGGAACCATCACGCATCATCACGGCGTGGGCCGGCTGAAGTCCCGGTTCCTGGCCGGAGAACTCGGCGGCACCGGGGTCGGCGTGCTGCGCAAGCTCAAGGCCGCCGTCGATCCCGCCGGGATCATGAACCCGCAGGTGCTCCTCCCGTGACCAGCCCGTTCGGCCGGCTGGTCATCATCGCCAATCCCAGTTCGGGGTGGGGACGGTCGGAGGCGAAGCTCCGCAAGGTCGAGAGCATGCTCCGGGACTGGGGGCTGGACTACCGGATCGTGACGACCACCGGCCCTGGCCACGCGGCGGAGGCCGCGGCCGAAGCGCTGCGCGGCGGTGACCGCTTCCTGGTCGCCGCGGGCGGCGACGGGACCGTGCACGAGGTGGTCAACGGCATGTTCGCCGGTGGCCAGCCGATCACGCCGGACGCCGTCCTCGGCGTGCTTGCCACTGGTTCCGGGTGCGACTTCGTGCGGTCGTTCGGCATCCCCGGCGATGCCGTCAGGGCCGCCCGGCACCTGACCGGAGACGCGGTCCGCACCATCGACCTGGGCAAGGTCACCTTCGCCGACGGCGGCGCGACGACGGAGCGATACTTCGCCAACATCGCCGAAGCGGGCCTGGGCGGCTCGGTAGTGGCTCGGGCGTCCCGGCTGCCCGGCGCCTTCGCCTCGACGCGGTACTTCGTCGGGTTCTGGCTGACGCTGCCCCGCTTCCGCCCGGCCGCTGTCCGGCTCGACGCCGACGGGCAGGCGTTCGAGTGGCTGGCGCACAACGTGGTCGTGGCCAACTGCCGGTTTTACGGCGGCGGCATGCTGATCTCGCCCAAGTCCGAGCCTGACGACGGCAGGCTTGACGTGCTCGTCATGACGGGGCCGAAGTCCGACGCGTACACCACATTGCCGAAGGTGTACCGCGGGACGCACCTGCCGCACCGCGACATCGCCGAGCTGCGGGTCAGCCGCCTGACGGTCGAGACGGACGTGCCCTACCCGATCGAAGCGGACGGGGAGATGCTGGGCACCACCCCGGCGACGTTCGAGGTCATCCCGGGGGCGCTGCGGCTGAAGGTGTGACCGACGCGTCACGAGTCGTGAGCCGGGTCCTGCGGACGAAGACGTCCTCGTCCGTGATGGCCATCTCGCGGCTGCGGGCCAGTTCGAGCTCGACCTTGAGGACGGGGAGATTGTCAACGGCCGGCTCGCCGAGCGAGCGGTCCGCGCCGATCATCCGGATGGCTTCCCGCCAGTCGTCTCCGTAGCAGCGCACCAGCCGGATGCCCGTGGCCGGCGCGAGCCCTAGGCGTTCCGCCTCGGCCGCGGCCAGGCGGAACGCCGCTTCAGCCGGGCCGTGCAGCCCAAGGGGAATATGCCTGGTCCGGCACGGTCCGGCTGGCCGCAGGGTGCGCGCCAGGCGGTCCACCAGATCTTCCGCCATCGCCCGGTACGTGGTCAGCTTTCCCCCGGCGATGGTCAGCAGGCCTGGCGGGTCCTCGAAGATGGCGTGCTTCCTGGACAGATCGTAGGTCCCGACGTCACCCTGCCCGTGGCCGAGCAGCGGCCGCAGCCCGGCCCAGGACGCGACAACGTCGCGTTCGGTCACGCCGGGAAAGTCCCTGGCAACGGTGGCGAGGATGTAGTCGCGATCGGAATCGCCCACGGCCGGGGTGTCCAGATCGCCGGAGTAGGGGGTGTCCGTGGTGCCCGCGTATACCCGGTCCTCCCACGGGACGACGAAGATGAAGTGCCCGTCACCCGCGGCCGACGGAACGAACAAGGCCACCTTGGTCCGCACCGCTCCCGGCGCGAACACCAGGTGGACGCCCTTGCTCGGGATCAGCCGCCGCTCGCGGCCCGCGGTCGCGGTGCCGTCGGCGGCCAGGGCCCGGATCTGGTCGGCCCAGACCCCCGCGGCGTTCACCGTGATGGCGGCGTGGATCTCGAACCGCTCGCCGGTGATCTCGTCCGTCACCCCGGCGCCTGTCACCCTGGTCTCGCCGAGGAGCCGCTCGGCGCGGACGTGGTTGGCCAGCAGCGCACCGAAGCCCTGGGCGGCGCGAGCCACCTCGATGGTCAGCCTGGCGTCGTCGCCCTGGCACTCGAAATAACGGTAACCACGCTCCGTTCTGCCAAATCCTGGAGCTGCGTCGCGGACCTGGTCGCTGCTCACCGGCCGGTGCGAGCCGATGTCCCTGCCCGCCGCCAGCAGGCCGTAAGCGGTCAGGCCGAGACGGTACTGGGCGAGGTCACGCGGCGAAGCCGCCGGCAGGACGACGGGCAGCGGCCGGATCAGGTGCGGGGCAAGCTGGCGGAGGATCTTCCGCTCCCGCAGCGCTTCACGGACCAGCCCGACTTCGTATTGCGCCAGGTACCTGAGGCCGCCGTGGATCATCCGGGACGACCGCCCGGAGGTTCCCGATGCGAAGTCATCCTTCTCCACGAGAGCGACCGAGAACCCGCGCGCGGCGGCGTCGAGGGCGATTCCGGTGCCGGTGATCCCGCCGCCGATCACCAGCACGTCAAACCGGCCCTCGGCCATGCGGGTCAGGTTGGCCGCGCGGGTCTCGGCGGAAAACAGCCGCATGATGCGCGATGGTACCGGACGGGCTTCTGGCCGATAGCGGTCGGACAAGACGAAAGATCCTGCATCCTGGGGGGACGCACGATCCTTCGCCCTAATGATGCTGCCCGGAATGCCGCAATTTGGCACTCGGGCATTCGGGCAGCTATCGGGCTCGCGGCCAGCAGATCGATCGTCACCGGCCAAGCGGTCAACGTCAGCGAACCCGGTTTCCCGCTGCGATAAGCAGTGCGCTCCTATTCGTGCATGCGATGGCTGGCACCGCGCGGGTAGCGGTGCCAGCCATCATCGGGGTCTGGCGGATCAGCCGCCGGAGACGGGTGTCGCGCTGATCGCGCCGAGCGCCTCGTCGATCGAGCTGGGCGAGCAGTCTTTTACCGACACGCTGATGTGCCCTCCCGACCGGAGTTGGGAGACCGCTGCCACCGCTCGTGCCGACAGCGTTCCGTCCGGTCCGGCGTGACCGAGGGCGAAGATGGTGGCGCCGGCCTGGAACTGGCCCGGGCTGGCGTGGGGTATTACGACGAGCGTGTCGCTGGAGGTAGTCACCGGAATCCGGGTTCCGCCGGACGTCACGAGGGTGAAGCCGGAGGTGCCCGCGTCCGATACCGTCCCCTGGACCGGGACGAAGCCCGGTGGGTTCACCGCGCTGAACGGCTGTCCGATGGCGACGATAGCGGCCTGGATCGTCCCGTCGGACCGGGGGCCGCGCACCATCACTGATCTCCCGTCGGTGATGTCGCCGAGCAGCGCTCCGGACATGGACACGAACGTGGTCGCCGTCGTGGTCACGGTCACCAGCTGGCTGCTGGCCGTCTTGATGACCAGGCTGCTGCCGTTCACCTGCTCGAGCGTCCCGTCGGCCTGCTCGAGCTGGGCGCACCCGGTGACCGCGGTGAGGGTCGTCTCGGTGCCGGGACCGGATAGGTGCACGTGCACGAGGCCGGTCACGGCACCTACCCCGACGAGGAGGACAAAGGCGGCTGCCGCGCTGCCGGCCGCCAGCATGGCGCGCCGCCAGGGACCCGCCAGTACACGCTGTCCGGTGCGCCGCGGCCGGGCTGGCTGGGCTATCTCGGGCGCGGCGGCCGCCAGGCCGCGGACCCCGTCGGCAACGAGGTTCCACCGGTTCGCTTCGAGCCGGCAGTGCTCGCAGCTGGCGAGGTGCTCCCGGGCCCGGTCGCCTATCGGCTGGCCGGCGGCCCCGGCGATCAGGTCGCCGAGCTCCAGATGCGGAGATCGGGTGTCAGTAGGGTCTGCGTTCATCGGTTCTGGCCCTTCTCGTCAAGAATCCGGTTCAGTGCGATGCGCGCCGCGGTCAGGCGGCTCTTCACCGTCCCGACCGGGATCTCCAGCACGCCGGCGACCTCGGGGAGGCTGAGCCCGGAACCGAAGGCAAGGCCCAGTACCTCCCGGTGGGCTGGCGCGAGCTCCCGGATCGCGCCCCGCACCGCGGCCAGTTCAGCCCGGTCCAGGGCCATGACCTCCGGCCCTGGACCCGAACCCGGCTGATCGGCCAGGAAGGCGCCATCCACCAGCCGCAGCCGCTGACCTCGCAGCCGGTCCCTGGTCTGCCGCCGGGCGATGGCGATCACCCAGGACCGCACCGACGACTCGCCCCGGAAGGAGCCCGCGCCGCGCCAGACAGCGAGCATCGTGTCCTGCACGATCTCCTCAGCCAGCACCCGCTCACCGGCCACCAGCAGAACCTGCGCGAACACCACACGGCCGTGCTCACGGTAGAACGCGGCCATCGCATCTTCATCGCCCTGGCCGATCCTGCGCAGCAGCCCAGCATCGTCGCAGGCAGGATCGTGACTGGCGGTGAAGGCTGGTGCGCCGACGTCCCGGTGCGGATCGTTCACCTGTAACCTCCCCGGAGGCTTCCCTTGGAGAGTAAGTAGCAACAAGCGACGAGGCGGTTTGGCTCACCGCCGAGGTTTCTCGCTAGCCGAGCCCTGGGGCGGGCTATGCACGGCCGCGCACAGGGGGTAATGCTAGGACCATGGAGTTCGAACACATCCTGGTCGAGCGGTCGGGCGACTTCGCCACGGTGACGATGAACCGGCCGCAGCGCCGCAACGCCCTGTCGCTCGAGCACATGCGCGAATTGATCGCGGCCTTCGGTGACCTCGGGACCAGCGATGCTCTGGGCATCGTCCTAGCCGGCAACGGTCCGGTGTTCAGTGCCGGGCATGACTTCGCCGACGTAGCCGACGCCGATCTGCCGACGGTTCGCTCGCTGCTGCTGACCTGTACCGAGCTGATGACGCTGATGCAGCAGGTGCCGCAGCCGGTGGTCGCACGGGTGCACGGGCTGGCTACCGCGGCGGGCTGCCAGCTGGTCGCGAGCGCTGATCTGGCGGTGGCCAGCGAAGACGCCGGCTTCGCCGCACCGGGCGGCAAGGGCGGCTGGTTCTGCCACACACCCATGGTGGCGGTCGC
>Ga0187807_1000373_pt1 | contig 14073 bp, 12 predicted proteins | sample NC_wetland_sal_i_4_FD_132432 | JGI IMG/M metagenome (GOLD analysis project Ga0187807, IMG submission 132432) | Wetland sediment microbial communities from Neuse River Estuary, North Carolina, USA - ASW_2 | ecosystem: Environmental > Aquatic > Freshwater > Wetlands > Sediment | place: USA: North...
CCAGCACCGCTGTGTAGCTTCCGCCTCTCACGCCCCTTCGCCCACCCCCGTCTCAGAGAATTGCCTTCGGTTAGAGGACTTGGTATATGAGATGACCACTTGGTATATGAGATGACCATTTTCGTGACCGTTATGCCCCGATATGGGGGTACGGGATCTATACCAAGTTGGTTCTCCGCACCCGCGACCGGCGGGTAGCCAAGGCGCAAGGCCCTAGAACGGCGTTGGGGAGGCGAATGCCTTGCGGATCCGCGCGATCACCAGTTCCGGCGTGTCGAACAATTCGCGCCAGGTGAAGTGGACCACCTTGTAGCCCGCGTCTCGCAGCAGCCTGTCGCGCCGGATCTGATCTCTGGCGCGCTGCGGAGTCTCGTACTTCACCATGCCGTCCGCCTCTGCGATCGTCCGGTGCCTGGCCCAGTAGAAGTCGCAGTGGAAGGCGAAGCCTTCGCCGCGAATGGAGACCTGCAGCTCTGGAGGTTCCAGGCCGCGCTCGTGGAATATGACCCGCGCGCAGGACTCCAAAGCCGATTCAGCGCGCTTGTCGGCGAAGGAGATCGCGCGCCGGGCCCGCGACACGCCAGGCCACTTGGCGCAGGAGTCCGCTACACCGAGGAGTTCCGGCATGCTGGTCTGGTCCAGGCGCAGCGCCGAGTCCGCGAGCACGACGGCGTCCATGAACGGCAGCGTTCGCGCGAGGTCGACGACGGTCCGCGCGGTTGTGGTGAGCGCCGCGCCCCAGTAACGGGTTACGTGTTCAGGGAGTAGCTTGGCTGCGTGGAAGATGACGCTTTCTGAGCTTGGCCTGTTATTTCTTCGGGACGGCGGCCCGGTGAGCGTCACGACGTCCCGTGGCGCGGGTGTGAGCAGGTCGAGGCCGTGGATCAGGGCGGCAGAATGATGGCTCGCCACGGCGCCGGGGCCTGCCGCGGTCACAGCGGCGAAGACGCGCAGGACGTGGGCACGGCGCGGGTCATCCATTGCCCAGGCGATGGCACTCCTTGTCGCGTATACCCCGTACCGCATCCGCACCAGGTCACCCGAGCGTGTCAGCGAACGCAGCTGTTTCGCTGTGACCCCGGCGGCCCGCCACCTTGCCGTGGTCCTGATGAGTGGCTTACGGATTGCATCCATAACATTGCGTTCCGTCACATTTGCATGCTCTCAGTCCGGCAGCGGTGTGGCTAGGGGCAAACTTTCGCAGACCTACGCCAATCGCTGCCATGGCATCATGGCGCGGTGGAGGCGATCCTCGCGCTTGAGCGGGTGGCGGCGGCGCACTGGTGCGGGACGGAGCAGGAGTGGCTGGGCGGCTGGCTGCTGCGCGCCGCCGACGGCTTCACCGGGCGCGCGAACTCGGCGCTGCCGCTCGGCGACCCCGGCCTGCCGCTCGACGCCGCGCTCGCCGCGGTCACGGGCTGGTACCGGGCCCGCGGCCTGCCGCCCATGATCGCCGTGCCGCTGCCGCTCGGCGACTCCGCACCGCACCAGCTCGACAATCAGTTGTCAGAACGGTCCTGGCCGACTCGCCCCGGCCCCGCTTATGTGATGACGGCCGACCTGGCGGCTGGGGTCGCTGCCCCGGCTCTCCCGGACGGCGCCGAGTTCCGCGTCGACGACGAGCCAGACGACGCGTGGGTCGCCCTGTATCACTACCGCGGGCAGGACCGGCAGCCGCCGGTCATGCGGTCGGTGCTGATGTCTGCCCCGTCGCAGGCGTTCGCCAGCATCCGGTCCGGTGCCGGCCGGGAGGTGCTCGCGATCGGGCGGCTCTCGTTCGCCGACGGCTGGGCTGGTATCACGGCGGTGGAGGTCGGCCAGCGGCACCGGCGGGCGGGTCTGGGCACCGCGCTCACCGGCGGCATCTGCGCCGAAGCGGCCCGGCGCGGCGTGCGACGGGTATTCCTGCAGGTGGAGACCACGAACCTGGCGGCCATGGCGCTGTACGAGCGGTGCGGCTTCGGCTACTCGCACCGCTACCACTACCGCATCGCGCCCTGAGGCATTCTGCCGATTGCGCAATCGACCCACTCTAGCCGGGCCAAATGCGCAATCGGCCGACCGAGAACACGGCGACACGCCGTGAGCGATCTGGTGTTTCGGGACTGGCTGGGTTCTGGTTACGTTTGTCATCATGGCTACCCGTGCGTCTAAGGGCCCGGCGCGCTCGCGCGGCGGGCAGGCAGACGCTGCCCGTGAGGAGTTCTACAACGACGAGCCAGCCGAGGTGATACTCCCTAATCTGCCGCCTGGCGGCGCCCGGCCTGCGGGAAGAGCAAGCTCGGGGCGCGGCGCGGGCGGCTCGCGCGGCGCTAGCGGGCGCGGCCAGGGCTCAACCGCGGGCGGTGGCTCCGCGCGGAGCGGCCGCGGGCAGGGCAGCGGCAACTCGGGACGGCCGGCCGGCGGGCGGGGAGGACGCGGCGGGCGGGGAGGCGGCACTGCCCGTTCGGGCAAAAAGGGAGGCAGGTCCGGACGCGGGGGGAAGGCGGGTGCGGCGGGCAAGCGGACGCCGCCGCCGTCCCACGACCCCGTCGTTATCCTCGCGCGGTGGGTGTTCCGCACGGTCAAGGCGGGCTGGATGCTGCTCGCGGGAACGGTCGGGTTCGCGGTGCGCCGGATCGGCCGCAGCGCCCGGGATCTGCACCCAGATCACCAGCGGGACGGGGTTGGACTGTTCTGCCTGGGGCTGGGGATCGTGTTCGCGGCCGGGGTGTGGGTGCGGATGCACAACGCCGCGGGGCGGGCGATCTATGACCTGACGAGCAGCGCGCTCGGCGATGGCGCGTTTCTCATCCCGCTGCTGCTCGCATTGCTCGGGTGGCGGTTCATGCGGCACCCGGATCGGAACTCGGAGACGTCGCGGGCGGCGATCGGCTGGGCCGCGCTGCTCATCGGCGTGCTCGGCCTGATCCACGTGGCGAAGGGGACCCCGCACCCCTCGGACGGGGTCGCCGCGGTCAGGACCGCGGGCGGGTACATCGGCTACGCGGTGTCGGCGCCGCTGGTGGCGGTGCTCACGCCGTGGGTGGCGACGCCGCTGCTCGGCCTGGTCGCCTGCTTCGGGTTGCTGGTGATCACGGGCACGCCGATCAGGCACGTGCCTGCCCGGCTCGGGGAACTGAGGGAACTGTTCGGCTACTCGCGTGTCGAGCCGGACGGTGCGGACGGCGAAGCCGGCGACGGCGACGACGACGCGCAGCTTGGCGGCCGCAAGACGCGCGGCCAGATCGCCAAGGCGATCAGGCTCAAGCCGGCACTGGAGGCGGGCGAGCACCTCAAGCCCTACGACACCCCGGTGCTCGGGCCGGCCGCGCGTCGCGCGGCGGCGGGCGGTGGCGCCGGCGCGGCGGGCGCGGCGGGTGGCGTGGCGGCGCGGGCTGGCGAGGCGCGGATCGGGGACGACCTGCTCGATGAGCTCGGCTTCAGGGCGCCGCCCGGCGCCGCGGGCGCACCCGGCACCCTGGGCGCTCCGGGCGCCGGCCTGGACGGTCAGCCCGGCGACGCGGACGGGACCGCTTCGGCAGCCCGGCCAGGCGGATACGACACGACCGCGGCCGGGGCCCGCCCCGCGGGGGCGGCCGGGCAGCCGACGGTGCACGGCCCGGTCAGGCCCGGCGAGCAGCTGACGCTGAGCGGGGCCGCGGCGGGGAGCTACACGCTGCCGCCGGCCGCGCTGCTGCGCCCGGGCACCCCGCCGAAGGCGCGCACCAAGGCCAACGACATCGTGGTCGGCGCGCTGCAGGAGGTGCTCGAGCAGTTCCAGGTGGACGCTCAGGTGTCCGGCTTCAGCCGCGGGCCGACGGTCACCCGGTACGAGATCGAGCTCGGCCCGGCGGTCAAGGTGGAGCGGGTCACCGCGCTGTCGAAGAACATCGCCTACGCCGTCAAGAGCGCCGACGTCCGCATCCTGCCCGTCATCCCGGGGAAGTCGGCGATCGGTGTGGAGATCCCGAATGCGGACAAGGAGATCGTCAGCCTCGGCGACATCCTCCGCTCGGCGCCCGCGCTCGCCGATCACCACCCCATGGTGGTCGGGCTCGGCAAGGACGTGGAGGGTAACACCGTTCTCGCCAACCTGGCGAAGATGCCGCACGTGCTGGTGGCCGGCGCCACCGGGTCAGGCAAATCGGTGTGCCTGAACGGCCTGATCACCTCGATGCTGACCCGGGCCACCCCGGATGAGGTGCGGATGATCCTCATCGACCCCAAGCGGGTCGAGTTGTCGATCTACGAGGGCATCCCGCACCTGATCACGCCGATCATCACCAGCCCGAAGAAGGCGGCCGAGGCCCTGGACTGGGTGGTCGGCGAGATGGAGCGGCGCTACGACGACCTGGCCGCGACCGGGTTCCGGCACGTGGACGACTTCAACAAGGCGGTCCGCGCGGGCAAGCTGACCGCGCCGTCAGGGTCCGAACGAGTGTACGAGCCCTACCCGTACCTGGTGACGATCGTGGACGAACTTGCCGACCTGATGATGGTGGCCCCGCGGGACGTCGAAGACAGCGTCGTGCGGATCACCCAGCTGGCGCGGGCGGCGGGCATCCACCTGGTGCTCGCCACCCAGCGGCCGAGCGTGGACGTGGTGACCGGCCTGATCAAGGCCAACGTACCGTCGCGGCTGGCGTTCTCGACATCGTCGCTGGCCGACTCGCGGGTCATCCTCGACCAGCCAGGAGCGGAGAAGCTGGTCGGGCAGGGCGACGCGCTGTTCCTGCCGATGGGGGCGTCCAAGCCGATCCGGCTGCAGAACGCGTTCGTCTCCGAGCGGGAGATCAGGGACATCGTCGCGCACTGCAAGAAGCAGGCCGAGCCCTCATACCGGCACGACGTGGCCGCCGCGCCGGACAAGAGCCGCGAGATCGACTCCGAGATCGGCGATGACCTCGACCTGCTGCTGCAGGCCGCCGAGCTGGTGGTCTCGACGCAGTTCGGCTCGACCTCGATGCTGCAGCGCAAGTTGCGCGTGGGGTTCGCAAAGGCCGGCCGGCTGATGGACCTCCTGGAGAGCCGGGGTATTGTCGGCCCAAGCGAAGGTTCCAAAGCACGGGACGTACTGATCAGGCCGGATGACCTCGATGAAGTGCTCACGTCGTTGCGGGGCGGGTAGCGGGGGGTATAACTGGTGTGCCCTGGGCAGCGCCCAGGCAGCCGTCAAGCGTCGACCGAAGCCGGGGGGCGGGTCGCGGACCCACGGTCGTGACGCTAGGTGACTGATGGTGTGCGCTGGGTATAGGTACAAGTCACGGCGAAAATTCCTGGAGGCGCCTCGTGAGCATCGGTGACACCCTGGCGGATGCGCGACGGCAGGCCGGTCTCACCATTACACAGGTAAGCCAGCAGACCCGGATCAGGGAATCAATCATCGCCGCCATCGAGCAGGGCGACTTCTCGGCCTGCGGCGGCGACTTCTACGCACGCGGGCACATCCGCTCGATCGCCAGCGTGGTCGGCCTCGATCCGATGCCGCTGATCAGGGAGTACGACGAGGAGCACGGTCCGCCCGCCGCGATGCGGGCGGCGGAAGTGTTCGAGCCCGCGACCCCGATCAAGATCAGGGAACCCCGGCGGTTCGGGATCGGCAAGGCGGTCGCGGTGCTGCTGCTCGCGGCGATCGGCTTCGGCGTCTACCACCTGGTGTCGACGAATGACCTGCGCAAGAGCCCCGCGACGGCTGCCGACACGCTGCGGCCGACGACGACGACGCCCACGCCGCATCCCACCGTCACGCCGGTGGCGCACAAGCCCGCGGTCCCGGAGGCGGTCATCAGGCTGACGGCGGTGCAGGACTGCTGGGTCGCGCTGACCAACGGTAGCGGTAAGCAGCTTTACCAGGGCACGATCCTGGCGGGTAACACGATGACCTGGCACGAAAAGCATCGCGTGCACATGGTGATCGGCAACCCGATGGGCATCGTGCTGACCGTGAATGGCAAGACGCAGAGCACGCACACGGTCCAGGTGCTGACGCTGAGTATCAACCCGGCGGGCAAGAACGTAGTGGCCATGGGGTAGCGATCGCCGGCCGGCCCGGCGGCGTGGACGGCGGTGACCCAAGGGCACCGCCCGATCACGTACCCTCTCCGTGTGTCTAGTTCCCGTGCCGTCAGCATGGTCACCCTCGGCTGCGCACGCAACGAGGTCGACTCTGAGGAGCTTGCCGCGCGCCTGTCGGCAGGCGGCTGGACGCTGCGGGGCGAGGGCGAGCAGGCGGACGTCGTCCTCGTCAACACGTGCGGCTTCATCCAGGCGGCCAAGCAGGAGTCCATCGACGAACTGCTCGCCGCCGCGGACTCAGGCGCCAAGGTGGCGGCCGTCGGCTGCCTGGCCGAGCGCTACGGCGCCGAGCTCGCGGGCGAGCTGCCCGAGGCGCAGGTGCTCAGCTTCGACGACTACGCGGACATCGCGGCCAGGCTTGACGACGTGCTCGCGGGCAAGCGGCGGCCCGCGCACGTGGCCAGGGATCGCCGCTCGCTGCTGCCGGTAAGCCCAGCCCACCGCCAGCAAGCCCACGCGGCGAAAGCGGACCTCACCGACCTCCCGCCCGGCGTCGCGCCTGCGTCCGGACCGCGCGTGGTCAGGCGGCGGCTGACCGCCGGCGTGACCGCGCCGCTGAAGATCGCGTCCGGCTGCGACCGGCGCTGTTCGTTCTGCGCCATCCCGGCCTTCCGCGGCGCGTTCGTCTCCCGGCGGCCGCCCGAGTTGCTCGCCGAGGCCGAATGGCTGGCCGGCCAGGGCGTGCGCGAACTGCTGCTCGTCAGCGAGAACTCCACCTCGTACGGCAAGGACCTCGGCGACCTGCGGCTGCTCGAGACGGTGCTGCCCGAGCTCGCGGGGGTCGACGGCATCGCGCGGGTGCGGGTCAGCTACCTGCAGCCCGCCGAGGTCCGGCCCGGCCTGATCGACGTGCTGACGTCCACGCCCGGTGTGGTGCCCTACTTCGACCTGTCATTCCAGCACGCCAGCGGTCCCGTGCTGCGCGCGATGCGCCGGTTCGGCGACCGGGAGCGGTTCACCGACCTTGTTGAGCGGGTCCGGCAGGCCTGCCCGTGGGCCGGCATCCGGTCCAACTTCATCGTCGGGTTCCCCGGCGAGACCGCGGCCGACCTGAGCGAGCTCGAGCTCTTCCTGAGCAGCGCCCGGCTGGACGCGATCGGGATCTTCGGCTACTCCGACGAGGACGGCACGGAGGCGGCCGGCCTCGCGGGCAAGGTCGACGAGGACGAGATCGCCCGCCGGGTCGGCGAGTTCGCCGGCATCGCCGACGAGGTCATGGCGCAGCGCGCCGCCGACCGGGTCGGCGAGACGGTCGAGGTGCTCGTCGAGGACGTGCTCGGCGCCGGACGGTACGAGGGCCGCGCCGCGCACCAGGCGCCGGAGGTAGACGGGTCCACGACGCTGCTCGCGGACGACGGCCTGGTGCCGGGCGACATCGTGACGGCCCGCGTGGTCGAGTCAGACGGCGCTGACCTCGTAGCCCGCGCGTGATCCAGGGGGGTTCGGTGGGACGGGCAGTCCCCCCGCGCGGGGGCCGGGGGGGGTCGGGGGGACGGGCAGTCCCCCCGAGCGGGGGGTCACCGGGGGGTCGTCCCCCGGGGGAGATTCCGCTCGTCAACGTGGCCAACGCGCTGACGATCGTGCGGATCCTGCTCGTCCCGGTCTTCGTCGTGTGCCTGTTCGCGGGCGGCACAGGCTGGCGGCTTGCCGCGCTCGCCGTGTTCTGCGTCGCGTCGCTGACCGACTTGATCGACGGCAGGCTCGCGCGCAGCCGCGGCCTGGTGACCGACTTCGGCAAGATCGCGGACCCGATCGCGGACAAGGCGCTCACCGGCGCCGCACTGATCAGCCTGACGGTGCTCGGCGAACTGCCCGGCTGGGTCACGGCGCTGATCCTGTTCCGCGAGGTCGGCGTGACGCTGCTGCGCTTCGCGGTCATCAAGCGCGGCGTCATCGCCGCCAGCCCTGGTGGCAAGCTCAAGACGTTGCTGCAGGTCGCCGCGATCTGCCTGTACGTACTGCCGTCATCGCTCAGCCCGCCAGCCCTGGTTAAGGAGGTTGTCATGGCGGCGGCCGTCGTGGTAACGCTGGTGACGGGTGCTGACTACGTGGTACGTGCGGTGCGCCTGTACCGCGGCTCGCCCTGACCGCCGGCCTGGGGCGGTCCCACACGGCGTCCGGGCATGCAGAACTCGGAGGAGCGCATGGCAGATGGCGTGGCGGGGCCGGACGCGCGTGAGCTAGCCACCGAGATATTGCGCACGCTGACGGCGGCCGGCCAGACGGTGGCCGCCGCCGAATCGCTGACCGGCGGCCTTGTCGCGGCGGCGCTGACCGACGTGCCAGGCTCGTCGGCCGCCTTCCGCGGCGGCGTGGTCGCCTACGCGCCCGAACTCAAGGCGCAAATCCTCGGCGTCGACGGCAGGCTGCTCGCCGAGCACGGCCCGGTCTACGCGCCGGTAGCGGCGGCCATGGCCGACGGCGTGCGCCGGCTTCTCGGCGCCACCATCGGGGTGGCGACCACCGGGGTGGCCGGGCCCGGGCCCGCGGACGGCTGGCCTGCGGGGACGGTGCACATCGCGGTGAGCCTTGCCGACGACACGGTGGTGCGCACGATGGCACTGTCCGGAAGCCGGGACGAGGTACGTAGACTGACAGTGGAACGACTACTAGGCCTGCTGCTTGGCAGGCTTCGGGAAGCTTAGGGAAGAGTGTCAGATATTACAGCGTTACGTCAGGAGCGAACACACGGGGCCGTGGTCTCGCCGGTTAGCCATACCGAAAGGTACGGTGGACATATCGGCGGTCGCGACCAGGGACCTTCAGGAGGAGCTCGGGAAGCGGGTCTGCCTCAGGAAAGGAGTGCGACGATGGTACTGCTTCGTCAATTGCTCGGCGACGTGCTTCGTCGACTTCGCATCAGGCAAGGCCGCACCCTGCGCGAGGTGTCCGCATCCGCGCGCGTGTCGCTTGGCTACCTTTCCGAAGTGGAGCGGGGCCGGAAGGAAGCGTCCTCGGAACTGCTCGCCGCGATCTGCGCCGCTCTCGACACGCCGCTGTCCCAGGTCTTCCGCGAGGTGTCGGACAACTTCACGCTCGCCGAACTGCAAAGCGAGCCGATGCTCGGCGCCCCGCGCGAGCCGGGCCTGCGCGTCTCCGTCGAGGTGCCCGTCGCCTCGGACCCGGTGGACGACGGCCTCGGGCCGGTCGGCGACGTCAGCGATATGGTGCCGGTCTGACCCCAGGCCCCAGGCCGGACGCGCGGGTCAGCGAGCGGGCGCCTATACCCAGGCTTGCGGGCTGTCGGTAAGCAGCTGGATCGCCTCGGGGAGCTTGCCGGAGACGATGTCCGCCAGGGTGACGGTCTCAAGGACCGCCCGCTCGTTCGCGCGCAGCGCGATCCACACCCGCTGCAGCGGCTCGGCCGCGCCCGGGTAGCTGACATTCTCCGGCCGCTCGCCGCGCACGCCGAGCAACTGGCCGTCGATCGCCCTGATGATGTCGGCGAGCGAGATCTCGCTGGCCGGCCTGGCCAGCCAGAAGCCGCCGTCCGGCCCGCGCTGGCTGCGGACCAGCCCGCTCCTGCGCAGGTGCGTCAGGATGGTCTCGAGGAACTTGCCGGGGATGTGCTGCGCGTGCGCGAGCTGCTCGGCCGTGACATGGCCGTCCTGCGCCGCAGCAAGCTCGATGGCCGCGCGCAGCGCGTAGTCGGCACGTGCAGACAGTCGCATGCGAGCCATTATCGCAGCTTTCTGATCGGTTTTCTGACAACAGGCCGCTCGGGACTATGCTGCAATCGTTCGCATGCAACGGGATGGCGGAGGAAACTGATGCCAGCTTCGCGGGACGTGCTCGTCGAGGTGACCGTCAACGGCGTGCCGCACACGGCGCGGGTCCCGGCGCGGACGCTGCTCGTGCACTTCCTGCGCGACCGGCTCCGGCTGACCGGCACTCACGTCGGCTGCGACACCACGCAGTGCGGCGCCTGCACGGTCGCCCTCGACGGCGTGGCGGTGAAGTCCTGCACGGTGCTGGCCGCGCAGGCGAGCGGCCACGAGATCCAGACCATCGAGGGCCTGGCGCCCGCCGGCGACGCAGCCGGCCTGCACCCCGTCCAGCAGGCCTTCTGGCAGGAGCACGGCTTGCAGTGCGGCTACTGCACCCCCGGCATGGTGATGGCGGTGCGGCAGATCCTCGCGGATCACCCCGACCCCACCGAGGCCGACGTCCGGCATGGCCTGGCCGGCAACATCTGCCGCTGCACCGGCTATCAGAACATCGTCGCCGCCGCCCTCGACGCCGCACGGCACCTGCGCGGGGCGTGACGTGTTCCCCGCTGACTTCGGTTACGTGCGCGCCGGCTCGCTAGCGCAGGCGCTGGACCTGCTCACCGAGGCCGCCGAGGCCGACGAGGACGCCAAACTGCTGGCCGGGGGCCAGTCGCTGCTGCCGATGATGAAGCTGCGCCTGGCCACCCCGCAGACGCTGATCGACATCGGCGGCCTCGCCGAACTCACCGGCGTCACCGTCGACGCGTCGGGCACCACGGTCATCGGGGCCCTCAGCACCTACCGCGCGCTGCAGCGCGACCCGCACATCGCCGCGGCGTACCCCGCCATGACCGACGCGCTCGCCGTGCTCGCCGACCAGCAGGTTCGCGCCAGGGGCACGATCGGTGGCTGCGTAGCGCACGGCGACCCCGCCGCCGACCTGCCGGCGGTGCTCCTCGCCCTGGCCGCGAGCGTCACGCTGACCTCGCGGCACGGCACCCGCACCGTCCCGCTCGACGACTTCCTGCAGGGCGTCTTCGCCACCGACCTGGCCCCCGACGAGGTGGTCACCGCGATCACGGTGCCCGCCGCCCCGCCAGGTCAGGCGTACGAGAAGTTCGAGCAGCCCGCCAGTCACCTGCCGCTGGCCGGCGTCTGCGCCGTCGTGGCGGTAACCGACGGGGTCATCACTTCGGCTGGGGTCGCGGTCACAGGCGTCGCCGGCCGTGCATTTCGCGCCCTTGATACGGAACGGTCGCTGGCGTCTGCCCGCCCCACCGCCGCTGTCATCGAGGCGGCGGCCTCCCAGGTGGCGTCCGGCGTCCGCCCGCTGTCCGACCAGCACGCCAGCGGCCCGTTCCGCCTGCACCTGGCGCAGGTGCTAGCCCGCAGGGCGCTGACCCAGGCGGTAGAGAGGGCGGCGACGGCATGAGCAATCTGATCGGGCAGGCGGTCGTGCGCCGTGAGGACCCGGCGCTGCTGACCGGGCACGGCGTCTACCTGGACGACGTGGCACCGCCGGGCACGCTGCACGCGTTCGTGGTGCGCAGCCCGGTCGCGCACGCCCGGATCGCCGCCGTCGACGTGACCGAGGCCCGGGAGGCACCCGGTGTCGCGGCGGTCTTCACCGCCGCGGACCTGGCCGGCGTCGGCCCGCTGCCCGGCGCCGAGGGACTGCCGCCGGGCTCGGTCAGCCCCGTCTATCCGGTGCTGGCCGCCGACACAGTGCTCTGGGCGGGTCAGCCGGTCGCCCTGGTCGTCGCGGACACCCCGGAACTGGCCGCGGACGCGGCCGAGCTTGTCGTCGCCGACTACGACGAACTCCCCGCGGTGACCGGACCGCTCGACGCCATGGCGCCGGACGCCCCGGTGCTGCACGACGGCGCCGCGCGCAACATCGCCTTCACCAGGCGGCTGTCCGCAGGCGACGCGACGGCGGCGTTCGCCGCCGCCGCGTACCAGGTCAGGCAGCAGATGGTCAGCCAGCGCATCGCCCCGGTTGCGCTCGAACCGCGCGGCGTGCTGGCCTGCCCATCCGACGACGGCCGGCTGGAGGTGCGGCTGTCCACCCAGCGCCCGCACGGCTCCCGTAACTGGCTGGCCAGGATCTTCGGCCTGCCGCCCGACCAGGTCCGCGTGGTCGCCGGGGACATGGGCGGCGGGTTCGGCGCGAAGGGACCGGTGTACCCCGACCAGGTGGCGGTGATCGCGGCCGCACGTGCGCTCGGCCGGCCGGTGAAGTGGGTCGAGGAGCGCAGCGAGTCCTTCCTCGCCACCACGCACGGCAGGGACCAGGTGGCCGACCTGGAGATGGCCGCGGACGCCGACGGCCGGATCACCGCGATCCGCGGCTCCGTGCACGCCAGCTTCGGCGCCTACTTCACCCCGAACGCCCCCGGCTCCCTCCTCGGCCGCCTCGGCCCGATGCTCCCGCAGGGGTACCGCATCGCGAACTTCGACGTGGAACTGACCGGTGTGTTCGCGAACACGACGCCGGTCGGCCCGTACCGGGGCGCCGGCCGGCCGGAGGCCGCCTACTTCTGCGAGCGCCTGGTCGACCTGCTGGCCGTCGAGACCGGGCTCGACCCGGCCGAGATCCGGCGCCGCAACTTCATCCCGCCCGCCGACTTCCCGTACACCACCTGCACCGGGCTGACCTACGACAGCGGCGACTATCAGGCCGGCCTCGACCTGCTGATGGAGAAACTCGCCGCCCGGCCCGCCGCGCCGGCCCCCGAGGGCCACCTGGTCGGCGTTGGCATCGCCTCGTTCGTGGAACCGGGCGGCGTCACCCCGCGGATACCCGGCCCTGACGGCTCGGTGGGCGACCAGGCGACGGTGACGGTCTCCGCGGCGGGCGAGGTGACCGTCGCGGTCGGCACCAGCTCGCACGGGCAGGGCCACGAGACCGCGTTCGCCCAGCTGGCCGCGGACCTGCTCGGGGTGGGCTACGAGGACGTGACCGTGGTGTTCGGCGACACCGGCACGACGCCGTTCGGGTACGGCACGTTCGGCTCGCGCAGCGCGGTCGCGGGCGGCACGGCGGTGTACAACGCCTGCCAGGCGGCGCTCGAGGCGGCCCGCCGGGTGGACGCGCCGATGTCGCTGGCGCAGGCCGCGGCCCGGCTCGGCGGCATCACCGCGACCGCCTCCTCCGGCGCGCCGCCGGAGACCTACGCGTCCGGCTCGTACGCCTGCGTCGTGTCGGTCGACCCGGACACCGGCCGGGTGCGGCTGCTTCGCGTGGTCGCCGTCGACGACTGTGGCGTGGTGATCAACCCGCTGCTCGTCGAGGGACAGGTGCACGGCGCGGTCGCGCAGGGCGTCGGCCAGGCGCTGTCCGAGCACGTGCAGTACGACTCCGCCGGGCAGCCGATGTCCGCGTCGCTGATGGACTACGCGGTGCCGTTCGCCGCGTCGCTGCCCGCGATCGAGTCGTACCTGGTGTGCACGCCGTCCCCGGTCAACCCGCTTGGCGTCAAGGGGATGGGGGAGAGCGGCACGATCGGCGTGACCCCGGCCGTCGTCAACGCCGTCATGGACGCCTTGCGCCCCTACGGCATCCGCCACCTGGACATGCCGCTGACCGCGGAGAAGATCTGGACCGCCATCCGCCAGTCCCGTCACCCGGCCGGCCCGCGCGACGTCAGCTGACGCGGGCCGGTTTGCGGCCCCAGGTCAGGAAAAGCAGGCCGGACATCACGACCGTGTGCGGGTCATCGAGGTGAACACGGGCCGCGGCGTCCAGCTCATCAAGCTCCGCGGCGCTGGCCAGCCCCATCTCCACCACCTGCGGGCGCATGCTGCGCACCAGGTCAAGGCGGATTGTCCGCCGGGAATGGGTAGCCGGGTACATCTGCGCCCTGGCCTCGACCGCGACATCATCAAGTCCCGCCTGGCGGAACAGCTCGGGAACCCGGCGGCCGATCCACGGGTCGGCGCCGTTGCGGCTGAAGGCCACGGTGAAGATCTCGCAGAGTCGGCCGAAGGCCGGGTGAGGCGGATAGCACAGCACATGCTCGGTGTCGGATTCCATCGACGCCACCCAGCCGCCCGGCCTGGCCAGCCGCACCATCTCGGCCGCCACTTCAGCGGGCTCGGGGAGGTTGATCAGCAGGGTGCGCGCGTGTACCAGGTCGAAGGAGCCCGGCGGCAGCCCGGTGCGGCGGGCGTCGGCCGTCATGATCTCCACGCAGCTCAGCCCCCGCCCGGAGGCGAATTCGGCGGCCATAGCGGTATGCGCCGGGTCCGCGTCCAAGCCGACCACCCGGCCTGCCGGAAAGACCCGCTCGGCCAGCATGTCCAA
>Ga0187807_1000374_pt1 | contig 14058 bp, 12 predicted proteins | sample NC_wetland_sal_i_4_FD_132432 | JGI IMG/M metagenome (GOLD analysis project Ga0187807, IMG submission 132432) | Wetland sediment microbial communities from Neuse River Estuary, North Carolina, USA - ASW_2 | ecosystem: Environmental > Aquatic > Freshwater > Wetlands > Sediment | place: USA: North...
ATGGTGAGCAGCGTGTCCAGATGCATGAACGCGCGGGTCTTCGGCATGTCGATCGCCACCAGGCAGCGGGCCGCCCCGGCGGCGAACAGCCGGTGGGCGAGCACCTCGACGGCCTGCGGCGTGGTTCGCTCGCTCATCCCGACCAGCACCGCCCCGTTGCCGATGACCAGGACGTCGCCGCCTTCGATGGTGGCCGGCGCGGCATCGGCGCCGTGATACCAGACATCGAAATCTGCCTGCGCGAACATCGGGTGCCACCGGTAGATGGCCTCGTCGGTCACCGTCTCCCGGATCCGGGCTGGCCGACGCATCGCGTTGACGGATACGCCGCCGTAGATCCAGCACGACGTGTCGCGCTGGTACAGCAGGTTCGGCAGCGGGGCGAGCACGAAATCGTCGGGGTCGAGGGAGTGGAAGGCCATGCTCTTGGGCTCGGGCCCGAGTTCGGCGATCTCGCGCTTGGTGATTCCGCCGCCCAGGAACTCTGCCAGGCGCGGCGAGTCCAGCCCGTCCATGCAGGCGCGCAGGGTGGCAGCGGCCAGCGGCCCGTGCCAGCGCGGGTCAAACACCCGCTCCAGGATGTAGTCGCGGGCCTCCGGGATCTCCAGGGTCTGGGTGAGCAGGTCGCCGAAGTAGTGGACGACGACGCCCCGCGAGCGCAGCGCGTCGGCGAACGTGTCGTGCTCCTCCTGCGCCCGGCTCACCCAGAGCACGTCGTCGAAGAGCAGGTCGGCGGCGTTGTCAGGGGTCAGGCGCTTGAGTTCCAGGCCGGGACGGTGCAGGATCACCTGCCGAAGGCGGCCGACTTCGGAATCCACGTGAAACATTGGCACCCCAGGGTGGGCGGACGGGCTAGCGCCCGAGGTAGCGGGCGGTGTAGGCGTTGCGGAACTTGCCTGCGGGATCGTAGTGATTCATGAGGTCAAGGAAGTCCGACAGGCGGTCGTAGCGTGAGCCGAGATCGTCCGCCGACGTGGTGAAGATCTTGCCCCAGTGCGGCCGCGCGCCGAACGGGGCCAGCCGCTGCTCCATCAGCGTCACCACCGGCAGCACCGCGGCGGTGTCGGGCATCCAGGTGAAGTGGAACGCCACGCTGTCCTGCCGGTAGCAGGGGCTCAGCCAGAGATCGTCGGCGGCGATCATCCGGACCTCGCAGATCCGAAGCACCGGGGCCAGCCGGTCACTGATCTGGCTCAGGGCAGCCAAGGCGGGCACCGCGTGCCCGGCCGGCAGCAGGTACTCCGACTGCAGTTCGTCGCCCGCGCTCGGGGTGAACTCGGGCCGGAAGTGGGGCAGCCGCTCGAACCACGGGCCGGGCACCCCCAGCTGCTGGGTGCAGGTGTCCGGCGGCAGGCCGGGCACCGGGTTCCGCGCGGCCGGGGCGGGCGGCGCGGTAAACCACGGGGCTTCCGTGATCGGCGCGGGCGGTGCCGAGATGCCGTCGTCGGCGCGCTGCTTGATCCAGACCTGGGTAAGCCGGGGGGCGCGCCAGTCGGTGAACAGGCTGACGCTGTACCCGCTGGCCATGATGTCCGTGAAGTGATCGTCCAGCACCTCCAGCGGGAGGTTCTCGTAGACCCGCTGGCTGATCTGGAAGGACGGGACGACCTCCAGGACCAAACGGGTGACGACACCCAGGCCGCCGAGGTGCACCACGGAACCGGGGAAGGAGCCGTCGCCGCGGCGGAACTCCACGATGTCCCCGTCGGCGGTGACGAACTCCAGCGCGGTGATGGCCGCGGCCAGGTTCTGGTTGGCCGCCCCTGATCCGTGGGTGGCGGTCGCGCAGGCGCCGGCCACCGAGATGTGCGGCAGCGAGGCCATGTTGCGCAGCGCGAAGCCCTTGGCGTCCAGCCGCGGAGCCAGCCCGGCGTAGCTCAGGCCCGCCGCGACCCGGACGAGCGAGTTGGCCGAGTCGACCTCCACCTCCGGCGGCAGGCCGGCCAGGCTGACCTGGGCCCCGGGTGAGTCGGCCATGTCGTTGAAGGAATGGCCGGTGGCCAGCACGCGGACCTGGCGGGCCCGCGCGATCACGGTCCGCAGTTCGCTGACCGCGGCCGGGCGGTAGAAGTCAGGCGCCGCGAAGGCGATGTTGCCCGCCCAGTTCGTTTGCGGCCGCCCCGCGGAGTCCAGGTTCACGTTCGACACCCTACGGGGTCCCCCATGTTTCCCCTAGGCCCCCTGCGGTTCCCCCGGTGGCCGCGGCGAGCCTTCATGGCACACCAGCTTTCAGCTGTCTTGCTCAGAAAGGACCAGTCATGAGGTTTGCCAACCGCACCGGCGTGCGGGTCGCCATTGCCACCGCCGCGACGGGTGCGCTCGCCGCGGGCGCCTTTGCCGTGATGACGTCGGCCAGCGCCAGCCCGGACCATGCCGCTGACTCCCGCGGCGTGATGGGCGTCCACGCGACCGCCTACAGTTTCCGTACCGTTGACAACGCTGCTGACCTAACGTTCAACCAGTTGCTTGGCATCAATGACTCCGGCGTGATCGCGGGCTACTTGGGCTCGGGCGCCCAGGGGCACCCGAACATGGGCTACCTGCTGACCCCCGGCGGATACCGCAGCGAGAACTTCCCCGGCTCGGTGCAGACCCAGGTCACCGGCCTCAACGACAACGGCGTCACGGTCGGGTTCTGGTCCGGCATGAACACCGCCAGCATGGCCAACGACAACTTCGGTTTCTACGCCACCGGCGGGCAGGGTTTCCACAGCGTCAACTTCCCGACCACGAACAACGCGTCCCCGCCGGTCAACCAGCTCCTCGGCGTGAACGACCACGACATCGCGGTCGGCTTCTACACCGACGCCAAGGGCAGCAACCACGGCTATGAGTACAGCATCGCCGGTGGCCGCTTCACCCGGGTCACCGAACCGGGCCACCCGGGCGCCAGCCTCACCGCGGCCGCCATCAACAACCACGGCGACGTGGCCGGCTTCTACACCGGCCCCGGCGGGAAGACCGACGCGTTCCTCAAGACGGCCAGCGGCCAGTTCACTCCCCTTGCCTACCCGGGCGCCTCGGGCACCCAGGCGTTCGGCGTCAACGACAGCGACGAGGTCGTGGGCGTCTACACCGACGGCTCGGGCAACTCGGTCACCATGCACGGTTTCACCTGGTCCCCGGGCGGCGGATTCAGCTCCGTCGATGACCCGCAGGGCCGCGGCGCCACCACCATCAACGGCGTCAACGACCACGGCGACCTGGTCGGCTTCTACACCGACGGCAAGGGCAACACCGACGGCTTCACCGCCACCCCGGTCATGGCGTCGGTCGCCCATCTGCACCTGCAGGCCATGCCGCAGGGCACGGTGACCTTCGTGTGGGCTCCCAACGGCCAGCTCACCCTCCAAGTGAACGCGTTCGGGTTCACGCCGGGCTCGAGCCACATCGTCGAGCTGCAGAGCCCGCAGGGCGCCACCATCGCCCAGTTCAGCCCGCTGACCGCGAACGCTGTCGGCCAGGCCCAGGCCACCCTGTACAGCACGGACACCACCAGCGTGCCCGACGGCAGCCACCTGGTGATCCTGCTGGACGGCCAGAGCGGCGCGATCGCCAGCGAGCCCATCGCGCAGACCCCGGCGATCGCCGCCGGCCAGATGAGCTACCAGCTGCAGTCCGTCGAGGTCGGCCCCACCGGGACCAGCTACGGCACCCCGCAGGGCTGGGCCACCGTCGCCTATGACCCGAACGCCAAGACCATCACCGTCACGCTGACCGCCACCGGCCTCACCCCCGGCGCGCACGCCGCGCACATCCACATCGGCAGCTGCATGAGCCAGGGCCCGGTCCAGTACATGCTGATGGACTTCACCGCCAACAGCCGGGGCCAGATCACCCATGAGGTCCGGATGGTCACCGGCGTGACCACCCCGGTGCCGGCCACCGGCTGGTACCTCAACCTGCACCAGGGCACCAGCAACAACATCCTGGCCAACGGCCAGCCGACCCCGAACTTCCGGCCGCTGCTCTGCGCAGGCTTCTGAAGGCCGGAATCTGAGCCAGGAAGGCTCACCCACAGGGGCTCACCCACTGGGGGGCACCCGGAGAGTCCCCCGGTCCCCCCAGTGAATCGCCCCGAGCCGCCAGCAATCCTGACTGACGGCAGAACCGCCACATTGCACTAACAAGTTGCGAAAGGAAAAAGATCATGAGGTCACACAAGAGGAACGCCCGCCGGAGGAACGCCCGCCGGATTGCCGCGACCACCGTTGCGTCCGGACTCCTCGCCGCGGGGGCGCTGGCCCTCACCACGTCGGCCGCGAGCGCCAGCACGCTGAGCGCCCAGGGCCACGGCACCGCCTACAGCTTCCGCACCCTTGACAACGCCAAGGACCTAACGTTCAACCAGCTGCTTGGCATCAACGACTCCGGCGTGATCGCGGGCTACTTCGGTTCCGGCGCGGCCGGCCACCCGAACAAGGGCTACGTGCTGCTGCCGCAGTACGGACAGGGCAACTACATCAACGAGAACTTCCCCGGCTCGGTCCAGACCCAGGTCACCGGCCTGAACAACCGCGGCGTCACGGTCGGCTTCTGGTCGAGCATGAACAACGCCAACATGGTCAACGACAACTTCGGCTTCGTGGACGTGGGCGGCCACTTCCGCAACGCCGACTTCCCGACCGGCAGCCCGGCCAGCCCGCCGGTTGACCAGCTGCTCGGCGTCAACGACAGCGACGTCGCGGTGGGCTTCTACACCGACGCCAACGGCAACAACCACGGCTACGAGTACAACATCGGGTCCAGCCGCTTCAGCTCGGTGACCGACCCCAGCCTGCCCGGCGCCAGCCTGACCGCGGCCGCCATCAACGACGAGGGCGACGTGGCCGGCTTCTACACCAACTCCGCCGGCACCACCGACGGGTTCCTCAAGACGCACCACGGGCAGTTCATCGACCTGGCGGTTCCCGGCGCGTCTTCCACCATGGCGCTGGGCGTCAACGGCTCGGATGAGGTCGTGGGCACCTACACCGTCGGCTCGGGCAGCTCGGCCGTCATGCACGGCTTCACCTGGACCCCGCAGCACGGCTTCTCCACCGTCGACGACCCGCACGGCGCCGGCACCACCACCATCAACGGCGTGAACGACCGCGGCCAGCTGGTCGGCTTCTACGTCGACAGCAACGGCAACACCGACGGCTTCCTCGCCAGCCCGCTGCACTGACCCCGGTAACCAACTAATAGCCGCCCCGCCCCGGGCCGACCCCAAAGGCCCGGGGCGGGGCGCGCCGTCTCCTACGAATACACAACCAGCTACTGGCCGCTCCGCCCTGGGCCAATCCCGGGGCGGAGCGGCCAGCGCCACGTTAACGGCCCGGCGGGCTCGGCGGGGCCGACGGTCCCAGGGCCTCGGGCCAGGTCGACGGGAGCGGCCCGCCGAACCAGTCCTCGATGATGTGCCTGGCGATCGACACCGCCGGCGGCAGCGCTATCTCGCGCGCCTTGATGGCGGCGAGCAGTTCGTCCCGGCTGAACCAGTGCGCCTCGGCGATCTCTTCGCGGTCTACGGCGATGGCCTGACCCGCCGGGGCTTCGGCGCGGAAGCCGAGCATCAGGCTGCGCGGCATCGGCCACGGCTGGCTGCCGACGTAGCGCACGTTCGTCACCTTGATCTGAGTTTCCTCGGCGACCTCGCGGATGACGGCCTGCTCGGCGGACTCACCGGGTTCCACGAAGCCGGCCAGGATCGAGACCCGGCGGCCCGGCCAGGCGGCGTTCCTGGCCAGCAGGCACCGGTCGTCGGGGTCGGTCACCAGCATGATGACGGCGGGATCGGTGCGCGGGAAGTGCTCGGTGCCGTCCACCGGGCACCTGGTCGAGTGGCCGCCGGGGTCGGGGATCGTGGGAGTTCCGTCCACCGGGCAGTGCGTATGCGTGTCGTGCCAGTTGGCCAGCGCCACCGCGTGCGTGAACAGCCCCGCGTCCCGGTCCCCGAGCAGCGCCCCCACCTCCCGCAGCCAGGCCGCGCGGACGGCGTCGGCCGCAGCGGGCGGGGGGGCGGCAGGCAGGTCCCCGGAGATCCCGAAGTAGACCACGCCGTCGGCGTCCTGCCCGAGCAGGAACCGGACCCCGGCAGGCGCCTCGGCGGCCGCGGCGAAGACCAGCTCGACGTGCTCGTCGTCGTCAAAGCGCACCAGCGCCCGCCCGTCGGAGACCACCAGCACCCGCGTCCGCGGATCGGCCCAGGCGGCATCCAGCCACTGAGTGTCGTTCCGCCGGTGCGTGACCCGGTCGACGGTGCCCCGGGCCAGTGCGAGCGACTCCAGCGGCGTCACCGCAGTTCCGCGGCGGCTAGCTCGTCCCAGAGGTACGCCGAGGCCTCGGCGCCGCGCAGCAGGAGAGAAAGGTCGACGCTTTCGTTCGGCGCGTGGATCTGGTCCGAATCCAGGCCGACCGCGACGAACACCAGCGGGGCCGCCAGGATCTCGGCCAGGTCCGCCTCCGGGCCGCTGCCGCCTTCCATGGTGAACAGCACCTCGCGGCCGAACGCCCGCTGCATCGCGCGGCGCCCGGCCAGCACGGCCGGGGAGGTGATCGGCGAGTGGCAGGGGCGCACCCCGGGGTGGACGGTCACCGCGGCCGCCAGGCCGTCCGGCGTGTTGGCGGCCACGTACTCCCGGAAGGCCTCGCCCACGTCGGCGGGATCCTGGTCGGCGACCAGCCGGAAGGAGACCTTGGCGTGCGCGGCCCGGGGGATGATGGTCTTGGAGCCGGGCCCTGTGTGACCGCCCCACATCCCGTTGACCTCGGCGGTCGGCCGGGCCCAGATCCGCTCCAGCGTGCTGAAGCCCTGCTCGCCGCAGGCCGCGCCGCTCTTGCCCGCCTCGGCGAGCCACCGCTTCTCGTCGAAGGGCAGCCGGGCCAGCAGGTCCCGTTCGGTCGCCGACAGCGGCAGCACCCGGTCGTAGAACCGGGGCAGGGTGACCCGGCCCTGCTCGTCGTGCAGCCCGGCCAGCAGGCTCGCCATCGCGTGCAGCGGATTCGGCACCCCGCCGCCGAACGAGCCGGAGTGCAGGTCCTGGACCGGCCCGGTCAGCGTGACCTCGACCGGGATCAGCCCGCGCATGCTGGTGCACATAGACGGCACGTCGGCGGCCCACATGGTGGTGTCGCTGATCACGATCACGTCGCAGGCCAGCCGCGCCCGCTCGCGCCGGAGCAGGTCGGCGAAGTGCTCAGAACCCGATTCCTCCTCGCCCTCGACGAGCAGCTTGATGGTGACCGGCGGCGCTTCGGCCCCCTCCCCGGTTGGCAGGGTCGCGGCCAGGCAGGCCCGCACGCCGAGGGAGTGGATCAGCACCTGGCCCTTGTCGTCGGAGGCGCCGCGGCCCAGCAGCAGGCCGTCGCGCTCGGCGGGCTCGAACGGCGGGCTGTGCCATTCCTCCAGCGGCTCGACCGGCTGGACGTCGTGGTGGCCGTAGACCAGGACGGTGGGGGCAGCCGGGTCCGCGGCCGGCCATTCGGCGAAGACCGCGGGCAGCCCGCCGGACGGGGTGTCCCAGACCTCGGCGACCGGGAACCCGGCGCCGCGCAGGTGCCGGGCGAGCCATTCGGCGCTGCGGCGCACGTCGCCGCGCCGGTCCGGGTCGGCGGAGATCGAGGGTATGGCCAGCCACTGCTTCAGGTCGTCGATGAACTCGCGCGCGTTCGACTCAACATAGCCACGGACATCCATGCTTAGACCGTATCCAAGGGGGGTCTGGGAGGATGGGTCCCCCCCAAGGGGGGTCTGGAGGGATGGGTCCCCCCAGGAGCGGGGGGGTCACCGGGGGGGTCGTCCTCCCGGGGGGAAAACTGATCGCCGCGGCCCAGGAGTCCCGCCGCCGGGATCGACACGTACCGGCCGGGGCGCCCGGTGACGGAACCCGCGAGCACAGGCTGCTCGCCCGCGCTCTTCAGGGCGTCGATCGCGGCCGACGCCTCGGCCGGGGGGACGACCACGCAGAAGCCGGTGCCCATGTTGAAGGTGGCGTACATCGTCTCCGGCGGTACCCGCCCGGCCTCGGCGATCAGCGCGAACACCGGCGGCGCAGGCGGCAGCGCGTCCAGTGAGTACGACACGTCCGCGGCCAGCCGCGCCAGGTTGAGCAGGCCGCCGCCGGAAATGTGCACGAGCCCCCTGGGCGTGACGCCCGCCTCCCACAACGCCTCCGCGGCCCGCACGTACACCCGGGTCGGCGCCAGCAGGGCGTCATCGAGGCGCTGGCCGGTGCCGGGCACCTCGCTGTCCAGGCTCAGCCGACCCATCTCGAACAGCGCCCGGCGGGCCAGCGAGTACCCGTTGCTGTGCAGGCCCGAACTGGGCAGGGCCAGGATGACGTCGCCCGCGCTGACCCGCGACCCGTCCACCGGCTCACGCCCCGGGGGCAGCGCGCCGACCGCGGTGCCGACCAGGTCGAGCATGGGCGGCCCGCCCGCGGCAGGCGCCAGCATCGCGCCGATCTGGGCGATCTCGCCGCCGGGGATGGCAATCCCCGCTTCGGTGGCGCCCAGGTACAGGCCGCGGGCGACCGCGGCCAGCACCTCCTCGTCGATCCGGTCGGTGGCTATGTAATCGAGCAGCGCGAGCGGCACCGCCCCGGTGCAGATCACGTCGTTGACGTTGTTGGCGACGCAGTCGACCCCGATCGGCTCCCACCGGTTCGCCTCCCGCGCCAGCAGGATCTTGGTGCCGACCCCGTCGGTGGTCAGCGCGAGCGGCGGCCCGGGCGGGATGTGCATCATGGTGGCGAAATAGCCGCTGGCCAGACCGGTGATCTGAGTGACCAGCGGGGAGCGGACCGCGGTCCGGGCCAGCCAGGGGCGCATCGCCCGGGCGAAGACGTCTTGCTCGTGCTGCTCGTCCACGCCCGCGCTCGCGTAGGGGTCCATGCCGGCCCATAGTACAGAGCCCTTGGTAACGAGCAGCGGAGCCGGGGCACGCACCACGGGCCGTTCGGAATATTTGATCTTTCAAGCATCGTTATGCTGGCACTAAGCTGAGGAGGAAGAGATGCCAGCGATAACCGTCGACGACATACTCGTGCTGCCGCGGGTTCCCGAGCCCGGCCTGGCCGAAACCGAGCGGAAGGTCACCTCGGTCACCACCGCGCCGTCCGGCTACGAGGGCGAGGGGTTCCCGGTCCGGCGCGCCTTCGCCGGGGTGGACCTGGCGCGGCTCGACCCGTTCGTGCACATGGACCAGATGGGCGAGGTCGACTACGCCCCGGGTGAGCCCAAGGGCACCGCGTGGCACCCGCACCGCGGGTTCGAGACCGTCACCTACATCATCGACGGCACGTTCCGGCACCAGGACTCCAACGGCGGCGGGGGCCTGATCACCAACGGCGACACCCAGTGGATGACCGCGGGCGGCGGCATCTTGCACATCGAGGAGCCGCCGGAGGAACTCGTGGTCAGCGGCGGCCTGTTCCACGGCTTCCAGCTGTGGGTGAACCTGCCGGGCCGGCTGAAGATGACGCCGCCGCGCTACCAGGACATCCGGGCCGGTCAGGTCGCCCTACTCTCGTCCGCGGACGGCGGGGCGCTGCTGCGCGTGATCGCCGGGTCGTTCGGCGGGCCCGTCGCGGAGGGGTCTGGGGGGGTCGTCCCCCCGGGCCAGCACAGTGGCCCTGGGGTCACGCACACGCCGATCTCCCTGGTGCACGTCACCGTCTCGGCCGGCGCCCAGGTCCGGCTGCCGTGGCGGGCGGACTTCAACTCGCTCGCCTACGTGCTGGCTGGCAGCGGGACCGTCGGGGCCGAAAAGCGCCCGGTGCGGATGGGGCAGCTGGCCGTGTTCGGGGCCGGTGACGCGATCACCTTCGCGGCCGACCCTAAGCAGGACATGGACATCCTGCTGCTCGGCGGGCAGCCCATCAGGGAGCCCGTTGCCGCCTACGGCCCGTTCGTCATGAACACCCGCGCCGAACTCGTCCAGGCCTTCGAGGACTACCAGGCCGGGCGCCTGGGCAGCATACCCGCAGTGCCGATCGACCCCCACCCCGGGCACGACGTTATTTAGGCCGAACGAGCGGGTTCTTCCGTCCGCATCAGCTTCAGCGCCAGGGCCGGGCAGGCCGCCACCGCCCGGCGCGCCTCGCGGTCCAGGACCGGGGGCACCGGGCGCGGGTCCACGATGGGGTAGCCCCACTCGTCTAGCGAGATGAGCTCGGGCAGGAGCTCGGCGCACACGCCGTGCCCGGTGCAGTCGATCGGGTTCACCTTTAGTGTGTCAGCCATCGATCAGGTCCAGTCGTCTTCGCTTGTCGGCATGCCGTCCGGCAGCGGCAGGAACGGCTTGCGGTTGGTGGCCGAGCACTGGCCCCGCGCGTGCAGGCTGATCTCGGACGAGAACACCGTCAGGGCGCTGCGGACGAACCGCACCGTGCCGTCCGGGTGGTTGCAGGCGCCGCGCCCGGTGACCAGGCCGGCCCAGCGCTCGACGTCCGCGCGGGTCTGCCTGCGATGCCCGGAACCCGCCAGCTCAGCGAGGCCGGCCGCGATGCGCGGCAGCCCGTTCAGGCACGGGCCGCACTGCCCGGCCGACTCCGCGGCCAGGTAGCCGGTCACCCGGGCCGCCTCGGTCAGGCCGCACCGGTCGGCCGGCAGCGCCACGAGCACGCCCGCGCCGACCGACGCCTCGAACCTTTTCAGCGTGTCGTTGGCCAGGGTGAGGCCGACCGCCTGCGGCATCGGCAGCCAGGTGCCGTGGTAGCCGCCGACCAGCCAGGCCGCAGTCTCGGCGCCGCTGCTGAGCAGGGTGCGCAGCGGGGCGCCGATCTCCGCCTCGACCACCCGGCACTTGCCATCCGGCCGGTACACGGTGGTGAGCATGCTGCCGGGCTCGGCGTCGGTGCCGGCCGCGCGGAACCAGCGCGGGCCGTACCGCGCGATCAGCGCGAGGTGGGCCAGGGTCTCCACGTTCTGCACCAGGGTCGGCGCGCCGCCCAGGCCGCGCTCGCTCACCCGCGGCGGCTGGAACGTGGGCAGCGCGGGGCCGCCGCCGAGCCGGTTCACCAGTGCCGTTTCCTGGCCGGCCAGGAACCGCGGCGGGGCCTGCGTGATCGTCACGCCGATGCCGTCCAGGCCGCGCGAGGCCCGTTCGGCCAGCGCCCGCAAGATCTCGCCCGTGGGGCCATAGTGCAGGTACAGGTGGGCCTCGGTGGCGCCGACCGCCTCGGCGGCCAGCTGCAGCCCGTCGAGCACGAGGTTCGGCGCGATCCGCAGCAGCAGTTCGTCCTTGCGGCTGGCCGGCTCGCTCTCCGAGCCGTTGGCCACGATCACCTTCCGGCCGGCCCGGGACCGGGCCACGATGGCCATCTTCCGGTACACCGGGAAGGCCGCGCCGCCCCGCCCGGTCAGGCCGGAGGCCTCGATGTCACCGATCAGCACTCCGGTCCGGCCCCGGTACGGCGTGGCGCCGTACCGGGCGAGGTGGCCGCGCAGGTCTTCCGGCGAGGCCGGCAGCAGGCGGGGCAGCCCGGCAGCCTGCCGGGCTGCCCCGCCTGGTGCCGATTCGTTTACTGTCGTGGTCATCGCGTCACCGTCTCGCCGGTCCGGCGAGCCTGTTTGCTCGCGGTGGCCCTGCTCGTGGTAGCAGTGTGCTGGGCGAAGACCGCGGCGACCCGTCCGGCCCGGGGCACCTGGCGTGCCGCGTGAGCCAGCCGCCAGATTACCGCCACCGCGACGATCAACGCGCAGCCGATCGCCATATCGAGCATCCAGCCCTGCTGCAGGTCCTTGCTCGAGCCGATGCCGTGCGCGAACGCGACCGGCCAGCTGGCGTAGGCGAGCAGGTGGATGGCCCGCCACAGGATGCGGTTCATCCGGCCGCGGAGCAGGCTGGTCACGATCATCGCGATCATCATGTCCAGCGAGATCGCGCCCAAGCTCAGCCACAGCCGCTCGTAACCCGAGGCGAACGGGACGACCGCGGAGATCAGCGGGATGTGGACGTAGGTGTCGAGCACCGCGGTGAACACGTGCACGGCGATGAACGCCACCGCGAGCAGGGAAAGGTTCCTGTGCAGGTCCGTCACTGCGAACCGCGGCAGGCCGGGCAGCCGGCCCTGCCGGTTGACCAGGATGCCGAACACCAGCACGGCCGTCAGCAACAGCAGTGCGACGATCCCGGTCGCGCGGCTGGCGTACCAGAACACCGTAGTCCCGCCCATGTCAGTGCTTCCCGTTCGTCGGTTCGGTCCTGAAGTTCATGTCATCCATCCTCGGCGGCCGGTGTATGCGGAGCCTGCACGTTACTTCTGAACAGCCTCTGACTGTTCGTCGGGCCAGCCGGCCACGGTGAACACCACGCCGGTCGCGTCGACCAGCCGGGCCGGCAGGCCGAGCTGCGCCAGCCAGCCCAGCGCCCGGCGGCCGCGGATGACCGCGGCCGTGCTCGCCGCGTTGGCGTCGGCGCACGTCCCCGCGGCGACCGAGACGGTACGCCAGACGGGCTCGGCGGGCAGGCCGGTACGCGGGTCGAGGATATGGTGCAGCACGTCGCCGCCCCGCTGCCAGCGGCGCGCGGCCGTGCTCGACGTGGCCAGGCCGCCGTCGCGGATGGCGATCAGCGCGTACGGGCCGGCCGGCGGATCGGCGGGCGAGCCGGTCACGTCCTGTACCCGGATCCGCCAGCCGTCCTGCGGGGCGGGGCCGGCCACCGCGATGTCGCCGCCCAGGCTGACCAGCACGCCGCAGCCGAGCCGGGACGCGATCCGCCCGGCGGACCGGTCCGCGGCCCACGCCTTCGCGGTCGCCCCCAGGTCGAGCTGGACCCCGGCCGGCATGGTCAGGGACTGGCCTTCCAGGTGGACCTCGCGCCAGCCGGGCACCCTTCTGACGATGAGTGCGAGCGGCGGTCCGATACGCTGAATCTGTTCGAAATCACGATCGTATCCTATCGCGGACATGGCCGCGCCCACCGTCGGGTCTACGTCACCGTCGGTCAGGTTAGCCGCCCGCAGCGCCACCGCGATGGCCTCGGCCAGCAGCGGGCTGACCCGGGCGGGGCGATCCTTGACGGTCCGCAGGGCAAGGATTTCCGAGTCGGCGCGGAACCGGCTGCAGGCCAGGTCCACCTCGGCCAGATCATCGGTCAGCAGGCGCCGGGCCTCGGCCAGGCACCGCGGGTCGGTCACCACCAGCTGAACCAGCGTGCCGAGGGCCCGCCAGCTGGCCGACGCGTCGGCGTCCGTAGCCGTGTCCCCTGAGGGGCGTGGCATCACGAGCCGCCGGAAGTGGCCTGGCTGCTGCCCGAGCTCGACGTCGGCGAGGAGCCGGAGCTGAGACCGCTCGAGCTCGAGTTGCTGGAGTTGGAGGAAGACGAGCCTGAGCTGGTAGAGCCTGAGCCTGAGCTAGTTGAGCTGGAGCCTGAGCTGGTGGAGCCGGAATTCGAGCTGGATGATCCTGAATTCGTCGAGCTGGAACCCGTTGAGGACGAGCCGGTCGACGTCGAGGTGGACGTGGTGCTATGGTGCGTGGACCCCGGCAGGGCCAGGGCCAGCGCGCCGGCCGTCACCACGCTGGCCATGGTGACCGCGGTGGTGGTGGACCGGACCTTGTCCCGGGCCTGTTCCCTTGCGGCGATGGCCCGGCGGATCCCGTCTCGGTGTGCGCTGCTCATGTATCCCATTCTGCGGTCACGGATTCGGAAATCTCTGCACGAACCTTCTGGGTAACCTATGAGCCGTGCGGCTCGTGCCCCTCATCGTTGCCAGAGGCTACCCAGGCAACATGAAGGACAGCTGAAGCCCAGGAACATGTCCGCCAGACGGGCCTATCCGCTGGTACCGGGCTTTCTGGTGGTGTCAGGCTTTCTGGCGGTACCGGGTGTTCTGGCGGTACCGGGCTTTCTGACCGACACTCCGGGCGCGGGCCAGAACCGCATCCTGGAACACCCCCATCGACAGCGAGGTCCACGGACCCCAGATGACCGCGCCCGCGAAGAACGACGCGAGCCCGGCCCACAGCGGCGTGGGCAGCCCGAGCGGGACTAGGGCCAGGCCCCAGCCGAGCACGATGCCGGTCATGGTCGGCCACACCGGCCAGCGCCGCAGGAACGGCGCGGCAAGC
>Ga0187807_1000375_pt1 | contig 14046 bp, 13 predicted proteins | sample NC_wetland_sal_i_4_FD_132432 | JGI IMG/M metagenome (GOLD analysis project Ga0187807, IMG submission 132432) | Wetland sediment microbial communities from Neuse River Estuary, North Carolina, USA - ASW_2 | ecosystem: Environmental > Aquatic > Freshwater > Wetlands > Sediment | place: USA: North...
CGAGGTGCTGCGCCCCGGCCGGATCCGCGTCGGCGACGCCGTCCGCCCGGCCTCCGGCGTCAGGGCGGCGTCTCGGGCTTCAGAGCGCTAGCCGCGGCCCGGCGGATCGTCCCCGCGCCGCCCATCATGGCCCGCCGCCACGGCGCCACGCCCTCGATCTCGGTTTCCAGCGAGAAGCTCAGGAACGTCCTGATCACCACGATCAGCCCGAGCACGTAGACATTCTGGAGGCTGGGCGCGACCGCGACGGTGCGAATCAGGTCGGCGGCGACCAGGACCTCCAGCCCGAGCAGCAGGGTCCCGCCGAATGCCTGGCGCAGGACCAGGTAAGCCGTGGCCGACCACCCGGACCGCCGCGCGGCCATCGCCGCGAGCACGAAGGACCAGATCACGCCGACGACCAGGATGGCGGTTCCCAGGGCCTCGAAACCCTGGGCCACGTGATCCATCAGCTCGTTGAACGTCCCAGCCGACGCCTCGGGTGCGGCCGCAGTGAGGATCACGTGCACCTACCGACGATAGTGCGGTACCGTCGGGAGGAACTCACCCCGCCGGGGTGAACCCCGGCCCCCCTAGCTGTCACTAGCTGTCACTGGCTGTGCAACTCGGCCCAGACGACCTTGCCGGGCCAGCCGGGGACGGTCTGCCAGCTCCAGCGATCGCATTGCGCCGCGACCAGCATCAGGCCGCGCCCGCTCTCGTCGTCGGGCCCGGGGTGCGCAGCCGCGGGTGCGCCCGGGATGCCGTCCCACACCTCGATCAGCAGCCGGATGCGGTCGCTGGCCATCCGCAGGACCACGACCGGCATGCTTGACCCGTCGTAACGGGGCCTGCCGTCTGGGCCCGTCGAGGCCCGGACGGCGTTGGTGACCAGTTCGCTGACGATGAGCTCGGCGGCCTCGGCCAGGTCATCGAGGCCCCATTCGGTCAGTACGGCGCGGGCGTGCAGGCGGGCGCACGGCGTGGCGCCCGGCAGGGCTCCTAGCGGCAGGGATGTCGACAGCGGCCATGAAGCCGACATACCTGGCGGATCCGCAACGGCGTCCGGCCAGGTCACGACGCTGCCCTCGCCCATGGTCCGGGGTGCCCCCCTTTCAGCTTCCAGTGTGCCTGCTGACTGTCTTGCGAGGTGAGAGAATCGTTGGTTACGTCGCTCTTACGATTCTCATAGGGGCGGCAAACAGGCAAAACGACACGCCGACGGCCGGAGAATTGCCCGGGCGGGATTCGTTCCTGGGACGGCATCAGCTGTGGAAGCGGCGGTGCAGTTCGCGGACCTGCTCGTCGAGGCCGGGCACCGGGCCCTGCACCTCCAGGCCGGGAGCAACCTGGCTGGCGGCCAGCGCACGCACTGGCGACGGAGGCACTCCCAGCTCGGCGAGCCACGTTGTCAGCTGCTCAGACGAGCTCACGTACACGATGCGGCCGAGCCCCACCCAGGCGTGCGCGGCCGAGCACATCGGGCAGTGCTCCCCCGAGGTGAAGACGGTGGCAACGGCCCGGTCAGCCGCCGTCATGTTGGCCGCGGCCCAGCGGGCCAGTTCGAACTCAGGATGGCGGGTCGCATCGCCCATGGTGTTCTCGCGGTTGCGGTCCTCCGCCAGGACCCGGCCATCCGCCGCTACGAGCACGGAGCCGAACGGGAAGTCCCCGGCGTCCACGGCCTCGGCCGCCAGCTCCACGCAGCGGCGCAGGTGCGGCAGGTCCTCCGGGGCGACGCCGCCCGGACCGCCCTGCGCATGCTCCGTATGTGTCACCTCAGCTCCGTTCGGGGATCAATGTCTTTTGATTCTTGCCGGTGCCATCGCTCGGCCACGGTCGCCAGGGCCTGCCACGCCGTTTCCGGATGCGCCGTCTCGTGGTGATCGCCGTTGAACGGGTCAAGCACCACGGTGCCGGCGCCGAGCGAGCGCAACTGCTTGAGATCCCCGGCGATCTGGTCGATCGTGCCATGGCCGACCAGCCCCAGCAGGGGATGCCGGTAGGGCACGATGAGCACCGTGGTGCCGATCCGGATCCTGCCGGTGACGCCGGCCAGCCAGGACAGCGTGGTGAACGGCTCGAAGAACGGCGCCGGGTACTCCTGCGCGACGTCGGGCGTGACCGCGATGTGGTCGGACATCATCAGCAGGTCGAAGCCGAGGCCCTCCACCGTCAGGGCCCAGCGCCGCAGCACGTCCGGATTGGTGCCTGGGCCGAAGTTCGGCACGTTTACGCCAAGTCGCACCGGCACAACCTATCGAGTGATCATGCTGGCAGCCGGATCGGGGCGGTGTGCTTGAAGATGTGAACAGTTTGAGGCGGCCGGGGGCCGCGGTGGACGACTGCCGAGCCCTTCCCCGGTGTTCCGGCGGCTGTCAGTGCCGACGGCGACAGGGCGTCCTTAACCGGCTAGCTCGCGTTCCAGTGGAGTGCGGAAGCGCGGGGTGACGCGGCCGGGGCCGATCCACTCGCGGAGCCGCTGAGCTTCGGCGGCTATCGCCGCCGAAGCCTCGGCGCCGATATCCTCGAGCAGCCGGACCGCGATCTCGCCGTCCTTGCGCTGGGCCCAGCCGCCGACAATCCGGCCGTCCCACCAGGCCGTGGGGCCGATATTCCCTGACCGGTCGAACAGGGCCGCCGCGTGCTCGCCGACGTACCAGCCCCGTTCGCGCCAGCCCATCGCGGTGGGGTCAAGGGCGGGCAGCACCGCTGCCCACGGGCCCATGTCGTGCACCGGCGCCGGGGCAGGCTCGTCGGCGGCCAGCATGATGCCCGGCGCGCCGTCGAGGTCCACCTCGGTGACCTCTAGCTGGCCGAGCACCTGCTTGACCTGCCCGGCCGTCCAGCCAGTCCACCACTGCAGGTCGGAGACCAGCGCCGGGCCGAACGCCAGCAGCCACCGGCGGGCCAGCTCCGCGCGCGCGCCGGCCGCGGTCAGATCCGCCTGGTCCGGGGCGACGGACCAGGTGAACTGGGTGGAGGTCCAGCCTCCGCGCGGGCGGCCCCGCACGATCAGCCCTTCGGCGGACAGCACGGTGAGCAGCCTGTTCGTCAGGTTCACCGCGCCGCCGTAGGGATTGTCGGCGGCGGCCAGGATCTGCGTGCGCAGCCGCGGCTCGGATGCGGCCAGCTCCGCGCCGGTCGCGGAGCCGCGCGCGGCCAGCGCGCGCACGGTGGCCTCCCCCACCTCCTTGAGCCAGGTCGCCGCGTCCGAGGCGATACCCGCTTCCCGCACGACCTGCGTGAGCTGCCTGCGCAGCCGTTCCGCGATCTGGTCGGTGCAGGCGGCCTGGATCACCGGGACGAGGGCAGCGGGCACCACGAACACGGTCCGGCGCATGCCAAGCATCCGCACCAGCGAGCACTCTTCGTACAGCGCATGCTCGATGGCGGTGTCGCCGGCGGAGGTTCCGGCTGAAGTATCGTCGGGGTCCGTGCGGGCCCAGGCGGAGAGGTAGACCGAGGCGGGGTCGGTGCCGTGCAGGGCGATGATGTCCGCCACCGCCTCAGTCACCGTGCGCGCCCGTTCCGCAAGGTGGTGACGGACCGCTAGCCGCGCCCGCCGCTCGGCCACGCTGACCGCCCGGGTTCCGCTTCCCATGGCGACGACCCTAGTACGGTCGGATGGTGACCAGCTTCCGCCACCCGGGCACCGTCCTGACCGACCGCTTTTTCAGCGTCCCGCTCGACCATCAGCGGCCGGACGGCGAGCAGATCGAGGTGTTCGCGCGGGAGGTCGTCGCCGCCGGCAAGGCTGACGCGGACCTGCCCTGGCTGCTGTTCCTGCAGGGCGGTCCCGGGTTCGGGGCGCAGCGGCCTGAAGGCCGGGAGTCCTGGCTGGACCGCGCGCTCAACGATTTCCGGGTGCTGCTGATGGACCAGCGCGGCACCGGCCGGTCCTGTCCGGCGAACCGGCGGACCCTGGCCCGGCTCGGCCCCGAAGGACCGCAGGCGCAGGCCGACTACCTGACGCATTTCCGCGCCGACAGCATCGTGCTCGACGCCGAACTGATCAGGCGCGAGCTGACCGACGAGCCGTGGAGCGTGCTCGGGCAGAGTTTCGGCGGCATGTGTGCCGTCACCTACCTGTCGTTCGCGCCGCACGGCATCCGGGAGGCGTTCATCACCGGCGGGCTGCCCGGGCTCACCGCGACCGCCGACGACATCTACCGGCGCACCTACCGGACCGTGGCCGCCAAGAACGCCGCGCACTACGAGCGGTACCCGCAGGACGTGGAGCAGGCCGGGCGGGTGGCCGAGTACCTGGCAGAACACGACGTCCGGCGGCCAGACGGCGCGCCGCTTTCCGTGGCGGCTTTCCAGTCGGCCGGAGCCATGCTCGGGCAGAGCGGCGGCAGCCACGCACTGCACTACCTGCTCGAGGACCCGTTCGCCGGGGACGAGCTTTCGGACGCCTTCCTGTACGCCATGATGAACGAGGTCAGCTTCACCAACGGGCCGCTGTACGCACTGTTGCACGAGGCGGCGTACGCCCAGGGGTTCGCGACCCGGTGGTCCGCACAGCGGATCAGGGCGGAGTTCGAGGAGTTCGACCCCCGGGTTACTGGGTCCAACCCCCTGTACTTCACCGGCGAGATGATCTACCCGTGGATGATCGACGCCGACCCGGTGCTGCGCCCGCTGCGCGAGGCCGCCGGCATCCTGGCCGAACGAGACGACTGGCCGCCCTTGTACGACCCCGTGCGGCTGGCGGCTAACGAGGTGCCGGTGGCCGCCGCCGTCTACTACGACGACATGTACGTCGACCGTGAGCTCTCGATGCAGACCGCCCAGGCCATCCGCGGCCTGCAGACCTGGGTGACCAGCGAGTACGAGCACGATGGCCTGCGGGTCAGCAACGGGGCCGTGCTTGACCGCCTGATCGGCATGGCCCGCGGCAACATCTAAACGTTCTCTGTCGTGAGTGTCACCCCGTCGCCGGGGCGCAGGGAACGCCCTAGGGTAAAACCGTGCGCGGTATATCTGGCTTGCTCACCCGCCACGGCGTCATCCTCGCGGTCGCGGCCGTGGCAGCCTCAGCGGCGGGCGGTGGTGCGGCCCTCGCCCTCACCACGTCCCCCCCGTCGCACGTCGTATCCATGTCCACGGCCGGGCGGACCAGCGCCGCACTTAAGATCACCGCCGGGACGCCGGTCCTCGAGGTCAGCGTCGGCAAGCTCGGCGGCACCCTGCTGCGGGTCTCGACGCCGGACGATGCCCCGGTCCGGCCGGTACTTTCCGGCTCCGACCTGATCCTGCTCTCGCTGACCGGCGCCGGGCCAGCCTCCGGCTCCGGCCACAGCCAGGGCTCCGGCTACGCGGTGAAGGTCGTGCTCAACTCGGCCGTCACGTGGAGCCTGGACCTGGCGGGCGGTACCCAGTACACCGAGGCCGACCTGCGCGGCGGCAAGGTGGGCGGGATCGCCGTGACGGCGGGTTCCGACGTCCTGGACGTGAGCCTGCCCAAGCCCGCCGGGACGCTGCCCTTCCTGCTCGCCGCCGGGGCGAGCCAGTTCCTGCTCAGCCTGCCGGGCGGCGTGCCGGCCCGGGTGACGGTGGGCGGCGGTGCGTCCTTCGTGTCGGTCGACGACCAGAACCTGACCGGGGTCGCGGGCGGGACGGTGCTGACCCCGCCCGGCTGGGCCACCGCCACGTCCCGGTTCGACATCGACGCCACCTCCGGGTTCTCGCGCCTGACGGTCAGCCGCTGGTATCCAGCCGGCTCCTAGCCCCGGTACCCGCCACGGGTCGGATGGGCCCAGCGTGCTTGGATTGACCGGAAACTCACCTGAATCGTGCGGCGGCGGCGCCAGCGGAGGTAGTGCGTGGACATCGGAATCGGCCTTCCCAACACCGTGCCAGGGACCGAGGGCAGGAGGCTGATCGACTGGGCTAAGGACGCGGAGGGAGCCGGGTTCAGCACGCTGGGCACGATCGGCCGGATCGTCTACCAGAACTACGAAGAACTGGTCGCCCTGTCCGCCGCCGCCGCGGTCACCAGCCGGATCCGGCTGACGACCAGCGTGCTGCTGGCGCCGCTGTACTCCAATACCGCCTTGTTCGCCAAGCAGGCGGCCTCGCTCGACCGGCTCTCCGGCGGGCGCCTGGTGCTCGGCCTCGGACTCGGCGGGCGTGACGACGACTTCACCGCCAGCTCGCTGCCGACCACAGGCAAGGGACGCCGCCTGGACCAGCAGCTGACGGAGATGAAGCGGATCTGGTCCGGCGAGCGCTACGGCTACGCCGGCGCGATCGGGCCCGAGCCGGTGCGGCGCGGCGGCCCCGAGCTCATCCTGGGCGGCTCCGCCGAGGCCAGCTTCCGCCGGGTGGCCCTGCTCGGCGACGGCTGGATCATGGGCGGCGGCACGCCGGACATGTTCGCCCAGGCCGCGGCCCGCGTCGAGGCGGCCTGGCAGGAGGCGGGCCGCCCGGGGAAGCCGCGCAAGCTCTCGCTCGCCTACTTCGCGCTCGGGCCCGAGGCCCGCAACCACGCGGACAACTATCTCCTGCAGTACTACAGCTGGCTCGGCGATGTCGCCAGGCAGATTGCGGCGGGTGCCGCCGTCAGCGCCGAGATGGTCAGGGACTACGCCGCCGCGTTCGCCTCGGCCGGCTGTGACGAGCTCATCTTCGTCCCGACCACCGCCTCGCCCGACCAGGTCAGCCTGCTCGCCGAGGCCGTCCTTTAAGCCACCCGTTGATGCCCGGTACCGAACTGGCCGGAAGGGGAATACCCGGACGCGGGACGCTGTTGCCGCGGGCGTGACGGGACAGCCACTGGAAGACGTGCAGTTCTGGTTCGATCCGCTGTGCCCCTGGGCCTGGATCACCTCCCGCTGGATGCTGGAGGTGGAGAAGGTCCGGCCGGTGCACACCGACTGGCGGATCATGTCGCTGGCCTACCTGAACCTGATCCAGCATGAGGGCAAGGGCCTGAGCGAGGAATACCTGGAACGGATGGGCCGGGCCTGGGGACCGATCAGGGTCTGCGCGGCCGCCGCCCAGCACAGCGGCCCCGGCGTCCTGGGGCCGCTGTATACCGCCATCGGCACCCGCTTCCATGTCCAAGGGCGCCGTGAGGATCCGGCGGTGATCCCCGAGGCCCTGACCGAAACGGGACTGCCTGCGTCGCTGGGCAGCGCGGCCGAGAGCGCCGAGTTCGATCAGCTGATCAAGGACTCGCACAACGAGGCGTTCGACGACGTCGGGCTGGACGTGGGCACACCGGTGATCCGCATCCGCGGCAACACCATTTTCGGCCCGGTTGTCACGCCAGCGCCCCGCGGTGACGCCGCCGGACGGCTATGGGACGGTGTGGCGCTGGTGACCGGGACGGACGGCTTCTTCGAGCTCAAGCGGAGCAGGGACCGCAAACCCTCGTTCGACTGAACCGTCCTCCCCGCCAACGCGTGAGCGTTCGGCTGAAGCAAGTACTACCTCCGTTCGGTGTAAAAAAGAGATTTCGTGTGTTACTTCTTGGCACACCAACGTTCGCCGCGACTCGAGGTGATGTGATGTCGGATCGTCCGTTTGAGCTTGCCTGGACACCCGAGGGCATGGTGGCGCGGATCCGGCTGCGGGGCCGGTCGGTGCTCACGTCGGCGATGCTGAACCGGGGCACCGCGTTCACGCTGGCCGAACGGGAGGCGCTGGGGCTCACCGGCCTGCTGCCCGACGGCGTGTCCACGATCGAGGGGCACCTGCACCGGGTCTACGCGCAGTATCTGCGCCAGCCCGACGACCTGGCCAAGAACATCTTTCTCGGCCATGTACGGGACCGTAACGAGGTCCTGTTCTACCGGCTGCTGACCGAGCACATCTCCGAGATGCTGCCGATCGTGTACACCCCGACGGTGGGCATCGCGATCGAGCGGTACAGCCTGGAGTTCGGCCGTCCGCGCGGGGTGTACCTGTCGGTGGATCATCCCGACCAGGTGGAGACGGCCTTCCGTAACTACGGGCTGGGGCCCGACGAGGTGGACCTGATCGTGGCCACCGACTCGGAGGGCATCCTGGGCATCGGTGACTGGGGGGTGGGCGGCATCGCGATCGCGGTCGGGAAGCTGGCCGTCTACACCGCCGCGGCCGGCCTGCATCCTCGCCGGGTCATCCCGGTCGTGCTGGACGCCGGGACCGACAACCCCCGCCTGCTGGCCGAGGACGTGTACGTAGGGATCCGGCACCCGCGGGTGCGGGGCGAACGGTACGACGAGCTGATCGAGGCCTACGTCAGCACCGCCACCCGGCTGTTCCCGAACGCGTTGCTGCACTGGGAGGATTTCGGCGCCGCCAACGCCCATCGCATCCTGATGAAGTACGCCGGCACCTGCTGCACCTTCAACGACGACATCCAGGGCACCGCCGCCGTGGTGCTGGCCGCCGCGCTGTGCGCGGTCCGGGCCATCGGGACGCGGATGAGCGATCAGACGGTGGTGATACACGGAGCGGGCACCGCCGGGGTCGGGATCGCGGATGCGCTGCGACAGGTCATGATCAACGAGGGCCTCAGCCCGGATCAAGCCAGCGCGCGGTTCTACGCGCTGGGCAGCAAGGGCCTGCTGACCAGCGATTATCCCGGAAAACTGCGGGACTTCCAGGTTCCCTACGCACGCCAGGCCGCGGAGGTCGCAGGCTGGCAGCACGATGAGGACGGCCGCATCGGCCTGGCTGAGGTGGTGACGCGCAGCCGACCCACCATGCTGATCGGGACCTCGACCCAGCCCGGCGCCTTCTCCGAGGCGATCGTCACCGAGATGGCAGCCCACGTCGACCGGCCGATCATCATGCCGCTGTCCAACCCGACCTCGCATTCCGAGGCCCAGGCCGCCGACCTGATCGCCTGGACCGGCGGGCGGGCGCTGATCGCGACCGGCAGCCCGTTCCCGCCGGTGGACTACGACGGAGTCGAGTACCAGGTGGCCCAGGCCAACAACGCGCTCATCTTCCCCGGCCTCGGGCTCGGGGTCACCGTGAGCCGGGCCCGCCGCGTCAGCGACGGCATGCTGGCCGCGGCGGCCAATGCGCTGGCCGGGCTGTCTGACGCCGCCACCCCGGGCGCCCCCGTGCTGCCCCCGGTCACCAGCCTGCGCGAGGTGTCCGCCGCGGTCGCGGAAGCCGTCGCCCGGGCCGCCCAGGCCGAGGGGCTGTCCGACGTGGCGCTCGACAGCCTGCCCGAGCGGGTGCGACAGGCCATGTGGCAGCCCGCCTACCCCAAGGTGGAAGCCATCTAGCAGCAGGCCTGGCCGGGGTAGAGCACCGCGCCGACGCCAGGGATCGCCTGGCTGTTGGCGAATCGCAGCAGCGCATCCGCGGCCTGCTGCGCGTTCTCCCCGGTCTGGGACATCCGGGCGGCGATCAGACCGGCGACCACCGGGGTGCTGAACGACGTCCCGCTCCAGTTGGCCATCCCGTGGAACTGCCGGCGTTCATCGGCGTGGGGGGGCTCTTTGCACACGTAGGTTCCCTCGGGGAAGGCGTTGACGAGGTCCTCGCCTGGCGCGTAGACATCGACCCAGCGGCCGTAGTTGGTGAAGTGCGCCCGGTCCCGCCAGTTCGCGGCCAGGGCGCCCACGGCGATCACCCCGGGATGGGCGGCCGGCCACATCCGGCGTGACGACCCATCGTTGCCGGCGGGCGCGAGCACGACCAGCCCTTTCAGCTGCCGGATGCGCCTTTCGTAGAAGTCGTCGAAGGTGTGCAGGGACTGATCGCGGTGGGTGGCGGAGGTGAAGGTGAACACGAGGATGTCCGGGTCCCGCTCAAGGGCGTCCTCCAGGCTGGAGGCGAGGCGGGTCTCGTAGTCGGCGCCCGCGATGTCGAAGGCCCGCTCGACGAAGACCGATGCCTTCGGGGCCATGCAGCGCAGGACTCCGGCGACGAACGTCCCGTGGCCGGCGTACGGGGCTATCACCATGTCGCCGCTGGCGTCGGCGACATACGGGTTCTCCTCCGCGCCCCGCACCCCGGCGAGCCAGGGATGATCTGCGGCGGCGTTCGGGACCAGCCCGGTGTCCACGATGCTGACGTTCACGCCGTCCCCGTCGTTCCCGGTCCAGGGGATGTGGCGGCGGCCGCCCGCATCTAGGCCGGGGGGCGGGACGGGAGCTGCGGTTCCCGGTACCTCGATGGGCTCGGTCGCCGGGCAGGTAAACGGGCACACGTAGACCTTGTGCTCTGGCTTGGCCACCCCGGACCCGAGCGCTTGGTCGAGACGCTCGACCAGGTCCGGTACCAACGTCGGGGTCCTCGGCACCGTCAGGCGGACAAGTCCGCTGGTGATCGGCTCGCGTTGAATCTCCCGCGCTGGCCCCTCCGGGATGTCTCCGTAACCTACCTGGTCGAGGATCTGTCCGAGCGCGGCAGCGACGCGCTCTGCATCCTGCTCGCGAGCGAGGATCGCGTACTCGCGGTAGAGGTACTCGATGTTGTCGACCTCGTCCCACCGGTCGACGGTGGGGTGCGCCGCAGCATCCCGGTGGCCGTCCAGGATCAGTTGGTTCTGCGCTCTCATACGGTCATCTACAGGCATTTGTGCTCCCCACTTAGATGATGGACTCGACGGAATGCTGATGCGCTAAATACGATTCGTAAGATGTCGGTCGCATCTGACACCGTTCCGGCGGCTTGGAATCCGGACAAGTTGCTGGCCCTGGCGCTGTCGCGGCCATCAGAGGCCCTCGCCGCCGCCCGCGAGGTGCTGGCCGGGGACCCGCCTGCATCGCAGGCTGCGGTCGCACACCAGGCGGCGGGGGTCGTCTTCAAGGATTTCGGCGATATCGGCCAGGCGATAGAGGAGTTCAAGGCCGCGCGTCGTTTCGCGCATAAAGCCGGTGACCTGGACCGGGAGTCCGACGTTTCCGCCAGTCTGGCCATGGCCTTGGTTCTGGCTGGTCAGCCGCGGCGCGGGCTTTCGGTCCTGGACACGCTGCTGGCACGCAGCCACGGCGTTCCGGCTGGCCGTATCCTGATCCGCCGGATCGGCGCCTACTATGTTCTCGGCCGCAACGCCGAGGCGCTGCGGGACGCCCAGGCTGCCGTCGGGCTGCTGACTGGCGCGGGCGATCTGGTCTGGGAAGCGCGCGCCATGGTCTGGCGGGCAGCGGTGTACCTTGCCATGGGGGATATCGAGCGGGCCGACCGGGACTACGCCCGGGCCGAGGCACTGTGGATCGAATGCGGGCAGCAAGCGGACTACGCGTCCGCGCGCCAGGAACGCGGAGTAGCGGCTTATGCCCGCGGCGACCTCCCTACCGCGCTTGCCCACCTTGACTATGCCCAGGCCTTGTGCGACCAGCTGGGTATCTTCGTGGCCGACCTGTTCGTCAACAAGTGCACGGTGCTGCTGGCGGCCGGCCTGGCCCAGGATGCCCTGCGCGAAGTCGACGCGGCGGTGGCCAGGATCGAGCGGGACCACGGCTCGACGATGAGGCGCGCCGAGCTGCTGTACTCTGCCGCCCTGGCTGCCGCCGCGACGGGCGACCTCGGCCTGGCTCAGGGTCGCAGCGCCGAAGCCTTGCGGCTGTTCCGCCGCCAGCAGCGCCCGTGGTGGGCGGCGCGAGCGGAGCTGGTCCTGCTGCACTGCCGGTTCGCGGAAGGCGAGGACTGTTCGGCCGCGCTGCTGCGAGCGGCCAGCCGGGTGACCACGCGGCTGGACGAGCTGGATCCCGTGCGGGCCGTCGATGCGCACTTGCTCGCCGGCCGGATAGCCCTCGCTCGCGGGAAGCGTGGTGAAGCTGCCCGGCATCTGCGCATCGCCGCCGACGCCAGGCGCCGGGGCCAGCTGCGGACCCGCAGCGTCGGCTGGCTGGCCCAGGCAACCTGGTGCGAGGCCGAAGGGCGCTGGCGGGGCATGCTGGCCGCGTGCGATCGCGGCCTGGCCCAGCTCGACCTGCAGCTGCGGACCCTCGGCGCCACCGAGCTGCGCACCCTGGCCACCGCCAACGGCGCGCGGCTGGCGGAAATGGCGCTGCGGCATGCGGTACGCCGGGGGGACCCCCGCCTGATGCTGGAATGGAGCGAACGCTGGCGCGGTACGGTGCTCCGGTTGACTCCGGTGCGCCCGCCCGCAGATAGCGACCTGGTCGCTGACCTCGCCGCGCTGCGCAACGTCGCCACCCGACTGGAAAGCGCGCTGGACAGCCGGGCTGCGGCGCCCGCGCTGGAGCGGGAACGCCGCCGGCTCGAGGCTGCCGTGCGCCAGCGCGTCCTGCACACCCCGGCGGTGGAGGCCGGCGAGGCCGAATCCTTCAGCGCGGCTGATCTGCTCGATCAGCTCGGGGACACCGACCTGGTTGAGCTCACCGAGGTCGACGACCAGCGGTACGCCGTCGTGGCCACCGCCGGCCGGTTGCATCTGGTGCACCTGGGCCCGGCTCAGACCGCTACTCACTCGCTGGCTCATGCGCTGTTCGCGCTGCGCCGCGAGGGAGCCGGTCGCGGCACGTACCGCCTCGACCTGACCGAAATCGGCCGCCGACTCGAGGTGAGCCTGCTCGGCGAGTCGGCCCGGCTGCTCCGTGGCGGTCCCGTGGTCGTGGTGCCGACCGGAAAGCTGCACGCGGTCCCCTGGGGCCTGATGCCCTCCCTGCGGGACCGCCCGACGGCCGTAACCCCGTCGGCCTCCGCCTGGCTGCGCGCACGCCGCGCCGCCCGGCCTGAGGAAGACAGAGTCGTCCTGGTCGGCGGCCCGCGGCTGGTCACTGGCGATGCGGAGGTCCGGCATCTGGTCGCGCAGTACCCGGACGCCGTCGTCCTGGCCGATGGCGCGGCTACGGCGGAGCGGGTCATGACCGCCATGGACGGCGCGTGGTTGGTGCACATGGCGGCGCACGGCACGTTCCGCGGCGACAGCCCGCTGTTCTCGGCGATCGAACTCGACGACGGCCCGCTGACGGTTTATGACCTGGAGCGGCTGAAGCAGGCCCCGTACCGCGTCGTCCTGTCCAGCTGCAGCTCCGCGGTTGGCGTGGCGGTCGGCGCCGACGAGCTCCTGGGGCTGGTCAGCGCGCTGATCTCGCTGGGTTCCGCGGGGGTGGTGGCCAGCGTGGTCCCCGTCAACGACCCCGCTACGGTCCCCCTCATGACCGCCCTGCACGAGCATCTGAGATCCGGGTCCGACCTGGCGCAAGCCCTCACGCTCGCCCGGCAGGCGGTCGGCTCCGATCCCGTCGCCCGTGCGACCGCCTACTCCTTTATCGCGCTCGGGACCTGAGTCCGCGCAGGCGGGATTCACAGGCAGACCCAGTCGGTGATCAGCCGCCCGGTCGGTGTGTCGCACCGCAGGCGGACCGAGCCGCGCGGCCCGCTGGAAAGGTCGAAGAAGCCGATGTCGTCGGCGTCGACCTGGAACGTGGCGCCGTCGCTCGTTTCCACCAGGATCTCCCCCGGGCCTGGGGGGACGATCTGGCCGACGATATGGCCGGCCAGCACCTCAAGTTCCAGCGACAGCGGCGACGCGGTGAAGATCAGGACACGCGCGTCGTCGGGATCGGCCCGCCAGTCCTGGCCGTACTCCACGATGGTGCAGGCCGCCACCGCATCATGGACGACCTCGTGCCATTCGAGTTCCTCCGCGTCTAGCAGCGTAGTGAGCGGCAAATCGCCGACGTTCATATCGGCTCCTCGCGTCGAGCGACGATGACGGGCGTCCCTGCGGCAACAACTGCCTCGCTATCCGGAGGAGCCCCGGCAGGATTTGATACACCGGACGCTCAAGAAAATCCGTGCAGGAGCGAATTTCATGATCGTGAACCGTTTTGGGTGGGCGGTGGGGCTGTCGTGTGTCTCCTCTGGCGTGCGTGTCAAGCCCTCGATCACGCCGCGGGCGTCCGTGGCACCGTCCCGGCCCCCGGGCGTTACGGCACCAGCATTGATGCTGCCGGGACAGCCACGATGTTCCATCGTGGCGGTTACGGCCGCGGGCAGGCCCGCGGTTCCGGGGTGCGGGGCGGGCGCGCGGGACTCACGGGGCATGCGGGAAAGCGGTGGCGGCGGCCGGCCGGGGGCGCAGGCATGATCGGGGCGGAAGCGCGGACTGGCCTGGAACCAGTTGTACGACAGCCTCAA
>Ga0187807_1000376_pt1 | contig 14014 bp, 4 predicted proteins | sample NC_wetland_sal_i_4_FD_132432 | JGI IMG/M metagenome (GOLD analysis project Ga0187807, IMG submission 132432) | Wetland sediment microbial communities from Neuse River Estuary, North Carolina, USA - ASW_2 | ecosystem: Environmental > Aquatic > Freshwater > Wetlands > Sediment | place: USA: North...
CCGGCGCCGGGCTCGTCTGGAACGTGTCCATGACCTGGTAGCGGCTGGTCCCGAGCCACTGCAGGTAGGTCCTTGCGACGGCGATCGGCTCGTTGAAGGGGAGCGTGAACGGATAGCACGCGTTCGCGAGCGTAACGTACGGGCCGTCCTTAGCCGTGGTACCGATGGTGTACTGGGTGCCGTCCAGGGTGTACTGCGGGCTGGCGTCCAGCTCGGTGGTGGTGGTGTCCCCGGTGTCGTGCGCGGCGTCCTGAGTGGGGCCGTTGTAGAGGATGTAGCTCTCCATCACCTCGTTGACGAGATCGATGTAGGGCAGCTCGGTGTTGGTGTTTTCGCAGGTGAGCTTCAGGTACTGGAGGTCGGGCCGACGGCCGGGCAGCGGGTTGCCTGCCTGGTCCTTGCCCCCTCCGATCAGCACGTCCAGCGGCGTGTTCCCGGCCGCGTTGAGCGGGCTGGGCCCGGTCGGTGCCGGGGATCCCGGCGGGAGGAAGTCATTCGGCGTGGAGCCGCCAAGGAACTGCAGCATGTCGACCAGGTACGCGGCCGGGCTGATCACCGACGTGCACTGATCGCACCCGCACGGATCGAGCGCGCCGAACAGCTCCGCGTAGTCGGGATACTGCTGCAGGATCTGCTCCTCGGCCGAGGAGCCGTAGATGTTGACGGACGTGCCCCCGTTGAGCCCGGGCGCGCTGATGCCGTGGATGGCGTCGTTCATCTGCACGATCAGTCCGACGTTGCGGGCGTTGAGGTAGGTCGCTCGCTGGTAGATCGCCTTCGCCACGTCAGCCCCGCCGAGCGCGGTCGCGAAACGGTCCGAGAAGCTCTGCGGGGGAGTGTCCGCGACCAGGTGCGCCGCGTGAAGCCCGAGCCCGAGCAGCGTCGTCATGCTGTCGGCGCTGACGCTGATCTGGAACGCCCGCTGCATCCGTTGCAACTCGCTGATCACCGTCGGCTGGGTGGCGGCGGGAATGCCGGCGAATGCGGTCGATCCGTTGGCCGCGACGTAACTGGTGATCCGCGTGGTGCGGATGTCGAAGTCCGGCGAGTTGGTGAAGAACTGCCCGATCGCTGTTTGCGCGCTCGGGTCGGTGCTGATCGCGCCGGTGGCGACCAGGTGCGCCACCGTCTCGTTCGGGAAGGTGGACTGGATCGTGCCCCTCAGGTACTGCGCGTAGTTCTGGAGCTGCTCGGCGGGCGTCGCACCGGGCACCCCGGCGGGTACGGGGATCGGCTGTCCGCCGACCGGGGTCGAGAGCAGCTGTGTCCACGCGGTGCCGTCCATCGAGACCAGGTCCTTCACCGAGCTCACCGAGGGCTGGGTGAGCAGGGCCTGAACCAGGGGAACGTTGTTGCCGGTCAGCAGCCCCAGCTGCAGGGTCAGCTGCAGGTGCGCGACGGTCGCCGCGTCGTACCCCGGCTGGCTCGGCAGCGACGCCCAGAACTCCTGCGGCGTCCCGGTCGCGCCCATCGCCGTGGCGACGAGCGTCTGCTGCTGTGCCGGCGACAGCGAGGCCGCCCCTAGCAGGGCCGACGCCACCGTGGAGCCGCTTCCCGTGCTGGTGATCACCTGCTGAGCGGCTAGGCTGGCGAGCTCGGCGGCGATCTGGCTCGCGTCCTGACCGACCGCCGCGGGCACGATCCCGTCGTTCACGGCCGACGCCAGCGAGTTGCTGATCACCGACTCGCCAGCCTGGAGCAGCCGAGTCCAGTCAGCCGACAAGCCCTCACGGAGCAGGCCGTAAAACGCCGGCACTAGCAGATCGGGCGACGTGACCGCCGTAGTGGCCGCCGGGTTCCCCGCCGTAGTGGACGGGTTCCCCGCCGCGCTGGCCGGTGCGTCCCCGGCCGCGCTGGCCGGCGAGGTTCCGAGCGCCGCGGCGGCGTCCTGGTAGAGGCTGACCGCGTTGAGCAGGTCGCTCAGGCGCGCTCGGTTCTGCCCCGTTTCTCCCGCCAGGAAGTCGAGGTCTGTGCTCTTGAGCGAGGTGACCTCGGCCGGATCGGCGTCCTGCAGGAGCGGCGAAAGGACCGCCACGAGCCGTTCGTATTCCGACGGCTGCCCGGCCACCGCCCCGGTGAGTGTCAGGTCGATCTCGGCCTCGGCGGGGGCGTTGAACATCGTCGGCGAGCTCGCCGCGACCGCGCCGTTGGCATCAAGCGCGCGGATGATCAGGTCGGCCGTCTTGATCTCCGCGTGCGCGAATTGTGCGCGCCGGTAGGGAATCTTGTAGCAGCCCGCGGCATCGGAGCGTGTCTCTTGCTTGAACTCCGGCGCGTGCGGGCCGAGCGGCTGCTCTTTTCGCAGGTCCTGGTCCACGGCACGCACGATCACGCCCGCCACGGGATTGCCGTCCGGCCACGTCACACGGCCCGACACCACGAAACGGCCGTCGCGATCGCCCGCGGCGCGGGCCGCGGACGAGCTCGCGCTCGGAGCGTCTGTCTCAGTCATGTGCGTCACTCCTGCTCGTCTCTGCTAGAAGGTGCCAAAGGCCGAAATGCCGACGTAACCGCCGTAGTGGAAGCTCGAGGTGCTCAGCGACCTGCCGTAGAGCAACGTGTCCAGGCCCGGAATCGCGCTCAGGGGGAACGGCAAGGGGGCGTACGCCGGTCCCTGGGTTTCCAGGCTCGGATTAGGAGCGAAGCCGACCGAGAAGCCCCGGTAGTCCGTGCCGTGCACCTGGAGGTAGCTGTATCCGATGCTCAGGCCGGCGTTGAAGTCAGTCGCGGTGAAGCCGGGCCCAGTGGGCGGTGACGTCGGCGCGTTCAGCTGCAACTGGCTCGGGGTGTCGGTCGGGGAGAGGGTCATGTTGCCTGGCCTCAGTGCCTCGAAGGGATCAAGGCCCGGGGTGAGTCCGAAGAAGCCGAACTGAGGGCCGACGTAATTGATCCGGGCCTGCAGGCCGGCGTTGCTGCTGAGCGAGAACGTCGCGTGAGCGTACGGGACGAGGGTCGTCGCTGTGCCGCTCAGCGCATACCCGCTGCGGTCGATCGGTCCCGACGCGCTGAGCGTGCCGATCCGCAGCGGTCCGAGGCCGGCCCAGCCGGTCAAGCTCGCCACCGTCGCTCCCGTGCCCGGGTCGAGCGAGGTTCTGAGCTGGAAGCCGCCGATCGGAAGGCCGGCCAAGCTGGCGCGACCCGATACGGCGGCCGAGCTGGGTATATCCGCCGTCCCTCCGCTGCCCAGCGGCACGCTTGTCGAGCCGAGGTCAAGCTTGAGCGCCAGCGGGCCTTCGGTGAACGTCGCGTGCCCTGAGACGGTGAAGCCGGTGGTGCCCTCGCCCCCCGGCGCGGGGGCGCCAAAATGAAGCACGCCGACGCCGCCGGTGATGTGCAGGGCCGGGATGTCAACGCCGATCTCCTGCGTCCCGCTCCCCGACGCCACGGAAGGCGACGGCGGGTCGAGGATCCGGAACGGCCCGACGTCCAGATGCGGCGGCTTGAGCTGGAGCGACGGCCCGGAGGGCGGAACCGGTCCCGGCGGGTCTGGCTGTGACTGGCGCCCGGTCGGATCGCTCCGGCCGACCGGATTGTCGCGAGCGTACGAATAGCTGTTGACGCCGTCGGCCAGCCCGGCCGGATCGCAGCTGATCCACCGGCCCAGCCACGGCGCGCAGTACCGCGCGCCGTGGTAATAGAAGCCGTTCTCGGTATCCCGCTCCTTGGCGGTGTACCGGTACCGCTTGAGTGATACCTCGGCCGCGCTCCGCCCGCCCTGGAAGGAGGTGCCGCCGTACGGGTAGTACTCCTCGTAGGTGATGACCGCCGCCGAGCCGTCGAGCTCGAGCACCGCCGATCCGAGGTGGTTGCCGAACTGGTAGCGGGTGGCGGTGCTCGGTACCGTGGCGGGAGCCGTGGCGTCGATGGTCGTGGTCTCGAGCAGGCAGATCCGCGTGGCGCCGTCGCTGACGTGCAGACTCTGGCGCTCGAGGGTGATGGTGTCGCCGGCAGGGTCGTACTGGCGGTAGACCTCGTAGCCACCGAGGTAGGTGCGCTGAGCCGCGCGGATGCCGTTCTGGCCGTTCGTGGCCTTGGTGACCCGCTGCCCGGCCGAGTCGTAGCGGTAGTAGGTGGTCTGCGCAGTCCCGCCGTTCACGACCTGGCCGGCGGTGGCCTGGAGCTGGTCTTTCCAGTCCCACTGCAGCAGAGGCAGGTGCGGCATCGAGGTGATGTTCCCGTCCGCGTCGTAGGTGTAGTGGTACGTGGTGGACCCGATGGTGGTGGAGGTCAGCCGGTTGTTCGCCGGCGGCGTGGCCGGCTCGTCGTAGGCGTAGCTGCGGGTCCACCCGCCGCTGGCCACGGAGTGCTTGACGGACTGGACGTTGCCGACCTCGTCGTAGGTGTAGGTCTCCGCGTAGTTGACCATCGCCTGGCCGTCAGACGGCAGGGGCAGGCCGGTCGTGGCGACGTCGTTCCAGGTCGGCGGCACTGCGACGCCGTTGCTGACGTGCTCGCGTCCGGTCGCGCGCGTCAGGCGGTAGATCGGGTCGTAGGTGTAGTCCGCGCTGGGGGTGACGATCTGGCCGTCGAAGAAGATCGTCTGCTGCGCCGAGTCGGTCAGCCGCGTGATGTTGCCCACGGGGTCGTAGGTGTAGCTCAGGTCCTGGAGCGGGCCTGCGCCGCCCGGCCGGGTGGTGGTCAGCTCGGTCAGGCGGAAGGTGTCAGGGTCGTAGGTGTAGGCGGTGCTCGCGCCGTTGCCGTAGGCGATGCTCTGGCGCTGGCCCTTGGGGTCGTAGGCGGTGCTCTGGACGATCGTGGTCGCGGCGGCGGCGCCGCGAAGGTTGACGGCGACGGAGGCCAGCAGGCTGCGCTCGTTGTAAGCGGGGATGGTGACGCTCTGGTCGGGAGTGGTCGCCGTGAGCACGCGGTTGAGGGCGTCATACGTGGTGGACGTGGTGAACGTCTCCGCGCTCAGCGCCGGGCTCGCCGACCAGTCGACGTCGCCGGTGTAGTCGGCGAGGAGCTGGCGCGACGCGGCGACGACGTTGCCCTGGAAGTCGCGCTGCTGCGTGGTGGCCAGACCCGCCTCGTCCTTGTGCTGGTAAGCGGCGCCACGAAGGTTGAGTGCCTGGGCATCCGGGAGCGCCTCGCCATAGCTCACCTGTTCGGCCAGCCGCTGCGTGCCGGAACCGTCCGTGACCTGAAGGGTCGTCGGCCTGCGCAGCGCGTCGTAGGCCCCGGTGACGGCGAATCCCCGGCTGTCCCAGGCCTGCAGCAGCTGGCTGCCTGCGTCGGTGATCAGCCAGCGCTCACCCGCATCGACGCTCACGTGGTGGATCTCCGCGCCGGCCAGGTCGTAGTCCTGGGTGAGCACCTCGCGACCGAGCGGGTCGGTCGTGGCCACGACGCACCCCTCGATGTTGAGGGTCAGGGTGGTCACGTACTGGCCGGCCGCGCCGTTGTCGGCGACGGTCAGGAACGTGCGCCCGAGCGTGTCGAGGTCGCTAGTCGCCGGCGTATTGGCGTGCGCCGCGGCCTTGCCCGCGGCGTCGGCCTCGTTCGGGTCGGTGCTGAGCGGGCCGGTGGTCCGCGCGACGTACCAGGCGCTGCCGAGCACGGTGTCGTTCTCGTCCGAGCTGACGGTGTGCCAGGGGTCGAACTCCACCGTGCGGTAGGTCCCGTTGGGGTTGTCGACGCGGATCGCGCGGCCGACCGGGTCATAGCGCGTGATCGCGGTGACCCCCCACTCGACCAGGTCGCTCTCGTCGTCGTACACCGGGCTGGAGTCGAAGAACGGCTCGTAGGACTTGACCGGGTGGCCCTTGTTGTCATAGACGACGCGGCCGGTCCCGACCCAGCGGCTGCCGGTCGCGGCGAAGACGAGGTTCCCCTGGGCGTCGCGGACGAGGTTGCCGTCGGCATCGCGTTCGGGTGCCTGGCCCGGCTCGGCCTGCGCCTTGGTGAGCGCGATCCGGCCGAGCCCGTCGCTGTAGGCGTAGGTCTGGATCCAGGCCGTCGCCGGGTCCTTGTGGAGGACCCGCGCCTGCATCTGCACCCACGCCGGCTGGGGATGATCCGGGTCGTGGGCCGGATCCGCGGCCCACGTCGCGTACGCGGACAGGTTGTACACCAGGCGGGTGGTCGGGTCGTCGGTTGGCGAGGGCTCCGCCGTGCTGGTGTCGAGGTGATCCCCCTCGTCGGTCCCGTCGGGCAGCAGCTTTCCCATCGCCGCCGTGGCGGTGATCATCCCCAGCGGGTCGTAACGGACGCCGTTGCGGTTGAGGTTGGGATCGGTGACCAGCCATGGGCGCAGGACCCGGTAGTTGCCCTGCGCGAGCGTCGTGTTCTGGGCCGCGTCGGCGGCCTGGGTGACGAGCAGGTCGTGGTCGTCGTACCCGACGGTCGAGACGTTCCCCCACGGATCGAGCGATCCCTGCGGAAGGTAGAAATGAGCCTGCGCGTAGCTGGCGTCGGGGACGGCCGGATCAGGGGAGTAGAACAGCCGCGACGAGGGCGCCCACTGGCTGCCGTCGCCGTCGAGGTCGGCGAACGCGCCGGCGCCGCTCAGCAGCGCGGTCAACTGCGCGGCGCTGAGCTTCGCCCCGAAGATCTCGCTGAGCAGCCCCGGGGTGAACCGCAGGCGGTAGGTCGCGTAGACGAGCGCGAGCGAATCGACCTGCCCGAACGGAAGCTCGCCGAGGCCGTCGCTCAGGTAGATGGTGCGCCGGCGCGCGAACAGCCGGCGCTGCGCCGTGGTGCCGTCCGGTGCGGACTCGTAGGGGATCTCGGCCGCGGCCGCCGCGGCCGATGCCAGCGCGTCCGGATCGTAGAGCCCGTTCGGGAGGCTGGGCGCGATGCCGGTCAGTTCGTAGTCGCGCGTCTCCGTGGGCAGGCCGAGGCGGTACCAGTCCGGCTCGCCCGCGACGTTGGTGAAGTCCGCCTCGCGGTAGCGCACCAGCGTCGCTGCCTGCTCGCCATAGGCCGGAACCCGCCGCGGATAGCCGACCGTGGCGTGGCGCGTGGGATTGCCGTACGCGTCGATCGCGAGCGAGAGCTGGTGACCGACCCGCGGGTCGGCCGGGTCGCGTTCGTAGTGGCAGGCGATCGATTCGCGCTCCCACGCGTAGAAGGCGCCGTAGCAGCGGCCGGCCGGAGGCTGCAGGAGGTCGACCTCGCAGCGATGCTCGGTCGTCGTGTAGGGGTTGGCCGCCGCCGGCGTCCCGTCCCGCGCGTACACCTCCTGGCGCAGCACCCGCCCGCGCAGGGCCCGGCATGCCTCGCGCATCTCCTCGGCGCTCGCGCCCGGTGGCAGGATCGTCGGCTGAAGCCGCGGGGCCTGCGGGTCGAGCGCCCAGTACTCCCGCGCGAGCCGGGCGGCGATATCCTCAGCGCCGAAGAACGCGCCGGTGTGGTACCAGGTGCGCGTCAACACTGGCGGCAGCTCGAACTCGTCGTCCTGCACGGCCGGGGTCGAGGTGAACGTCCCGGTGCCGGACGCCGCCGGCAGCGCGTCGGTGTCGAGGACGTCGACGCGCGCGAAGCCGCGGAACTCCCGCTCGACGCCGTCGTAGAAGCCGTGGTGATAGCTGTACTGCGCGACCGAGCTCGTGCGGCTGACCGCGTCGTCGGTCTGGACGCGCTCGACGACGTGCACCGGGAACGGCAGCCGGGTCAGCCACGGCGTCCCGGCGGCCCGGTCCTGCACGTAGAACTTGGTCGAGGGCGCGTAGCTCAGCGTGCGCTGAGCCCCGAGGTTGTTGATCACGCTGCTCAGCAGGTGCGGCTTCACGCCACCCGTGAGGTCGATGTAGCGAAGTGGCACCGCGACGTCGCCCGGCAGGGCGGAGGTCCACACCAGGCAGGCCGTGCCCGTGCCAAGCAGGTCGAATACCGTCGCCTGCGTGTCGCCGTCGAACGACGGGAACTGCGTGAGCGTGCTGCCCGCCGTCCACCCGCTGCCCGATTGGTTGAACCAGATCATGGCCTGGTCGCCGAGGTAGACGAGGTCCGCGGTACCGGACCCGTCGATGTCGGCCAGCCGCACGCGGCGCTCGTCGAACCGGTCGGGGTAGTCGAACACCGGAGCCCGGTCCATCGTGATCTTCGGCCCGAAGCGCCCGTAGCCGAGGTTCGGCCAGTAGCACACCTCGCCGTTGCGGATCCGGACCAGGTCGGCGAGACCGTCTCCGCTCATGTCGGCGAGATAGATCGATCCCGTGCCGTCGGCCAGCACCAGGGCGGGGCCGTGGTCCTCGTCGAATGGCTTGATCACCCGGTCGGGCGCGCCGAACCCGCGGTCAGCCTCCCATCGGTACCAGGTGAGCGCGTCGTCCTCGGTGATCAGCACATCCGCCAGGCCGTCACCATCGAGGTCGACGAAGCGCAGGTTCGGGTCGGTCCAGTCGACACTGGCGGTCGCGGCGAACTCCCGGAACGGCGACCAGCCGCGCTCGGCGTCGTACTCGAACCACCCCGGCGCCGGAAGCCCGAAGCTGACCGCGCACAGGTTTCCGTCGCCGTTCAAGTCGGTCAGGGTCAGCGATCCGCCTGAAGGCTTGCCTGCGAGCGCGGTAAGCGGCTCGAAGCGCGCGCGGGCCGGCCCGCCACCGGGGTTCCATGCACTGACGTTGTGCTTGTAGTACCAGCCCCCGTCGTCCTCGGTGAGGATGCCCTGAAGCCCCTCACCCTCCAGGTCGACCCACCGCTCGCGCGTCCCGTCGAACGGGCCCGCGACGTTCTGGAGGCTGTCCGGGCTGGCGGTGTGCAGCGTCTGGCCGACGGCCAGCGGGATGTAGCTGAGCTCGAGCGGCGGAAGCTGCCCGGTCTGATAGCCGCCGCCGCTCGCGGGAACCCATCCGGTCTGGGTCACCGAGGCGAGCAGGCTCAGCGGCGGCAGCGCCGGGTCGCCTGGCGCGTCGCTGGTGCGATACGTCAGGTCGGTCGAGCGCACCAGCACCGGGTCGCTGCCGAGTTCCGCCATCTGGTGGAACATCAGCAGCCGCCGGCAGGTCCGGTAGGTCCTGACCTCAAAGCCGGAGCGATAGCTCGAGAAGGGATCGGGCCGGCACGGCCACGTCGACTCCTCAGCCGGCGTCGGCTCGCCCAGGTCGTGCTCGCCGTAGTCGAGCACGAGCTGGAAGCACCACTGCGCCGGCCGCGCGTCCCCGTCGTAAGGGATGTCGTTGCCGTACAGGACCTGCTTCAGGTAGCGGTTGGCGGTCCGGGTCCGGTTGGCTTCGCTCGCCGTATCGGGGACGTTGCTGTCGTCCTCGGCCTTGTACACGTAGCTGACCGCGTTGCCGCGGTCGTCGAAGCTGAGGTCGAGCAGCCAGCTGAAGATTCGCGCGGGATCATCCGGGTCGGCGATCCGGCTCCCCGGATCCTGCCCGTACAGGCTCGTCACGTTCTCCCTGGAGATCGTGCGCCAGTGCAGGTCACCGGTCGCCGTATCCTCCCAGCGCTCGATCCGCGCGAACTCCGCCTCGACGCGCGGCCGGTAGCCTCGTACCAGGTACGTGCTCGTCCCGATCGTCCGGGTCGAGATGGCCGGCGTCCATGTCCCGTCGGTATCCGCCAGCAGCGGAACCAGGTCCTCGGCGCCCGACAGGATGAACACGTCGCTGTCGGACGCGTCCTGGTACCGGGGCAGGCCCTTCGACGTCTTGCGGGTGATGGCCGCCACACCCAGGCTCCAGCCCAGGCCGAACGGGCCGTTCCCCGCTCCTGAGTCGTAGCTGAGGGAAAGCTTCGGCCCGAAGCCCTGGCGCGCCGCCGACGTGAACACGCCCACCGTCAGCGATGCCGTGCCGGTCGGCTGGCTCACCGCCAGCTTCTCATCGATCCCGCGGATCGCCCCCCCTCCCTTGGGCAACGAGATCGACGGCAGCGAACCCGCCCCCGCATCACGCTCCCACGGCCCGGGAGGCTCATCCGGCGGCGGACCGCCGCCAGCGGGATCGGTATCCTCCGTACCCTCCGCCCGTGGTTTCCGGGTTGGCGCGGTGAACCATTGCCGACGGCGATCAGCATCGAACACGTTGACGACTCCGTCCGTCGTTCGTCGTCACGACGAGCCGCTTTCAGGCAAGCTGCCGTCATCGGTGATCCCGTCCGGACCGGCGCCGCTTTCACAGCCGCCGTGCCCGAGCTGCTCCTCGAGGATCCCCAGCAGCTCGAGAATGCCCGCGAAATCTTGCTGACCACCGGTTCCCGGCACGGTCAGGCGGCCCTCGTAACGGCCACCGCGCGTCCTGGCGATATCAAGGACGAGCCGCATGATCAGCCCCGTCCCCGGGGCTGGCCAGAGGATTGCTGCTTGCCGGGCACGTCCATACCAGCGCAGGCTACGGGTCACCTGCCCGGTCGGCGTCCGGGCTTTCCCCTGGGTTTTCCCTAGGAGAGGTTCCCTAGGTTTTCGCGATCGCGGATCCGGCTGGTGAGCTGGTGGCGGCTGCGGACGCCGAGCTTCGTGAAGGCGTGAGCCAGGTGGTATTCGACGGTCTTGGGGCTCAGGTACAGCTCGGCGGCGGCCTCGCGGTTGGACAGCCCGGACGCCACCAGTCGTGCCACCCGCAGTTCCTGGGCGGTAAGCCCCGGCAGGCCGGGGCCGCCGCCGGGCCGGGAGCGCAGGCCCTCGGCCGTGAGCTCCGCTTCGCTGGCCCGCAGGAACGGGCGCGCCCCCAGGACGCCGAAAACGTCATGAGCGGCGCGCACCGCGTCGACCGCGGCTGCGTGCCGGTGCAGCCGGGACAGGCACCGGCCGTGCTGAAGATCCAGCAGCCCGCGGTAAAACGGCAAGGACTGGTCACGTGGCGCATGGCGAGCGGTACGCATCACCTCGTCGGCGTGGTCGAGGTCACCGCGCGCCATGGCCAGCGAGCCGCGCAGCCACGCGGTCTGGGTCAGCGCCGCGCTCTCGCCGCGGCGGGCCGCCCGGGCCTCGATGGCGGCCAGGATCACCTCCGCCTGGCCCAGGTGACCGGTGCGCATCAGCGCCCAGACCTGCGCCGGGCGCCACCAGAACGCGGCCGGGTCGTAGTGATCGACCTGCGGCACAGCCAGCGCCAGGGCCGCGCCGTACAGTGCCTCTTCCGGGTCGTCCCTGGCCAGGCCCAAGATGCCGCGCGCCGAGGCGGCCAGGATGGCGTCGAAGCCGCCGAACGTGCGCGCCGCCTGCTCGGCGGCCCGCGCGTGGCCGTCTGCGGCTTCCCAGTCACCGCGGCAGGCGGCGACCGGGACAGCCGCGCTGTGCACCAGGGCCAGGTCGTAGCCGCAGTCCGCCTCGCAGGCCAGGGCCACGGCCAGCTCGGCATGGCCGCGGGCGTCATCCCACCGCCCCAGCCTGAACTCGGTCCCGGCGAGGAAGGCCAGCGCCCGGCCGGGAAACCGGACCTGCACCCCGGCGCTGATCCGGCTCACCGTCACGGTGAGGTCCGCGGCCGCGGCTTGCAGGTCACCGGCCCAGAGCCGGGCCACGCCACGGAAGGCGAGCGCGTCGGTCCGGGCGGCGGGCACCATCGCCGGCCGTGTGGGCAGGTCGCCGAACAGGCCGAGCGCGCGGCCGGTATCACCGCTCAGCACGAAGGCAAACGACCGGATGCAACGCGCGGCGTCGTACCACGGCTCGCGGCCGGTGCCGCTGTCCAGCGCCCGGTCCAGCCACACGGCGGCCTCGGCATCCGCTCCGGACACCTTGAGCAGCATGCCGAGCCCGAGAGCCGTCTCCCCGCCTGCGCTAGGCTGGCGCACCGGGTCGTGGGCATCCCACGCCGCCCGCAGCAGGGCCTCAGCTTCCCCGGGGCGCCCGGCCAGCAGCGCGAGCTGGCCGAGCACCGTGTCCCGGCGGGCGCTGGCGGGTAGCTGCTCGATCACCGGCCGGGCGGTATCGGCGGCGGCTACATCGGCGGTCCGCACCAGCAACTCGAAGGCCGACAGCGCGCGCTCGTCCCGGTCTGGCCCGCGCCCGGTCACCGCCGCGGCCTGCTGCAGGTACCTGGCCGCCAGGAGCAGCTTGCCCGCGTCCGCCGCGGCGGCGGCTGCGGCGCAAAGATTGGCTGCCAGCTCCGGGTCGGGGCCGACGGCTGCGGCGACCCGGTGGGCGAGCGCCTCCTGGCCGCCCACGATCGCGGCCGCGCGCAGATGCAGCCGCCTGCGTCGCCCCGGTCCCAGATCGTGATAGACGGCCTGACGGATCAGCAGATGCGGGAACGAGACCTTCCGGCCCGACGGGGTGTCCTGCTCGAACAGCAAACCTGCCCGCTCCGCCTTGTCGAGCGCCGCGGCCGGCTCGGCGGTACCGGCTAGTGTCGCCGCGTCGGCCAGGGTGGCATGCTCACCGAGCACCGAGGCGGCCACCACCAGGTCACGCGCCGACCGTGACAGCGCGGCCAGCCGCGGCAGGATAAGCCCGGCCAGCGACCTGGGCGCACGGAAATTCCCGCCCGTGGCCCTCAGCTCATCATCGGTCAGCTCGTCGAACAGCGCGCGGGCGAGCAGGGGGTTGCCGCCGGTGTGGTCGGCCAGCCGCCCCACCGTTCGCTCGGAAAGCTCCGCCCGGCCGAGCCGCCGGCATAGCTGGCCCAGCTCCCCGGCACTGAGTCCCCTGAGCGTCAGCACCGAAGCGCGGCGGTCGCCGCTGACGAAGCGCGCCCACCCCTCACCCAGCTGCGACGTCGCCTCGAGTCGGCAGGTGAGGACCACCAGCACGCGGTCTGCTCCCAGCCGCCTGCAAGCGAACAGCAGAGCCCTCGCTGACGGCAGATCAGCCCACTGCAGGTCCTCGACTACCACCGTGGCCGCCTGTTTGCCCTGCAGCGAGGAGATCAGCGCGCGCAGCTCCACGCCGACCGCCAGCGGGTCCGCGCCTGGGCCCGGGCCTTGGGAAAGCAGCTCCAGACCGGTCAGGGCGCCCGGTGATACTGCGGCCGCCGCGTCCGCCAGCTGCTGAACCAGCCCGTACGGCAGCACCGCCTCGGCCGTCTCGCCGCTGGCGGTGATGGCGGGCAGTCCTGACTGGCCGCCGAGGAACTTCAAGATGAGCGAGGACTTGCCGATCCCGGCCTCCCCCTGGACCATCACCACCTGCGGCTCTCCCGCACGCGCCGCCGCCAGCGCCGCGGCCAGCGCGCCTAGCTCCGGCACGCGGCCGACGAACACCCGCTTCGGACATGTGTACCGCCCGCCGCCAGTGCTGGAATCCTCGTGGTGAGCATGCAGAGCCGGATCCGTGGATAGCATCGCTCAGCCCCTCTGACGCAATGTACCTCCGCTAGACGGAGGCCAAAAGGCAGCGCGCAGATACACGCGGACAGTCGCCGCGACCTTCTCCGACCGTTAATGACATACAGCCTGGCGCATAAGCAGACGAACTCGGAACGATGCCGGACTCACGTCAAGGATCTCGCGTCCCGCCATGATGCCGGCCGGATGCAGGCGGACGCACTGCCCTGGCGGGGGCAGCTCGGGGGGCGCGCCCTCGACGAGCTCGGGACCCTCGGCCTGTGACAGATCACCGAACGTGCCCAGCACGGCCAGCAGCGGGCGGGCACCGCAGAACATCGTCGCGGTGCCGGTGGCAAAGCGCCTTCCCTCCTTCAGGACCTGGGCCGCGATGCGGACGCTGCCCGGCTGGCCGGGCGACAGGTAGTGCGCGGTGACCGTTACGGGGTCCGGGCGCCCGGTGGCGCCGGCCAGGGCGCGAGCGGCCACGGCGAGCAGGTAGCCACCGTTGGCATTACCCGCGATGTCCCAGCCCGGATGGATGAAGGCCGACCACTGGTCGGCCGCACCGGGCTGGACAGCTGTAGCGGTGGCAAACGGGCCGGGCAGGGGACACCTCGCTGGCAGGGGTTCCGGGCGGATCATCAGGCAGTGGTGCGCCGGCTGCCTCTGGCGACAGGCCTATCACCGAACCGGATTGATGTCGACCGGGACGGGCTTCCCCGCGCCTAGCGGCATCGTTCACTCAGCCGACTTCAGGTGTCTTCGTGCGGGCGGGGACCATGGCCGGCGCTGGCTGACCTCGTGCCAGGCCCGGCCGCCGTGAGGGCACACACACACGCCGTCAGGCTGAGGC